>Ga0187849_1001460_pt1 | contig 25286 bp, 20 predicted proteins | sample June2016WEW_4_10_2_FD_132412 | JGI IMG/M metagenome (GOLD analysis project Ga0187849, IMG submission 132412) | Peatland microbial communities from SPRUCE experiment site at the Marcell Experimental Forest, Minnesota, USA - June2016WEW_4_100 | ecosystem: Environmental > Terrestrial > Soil >...
CATTCTCGACGCTCCGCCTGACGGGGCGGGAGCGGGAGGCCTCGTATGATGAACTTATACAATACCCTGCTCGATGTGTGAGCGCGTAGCGCGGAGGCCGGCCGCTCATTCTCGACACTCCGCCTGACGGGGCGGGAGCGGGAGGCCTCGTATGATGAACTTATACAATACCCTGCTCGATGTGTGAGCGCGTAGCGCGAAGGCCGGCCGCTCATTCTCGACGCTCCGCCTGACGGGGCGGGAGGCCTCACTCTTCGCTTTGATCAGGGCGGAAAAGGACTTTTTTGAAGTATTTAAGCGAATCCGGACGGGACCCGGCTAATAGGGAATACCCACTCGTTTTGCTGCGCGCCGAGCGCGGTTCCTCTGGTGAGTGTTTTCCCTGTCCATGAGGTTGCATTTGAAAGGCTTTATTATGGCATTTGCGTCCCACTTAGGCCTGTCTTCGTCTCTGAGCAGGTCTTTGATGCTCGGCCAGCTCGTCTGACTGTAGAACTCGCAGGAATTACCCTCATTAAAAAATTCACAATGTTGCTCACTGACGTACTTCTCGTACTTTTTGCAGTATTTGATTTTCATCGGATCCCTCTGGCCAGGTTGGTGGCCCGGCCCTGCTCCGGGTGCAGTCGCGCGGCTTGCCTGATTGGCGCAGTGTTAGCCGCAGTTTATAAAGCGCAACAGAGGTTCTTGAGCCTGATTTGGAGCGGGAGAGTCGATTGAGCTGCGCAACGCTTCAGCACGAACTGGGAAAACTCTTTTGACGTAGTTTTAGTATACGCGAAATTGATTGCTTGTGAAAGAAAAAAAGTAAGTGGTGTGAATTTTTGTGCAATATTCAATTTTGCCCAAAGTAAGAAAATTGGTGGAGGAGCGTGGCGGGGTGGATGAAGGAGCGTAGCGTGGTGGATAAAATGATTCGGCACCTCCACCTCGGCGCTGCGCCTTTTCATGGTTTAGGATGTCCCGCAGGGACACGAGCTACTGTGGTGAGGCATCGAACTGTACGCGAGGGTAAAAGCTCGAGGACAAATCGTCGTGCGGTGTGGAATCCGCGCCGATTGGTTAGTCGGTCAGCGGAGATGCCGGCGATGAACCAGATTGCACATTCACCTGCATTGTTGCGCCTTTGTTTTTGCTTTACATCGAAAAGCCAAACCAGTTATAAGATTTGCTCCTGCAGGCCAGTAGCTCTAACGGTTAGAGCACCGGACTCCAAATCCGGGGGTTGGGGGTTCGAATCCCTCCTGGCCTGCCAGGGATATCAAGGGGTTACAGGTTATAGCCTGTTCCCCTTTTTACTTGGTGTGCATATAGTGTGCACGAGTTCCGGCTGAAATCCAATTCAGAACAAGTTTTCCTTTCAGCTATCGCTTACCGGAAACACTGTCCAATCCTTTGACCCTTCCGATTTCTCGCCCCATCCCGGCTGGCCCCCCGAACCCTCCAAAACGGCACTCTCAATATCGATCCCACCCCCCTGCCGTTGCGTCCTGCACCTGAATGCTCTGTTCGTTCTGCCCAAAAATATTTTTGCGATACCGCAATGTTACTGTAATATAATTTTGCACCAGGTTGACCTGCTTTGCCCCTTCCCACCGATAGCCCCCCATCGGAGCGTAAATGACAAAATTCAAATTGTTGCTTTTTATCGCTGTACTGGCCGGATTTCCCGCCCTTGCTCATGCCGGTTTCGATAAGGGTGTGGCTGCCTATGACAGAGGTGATTATGCCAAGGCTTATAAAGAGTTTAAGCCTTTGGCGGAGCAAGGAGATATAGTCGCGCAATTCTATCTGGGAGTAATGTACGACTTTGGTAGGGGCGTATCACAGGACTATATTCAAGCTATGAAGTGGTACCGCAAGGCGGCAGAGCAGGGAGATTACGAAGCACAATTTGAATTGGGCTTGGCGTACGCCGACGGTAATAGTGTGCCTCAGGATTATGCTGAGGCCGTCAAATGGTACCGCAAGGCGGCTGAGCAGGGATTCCCTCCTGCACAACGTGAACTGGGAGGGCTTTACGCCAACGGTCAAGGCATGCCGCAGGATTATGCCGAGGCCGTCAAATGGTACCTCAAGGCGGCTGAGCAGGGAGATGACGAAGCACAATTTGAATTGGGCTGGGCGTACGCCGACGGTAATAGTGTGCCGCAGGATTTCATACAGGCGTATATGTGGTTTTATTTGGCGGCAGCACACGCAGATGATACGTATGCAGAAGATTATGCAGGAGATTTCAAAGACAGTCTCGCTGAGAAGATGACACCTGCCCAGGTCGCAGAGGCACAGCGTCTAGCAAGAGAATGGAAGCCGAAAGGCAGAGATTAGGGCTTGCAGGGCTCGTCTAACGGTAACTGGACGGTGTTGTACTGTCCAGTTATAAAAAAATCCCAGTTTTGAGGGCGCCCGGCAATCAAGATCAGAAAATGGATTTAGGACGATAATCGTGCGGACGAGCGGGGACGCAATATGGAAAAGCGGTCGGCGGAGTATACTATCCGCTAATGAAGCTTGTCGACATGTACTTCTGGCAGATAGGTTTCGATAAAGCGAAGCTCCAAAGACCGAAAGCATCTCACCGGACGTGAGGTTTAAAGGCTACTTGAGGCTACCAAAGGGAGCCATCCTTAACTCGAACTGCCAGATACCGGTAAGAGCTTCAGTCCGAAAATGAAAAGGGGTATTGGATGTACTCCGATACAACCTCCACTGATGGTGAGTTCCACTCGTGTTCCACTGCTTGCCCGGACAGTTGATTTTGATAACCTAAAATTCCCCCGCTTTGGATAGAAACGAGCGTCCAAAATTCCTCCACCCTCACAGAGCTTCTGGTAACACAAGGCGACACAAAAAATCGCAAGTGTTGCTGGAGGGTTGGAGGGATGATTGTGAGCAGAAATGCAATAAGGACCCACTAAAGGACAAGTAAAAGGGACCCAGCCGGTTAAAAAGTTGTTGATTGTATTCATGTACTAACCTACTAAAATGAATGGTGCTCTGAATGTTGATGTTTCTCATTTACTTTATGCAAAAGGATTTCCTATGCCCAAAAAACTCATCGAGATCGCATCAGAAATCGTCCAGACTCAGGTATCCTTAACATCAATGACGGCAACCGATATCGCCTCTTCTCTCCGGCAGGTTTTCACCACTCTCCTGGAATTGGAAAAAGCTGAAACGGCTGGAATCAACATTGAACGTACTCAGTCGGCCGCAGAGCAAGTAGCCGTAACGAAGCTCAGCCCGGCAGATTCTGTCCAAAACGACAAAGTAATCTGTCTCGAATGTGGCGCTGAGATGAGACAGCTCACGTCGAAGCATCTGGTTTCCCATGGGATGAGCTCGAAAGAGTACAGGAAGAAATACGGATTCTCGATGAGAAAGCCTTTGTCTGCAAAGTCATTGACCAAGGCCAGAAGTAAGGCGGCGAAGAAGAGGGGATTGCCGGAAAAACTGAAGCAGGCGATTGAGGCAAGAAGGCAGGGGAAAGTTGATGCTTCCACGAAAGCGGTTACTAAGACTGAGACAGGTGTGGCCAGCAAACCGAAACGGACGAAACTTCGGAAGAAAAAGGCGATTTGATTCGCTGTAGTCGGAGAAGGTCCCTTTAGTACATACGGCTAATGAAGAGATCGTCGATTTTAGCGCGAAAAAGCACAGCAAATTTATACACTGCAAGCCACTGCGGATAGAAAGGTAGAAATTTGGAGGGAGCTCTTCTGCAATGGATTTACCATTATGGCTACCTGGGCATCTTTTTCCTGCTAATGTTCGGAATCATTGGGTTGCCCATACCGGATGAACTTCTGCTGACGTTTTCAGGATATCTCGTTTTCAAGGGACATTTAGCTCTGGCACCCAGTATCGCTTCAGCATTTTTGGGCAGTATCTGCGGCGTCTCCGTCTCTTATGGTATCGGCTGCACTGGTGGCTCGTTTCTTGTCAGAAAGTACGGGAGGTGGTTCCATGTTACGCAGGAAAAAATCGACCGGGTGCATGAATGGCTTGAACATACCGGAAAATGGGGGCTTTTCATCGGGTATTTCATTCCTGGTGTAAGGCATCTGACTGCTCTCGTGGCCGGAACATCGCGACTGAGGTATCCCGTATTTGCCGCATATGCGTACACAGGTGGCCTGTTCTGGTCTTCAACTTTCATTTTGACAGGCTTTTTCCTTGGAAAAAAATGGATCAAAATTTCGGCGTCAATCCATCGATGGATTCTGATTGCAGTTGTTGTGACTGCCTGCATGCTTCTGTTTTACTACCTGTTGCGACGAAAGGTTCACAAGGATAATTGATCGTGGGACAAATGGCTTCCACTAACCCTCTGTCAATACGCAAGAGATAATCCAGCAATGATGATCGGTAAGATTATTGCCTGGCACGGAAAATGGCGCCCGGCATGGAATGCCCATCAGGAGATTGAGCGTGAAGGGCAGCAAAGGGCAAAGAGGAAGAGTAACTCATTTACAACTGGCCGCCGATAATCCCTTCGATAAATTTCATTCCGTGTGCAGGCAGGAATTTCAGGCCGTTCCAGCGACTTCTCGTAAGAATTGGTTCACTCGGAGACTTGAGGACCGGGAGTACATTGTGAATGATGCCCTTGAAACAGCAGTATCCGAAAATAATCTTTTAGTTGAAAAGCGCACGGTTAAAAAGGTTTTCTTGCGGATAATGCCGTTTTTGGGCCTCTTATATATCGTGGCTTTTTTGGACAGGGTTAACATTGGTTTCGCGGCATTGTCCATGAATAAGGACCTTGGCTTCAGTAATGCAATTTATGGGTTTGGGGCGGGGATCTTTTTTATCGGTTATTTTCTCATGGAAGTACCGGGAAACCTGATCATGGCAAAGGTTGGTGCCAGGATTTGGATCACCAGGATTCTCATCACGTGGGGAATTATTTCCTGTTTGAACGCTTTTGTCTCCACGCCGATCCAGTTCTACATAGTGCGTTTCTTTCTGGGCGTTGCAGAAGCGAGCTTTTTCCCGGGAATTATTTACTATCTGGGCACCTGGTCGCGTTCTCAAGACCAGGCGAAGGCCGTAGCTTTTTTCATGATGTCCCTGCCGATCTGCAATATTATCGCTGCTCCCTTGTCCGCCTACCTGCTTGGGACCACCGCAATGGGATTACCTGGCTGGAAATGGCTGTTCATCCTTGAGGCGCTGCCTTCTATTATTCTCGGCATAATCACCCCTTTCTATTTGACAAACGGACCCGAAGACGCCAAATGGCTGGATGAGGCTGAAAGGGACTGGCTGACAAGCACACTCCGGGCTGAAAAGGCTGCGAAGGTGGAACGCAGGAGTTATACGCTTCTGCAGGCCTTTTCCGATCGAGATGTACTGATTCTTTCCGGTACTTATTTCGTGTGGGTTTGCGGATTCTATGGAGTAACACTGTTCCTGCCGATACTGGTGAAAGCACTGTCTTCCAGTATAAGCAACCAGGTGGTCGGGTTCCTCCTTATGGTGCCCTATATTTTCGGCTTTTTCGCAATGTATATTATCGGTCGCCACTCGGACATAACCTGCGAACGCAGATATCATACGGTCGCAGGCATGTTGACAGGCGCTATCGGGCTTTGCGGCAGCGTGTTTCTAGCCGATATAAGCGTTACGGTCTCGATGCTCTTTTTTACGATTGCGGTTATGGGTATCTACGGATCATTCGGTCCTTTCTGGTCGATTCCAGCTTCATTTTTGACTTCTACGGCTGCAGCAGGAGCCATTGCGATGATAAACAGCATAGGCAATCTCGGCGGGTTTGCAGGTCCTTACGTCATGGGTTTTATCCGTGATGCAACGGGTTCCTTCGATGGCGGGATCATGTTTCTGGTAGCGTGTATGCTGACGGCTGCGGGGTTGCTGATGATGTTGCGCAAAACCGGAGAGCCCGGGTCATCATAATCGCCAAGGCATATGGATTCCGGGCACTATAGCTGGCGTCCATCCGGAAACTCCGGATGGAAACTAGCTAATCTTGCTTCAGACTTTTAGTTCTCTTTCCGACAAATATCACCAGGGTCTTATACATCCGCCGAGAGCCGTGAGTAGGGCCGATTGTGGCACCTTCCTTCTCGGCTCTCACCATTTTAGCGGGTTCATCACTGGGGCCGCTTGAGTTCGAACTTCTGTATCCGTCAGTCATCCTTCCCATTCATTCCCGCCCGCAGAATACCGGAGCACTTGTATGTCACTACCTTCCTCGGCGGCAGTAGAATCGTTTGCCCTGTACGTGGATTCCTGCCCTTACGCGCCTGCTTTTCTTTCACTGAAAATTTCCCGAACCCGCTGATGAGAACCTCTTCACCGTTTTGCAGGGACTGTTTAATCAGCTCGAAAAGGGTCTCGATTACCTGGGCTGATTGAGTCTTTGTGAAAATGTTTTTGGCGAAGAGTGCTTCCACGATATGGGCTTTGGTCAGAGTCATGGAATATTCCTTTTTATCAGGTGTTTGATCGGCCGGAGGATACCTTACCCGGTTTACAGTTAGAGGGCAAGTTCCACAATTCAAAACTATTTTCAGGCGACGCTCCCTCCAAAGCAGCAAAAAAAATATTTGACACGGGGAAAATATTCACCTAATATTCACCTGGCCATAGAAGAGGCAGGAATCGCATCCTCTTTCAAGAAAGCAGGTAAGGGTAAACTGGCTGAAAATATAACTTTCGTGCACAATCAGAGAAGTCTTGGGGGGCAAGATGGGCGTTGACCTTTACACGTTGAGAAAAAGGGCAGTGATGGTACTTGCACCAAATGGGATTCGGGAAACCATCTACTTTCTCCAACTTGCCGTTGAGCACGCTCTCTGGCAGGATTCGCAAGGGATGGTAGACTCTGCTGTCAAATACGCCCACAAGGAATGGGAGGAACATAGCCAGTTTCCCAAGTTTGTCGTCCAGGTTGGGAGTGACGGCCTTCCGCAGTCCGGATCTCCGATCTTCAAGTGGCCATTTTTCAAACGGCCATACTGCTTTGATCATGAACTCCCTGCTCCTTTCGGTTATCTCGGCGAGAAGGAAATTTGGGGGTATCTCTTCCGAACTGTCAGAGAACAAGCTTGCCTCAATATTGTTGAGACGGCACGGCGCATTGATGAAGGCTCAACAGAAGTCTATAAGGACTTCTGGCATGGAGAGATGTTTAGGTCCGGCGAAGAGTTTCTCAGGTTCCAGGGTCGGTTCATGCAATCCGGTGATTGGAATAGAAAATCCAAGGAGAGCGGCTCTGATGCCGTGTCTCAGAGGATTTCAAAGATTCTTGGCCTGATTAGGTTCATCGAGGAAAAAGGGCAGAGAGCCTCACCGGCAGATCTATATTTCCTGGGGTCCTTGAGGGAGAAAGCAGTGCAGCTGGGGTACTCACGCTAACTCATACGATAGGAGGATATCCTATGGGACTCACCCCGGCACAAGAACGGGTATATCGGTTTGTGCGAGGCTATATCGATCAGCATGGCTATGCCCCATCCTACGAAGAGATCCGAAGCAATCTCGGATTCCAATCCTTGAACGCCGTCTTCAAACATCTCAAGCAGATAGAGAAGAGAGGTTATCTCAGGATTCCATTGAAAAACAAGAAGCGCGCCCTGGAACTGGCCCCTCTTCATACCGGAAGTGGATCCATTCCATTTCTCGGAGTTGTGGCAGCAGGGACTCCCATTGAGGCCGTTGAGGTGCCTGAATCCATTGAAGTACCGGAGAATTTCCTTGGGAATGGAGGTAATTTTGCTCTGCGAGTCAAAGGGGATTCCATGATTGACGAAGGAATCCGGGATGGAGACATCCTGATCATTAGCAAGCAGCCTCATGCGGAAAACGGGCAAACTGTGGTAGCCCTTGTGAATGGGGAGTCAACGGTCAAGAAGTTCTACCACTACGGAGAGGAGATAGAACTTCGCCCTGCAAATGAAAGCATGAAGCCTATCCGGGTAGCTGCCGATGAGGTGGAGGTTGTGGGGGTGGCGACGGGGCTTTTAAGAAACTACCGTCAAAGATCGCGGTCTATAAAGTAAGCGTCGGCGAACCCCACCTTGTAAGTCAAATCGAGACCTGCCATGATCTCCTGCAGAACACAACAGGAGATATCATATGACAAGGAACCTCAAGCAGAGCCGACAAACGTAGATTTTGGAAAAAACACATCGAGCGATGGAATGCAACCGGGCTATCCCGGTGGATTGTGTCGAGCCACGATGTGGGCTGTGTTGAGAGTCATAGATTGCTAGGGAATTTAAGATCGGCAAATGGGGGATGAGGAATGATACCGCACCGGTTTTCCAGACGCAAGGCATTGAAATTATAGGCAATGTTCATGCGCTGCTTATTTGACCGCTTATGGGGCGAAGCCCCACGAAGCGAGACCTTGACACCTTTTTCACTTCACTTTCTCATGCGCTTAACATTTGGCTTGCCTTCAAAAGCACCACGTTTAATGCCTGGGCGTTCTGTATGGCTGCGCGCACGGTCGCCGCTCTTATCATGTCAGGCGCTTTTTTTTCGAGCAAGGTATTATATAAGTTTATCATACGAGGAATCGGATGTTTGATCGGGTTCCGCAAGGGCTTTATGGGTAGTTCGCCGTCTTCGACGGCGCAAGCGGTCTGCGCGGGCGCCATTACGGGTGGGCGGCAAAACAAGTTCAAAGAAGGCTGCTTGACGGGAAATCGATCTGTTTTTTCTTCATCTTTTCGATCAGCGTTGTCCGGTTGAGCCCGAGTAGCTTGGCGGCTTTGTTCTTTACCCCGCCGGCCCTTTGCAGCGCGTCGGCAATCAGCCGGTTTTCGAGGCTGTCGAGCGTTTCCTTCAGGTTTATCCCATCTTGCCCCAGTTCGATATGTGTTGCCACGGGCTGCTGCGGCACGGCCTGCATTCTTTTTGGCAAATCCAGGAACTGTATTTCATCGGTGTCGGTAAGGATCACAAGGCGTTCGATGACATTTTCAAGCTCTCGGACATTGCCGGGCCAGTCGTAGTGCTCCAGGCTTTCGATGGCGGCCTCGGACATCAGCTTTTGGGGAATATTCTTCTTCAGGCAATGGCGTTTGAGAAAATATTGGATCAGAAGCGCAATGTCGCCTGCACGCTCTCTCAGCGGAGGGACATGGATGGGAATCACGTTCAGCCGGTAGAACAAGTCTTCCCGGAATTCGTTTTCAGCAACCGCACGCTCCAAATCCTTGTTGGTTGCGGCCAAAATGCGGACGTCGACTTCAACCGTTCTCGATCCGCCAACCCTCTGAAATTTGGTCTCCTGAAGGAAGCGAAGAAGTTTGACCTGGAGCTTCGGGCTCATCTCCCCGATTTCATCCAGAAAGACCGTACCCTTGTTGGCCAGTTCGAACCGGCCCCGCCTTTCCTTGAAAGCGCCCGTGAACGCGCCCTTCTCGTGGCCGAAAAGTTCGCTTTCCAGAAGCTCTTCCGGAATGGCCCCGCAGTTGATTGGCACGAAAGGCATGTCCCGGCGCGGGCTTTGGTAGTGAATGGCGTTTGCGACAAGTTCTTTTCCCGTCCCGCTTTCCCCGGTTATGAGCACTGTTGAATCGGTCTTTGCAACGCGCTTTATTATGCGATAGAGGTGGTGGATCGCCGAGCTTTGGCCAATAACTCTGTCGGGTCTATGTTGATCCAGGATTTGAGAGCGCAGGGCCACGTTTTCTTCCTTGAGGTCTTTATGCTCAATGGCCCTTTTCAATGTCAGGACAATCTCGTCCAGGTTTGCGGGCTTTGAGAGGTAATCGTAGGCGCCCAGCTTTATTGCTTCGACCGCAGTTTCGATCGTTCCGAAGCCGGTAAGCACGATCACCGGTATTTCCGTATGATGCTTGACAAAGTGCGCCAGAACTTCCATTCCGCCCATGCCGGGCATCGAAAGATCGGTGAGGACCAGTTTGAAGCTGCTGTTCCTTGCTGCCTCAATGGCCTCTTCCCCGCAGGATACTACCTCTACCTCGTATCCTTCGGCTTGGAGACGCTCAACGACCAGTTCCAGCGTAAGAGGTTCGTCGTCGGCAATAAGAATTCTGGGCTTGAGTCCCATAATTTACCCGGTTTATGGTCTGGTAAACGATACCGGAAATATATCTCCACGCCACGCGGAGCCTGCTCACAGGACGCCTACTCCACAGGCTTTGTGGGGCGCTCAATCTGCATACGCTCAGCACAAAGTTTCAAACAGGCCTGGCAGTCCGATGTGCATAGGCCGGCCTTGCAGAAGCGGGCGAATGCGTCGAACCAGTCAGTACCTGTTCTGGGGCAGATGCTCATGAATTCGAGAAATCGCACCAGGCGCTCGATAGCCGTCGGGTCGATGGCATGTTCAATGCGGCACGCGTTGGCTTCGGCATCTTCGGCACCGAGCTGCAGGGTATTCATAAAAAACTCTTTAAGCACTCCGTGACGGCGGATCACCTCCCGCGCCACTTCGCGCCCGGAAGGTGTAAGAGTGATAAAACTGTAGGGGCTGTAATTGATTAGACTCCGTCCTGCGAGGGCTTTGAGCGCGCCTGTAACTGAGGCGCGCTGTACGTTCATCTGATCGGCGATATCCTTTGCCCTTGCAACACGGTTGGACTGTTCGAGATGGAAGATCACCTCGAGATAGTCTTCCAGGCTGGCGGACAGCCCTTCGGCGTTATCGCCACAGAGCATCTTATCCTCTCCACTCAATCCAAGGTACTCAAATCACAACAACTCTTATAAACATTACTTCATTTTTGCGCTTTGCGTCAAGTAAATCGAACGGTTACCCAAGGGTGCGATTTCCATACATAATAACCGGGCTTTTGACTTATCCGGCGTAAACTGTTAAGGATTAAGCCGATTGCGCCCCTGGGCCATCCGGAAACCCGGATGAACGTAGGAGCATTTCACCTTTTAAGAGACTGGCAGTTTCCGATTCTGAAAGAAGGCATAATCTGGTCATAATCTGGTCATTCCTCTTACCGCCTTTAGGCGGAAGATCCCCTTACCGGTTTTAGCCGGAATGTTTTCGTCCCAGGATCAGGTCCGGGGCGGGCTCTGGTAAGGAAATCGAGATCCCCCCTTTCCTAAAAAGGGGGGCAGGGGGGATTTTAGCGCGGAGGCGCTCACGATCTCGAAGCTCCGCGAGGTATCGAGATCCTGCCTGTGCCGCCCGCCCCGCGTGCGGGCTGTCGAGATATCGGCAGGCGGTCCCACCGCCCAAAATTGAAAGGGAACCTGAATTGGAAGATAACCCCAGCACTTCGGGAAAAGGTGTGTTGAATCCCCTCCAGGCTGTCCATGAACTGATCCAGGGAGGCGATCCCGACCTGGTTTGCATAAAATATGGCATCAGCAGAACGCAGCTCGATAAAATGATGAGCGCCTATCAGGTTTCGCGGCGCGAGGCTGCGGTGGCCGGCTACTTTAGTGCGTCTAAAACCAATCGAAATGACCCGTGTCCATGTGGTTCCGGAAAAAAATACAAGAAGTGCTGCCTGTCCGGGCATGAAGAAGCCCGCACGCTCATACCCAAAGAACAGTTGGAGCAAATGGAAAAACGGGCCAAGGCCCGCGAAAAGCTCGAGAAGGAAGTCCGGAAGGGTTTTGACCTTATTTTTTCGCAGAACTACGAACAGGCCGGCCAGTTTGCAAAAAAACAAATTGAGACTTTCCCGGAAGACGACAGATTTCATGATATTTTGTTACACACCTGTTTTGCCCTCGGTGATTATGATGCCGCATTCCGGATTGCGCGAAAAAGATGGCAGACTGCAGTCGAGGAAAAGCTGTTCTTTCAGGAAAACGGATTCCACAAACGTGAAGGGGTGGACAGGGACGGGCACGTTCACTTTTATTCACCTTCCACATGGCTCGAAAAATTCTGGATCGCCCAACGCGCGCGCTCCTGGCGGGAACAGTACCCGCCAGATCGAGGGACCTTGCCGCTTCCCGAGCGCAACGATTTTGCAAGCGCACAAGTTGGCAGCGGCGGCTCGCCGCAAATCGCCAAAACCGTCCAAAAGCTCCTGGCGGCAAATGATCTGAAGCGCTTTCCGGCAAAGCAGGAAGAAGGATTCGAAGCTAGAAGACTGGCGCTTGCGCCTGTCCTCGAAACGCTTAAGTCGGAAGGTCCAGCAGCGATTCCTTTCCTTTTGCCTATCACTTATAACTTTACATGGGCCAGCTTGTTTGTCCCGGAACTGCTCCATGCCTGGGGCGCCGAGGAATGCGTCCGCATTCTGGCGGAGCTTTCCATGTTCCGCTACCCCTATTTTTCGCAAAAATGCCTCGCTTGCCTGGAACTGACCGGAGAGCGGGCGGTACCGGTCATTTCGCTCGTCATGGAGGAAAACCCGGCTTTCGATGAACTCAAAGCCGGGCTGTTGAACGTGCTGGGAAATGTAGCTTGCAAGGAATCATTCGAAATCCTGGCGAAGTTTACAGAGCACGAAAACCGATACATCGTCGCCTGTGCCTGTGAGGCCCTCGGAAGGCATAAAAACTCCGAAGCCCTTCCTTTCCTGGAAAGAGCCAAACAACGATTGGGCGCTTTGAGCCAGATCGCCGGGGCTATTAAGGAAATAGCGGAGCTGACCAGGTAGTTTCCGATTCGGAAAGGGTTCTTTTCCGCCCCCGGATCAGGTCCGGGACTAGCTCTGGGGCTTGGGAACCGGGACCGGCCTCGCGGAGCGTCGAGATCGTGAACGCCTCCGCGCAACCCCTTGATTTCCTTTGCCAGGACGAAAACGTTCCGGCTAAACGCCTCTGGTCATAGACAGGCCAGGGAGAGCGTGGAGAACAGATCATGTCTCCTATCCGAAAAAAAACCTCGCGGGGCGTCGAGTTCTTACCCGGTGTTTCCGGATGGACACCAGGTAGGTGATTGTGTCGCCTGATGGGAAGATGCCGCCGTTCAAACCAAAGAGCAGGGCCAGAAATTTGATGATATCCGCCGCTTCAGAGCAACTGCGGCAATATCTCTCCTGATTTGCCGGAAATCGAAATGTTATAGACATCCGAGTAAGGAGTTGGTTCCAGATTGATTTCGGCGACTGAGGCGCCGTTTTGTTTTGCCTGCACTCCCATTGACGCCGCGGGTTGGACGGTCCCGGAGGTCCCTATTACTAACATGAGATCGCAGCTGCCGATCGCCTCATAAGCTGCATCGAGCACATGTGGTTCCAGCATCTCGCCAAACCAGACCACGTGGGGCCGCAGAAAAGAGCCGCAGGATTCGCAGGCCGGCAGTTTGGGAAGCGGTATCCTGCGGTCCTCGGTGATCGTTTCGCACCGGGTGCACCGCACCCGCCAAAGGTTGCCGTGCAGTTCGATAATATTCCGGCTACCAGCCTTCTCGTGCAGCCCGTCGATGTTTTGGGTTATCAGTGTGAAGCGTGGGACTCGGCGCTCTATTTCGGCCAGGGCAAAATGGCCCGGATTTGGGCTGAGCGGGGCGACGAGTTCTCTTCGCCAGTTATAGAATTCCCACACCAGCTTCGGGTCCCTGGAGAAAGCCTCCGGGGTAGCCAGGTCAACCGCCCGGAACTGCTTCCAGAGGCCGCCCTCCCCGCGGAAGGTGGGAACGCCCGATTCGGCTGAAATTCCTGCCCCGGTCAATACCGCTACATCCCTTGCCCCCCAAAGTTTTTCTCTAAGGTCTCTGATGCCGGTTTCGGTTTTCTGTTCGGCCATGTTTCGCTCCAGCGGTCAGTCGGATCAATCCTTCGATCCCTAAGTGCGCAAATTGCCGAATATCCCGGCCCGGCCCGGTTAATTCTTCTATGAGACCGCATGGTTTTTGTAAATAGCCCCTGTCCCGTCCGTGAGGAGCAAGTCGTCGAAGTAATCGATGGTCTTTCTCAATCCCTCTCGCAATGGGACTTCAGGCTGCCACCCGAGTTTTTCTTTCGCGACGGATATGTCCGGTTTTCGCATCACGGGATCATCCTGAGGGAGGGGTTTTCGAACCAGTTCGGATTTTGATGCGGTCATTTCGAGCACCATATCCGCAAGTTCGAGGATGGCGAACTCGACGGGATTTCCGAGATTAACCGGACCTGTAAAGCCTTTGTCAGTGTGCATCAGTTTGATGAAGCCTTCTATCAGGTCATCGACATAGCAAAAAGAACGAGTTTGTTTGCCGTCTCCATAAATCGTTATAGGCTGTCCGGTGAGCGCCTGCACGATAAAGTTGGAGACCACCCGGCCGTCGTTGGGGTGCATTCTCGGGCCATAAGTATTGAAGATCCTGGCCACCTTGATGTCAAGCCGGTGCTGCCGGTGATAGTCGAAGAAAAGGGTCTCCGCGCACCGCTTGCCCTCATCGTAGCAGGACCGGGGCCCAATGGGGTTCACGTTTCCCCAGTAGGTCTCCTTTTGCGGATGCTCGAAGGGGTTGCCGTAAACCTCGGAGGTGGAAGCCTGCATGATCCTGATCTTTAGCCGCTTCGCAAGTCCAAGCATGTTGATTGACCCGTGCACGTTGACTTTCGTGGTCTGGACCGGATCGTTTTGATAGTGGACCGGAGAGGCAGGGCACGCCAGGTTGTAAATCTCGTCGACCTCGATAAACAAAGGATAGGTTATATCGTGTCTTTGGAGTTCGAAATAAGGGTTGCTCAAAAGAGTTACGATGTTCCTCTTGCTGCCCGTGTAGAGATTGTCGATGCAGAGTACGTCATGCTGATCCTTGAGAAGCCGTTCGCAGAGATGAGACCCCAGAAATCCGGCCCCGCCGGTTACCGCACATCTTTTTCGAAGATGCATGATTCTCGTCCTCCAGCAATTAGTAAGATAAATCAAAGTTTTCGAAAATAGTAATTATTCCAAGGCTATCAGACCGCCTTCAGCCCCCGTCATTATACCTGTTTGCCGCACGTTGACAATCTTTTCCGGGTTGCCGCTGCCATTCTCCATGCTCCGCGAGGGACGCTCGGTATTAAGGAACCTCACGTGCTTCGAAATTCGCCCCTCAACGCTTTTTCGAATTTTTCCTTCTGCTTCAGGAAATAGCTTTGCTGAGGCCCGCCCCCGGAGATCGCTTCGTTGATCGTCGAGAGCGCGTCTGCGTAACGTCCGTTTATATAATAAGCCTCCGCGAGCGTGTCGAGAATATCCGGCGCCGGGCTCAGGGCAACTGCCTTCAGCGCCAGATTGAGGGCGTCCTGCGGGTTGCGGAAAGGAGAAGGGCCGGTAGCATATAGCCATGCCAAATTGTTCAAGACGGATGTGTTTTCCGGGTCGTGCATAAGTGCCGCCCTGAGGACCGATTCGGCTTCAGAGTATCTGCCTTTCTCGTAAAGAAGCCCCCCGTAAGCGGCAAGGTATTCCACGTTGCCGGGTTCCTTAGAAATGCCTCGCTCCAGTATTCGAAGCTGGACCTCAGAGCGCAGGTCACTGGTCAGCCCTGCTTCGTTAGCCCTCCAATTAACGAACAGCAGGCCCGATATTGCCGCCACGAATATGAGGGCCGAACCGTAGAGCTTCCGGTTGTGTCTGCGTATCAGTTTCCGGTTCTTGAACGCCTCGGCGAGGAACTCTATTCTCTGCCTTATGCTGTAATGATGCCAGCTCGGAAGGTCTTCTATCCTGCCGCTGTGGAAGGCGATTTTTTCAAGCGAGGAAATCAGGGGCTGTGGGTCCCCCACAAGCTCCATGGCATACAGGTCTGCCTGCCGCTCGCTGTTTCTTAGAAAATATCCGAAGATGAACCGAAAATAGAGGATCATGAGCACGATTACCGGAAGGGCGGAAAGCATAGAAACCAGAGATGTAGCGAAATCCCCGGGAGCAGCATACCAGTTGAATATGGTCCTGTTTGACAGGGCGAGCAGGGTTAAAGTGTCGCTCAGGTCATAGGTCAATAGAATGAACAGAATCAACAGGAGCACAAACAGGAGCAGGTGTTTCTTGCGGACGTGTCCCATCTCATGGGCTACGACAGCTTTGAGTTCGGCGATGTCGAGGGTCTTCAACAAACCGGATGTGATCAGAATGTAGCGAAGACCCGGGAGGATGCCGACCACTCCGGCGGTAAGCATCTCTGTCCCGAAAACGGACCAGAGAAGAAGCCCGCCCGTCCTGAAGTCATGATCGTTGCAAAACCTTTCCAGCTCAGCCTTTACATTATCTTGCGGGAGCGGCTTGCAGCCCCACATTCGAATGATCAGCCATGGCCCGAACAGGACGAATCCGACAAGCGTGAACGCTATGAGCAGTATCTGCCCAAAATCCGTAGTCATGAAAGAGGGCGTTTTTATGAACTGGAGCAGGTCGGTCACGGTGGAAATGAGAAACCAGGGAATCAGTATGACCGAGGTAAAGGAGAGCTGGCCCTTTATGAAATGTGCCCGGGAAACCTTCACGCCAAATATGATCTGATAGATCGACCGGCTCCAAAACCAGATCACTGCCAGGTGGACCAGGAAAATTACCAGGCCGGCAATCCCCGATATGGTCATGAATTTGTCATATCCGGGGATTACGCTGAGGTAAGCGCCCAGGTTGAAAGCGTAAAGATATACGGCGAGAAATCCAATGGCTGTAACAGACAGAAGTGCCTGTGAGCGATAATGGGCGCGGATAAGAGCGGAGAGAGGGATACCTCGATCAGCCGCCTTCAAGAGCTTTTCAAAAGTCCGGCGGCAGTAGAACACAAAAAAGCAGAACAGGGCTGCAATGTAGAGCGCATCTGACCAAGGGGCGGCAGAAGGCTTGCCTGTCTGACGCTGGATGCTGAAGAGCAGCAAAACGATAATGAAATAGATAAGCTGATCGTACATTCGGAAGAAGTTTTAAGTTTTAGTTTCGCAACTTAAATTAAAACTCAGACCTCAAAATTAAACCCCCAAAATTAAATCCTTAAACGCAAAAGGTGTTCACTTATTCCCTTCGGGCGTTATTTTGAACACTTATCCTCGAAGCAGTCTTTTCGGACCTCATCGCCGAATTTAACCGGGTAGTCTCCGTTGAAGCACGCCAGGCAGAACGGGGGATTGTCCACTGGGGCCCCGGCCGCCTCCAGCAGCCCTTCGATACTCAGGTAATTTAGCGAATCCAGACCGATAAAGTCTCGTATTTCATCAATGGAGTGTGACGCCGCAATCAGCTCGCCCTTGGTTGAAAAGTCGATCCCGTAGGGGCAGGGGAAACGGTGCGGGGGGCAACTGACCAGCATGTGCACCTCTTTTGCGCCTGCCTGACGCAACGAATTGATCCTGGTCCTTGTCGTAGTTCCACGGATGATTGAATCCTCAGCCAGCAGTACGCTCTTGCCGTTGAGCAGTTCCCGCACGGGATTCAATTTGACCCGGACCCCGAAATCGCGCATGGCCTGGCTGGGTTGTATGAAGGTGCGACCCACGTAATGGTTTCGTATGACCCCCATTTCCAGGGGGACATTCTTCGCCTGGGCGAGCCCAAGGGCGGCGTAGTTTCCCGAATCGGGGAAAGGCATCAGCAGGTCGGCGCAAAGCGAGGGGTTCTCCTTGGCCATCAGGCTCCCCAGCCTTTTTCTGAACATATAAACGTTCTGGTTGAAAATATTGCTGTCCGGCCTGGCGAAGTAGATGAATTCGAATATGCACTGAGAGGGACGCCTTTTGGGGAAAGGAAAAAGAGAGTGCAGCCCATCCTCGTTTATAATTAGAATTTCGCCGGGTTCGACGTCGCGGATGTACGTTGCTTCTATTAGGTCGAAGGCACAGGTCTCGGAAGCCAGCACATAGCTGCCGTTCAGTTTACCCAGGCAAAGAGGCCTGAAACCGTTTGGGTCGCGCGCTCCGATCAGAGTGTCCTTTGTGCACATGACCAGCGAATAGGCGCCCTTAACCCTGTCCAACGCTTTGACCAGGGCTTCCTCAAGCCCGTACTTCAGGTTTCTGGCCAGCAGGTGCATGAATATTTCCGTATCCATGGTGGAACGGAAAATCGCTCCCTGCCTCTCGAGTTCTTGGCGCAGTTCGATCGCGTTTACCAAATTGCCGTTGTGTCCGATCGCATAATGGTTGTTTCCATGGAAAACCACAAACGGCTGCGCATTTGCCAGAAGGGAGGACCCGGTGGTTGAATAGCGTACATGCCCGATGGCAAGGTAGCCCTTGAGGGTTTTAAGAATTTCTTCCGTGAATATATCATGTACCAGACCCATGTTCTTATGGTCTGTGATCTGACTGCCGTCTCCCACGGCGATTCCGGCGCTTTCCTGCCCCCGGTGCTGAAGCGCGTAGAGGCCGAAATAAGCCATTTTGGCGCAATCCTCGTGGCCGAAAATCCCAAAGATGCCGCACTCTTCCTTCTTATTCGGAGTGAAAGGGGCCAGAATCTCCGGGCCTGAGGGAATTGAGATTTTGCGATCAGGCACTAACCTAGTTTCCATCACGGTTGTATCCCTTGGTGGTATTCCTGAAGTGTTTTCACATCCCAGTCGCCTTTTTGCAAAGCCAATACGGCTTCGGCGATGGCTTGCGCCCCGGCAATGGTGGTGGCGTAAGCAATATTGTGAATCAGCGTGGTGCGCCTGATTTCATATGAGTCGGAAGTGGGCTTCTTGCCGAGGCTGGTATTGACAACCAACTGTATCTCACCGCTTTTGATCTTGTCCACAACGTGAGGGCGGCCTTCTTTCAGTTTGTACACGCGATCTGCGGGTATCCCGTTCTGCTCGAGGAACCTGCTGGTCCCGGCGGTTGCGATCAGTTTGAAGCCCAGTTGGAGAAATTTTTTCGCCACGGGCAGCGTCTTGGCTTTGTCTCCGTCGTGAACGCTTATGAAAACCGTTCCGCCTTGCGGCAGTTCGTATCCGGCTGCGGCCTGGGCTTTTGCGAAGGCGATCCCGAAGTTTTCGCCGATTCCCATGACCTCTCCGGTTGACTTCATTTCGGGTCCAAGCAGGGTGTCCACTTTCGGAAAGCGCGAAAACGGGAAAACGGCCTCTTTCACCGATATGTGCAGCGGTTCGATCTCCCTTTCAAACCCAAGTTGCTTCAGACTTTTGCCCAGCATGACCTTGGTGGCGAGCTTGGCCAGCGGGCGCCCGATTGCCTTGCTGACGAAGGGGACCGTCCGGGACGCCCTCGGATTCACCTCGAGGATGAAAACCTCCCCGTTCTGGATTGCAAACTGAATGTTCATGAGGCCTATTACGCCAAGCTCTTCGGCCAGAAGCCTTGTCTGTCTTCTGATCTCCTCCTGCATCTCCTTTGAGACGCTGATGGGTGGAAGCACGCACGCAGAGTCTCCGGAATGAATCCCCGCTTGTTCGATGTGCTCCATTATGCCGCCGATAACCGTGACCCGGCCGTCGCTGATGGCGTCGACATCTAGTTCGATTGCGTCCTCGAGGAATTTGTCAATCAGAATCGGATGGCCCGGTGAAACAAGCACGGCCGTTTGCATGAACTCTTCGAGCCGGCTTTTATCATAGACTATTTCCATGGCCCGTCCGCCGAGCACGTAAGAGGGACGGACAACCACCGGAAAACCTATCTCATTGGCAGCCTCGAAGGCTTCCTGGAAAGTGAATGCGGTTGAGTTTTCCGGTTGCTTTAGACCGAGTTTGTGAAGAAGCTGCTGGAACCGCTTTCGATCCTCGGCCCTGTCGATTGCGTCAGGGGATGTGCCAAGGATTTGGGCGCCGGCTTTTTCGAGCGGGATCGCCAGATTCAGAGGGGTCTGGCCCCCAAACTGCACAATAAGGCCCTTGGGTTTTTCACTTTCCAGAATGTGGAGAACGTCCTCGCGGGTCAGCGGCTCGAAATAGAGTTTGTCGGATGTATCATAGTCGGTCGACACTGTCTCCGGGTTCGAGTTCACCATTATGGATTCGTAGTTTTCTTCCCGGAGCGAAAACGAGGCGTGAACGCAGCAGTAATCAAACTCGATGCCCTGGCCTATCCTGTTGGGACCTCCCCCGAGGATTACCACTTTAGGCTTGTTCGAAGGTCTTGCTTCATCTTCGGTCTCGTAGGTCGAGTAGTAATAGGGCGTGTAGGCTTCAAACTCAGCGGCGCATGTATCGACCAGTTTGTAGACCGGCCTGATGCCGTGCCCCAGGCGCTTCTGGCGCACGGTTTCCTCCTCGGTGCCGGTAAGCTGCGCCAGCCGTCGGTCGGAAAATCCCCAGGCCTTTGCCGATCGAAGCTGTTCCGCATTTTCGAGAAAAGCCGATCCGGAGGCGGATTTGGCGATTGCCTTCTCTATTTCGAGAATTTCCATGATGTGCTTCAAAAACCATGGGTCGATAAAGGTGAGCCTGTAAATCTCCTCTATCGACATACCCAGCTTCAGGGCTTCGCCGATTTGAAAAAGCCTTTGAGAATTCGGCTTCGAAAGGCTTAGCTTCAACTGTTCGATGTACTCGGAATCAACGTCGGCAGGAGGATCGCAAAATCCGAATCGGCCGATTTCAAGCGAGCGGATTGCCTTGTGAAGCGCTTCTTTGAATGTGCGCCCAATGGCCATTATTTCCCCCACCGACTTCATCGAAGTGGAAAGTATGTCGTCAGCACGGGGGAATTTTTCAAAGGTGAATCGGGGGACCTTCACCACGCAATAATCTATGGTAGGTTCAAAGGAAGCTTTAGTTTCCCGCGTGATGTCGTTTGCGATCTCATCGAGCGAATAGCCCACGGCGAGCTTGGCGGCGATCTTGGCGATAGGGAACCCGGTGGCCTTGGAGGCGAGCGCGGAGGAGCGCGAAACGCGCGGATTCATCTCGATGACGACCATGTCGCCGTTTTGGGGGTTGATCGCAAACTGGACGTTGGAGCCGCCGGTTTCGACCCCTATCTCCCGGAGAATGGCAACGGAGGCGTCGCGCATCATCTGGTATTCGCGGTCGGTGAGGGTCTGGGCTGGAGCGACCGTGATCGAATCTCCCGTATGCACGCCCATCGCGTCCATATTTTCGATCGAGCAGATGATGACCACATTGTCCATGCGGTCGCGCATCACCTCGAGTTCGAATTCCTTCCATCCGAGAACGGATTCCTCGAGCATTACCGAACGAATCATGCTCGCGTCCAAACCCCTCTGTGTCTGATCGAGAAGCTCTTCCCGGTTGTATGCTACCCCGCCTCCGGTGCCGCCCAGGGTGAACGAAGGCCGCACGATCAGCGGATAGCCGATTTTCTGGGCAAAGCTTTCCGCATCGGCAAGTTTGTTCACGATAAGGCTTTCGGGCACCCTCAGATTTATGTTTGCCATGGCTTCCCGGAAAAGCTGGCGGTCCTCTGCCTTTTTGATGACCGAGGCCTTGGCGCCTATCATCTCCACGCCGAATTCTTCGAGGATGCCCATTTCAGCGACTTTTACAGCCACGTTAAGGGCCGTTTGGCCTCCAAGCGTGGGAAGCAGAGCGTCAGGGTGCTCGCGCCTTATGATCTTTGCGACCACCTCGGGAGTTATCGGCTCTACATAAGTGTACTGCGCCATCTCAGGGTCGGTCATGATGGTGGCAGGATTGCTGTTTAGCAGTACTATTTCATAGCCATCTTCACGCAACGCCTTGCAGGCCTGTGTCCCGGAGTAGTCGAACTCGCACGCCTGGCTTATGATTATCGGCCCGGAGCCGATGAGCAGTATTTTCTTTATGTCTGTGCGTTTGGGCATGAACTCGGTTTCCTTGAATCCGGATTCTCAGTGGCGATGGGTATACGACTGCCGTGCGGTTGACGCATTCTTCTCGATTAGTTCAATAAACCGGCCGAAAAGGTATGAGGCGTCATGCGGGCCGGGAGAGGCTTCCGGATGATACTGGACACAGAAGGCGGGAATCTCCAGGTGCTCCATCCCTTCCAGCGTATTGTCATTCAGGTTTATATGCGTAAGTCGGACAGGCAGGTGCGAAAGAGAATCGGGATCGACGCAGTAGCCATGATTCTGTGAAGTGATCTCGATTCTGCCTGTTGTGAGGTCCTTTACCGGTTGATTTGCGCCCCGGTGCCCGAACTTGAGTTTGAATGTACTGCCCCCGAGCGCAAGTCCCATCATCTGGTGTCCGAGGCAGATGCCGAATATCGGTTTTTTCCCGAACAGGCCTCGAACGGTTTCGATAACATAATGCACAGCGGCCGGGTCGCCGGGTCCGTTTGAGAGAAAAATGCCGTCGGGATCGCTGGAAAGAATCTCAGCGGCGCTGGCATGAGCGGGGAAAACCAGCACCTGGCACCCCGCATTTTCAAGTTTACGGAGAATATTATATTTTATTCCGCAGTCAAGGGCGGCCACCCGGAGTCCGGCAACGTTCGGCAGCCATTGAGGGGAAGCTATTTCATGCTTCTCGCCGTCCCGCCATCTATAGGGTTTTTGGCACGTTACGTATTTTACCAGATCGATCCCGTTCAGCCCCGGATATGCCAGGACCTGGTCCATCAGTTCGCTCAGGTTGTCGGTGTCGGTCGCGATGATTCCGCGCATCGCCCCTCCAACCCGGATATGTCTGGTAAGGGCGCGCGTATCTATGCCTTCGATCCCGATCTTCCCATGTTCGTCCAGGAAATCGGCCAGAGACCGGTCGCTTCGCCAGTTGCTGGCAAAGTCCTGGTACTCCTTTACGATAAATGCTTCCACATGTATGGCCGCCGATTCCATGTCCTCCGGATTGATTCCGTAAGTGCCGGTCAGAGGATAGGTCATCGCCACGATCTGACCTTTGTAAGATGGATCGGTCAGCACTTCTTGATACCCGGTCATGCTGGTATTGAAGACCACCTCTCCCAGGGTTCGGCCATGACCGCAGAACGTGTATCCTCGAAAAACGGTCCCGTCCTCGAGCAAAAGAATTGCCTTGGGACGATTCCATGGAAGGCTCATAAAGTGTTCCTCGCATTTTCAGCCGGGACAAACCTCGTCCCGCCCGCATAATTCGACTTAGGCCCTGTAACAACCGAAAAGTTAACTGCTCCGGAAAGGTCTTTGGAAATTAATTGTAACGAGTAAGCACGAAATAGCAAACCTTTATAACTGTTACGAAGAACTTGATTTTTGCCGGGCGTCCATCAACGCTGCCGCCTTTCTAAGGTCGCAGGGTGTATCGACGGCCGCCGAATCGGTGGCGGAAATCACAACCCTGATTGAAAGCCCGTTTTCAAGGGCGCACAACTGCTCGATGGAGTTTCTCGCTCTTTTCGGGACAAAAATCACGCCGCTTACCACGAATTGGCTTTGCGGGCGACCTGAAAAAGACGTGTTTGTAAAAAAGCGCGAGTGTGTTTAACGGGAATTCCTGACGCGAGCCATACTATGATAAACTAATAATCGGATGCAATAGCGACTTTAACCAAAGAGCAATGGCCCGAAGAACCACGGTCGGATGCAGACCGGCAGCGAGAACTGTGCACACGGGCATAGTTTGAGGATTTTTTTGGCCGTGGTTTAAATGTCCATCAGTGGTGGACTTCATGACCGAGATTGACTATACCCGCAAATGCTCTCAATACCTCAGTATTGTCCTGTGCAACAACCCTGAATACGAAGAATGGCTTCTGAGCGATGGTAACCTGAAACGCAGGTATCCTCTTACTGGGCTCTATTCCGCTCTTGGGTTCGAGGCGGCAAAGGCCCAGTCCTTCAATGACCTGCTCCGGACATTTCGCCGTTTCAAGCAGCGTCATTTTTTGAGAATAGCCACAAGAGATTTTTGTCATTATGCGGACCTTTCCGAGACGACCGGGCAGTTGAGCGATCTGGCGTCTGTTGCCCTCCAGGTTGGATTGGACGTCCTTTCGGCGCATCCTGATTGGTGGGCATGGAATGAAGAGCTCGATGTCTGGCGCCGGCTTGGGGGGAAAATTCCGCTCGTAGTGTTGGGGTTGGGGAAGCTGGGCGGCCATGAGCTAAACTATGTATCCGACGTAGACCTGATCTGCCTGAACCCGGAGAGTAACGAGGATGGCGAAAATTTCATCATGCTGCTCAGCCGCCTCACTCACCGGCTATCGAGGCTGCTGTCCGACCGGTTTGAGGGGGACCGCGTCTTTCAGGTAGATTTCCGCCTGCGGCCCCAGGGGAAGCAGGGAATATTGGTGCCATCGATGAGCGGCGCGCTCGAGCATTATCTGCTTCGAGGTCGGGCGTGGGAGCGCCAGATGCTTCTCAAGTGCCGGCCCGTCGCCGGGGAGCGTTCCGAAGGGAGCGCCTTTGTTCGTGAACTTCGCCCGTTTGTGTTCCGAAGGTTCCTCGATTTCCAGGCTATTGCCGAACTGAGAGAGATGAGAAGCCGGATTCTCACCGAAGCGGTACCGTTTCGGCCGGGCGCAAGGCGCTTCGATGTAAAGCTTGGCATCGGCGGGATTCGAGAGGTCGAATTCCTCGTTCAGTCGATGCAGCTCATATACGGCGGACGGCATCCTGAACTTGACGAACCAAACACTCTAAAGTGCCTGGAAAAACTTTCCGGCCTTGGCCTCCTGCCGCAAGGGACAGCGGAGGAGCTGAAGGGTTCCTACACTTTCCTGCGCAATGTCGAACATTATATCCAACTCGACCAGAACAGGCAGACACAAAGTTTGCCGCACTCGGAAAAAGAAAGAATGCGCCTGGTATTTGCAATGGGCTTCGGGGACGACGAGATCGCGTTTCTAAAAGAACTGGAGATGCACTGCTCCATCGTTCACTCAAGATTTCAGGAGCTTTTTCAGGAAAAGCCCGAAGAGGGAGAGGACCTGGGAAGTGAAAAGCTCCGACACGGCTTGGCAGGAGGATGGGGCGGCTCGCCTCTTTTGGCGCGCGGCGATTTTGCAAGCACGCAACCCGGGCGCAGCGCCTCGCCGCCCGCCGAACTGTTCGATAAGCTTCAGGAAACTCTGAAGGCCTACCCGGCCTCCGTTAAGTCCGAAATCCTTTTTGGAGCACTGGAAAAATTCTCCGGCGTTTGTGACCGGGAACTTTTGGAAAAAATTCTGGTAAGGATGGATACCTACTTTGGGAGGGTCGCTCGAAGAACCGGGCTCATAAAGCTGTTTGGAGCAGTTAAGCCTTGGATGGCGCCTTTTTGCCAGCTGATTGCCTCAAGTGAGCTTGCCGCGGCCCTTCTTTCGCATAATCCAGCACTGGTTGAAGGCCATGCCGTAAGGTCCGGGATTTTCAGTCCAGCCCGGCAATGGGAGCAATCCAGTCTCGGGCTGGTGGAAAGGGCAGAAGAGTATGGAGAAAAGCTGGAATGGATACGGAGGCTGAAAAACGAGCGAATCATCCAACTCGCGCTTGCCGACCTTGGCGGCCGGATCGATTTTGCAGCCTTGGAGACGGAGCAAACCACTCTTGCCGATTTTGTCATTCGTAACACGCTGGCAGCCGTGAGGCAAAATCTC
>Ga0187849_1001472_pt1 | contig 25099 bp, 9 predicted proteins | sample June2016WEW_4_10_2_FD_132412 | JGI IMG/M metagenome (GOLD analysis project Ga0187849, IMG submission 132412) | Peatland microbial communities from SPRUCE experiment site at the Marcell Experimental Forest, Minnesota, USA - June2016WEW_4_100 | ecosystem: Environmental > Terrestrial > Soil >...
AGACGCAGACGCCCTGCTCGCTGCCGTCGGCGGCGGTGGTCATGCGGTAGTCATAGCCGAGGTCTGTGCAGTAGGTGGCGGCGGGGTTTGCCATGCCGAGTCGATCGGCGTCGTTGCTGCCGCTGCAGGCCGGCGCCTGGCTGGCGAAGTCTTGCGGCGTCGCCTGCTCGGGCGAGACCGAGCCGGCAGCCGGTCTTGCGCCGGAAGCGTGCCCGAGGATCATCCAGGACGCGACGCAGGCCGCGATAACGACAGCGATTGCCGTAAGTGACAGCTTGTAACGCATTGATCCACCCCCCCCCGATTTCCGACAAGATGGTCCCCTGCTAGACTAATCGACAAGTCGGCGTTAACCTCCATTTTCCCGCATCGGACGCGCTCGATATATGAGGGTTGCCCCTCACTTTTGCGAGCGGGCCTAAGTCTTCTACGCAGCGCGGACGGCTAGAGCGCCAGCTGCTGCGCCACCTGCTCGCGGTGGAGGTCTGCGTCGCCGACGGTAACCCGTAGACAGGTCTAGCGGCGACATCGAAAGCGCCCCGGAGAGCCTCCGGGGCGCTTCTCTTTGCCTCGCGCCTCTCTCCGTATATCCCGCGTGTGCCGAGCGCCCTGCCGCAACGCCTCCCCAGCCTGCGCCATCGCCACATAGCTCGCCTCCAGCGCCTGCCGCACGGAAAGCCTGCGGGCAAAGAGCGCAGGCTTCGTCCTCGCGGAGCGCATTTCGATCTCCTCGTATCCGCGCTCAGAGAATTACGAAATCTGCATCCGAGGGGTACTTGACAAACTCGCAGCAACGCACCTACAATGAGCGAACTGGTGGTTGGTTACTGAAATCCCCGCCTAATCAGTTGTTCACCTCGGACGGGATCGTCCGAACAGCGGTTTCTTCTTAATTACGGCCCTTACCAGGGAGGGTATATGCCGTGAAACGCTTTCTTGTCGTCTCCAGCATTCTTGCGGTTCTCTGCAGCATCGCGTTCCTAGCTGTCACCGCTGGAAGCGGCACCCGGCGCCGACAGGGAATAGGCGCCTCGGGCATCTATTCGCCTCAGTGTATTCGCTAGTCGTCGAAAGGAGGATGATGCCGCACAACTGACACCTGGGAATGTCGTCGCATCGATACCTTATCATCGGAAGGAGGATGATAGTGGCAACACGCATGAAGCATAGAGGCTGGCTCCGAGGAGGATTCCTGGTCGCGGTAGGGCTAGCCCTGGCGGTTCTCTTGTTTGGGGGCCTGGCCTGGGGCACGCTGACCAGCGCACACGCATGCAACAGCGGGCCGCCTTGCTCGACCTGTCGGGCCGGCCCGCCAGGTCCGACCGGCCCGAAGGGTCCGACCGGCCCGACCGGCCCGAAGGGTCCGACTGGCGCTACTGGAGCCGTCGGTGCTACCGGCCCCAAGGGCAACACCGGCGCTACCGGTCCCGCCGGCCCCAAGGGTAACACCGGTGCCAACGGTAACACCGGAGCCGCTGGCGCGACCGGCGCTCAGGGCGACACCGGCGCTACGGGTGATACCGGCGCTATAGGTGATAGCGGCGCTCAGGGCGACACCGGAGCTCAGGGTGACACCGGCGCTCAGGGCGACACCGGCGCCGTAGGTCCTTCCGGGCCTCAGGGCGACACCGGTGCCATGGGTCCTACCGGTCCTCAGGGCGACACCGGCGCCATGGGTCCTACCGGTCCTCAGGGCGACACCGGCGCTACGGGTGACACCGGCGCTATAGGTGATAGCGGCGCTACGGGTGACACCGGTGCTACGGGTGACACCGGCGCTGTAGGTCCTTCCGGGCCTCAGGGTGACACCGGCGCTACGGGTGATACCGGCGCTATAGGTGATAGCGGCGCTCAGGGTGATACCGGCGCTACAGGTGATACCGGCGCTACAGGTGATACCGGCGCTACGGGTGACACCGGAGCTCAGGGTGACACCGGCGCTGTAGGTCCTTCCGGGCCTCAGGGCGACTCCGGTGCCACGGGTGACACCGGCGCCACGGGTGATACCGGCGCTCAGGGCGACACCGGTGCCGTAGGTCCTTCCGGTCCTCAGGGCGACACCGGCGCCATGGGTCCTACCGGTCCTCAGGGCGACACCGGCGCTCAGGGCGACACCGGTGCCGTAGGTCCTTCCGGGCCTCAGGGCGCCACCGGCGCCAACGGAGCGGCTGGTCCTACCGGTCCTCAGGGCATCACCGGAGCTATGGGTCCTACCGGTCCCAAGGGTGACACGGGCGCCACCGGTAACAGCGGAGCCGCAGGCGTTACTGGCGCAACCGGCGCCACGGGCAACAGCGGAGCCGCAGGCGCTACTGGCGCAACCGGCGCCACGGGTAACAGCGGAGCCGCAGGCGCTACTGGCGCCACGGGTAACAGCGGAGCCGCAGGCGCTACTGGCGCAACCGGCGCCACGGGTAACAGCGGAGCCGCAGGCGCCACCGGCCCAGCGGGGACGAACGGTACCAACGGTACCAACGGTGCTACGGGTGCCAACGGTGCTACGGGCGCCACGGGTCCAGAGGGTCCCCCGATTTTTGGTCCGGGATGCCCGAACGGGAACATAGAGTTCGGAACGACGTCTTACACGCCATCGGGTACCACGGTCACGTTGGATAGCCCGTTCTCTGGCACGTACGTTTGCACGGTCACGAGCATAGATGGCTGTGACGCTCTCGAGGTCAACGAGGTGGACAGCTCACACTTCAAGGTCAAGAGTTGTTCAACTTGTACCGGTTCAGGCCATGCCTACTACATTTGCGTAGGCGGCTGCAACTGACCGCAATCCTCATCCACCAAGTGAATAGCAAGGGCCCCGGCAACCGCCGGGGTCCTTCACTTTGTCCGGTGTCACTCTTTCCTGTCGAATAGACGCTAGGATCGGCTCAAGGCCGGGCGGGAAGGCTCGCCTGCCGCTTGAAGCGCACGGCGAGCGCGCTACGCCATCGCCATGGCAACGCGCCGTAGATCAGCGCCAGCGTCATCGCGCTGAACAGCGCCACGTTCGCCGCCGCGACGCCGAGGCTGAACGGCGAGCTCACCCAGCGCCCCATCCAGTCGTGTATGGGCGGCGCCACGACCAGCAGGTTCGCGGTGAACGTCGCCGAGACGGCGGCGTAGAGCGGCAGCCAGCGGCGGCCCAACAACGCCACGGGAAGGAGCAGGCCCAGGAACGGGTAAAGATAGCGCTCGTGCGTGCCGGTCGGCAGCAAGTAGAAGGCGAAGGCCATGTAGGCGGCTGCGATGAGCGCACCGCTCAGGGTCGGCCGTCGCCAAGTGTAGGCCGCCGCCACCACAGCCGCGGCAAGCGAAAGCGCGAAACTGGCGCTCTTGAACGTGATGAACGCCAGGCCGGAGAAGATCGCATCGTGCGGCAGCGGATGCGACCCCACGTCCCAGAACCACCAAAGGTTCCAGGCGTCCGCCGAAAGCCGGTCGGAGTATTGCTGGCTGCGGAACACGGTGTTGTAGATATCGTAAATGCGCGACGCGTCGCCGTGCAGGACCCACGGGCTGATGATGATGGCGAAGACCCCCGTCGCGACGGCCGCCGACTTCACGAGGCCGCGCCATCCGCTCCGGCGCAGCACCAGCACGACGAGCACGGGCACGACGACGATCGGCTGTGGTTTGATGGCGAAGCCGACCGCCCAACAGGCCGCGGCCCACCCCGGCCTCCCGCGCGCCGCCAGCACGACGGACGCGATCATTGCGGCCGCGATCGCCGCGTCGATCTGCGCCCAGACCGCGCTCTCGTAGACGACGGCCGGGTGCACCGCAATGACGGCGGCGGCGATCAGACCCATGCGTTGCGCCCGCGCGCGTCGGACTCGTCGTGCCAGCAGCGCCGCCGTCGCCGCGAAGACCGCAACGATCAGCGCGGCGTCGAAGGCGAGTGGCGGCACTTTGAGCAGCAGGTGCAGGGGCGTCACAAGCGCCGAGTACTGGCCGGGGCGCACAGCACGCTCCGCGTAGTCGCTGCCCATCCAGCCGTAGACGGCGGAGAGCAGCCACAGCACCCAGTGGTAGCCGACGTAGTCCGTGTTGGCGTGGCGGAAAACGTTGAGCACTCCGTACTGATGGATCGTCTCCATCCAGCGCTTCCAGGCGTACTCATCCAACGAGTTTCCCGGCAGGTACGCGTAGAGGGGCAGCAGCGGCAGGCGTATGAGCAACGCCACGACGATGATTGCGACGATTCGCGCCGCGGTCGACGCGAACGCGCGTCTTATGATGGCCACGCCCGCGGCTAAGTAGCTCGCCGCGGCGGTCAAGCCCTCGACGCCTCCCGGTCGAGAAGCGGCTCCGCCCGTCCGGGGCAGGGCCTCCGCATCAAGCGTTTCGACGAGCATGGCGTCGGCGGGCGGTCCGCTGTCCGTGGTCTCCAACGCCGATGACGACGCAGCCCGGCGTCGCCTGCCGATGAGCTCCGCGGCGCCGATGGCGGGGAGTGTGAGCAGCCCCAACAGCAGGAGCAGTCGGCGGTACGTCTCCGAGCGGTACTCGAAGGTTACGAAGTGGCGGCCGGGCGTCACCTTCACGCCGACGTAGCTCGGCATGAGCATGTACGTCTTGACCTTCTGCCCGTCGATGTAGGCGTGCCAGCCAGGGACGTACGTCTCCTTCAGCATCAGCATGCTCGGCGTCTGTACGTTCACCGTCGCGGCGTAGGAGTTGTCTTCAACCTGCTCCGAGCTGATCTCCCCGCGGCCGGGAGCGGCGCCAAAGGGCATGTTTGCCAGCACGTCCGGCGCGGTGCTCAGCGGCAGCGGATAGACGCCGGCATCGGCGCTCCCCTGGAACAGGATCGTCGGGTGCTCGCCGATGCCCGGCAGGCCGCTCGCCAGCCACTTCGACACCGCCGGATAGAAAGTCTCTTTGTCACCTTGGAACGTGACGTCGGAGCCGACCAGTTCGAAGTAGCCGCTGGTCGAGACCTGGTACAAACGGTTGTCGCCGAAGTCGCCGATCGGCTTCACGAAGTCAGGAAACGTGCGGGTCTTCGGCGCGACGACGTAGCGAATGTTGAAGAGGTCATACTGCTCAGGTCGCTGCTCGTCGAAGAGCACCTGGATGTCCGCGTTGAGCGACAGGGAGTGATAGAGATAGCCGATCATGTCGAAGCCGGCGGCGTTGAGGATGGCGGACATCGGAACGTCGTCGACGCGATAGTCTTTGCCCCAGTTGGCGGCCAGTCCCGCGTAGACGCGTCCCGGCGGCAGCGACCGGAGCTTCGATTCCAGTGCATCAAGGTCAGGCTGCGCGAGCCGGTACGCAACGTCCTGGGTTTGCATCATGCTCTGATTGCCCTGGAGGAAATCGATCCGCTCGCGGTAGACGGGAAAGAGGACCAGTGCGGTGATGCCCGCGGGCAGCAGCAGGTACTTCGCGCTCCTTCGCGCCAACGACCAGCGCCACGGGACCGCAAGGGCGATGCCCATCAGCATAATTCCGCCCAGGTGGACGCCAGCGATCAGTCGGTGGAGCTGCAGGTCCCGGCTGAATGGAAGCAGGTTCAGCAGCACCCCCCAGGTCGGCCGGCCGAAGTACAACGCAAGCCAGAGACCGCCGATGACGGCCGGGATACGGTATTTCTCGTCGCGCCAACGCCAGGCGCAGAGCAGTGCGCCGGCGCCGACAAGGAGCGTCAAGGAGCGGAAGCGCCCGTAATCGAAAAGCTGTCCGCCAAACAGCGTCCTAAGAGTCCAGGGGTACCCGAACGCGTCATACTTCGTCGGGAGCTCCCACACGCTGCGGTTGAAGTACGCGCCGTCCAGCACGAAGGGCACAATCATGTATGACGTGACTATCGCGACGAGTCCGAGGAGGAGCGCCAGCCGTCGGCCGCGCAGCCAGGCCGCTCGCCACGTCGGGCGGAGGAGGACGAACGCGCCGAGCGACACGACCGCGATGTAGCCGAGCACCAGATGCGAGAGCAGCTCCGCGGCGACCAAAACGACCGACCATAGGTACCCGCGGCCGGTTCGTAGCGTCGTGTAGCTTTGCGCTAGGGCGGGCGGTAAGAGCACCATGCCCCACAGTTGCGTGTAGAGGCCGTAGCCTCGCCAGACGTAGCTTGAGAAGTCCAGACCGTAGAGCCCGTTCGTCGCGATGAGCGGTGCGACCATCGCCGCCAGCCCGCCGGTAATTCGGGAGAAGCCGAACCGGCGCATCGACCAGTAGATTGAGAGCGGGAAGGCGCAGAGGAGCAGGTAGCTCGTCCAGTTGTATACTGTCGTGATGCCGACGCCGCGGAAGATCGCTGCGAAGACGGCAGGCGGCAGGAACGGCAGGTGCTGATAGTAGTGAAACAGCGGGTAGCCCGTCGTGACGTTGGGTAGCCAGGAGTCCGTTGGGTCCTGGCCGGAGCGAAGTGAAGTCACCATCCGCTGCAGCGACAGCACGTGCAGCACACCGTCGTTGAGCTTCGGCACGTTGATGCCGACCTCAGGCCAGAGGTACCAGGCATTGAACAGTACGGCGATCGCGACGAAGGTCAAAGCGAGTACGCGTTCGCGGTCGGCGCGCAGGGCGCGGCGGAATAGGCGCACGCCGCGTGCGGCGATGGCGGCAGTCTTCGCTCCTGCGCTCATGCGGCACCCTCGCTGGCGCCGGGCGGACCGTCGGCACGACGTCGGAAGCGCCGGAGGGTATAGCTGGCGGCGGGCGCCAGGAGCAACAGAGCCAGCGTGGCAAGCGACAGGCGGGTGCTCCACGTGCGTATCGGCGTGTCGTGGAACTCGAGGCGCACGTCATGCTTACCCGTCGGCAGCGAGAAGTCCATCAGACCTTGCTCGTTCGCGTGGCTCGTCGGGGTCTCGACGTTGTCGACGTAGAGCGTCCAACCCGGGAAGTAGAACGTGTTGAGGCGCAGGCGCGCCGGCTGGCTCACTACGATGCTGAAAGAACGCTTGCTCGGCGCGTTGTCGACGAGGCTGTAGTTAGCGGCGCCGCTTAGCACGGTGATCTCAGTGCTCGCCGGCTGCGCCGGGAACTGCTGCACGTCGATTGGCTCGAACTCGCGCGCCGTCGCCGGCAGCCCCTTCGATGAGATGTTCAGCGGCGAGTAGTCTGCGTCGGTCACGGTGAGGAAGGTCTGAGGAGCCGCATGGTAGAAGTTGAGCAGGAATATGGCGCCGACTGCACCGCACATCAGCCAGTTGGCGATGCGTCGCTTGCCCGCCTCGGCGCGCAGGAACAGGAACGGGGCGCCTGCCGCGAACGCGATCGCGAAAGCAACGTACGAGAGGAATCGCCACGGGAACTGCAGCGGGTGCAGCGCACCGACGTGGTTCCAGATGAACAGCGATGCCCTAGTCATGAAGAAGACCGACACGAGGATCAGCAGCAGCAGCGACGTGAGCAGCGCGGCGGCGCTCTTCGACGTACGCCATAACGGCCGCAGCAGTACGGCGGCGACAGCTAGAAGCGCCAGGTGCGCGGGCCCCAGCGCGAAGCTGAACCCGTTCGGCGACAGTCCGTAACCCCACGCCGAGTACAGGAGCTGCTGGATGTGCAGGAAGTGAAGGTGGTAATTAAGTCCTCCCTCTTCGCGGCGGTGGATGTGTACGAAGGCCGTTTCTCCGAACGCTGGGATCCAGAAGAATGCCGAGAGTCCAATCCCCATGCCCAGGCACCAGACGCCGGCGGCCAGGCTTCGCCAGCTCCTTCGCTGCCACGACAGCCAGGCGACGACCAGGGCCAGCGCTGGCATGACGATCACGGCGACGCTGATACTGGTGAGCATCAACGCTGCGACCGCGAGCACGCACATGAAGCGGTGCGTGCCGCTGCCCTTAGCCACGGCATAGTAGACTCCCCAGAAGGCGAAAGGCAGGAAAGCGAACGCCGCGAAGTCCGCCAGGGCGTGGTTCACATACAGACGCACCAATAAGAACGGTGCGTATACGTACGCCGTCGCTGCCACCAAGCCCCCGTGCCGCCCCCAGATGCTGTTGCCGAAGAGATACATGCCGACAGCCGCAGTTAGCAGGAGCGCGAAGATCGCTAGGTCTTCCGAGGCGATGAACGTGAATCCCAGTGCGTGGAAGAAGCTCCCGAGGTAGTAGAGCAAGGGGGGGTTGAAGTTGAACGTCGGTTCGCCGTAGCCAGCGCCGAGATCCGGCGCCCAGCGCGGCACCAGAGTGCCGTGCTTGAGAACCTGCCAGAACTCGACGAAGCGCGGGAGATACGCGAGCGAATCGTGCCCGCTCATCTCCTTGAACTGGAACAAAGGAAGCCCGGCCAGGAGCGTGAGCACGGCGAGCGCGGCGAGAAACCGCACGTGGACTAGGAGCCAGTCCCTTACGGAGCCGTACAAGCGTTGATGGATCATCGCCCTATCTCGGGACGTCGACTTGAATGCGCCGCGTGGACCGCCGGGGGACCGCTCTCTTTGGCGACCGTGCTCACGCCGGCGCGCCTTGGCTTAAGGGTTTGGCGTGGCGATAGGTTCGGCGGTCCCGCTGGTGGCCGGAGTCGCCGCCGTTTGCTCGGCGGCCGGCGTCTGCTCGGCGGCCGGCGTCGCGCGTGGGGCTAGCGTCGGATCGAGTAAGATCGCCGTCTTGAGCTCGGCGTCCGCCTCTTGCGACGAGCCGCTTGCCCGCAGGAGCAGCCCCAGGTTCAGGTGGGCGGCCGCATTGTTCGCGTCGAGGTCGATAACCTTGCGATACAGTGTAATGGCGTCAGCCGGGTAGCCGGCCGCCGTGCGGACGATAGCCAGGTTGTAGAGGGCGTCCTCGAAGTTGGGATCAATGCCGAGCGCCAGGCGGTAGTCGTTCTCGGCGTCGTTGAGGCGGTTCGCGGCCTGGTCGATAGTGCCGAGGTCGAAATATGCCAGCTTGTTCTGCGGGTCCTTTTTGAGCGCTGCTCGGTAGCTGGCCGCGGCTAGGTCGACCTGCCCGTTCACCTGCTGCTGCAACCCGGTGTTGACCAGGTCGTTGGCCTGCTGCTGGCTCGACTTGCCGCCGCCGCACGCGCTGAGAACCAACGCAACTAAAGCCAGCGCAAGCACCTGTGACACGATCCGGTTCATGGCAAACCTCCCAATCGTACCGATGCACACGAATGTGACATAGGCATATGAGTCGACTTGTGAAGCCGTCACGCTCGCGCACGATCGATTGTGCGGAGCACGCCGGGCCCCTCCCTGAATAGCGTCGACTTCGCCGAAATCTTTCCGGATTCTAACGCATTCGCGTAGTGCGCGCTAGCATCGTACTGCTCTATTCGCCAAGAGCCTTCGAGGACGTCGGATTGCCGTGCAGCAGGACGATGGGGGCGCCTGTTCCGGTATCGACGGTGGCCATCTCGCTATCGATAAGGGGCACGCGCTGGCGTTCATAGGGATCCTTCGCCGAGATACCGGTCTTATGCATTCCTCAGCCTCCTTCTTGAGCGCATCAGCAGTAAGTGGTGCGAGCCTGCGCCCGGCACACTATCAATTGCCGAGTGAATCTGTAATGAGCGTGCCTCTTCGACGTTCTCAATTCTGACGCAGCATTTGTAAGAGCGGTATCTGAGTACTAGTCGGCGGGGACCCTCCACCCGTTCCTTGGTGCTAGAGGCGGTGGGAACAGCTTTTGTTGGGGCCGAGCGGCCGGAAAAGGGGAGGCGGGGCCCTGCACCGCGTCTCTTGGCCCCTTGTTGAAACAAGAACCGGTGTGGCGAGACAAAACTCCATCCGCGTCCACAGAAGGAGGAGGGTAACTTGTTGCTACTCCACAGGATGAGGGAGTGCTCCCCAGCGTGGGAAGACGCGGACGATCTGTTCAGCTACTACCTAGGCTCGGCATTCCGGATCTGGGATACGTTCCACATGCTCCGCGTGATAGGACCGCCTCTCATCCAGAACCTTTCGGTTGAGTCTCCGCGACGTTGAGGCGAGTGATGTAGTACGGTCGGCAAAGGCGCTTACAGAACCCCCGCCACCTCGGCGGGGGTTCCTGTTTTCAAGCGCGTCATTACGTCCGCCACGTTGCGAGTCTTCAGTTCGACGAGTCCGGCCCCGCGGCGCTGGCGCCGTCCCCCACGAATATACTTCCACCGTGCGAGCAACCTGCTGCCCATCACGCAGAGGGTCAGAGGCCACTGCTCGGGGACCGATCTTCTGTCCTCTTGACCACACAAGGATGGTCCGAAGTATGGGCGCCAACACCAGAGACCAAATCGGACGGTTTGGTACCCCCGGCACGACTCGAACCCGCGTTCCCGGCGCTGGATGGTCCAGTTGCTCACTGACCTGCTGTAACCCTAAGTCGCCGACAGCCTCACAACATAGTGGTATCTGCTTACCCTTGAGAGAGATCGTCGGAAACGGAAGCTCACAATTCCTTCAACACGAGCCATCGTGCAGTACGCAGCGGCTGGGGCGGCTATGCTACTATGGTCGTGCTGAACCTGTAGCTAGGGGTGTGTGCTTGTATTCCCATATACACCATCATGGGCAGCACGTTGCACTTTCTGGCGGTGTCGGTGTTCGTCTTGCGGGCATAGCAGCATGTTTCAGCGGGACTCATTCCCATTTGCAGGAGGAAGGCGCCAATGAGGCTCGAAGGCAAGGTCGCGATTGTCACGGGCGCGGGCTCGGCAGGTCCGGGCATGGGCAACGGCAAGGCGACGGCGATCCTGTTCGCGCGTGAAGGGGCGAAGGTCGTCTGCGTCGACCGAAACCTGGACGCGGCGAGGGAGACGGTCGGCATCATCGAGAGCGAGGGCGGTGAAGCTGTCGCCTGGCGGGCGGACGTGACGAAGGAGGATGAGGCCGCGGCCGTCGTCGAGGCGGCGATTTCGAATTATGACAAGCTAAACGTGCTGTTCAACAACGTCGGCGCCGGTTGGGGGAAGCTGGGCCTGGCGGTGTCGTCCGAAGACTGGGACGGCGTGATGCAGGTCAACCTCAAGAGCGTCCTTTTGATGTGCAAATACGCTGTGCCGAAGATGATCGAGGGCGGCGGCGGCGCGATAGTGAACAATGCGTCGATGGCTGCCTTCCAGGCGCACCCGCTCTACGCGTACTCGGTTTCGAAGGCGGGGGTGGTCGCTTTTACGCGCTGTCTGGCGGCGGCGCTGGCGGAGCAGAGTGTGCGCGTGAACTGCGTGGCGCCCGGTTTCATGGACACGCCAATGGTCGCTCCGATAATGACGAAGGGTCGCATCGCCTGGGTGGAGGCGAATGTGCCGATGAAGCGTCACGGCCGCGCGGAGGAGACTGCGGCGGCGGTACTGTTCCTCGCCTCCGACGAAGCGTCTTATGTCACCGGGCACACGATCTGCGTTGACGGCGGTCTTTCGGTAAGGTAACGGCGCGTTCGCGGCGGTCGAACTGGAGGCTCGCGGGTTGGTGCGGTATCATGCCTGCGGGAAGTCGAATCGATAGCCGTCGGGTTCGCGTGAGGGTGCCCCCGTAGCTCAGAGGAAAGAGCAGCGGTTTCCTAAACCGCGTGTCGCAGGTTCGAGTCCTGCCGGGGGTACCAGGTTCAGCTCTGGGTCTACCGCACCGTCCGTTCTAGAACCGGATCCATCTTGAGGCGCTCTCGGCCAACCTCAACCCCTTCGGGCCGCTCTGCTAACTTACCGTGGTCTGGCGTCCTTCCCTATCCTCGAATCGGGAGCAAGCTGCTTCATTCCTGCCCGATTGACCCTCAGCAGTCCCGCTGAAGAGAAATCGGCAGGGCGATTCCGAGAGGGAAACTCCGAGATCGCTCGGTTGCCTGTCGGCCCATCGGAGGTGGGCGTCAGATGGGAGGATTAAGACGCTCGGGTCCTTCGATGGGGTCTGTAGCGACAGACAGCTCCGGCTGCGCCGTGCGGGCGCCTACATGGGCGTGCTCGCGCAGCGGGATTTCGCGCAGCAGCCAGGAAGCTAAGAAGGAGACGAACACCACTGGCACCGCCCACAGGAAGACCGTATCGAGGGAACGTGCGAACGCCTCGACCACGCCGTGGAGGACCGGCGCGGGCAACGTTCGCAACTGCGCCGGACTGGCGGTGAGAGCCGCGCGGCTGATGCCGTTCAGAGCAGCATTGGGGACCAGGCGCGGCAGGTTGTAGTCTAGGCGGTTATTCAAGATTGAGCCGCAAATCGCGACCCCGAACGCCGCGCCCAACGAGCGGAACAAGTTGGCGCCGGCGGTCGCTGCGCCAAGATCGCGGTAGGGGACTGCGTTCTGAACCGCCAGCACGATCACCTGCATGATCATTCCGAGTCCGACGCCGAGCACCCCCATATAAACGGACTCTTCGAGGAAGCCGGAGCCGGTGCTCAGCCGAGACAGCAGGAAGAGCCCGAGCGTGGTGATGGCCGTGCCGACGATCGGGAAGAAGCGGTACTTCCCGGTCCTGCTGATCACCTGGCCGGCGAGGACCGAGGTGGCGACCACTCCGAGCATCAGGGGCGCCAGCCGCAGGCCCGACATCGTGGCCGAGACGCCATCCACCACTTGGAAGTAAAGCGGCAGGAAAGCTACGGCCCCGAACATGGCCAGGCCGAGGACGAACATGATCACCGCGCCCACCCGGAACACTTGCTCGCCGAACAGCCGCAATGGCAGGAGCGGCTCCGGGGCGCGCGTCTCCTGTACCACGAACAGACAGAGCAACAGCACGCCCAGCACGCTCAGACCGACGATCTGCAGGGACCACCAGGGGAACTCGGTGCCGCCCCAACTGGTGACCAGCAACAGAGACGTAAGACCACCCACCATCAGGGCCGAGCCGAGGTAGTCGATGGAGTGCTTCTGCCGCTGGAAGGGAAGTCGGAGGACCGTCTGCGTTACGACCAGCGCCAGCAGGCCCAGCGGCAGGTTGATGTAGAAGACCCAGCGCCAAGTAAGATGATCGGTGAAGAACCCGCCCAGGAGCGGACCGCCGACGGCGGCGACGGCGAAGACCGTCCCCATGTAGCCCTGGTAGCGGCCGCGGTCGCGTGGGGAGACGATATCGCCGATCGTAGCTTGAGACATCGTAATGATGCCGCCGGCGCCCAACCCCTGCACCGCGCGGGAGCCAATGAGCTCCAGCATGCTGTGAGCCGCGCCCGAAAGCGCCGACCCGACGAGGAAGACGACGATCGCGAACTGGAACAGCAGCTTGCGCCCAAAAAGGTCGCTGAGCTTGCCGTAGAGCGGCATCGACGCCGTGGAGGTCAGCAGGTACGCCGTGATAATCCAGGACAGGTGCTGCAGCCCGCCCAGCTCGCCGACGATCGTCGGCAGCGCGGTGGCGACGATCGTCTGGTCCAGGGAGGCCAGCAGCATCCCCAGCATGAGACCGCTGAAGACGACCAGCACCTGCCGGTGCGACAGTTGGGCCTGTCCAGTGGTGGTTGTGCGTGGCGAAGAGGATTGCTCAGACATCGTTGTTGGGAAGATGTTCGCTCACGGCTGGCGGCTGAAGCGCATCTTGAGCCCGTCGACCAGGCTGTAGACCACTGGCACTACCACCAGGGTGAGCAGCGTTGAGGTGAATAGCCCGCCGATCACCACCCGGCCCAGCTCGCTAGCGATCAGCGCTCCCTGGTTGCGTCCCAGCGCGAGCGGTACGAGCGCGAGCATCGCGGCGACGGCGGTCATCATAATCGGCCGCACGCGTGTCTGCCCGCCTTCTACGAGAGCGTCGTACGTGCTATAGCCACGGTCCTTGCGAAGCATGATCACGAACTCGAGCAGGACGATAGCGTTCGTTACGACGATGCCGACGAGCATCAAGATGCCGATGAGCGAACTGATGCTGAGCGCCGAGCCGGTGACCGCCAGCGCCACGATGGCGCCGATCAGAGCCAGCGGCAGGCTGAAGAGAATGACGAACGGCGTGAGCAGACTCCCGAACAGCAGCGCCATGACGGTGTAGACCAGCACGATCGATACCACGATTGCGATGAACATCTTGGAGAAGCCCTGGTTGATATCCGAGGTGATGCCGCCAGCTTTCACGCTGATTCCTTCCGGCAACGACAGCTTGTCGGCGGCCTTCTGCGCGTCCTGCGAGACTTTGCCGGTGTTTTCGCTGGTAATATCGCCGGTGATTGTCGCTGCTGCCTTGCCGTCGACACGCGTGATCGTTGTTTGCTCGGTCACGGGCACGATGCTCGCCACAGAGTCGAGCCGGACGCCACGGGCGATTTCCAGCGCACCCAGTGTCGCGGCGCTATTGAGATCGCCGCCGGATACCACCAGGGTCACGCCGAGAGGCCCCTGGCCAAGGTCCGCGGTGGTGATGGTACGGTTGGACGATAGATTGGCCATGCTGTCGGAGATCTGCTGCGGCGTCAGTCCGGCTGCCGCTGCCTTCGCCGGGTCGACCTGCACCTGGAGCGTGGGCTGAGCAGCGGCGAGGTCGCTCATGACGTTGGCGGTGCCGGACACGGCGGCGACCGCCGCCCGTACTTGTTCCGCCGCGTTCGGCAGCGCGCTCGCCGCTGCATCGCTTGCAGCCGAGACGGTCATCGAGATGCCGGACGATCCCATGCTGGTATCGGCGGCGGAGACGGACATGTTGTCGCTGTTGGGGACATCCCTCGCGATCAGGTTGCGAAGTTGGGTGGCGACGGTGTTTTTGTCCGGTCCGCTCTTTGCCAGCTCAACCGTGATCTTGGCGCTATTAGCGCCTTTACCGGAGATGACATTGCTTACGGCGCCCAGATCGCCGGCGGTGCCGTTGATTACGGTCTGGTAGCGGTCAACCTTGAAGTTGGAGAGCAGGTTCTCGACGGCCTCGGCCTGCTGGAGGACGGCGTCCTGGGTCTCGCCGGGGCGGGCATCAACTGACACCGTTATGGTCTTCTGACCCGAGCCGGGCAGGAACTGGACGGGAAGGGTCGGGACGAGCGCCAGGCTGCCGACAAACATCACGCCAGCAACGCCGAGCGTTATCCAGCGGTGCCCGAGCGCCCAGCGCAGCACGGGTGTGTAGACTTTGGCCAGGGGAGTATCGCCCGGACCCAACTTCTCACGCACTTTCACGCGACCGGCGATGGTGAAGCGAGTGAGCGCCGGGATGACGGTCACCGCCACGATAAGCGAAGCCAGCAGGGCGAACACGACGGCGAGCGCGAACGAAAAGAATAGCTGGCCGATGATGCCTCCCACGAGGCCCAGCGGCAGGAAGACGGCACAGGTGGTCGCGGTGGCGCCGGTAATGGCGATGCTCACCTCGCGGGCGCCGGTGACGATTGCCTGGAACGCCTTCTCCCCTTTCGCCATATGCCGGTAAATGTTCTCGAGGACAACGATGGAGTCGTCGATGACGCGGCCGATGGCGATGGTGAGGCCGCCCAGCGTCATGATGTTCAACGAGTAGCCCAAGCGGTCGAGCAGCACCACGGCCGTGAGCACGGACAGCGGGATCGAGACAGCCGTCACCACAGTCGTGCGCCAGTTGGCCAGGAAGAGAAAGACGATGATGATCGCAAACAAGCCGCCGATGAGTCCGTCCCGGACGACTCCGTTGATTGAGCTGGTAATGAAGGTGGACTGGTCGAAGAAGACGCTGAATGAGGCGCCCTGGGGGAGCGAAGGCTTGATCTTATCCAGCTCACCCGTGACGCTGTGGGCCACCTGCACGGTGTTAGCGTCCTTCGCTTTGGTCACCTGGATGCTCACGGCCGGCTGCCCATCGGTGCGGCTGGCGCCGTTTGGGGCGGCCGACGCCTCGGCGACCGTGGCGATGTCGCCAAGGGGCACAACGCTTGCGGGCGCGCCGGCGGGGGACGTCGTGCGGATGCCGATGTTGCGGATATCGTCCAGGCTCTTGTAGACGGCGACCGTCTCGAGCGGCAGGACGGTGTCGCCGGTGGCGAGCTGGCCGGAGGGGAGGATGACGTTGTTGGCCTGCAACGCCTGCGTCACCTCGTCGTAGGTCAGGCCGCTGTCAAGTAGCTTCTGGCGATCGAGCGTAACGACGACCTGGTTGAGCGCGCCGCCGCTCACAGAAACGGACGCGACGCCATCCAGGTCCGTCAGGTTGGGGACGACCTGCGACTGAGCAAGCTGATACAGGTCCGCCTGGCTGAGGTTGCCCTCCAGGCTGAACGTGACGATGGGGATCATGGAGATGTCGAACTTGAGGATCGATGTCGAGACGTTCGAGCCGAGGTGGGCATCGGCCAGCGCTTGCTTGACCGCGGTCTCGGCGGAGTTGAGGTCCGTGCCATAGTTATAGCTGAGCATCGTCACGCCCAGGCCCGATACCGCGGTCGAGGAGGTCTTCTGCACGCCGGGCAGGCCCGAGACGGCGGACTCAACCGGCGTGATGACGTTGTCCGTGATGTCCTGCGGCTGGTCTCCGGGGCTGCGGGCGATCACAGTAATCACGGGGAAACTGATGTCCGGAAGCAGCTCCTCGCGGACGCGGGTAATCGTATAGGCGCCGAACCCGATGACAAGCGCGACGGCCACGAGCACCAGCAGTGCCTTGCGGTATGAGTATTCGGTCAGCCAGGAGACAACACGACGCACTGTTTGTTTCCGGTTCTCTCTAGGGGCGAAGAGCCTCGCTTCTGATCAAGGGCGCCCAGCCGCACTCGCCACCTGTTCCCTTGACATCGCGAAAGTGGGGACCTAAAGTAGGAACAGGAATTCCGGTTCCTACTCATTATCGGATTGGTTGCTGCTTCGGTCAATAGGGGAACGCTCCATGACGATGAGCTCAACAGGGGAGCCAGTCCACCTTCCCTCAGCCAGGTCGGATGCCGTGGCCCACCGCGAGATTATTCTAGAGGCGGCGCGACAACTCTTCGCGGAGAAAGGGCTGGGCGCCGAGATGAGGGAAATCGCTGAACACGCGGGCGTCGGTGTCGGTTCGATATACCGGCATTTCGACAGTCGCGAGGGGCTCATCGGGGCGGTCAAGGAAGCCGCCGGCGAAGACCTGGTGCAAAGGCTGCACGTCGCCGCCGGGGAGAAGGACCCCAAATTGGCCCTTCGCGAAATGATCCACGCCTCAGCAGGGCTTTTCGAGCGCTTCGGCGTCCTGACCGAGGTTATGCTCCGAGGACGCATCAACGAATTGCCCAACCAGAAGAAGGGAGCCTTCCCTGATCTTACAGACCCCATCGCAGCCGTCTTGCAGCGGGGAATAGAAGACGGCTCCTTTCGGTCGGATCTCGACGTTGCCGTCGCGATCGCGGCGTTCGCGTCGATCTTCCAATCCGGCATGTTGCTCGCGCTGGCATCGAGACGGACCTACAGCGGCGCCGCGGACGCCGTCGCCGACTTCTTCCTGGCGGCGATCGCTGCGCCCGGCCAATCATGACCTAGGCGACGTTATCAAGCAGGAGAATCAGTCGCGACTCCCCCGAGTGGGTTGCTGACACCCATTTCGCGCCCCGGCGCGCGAGTTATAAATGGTGACTATCGGGGGTACCAGGTTCAGTTCTGGGTCTACCACGCCATCCGTTTTAGAACTCCCGCTGGAAGCCTCCCAATGCGCTAAAGGAGTTCATCGTCAGCCTTCTCAACATCTTGGCTAAGCTCACCGGCACCGTCTTGGCGGAGCGGCTCACGCGAGAGATTGAAAACCTGGACGATATCAGAAGCGAGGGCGCCGCCTGGGAGGGCACGCAACCGTCAGCTTGTCTGAAAGGTCATGCGTGCGACACGGAGGGAGGCTCCGTGATGGAGGCTCTACGATCACCAGCCCCACCGATCTCAACTTCGGCGGTGTGCGGCTGACGGTCATCAATGAGCCGGATCGACGCCTCGTACTGCTCAACGCCGTCGACGATGATGTGCACTCCGCCAGCTGCGCCGCCTTGCCGGATGGTGATTCCGTAGGTCGTCTCCCGGTAGCGGTAGCTGAGGCTGAACGACTGCCAGTCGGGCGGCAGGCAGGGCGTGAATGATAGCCGGTCTATTTCGAGGCGAAGGCCGAGCAGGGACTCGATGATCAGCCGGTACATCCAGCCGGCGGCGCCTGTGTACCAGGTCCAACCACCTTCGCCGGTGCGCGGCGGCAGCGCGTGGACATCGGCGGCGACAACGTACGGCTCAACACGGTAGGTCGCCACCTCCTCCGGGCTCGATGTGTGGTTGAATGGGGTAATCAACGAGAGCAGCTCCCAGGCGCGACGGCCGTCGCCCAGCGCCGCGAACGCCATGATCGCCCAGATTGCGGCGTGTGTGTACTGCCCCCCGTTCTCCCTCACGCCCGGAGGATAGCCCTTGATGTAGCCAGGATTCAGTTCGGACTTGTCGAACGGCGGGTCCAGGAGCTGGATGAGAGCGTTATCGCGGCGTACGAGCAGCCGGTCGACGGACTCCATTGCGATGCGAGCGCGCTGCGGGTCGCCGGCGCCGGATATCACAGACCAGCTCTGAGGTATCGAGTCGATCCGGCACTCCGGGCTGCCGGCAGAGCCAAGAGGCTCGCCGCCGTCGAAGAAGGCGCGAAGGTACCAGTCGCCATCCCAACCGTGCAACTCTGCAGACTGTCGGACCGCCGCAGCCTCCGATTCCGCGCGCTCGGCGAAAGCGGCATCGCCATGGAGGCGCGCGATGGCGGCGAACTGTGTAAGCAGGTGCTGAAGGAAAAACGCCAACCAGACGCTCTCGCCCTTACCGCCCAGGCCGACCGTGTTCATGCTGTCGTTCCAATCGCCGGAGCCGATCAGCGGCAGCCCGTGCCTGCCGAGCTGCGTTCCTCGCTCGATCGCCCTAATGCAATGCTCGTAGAGCGTGCCGCTCTCCTCCGACAGCGCGGGCAGGTCGTAGTAGGAGTCCTCGCCCGGGTTGAGCGGCCGCCCCTCGATGTAGGTGACGCGCTCCTCGAGGACGCCGGCATCACCCGTGCCGAGGACGTAGCGGGCCGTCGCCAGTGGCAACCAGAGCAAGTCGTCGGAGCAGCGGGTCCGCACGCCGCGCCCGGTCGGTGGGTGCCACCAGTGTTGCACATCCCCCTCGCGGAACTGGCGGGCCGCACAGCGCAGCAGGTGCTCGCGGGCGAGCAGCGGCTGGGCGTGCAGAAGCGCCATCACGTCCTGGAGTTGGTCTCGGAAACCGAAGGCGCCGCCAGACTGATAGAAACCAGTGCGGGCCCAGAGGCGGCAAGCGATTGTCTGATAGAGGAGCCAGCCGTTGGCGAGGATGTTGACCGTTGGCTCCGGCGTCTCGATGCGGACGGCGGCAAGGACGCGCTCCCAGTAAGTCTTGACTGCATCCAGTGCGGCGTGCGCGGGTTCGAGACCGCGGAACCGCCGCACTTGGGCGCGCACCTCCTCCTCGTCACGGCCGACGCCGAGCACGAAGACGAACTCCCGCTCTTCGCCGTCGGCCATGTCCACCTGGACCTGCAGTGCGGCGCAGGGATCCAGCCCCGCTCCGACACGTCCCGAAAGGCGGGCGCGTGTCATCGCGGCGGGCCGCGCTGGCAGGCCGTTGCGGCCGAGGAACTCAGTTCGGTCGCAGGTAACGGTGCGGGCCGCCTCGTCCACGTCGAAGAAGGCGACGCGGTCGGGGAAGTCCCCGTTGTAGGGGTTCCGGGCGAAGACGGCGCCGCTCTTGGCGTCGATCTCCGTGACGACGTGGAGAAGTGACTTTGCCCGCTGCTCGCCGAGCACCCACTCGACGTAGCCCGTCGCCGAGAGGCGCCGCGCCCGGCCCGACTCGTTGCGAAGCGTCAGCGACATCAGCTTCACCGACGCGTCGAGCGCGACGTACTCTTCCAGCTCGGAGACCACGCCCTCCTCCGCGTGCTCGAATACCGTGTAGCCGAATCCGTGGCGGCAGGTGTAGGCGGTGGCGCCGCGCGCCGGTAGCGGCGTTGGCGACCAGTAGCGACCGGTCTCCTCGTCGCGAATGTAGAAGGCCTCGCCACTGGCGTCGGTAACCGGGTCGTTGTACCAGGGAGTAAGACGCAGCTCGTGGGCGTTCTCGCCCCAGGTGTAGCCACCCCCGCTCTCTGTGATCACAGCGCCGAACTGCGGGTTCGCCAGCGCGTTCGCCCAGGGTGCGGGCGTCGTCTCGCCGGGCCGCAGGGTGACTACGTATTCGCGCCCGTCCAGCGTGAAGCCGCCGAGGCCGTTCGAAAACAGGAGTTCGCGGCTTGGAAGCTCGACGGCGCGCGCGGGCTCCGGCACGACGTCATCGGGCGGCGTGAGTGCCGGCACGGCTTGAGCGACGCTGCGGCGGCGCTCGATCTGCTCGGCAAGCGTCCCGGCGCTGTCGACGATCACGACGCGGGCGACAGTCTGCTGAAGGATCCTGTCCTCCTCTGAAATTTGGTCGGCGTGCCTGACGAAGATGCCACCGGGCCGGTCGATAACGTGCGACTCAGTTCCGGCGGAGACGATTCCCATGATCTCCTCGTTCAGTTCCTGTCGGTAGCCGGATGGCTCCTCGTTCCAGATCACCAGGTCGACTGCGAGCCCGGTGAGGCGCCAGTACGCGTGCGCCTGGACGAGCTGTCGCACGAGGTCGATGTTCGTTCGGTCGCCTATGCGCAGCAGGACAACGGGCAAGTCGCCGGAGACGCCGAAGCCCCAGAGGCCGGATTGCGGGCGCCGGTTGAGAGCGAGCACGTTGGCCGAGGCCCGGCGGCCGGCGTCGGCGTAGACGATCGAGCTGGCGAGGCGGCCATAGACCTGGGCGTCGGACTCCGTCGCGTTGAGCTGGCGGAGGACGACCTGCCGGTGGGTCATCGCCAAATCGAAGACACGGTTGGCCAAGCGGCGGTCGTGGTACTTGCCTGCAAGCGTCATCGCCCGCTGGCGCGTCTCGCCGACACCGGTCACTACGTTGACCCAAACCGTCTCATCGGGACCCACCGTGACCTGGCGGCGGACCGAGACGATTGGGTCAAGGACGGCTCCCTGGCTGCCAGAAAGGCGGCCGGCGTCTGCCATTGCTTCCGGGTCGGCCAGGGAGCGGCCCCGCCCGATGAAGCGCAACCGGTCCGTCTCGAATGACGTCTCGCCGACAGAGGACGCCGCTCGCGCGTCCATCAGGTGAACCATCCAGGGCATCGGTTCGTCGGGCGAGCGAGGTCGCCGCGAGCAAAGGATTGCATCGTGCGAGGGGACGATCTCCGTCTGGACAAAGAGATTGCTGAAGGCCGGGTGGGCAGCGTCGGCGGCCGGCGGCGCCGTGACTACCTCTGCGTAGCTCGTGACCTCGATTGTGCGCCGCACGCCCGAGCGATTCGTTATCCTGATGCGCCTGATCTCGACATCGTCCTCCGGCGAGACGGCGATCTCTGTATGCGTGTCGATCTCACCGTCGCGGCGCCGGTACTCGGCGCGCGCCTGGGAGAAGATTGCGTCGTAGGTCTTCGGCTGCCTAAGCGTCGGCTGGTAGGCCGTGGACCACACCTTGCCGCTCCTCAGGTCGCGGAGGTAGCAGAATGTGCCGTGGCAATCGCGGGTCGCGTCCTCTTGCCAGCGGGTGACCGCGAGGTCGCGCCAACGGCTATAGCCGCCCCCGGCGTTGGTCACCATAACGTTGTAGGTGCCGTTGGAAAGCAGGTGCACTTCCGGCAAGGCGGAATTGGGGTTGCTGAATACGCGGAGGAGCGCCTGGTACTCGCCTGCGCGCTGTCGCAGCCCGGATGTCTCGGCGGCGTTTGGGTAGAAGGGAGCGACCTTCGGCGCACGCTCTTGGAGGAGACCTTCGGTTGCCCGGAAAATTGGCTCGGCGAGGAAGCGGCGCTGCATCGGCCGGCCGAGGAGCGCGTAGGCGAGAGAGAGGAAGCTCATACCCTCGTGGTGCGGCATGAACGACCGCACGAGCGCGAACTCGTCGCCGCGCGGCAGGCGCGAGGTTGTGTAGTCGACCGCTTCGTAGAGGCCGTAGCGGCCTTCCGCGCCGAGGTGCGCGAGCCGCTCAAGATTTGCGCATGCCTCTTTCGGGGCGACCATCAGCGCCATCGCGGTCGCGTAGGGCGCGACGACGAGGTCCTCCGCGAGACCACGCTTGAAGCCAAGCCCAGGCACACCGAAGGCGCGATACTGGTAGTTGAGGTGGGCGTCCGTCGCGTTGTAGCCGGACTCCGAGATTCCCCACGGGACGCCCCGTTGCGCGCCATACTCAATCTGACGACGGACAACGGCCTTGTAGGTGCCGTCGAGCACGGTGCCCCTATATGTAGGCATGACGATGAGCGGCATCAGGTACTCGAACATGGAGCCGCCCCAGGACAGGAGAGCGGCGTCGGCGCCGGAGGTTGTCACGAGGCGGCCGAGCGCGAACCAGTGATCCTGCGACATGTGTCGTTGTGCGATGCTGACGAAGCTGGCAAGCCGCGCCTCTGAGGCCAGCAAGTCATAGTAGCTCGGGTCGCGCCGCCGCTCGGTTACGTTGTAGCCGATGGCGAACAGGTTGCGCGAATGGTCCGTGAGGAAGTCGTAGTCTGCGTCGGCAAGCTCGTAGCAGAGCCCGCCGAGCCGCTCGATGGTTTCCAACCGGTCAGTTGCGCGGCTGCTCGCTTCGCTCACTGCGGCGCGAAAACGGATCAGCCACTCGCGGGCAAGTCGCGTGCCGTCGACCGTGAGGGCGGCAAGCGCGGCGTCGAGCGCCGGGATGAGCGTCTCGCTAAGGTCGGCGGTTTCGCGGAGCGTGGGGCCCTCATCGAGCCTGCAGATCGCATCGAGCAGCGCTTGAGACACTGCAGCTTCGCCAGCACCGTCGCCGTCGACAAGGGCGGCGGGCGGAGCAGGCAGCGCCGCCCACGGCGCTAGATTGTCAAGGTCGCCGAGCCAGTCCTCGCACTGATCTTTGAACGAGCGAGCCCACCACTCCGTCTCGGCATCGGGCTCGGAGCCCAATTCGCCGGCCATGTGCCCAGCCGCCGTCATCAACTGATCGAGGAGTGCGCGGCAGGCGCGGAGACCGGCGGGAGGGCTGGCCAGCGCGTCGAGCAGCCCGGCGATTTCGTCGAGCATTCTGGTGAGGCCGATGTCACGATCCGGCGTTTCGGGCGAGCGGGCGGCCCGAGCGGCGCCGGCAAGGAGAGCGACGGTGTCACGGAGGCCGCCGAAAACCTGACGTGGGAGAAGCTGGCTATCGGCCAACTCGTGCAAACCCGGCCTTAGCGTGAGCAGGTGGGCGGCCAGGTTCCCGCTGTCAACGGTGGAAACATAAAGCGGCGCGAGCGGCCGCAGCGTGAGCGTGTCATACCAGTTGTAGAAGTGGCCGCGGTCCCGCTCCATCTCGTCCATCGTCTGAAGCGCGCGCGTCGTCCGCTCTATCAAGCGGTGGGCGGAGATGTAGCCGAAGTCATGCGCAGCCAGGTTGGCGAGGAGCGAGAGTCCCATGTTCGTGGGCGAGGTCCGGTGGGCTATCGCCTCGACGGGCGCTTCCTGATAGCTGTCGGGCGGCAGCCAGTTGTCTTCAGGGCCGACGAACGTCTCGAAGAAGCGCCATGTTTCGCGGGCCAGCTTACGGAGGAAGCTCGTTTGCTCGGGCGAGAGGCGGGGGTCACGCCGCTGGATCGGCCGGCTCACCCACCAGGCAATGACCGGCGAGGCGACCCAAGCGGCGAGAAACGGCCCTGCGGGCAGGAGCGCCATCGGCCGCTGCACCGAGAGGTAGCCCGTTACCGCAATTGCGATAGCCGGCGCCACCCACATCACTCGGAAGAACTCGACGAGCCGCTTGCTGGCGCTTCGCCTGGCGTCGCTTGACGTCGTCCACTCGAGGAGCCCGCGTCGCGTGATTAGCATCCGCCACCACGTCTTGAGCACGGCGTCCAGGCTGAAGACCGCTTCGTAGGGCAGGACCGCCAGGCCGAACGCGCTCTGGGCCATTTGCCTGGCGCCCGAAGCGGCGACCGCCCTGAGGTGTAAGCGGATCGGCAGACCCGATGGCCTGGCAGCGATGTCGCCGAGGAAGGCCAGAAGCGGACCGAGAAGGACGATGCCGGCGACAACGCATGTCCAGAACCAGGCCGGCCTAAGAGTCGTCCACCCCAGGAGCAGGAGGAGCACGAGCGCACCGGGCAGGAGGCTCCGCCGCAGATTGTCGAAGATCTTCCAGCGTGAGAGCGCCGAGAGAGGGTTGCGCACCGAACGGCCGCTGGCGTCGGGCGCAAACGGCAACAGCCAACGGGCGATCTGCCAGTCACCGCGGATCCAGCGGCGGCGGCGGGTCACATCAGTACTGAAGCGGGTCGGGTAGCTCTCTTGGAGTTGAACGTCAGTGGCAAGCGCGGACCGCGCATAGCAGCCTTCTAGCAGGTCGTGGCTCAGGATAAGGTTCTCGGGGAAGCGGCCGCCGAGCACCCGCTCGAAGGCGTCCACGTCGTAGATTCCCTTGCCGGTGAAAGACCCCTCGCGGAAGACGTCCTGGTAAACGTCGGACACGGTGCGGGTATAGGGGTCGATGCCGGGCTCACCGCCGAACAGACGGGCGAACCGTGAGCGGCTGACGTTCGCCATCGCCGCCGATAGGCGCGGTTGCAGGATGCCGTAGCCTTCGCAGATGCGCCCCGTAGCCTCGTCGTAATGAGGTCGGTTGAGAGGGTGGCTGAGCGTGCCGACGAGCAGACGGGCGGCGTCACGAGGGAGCTCGGTGTCGGCGTCAAGCGTGATCACGTATTTGACGGCCGGCAGCACCGACCGCTCGCCGACGATCAGCGAGAACCGGCCGTCCTCCGCACCACGCAGGAGGGCGTTAAGGTCGCTCAGTTTCCCACGCTTGCGTTCGTGTCCCATCCAGACGCGCTCTTGAGGGTTCCAGCGGCGCGGTCGCTGGAAGAGGAAGAAGGCATCGTCGCGGTCGTCCTGGTACTTGCGGTTGAGCGCCTCGATCCCCTGGCGCGCCAGACGGAGCAGTTCCTCGTCCTCCGGCATCACTTCCGCCGGCGCGTCGCGGAAGTCCGTCAGGAGTCCGAAGTAGAGGTTATGGTCGTGGTTCGCCAGGAAGCGTACCTCCAGCGCCCCAAGCAAATCCTCAATTTCCTCTGGTTCGGGGACGAACGTAGGCACGACCACAAGCGTGCGCAGGTCCGAAGGTATTCCCTCGGAGAAGTCAAGCCGCGGTAGGGTAACGGGCTCCACGAGACGGGTCGCCAGCCGGTTCACGACCACGACGCCGAGCGAACTGGCGCAAATGAGGACGAGCGCCCCGAGAGGCAGCAAGCCCCAGCCGGGGGTGCCGACGGCGATGGCCTGCAC
>Ga0187849_1001475_pt1 | contig 25016 bp, 25 predicted proteins | sample June2016WEW_4_10_2_FD_132412 | JGI IMG/M metagenome (GOLD analysis project Ga0187849, IMG submission 132412) | Peatland microbial communities from SPRUCE experiment site at the Marcell Experimental Forest, Minnesota, USA - June2016WEW_4_100 | ecosystem: Environmental > Terrestrial > Soil >...
GCCGCCCGCGACGGCCGCGAGCCGGCGGAGTCGGATCCGTTCGAGACGTTCGCGCGCGAAGTGGGCCCCGCGCTGGAACGGCTGGGCGCCGAGATCGAGAAGCTCTTTGGGGGGCCGGCGTCCGGGGTCCGGGGTCCGGGGGAGACGTCGGGGGCGACGGCTTCCCGGAGCCCGGAGGGGAGCCCTCGGGAGAGTCTGGTCCAGCGCCGGGACCGGCTCGACGGCGAGCTCAGGCGGGGGCTCGAGAGCCTCGGCATCGTGGTGCGGGGCCAGGACGTCGCGCGCGCCGTCGGCGTGGCGGTGGGGAAGCGGATCGAATGGACATCCTGAGACGTTCGGTTGGGCTTCTCCTGACTGTCGGCGCCGTGAGCGGCACGGCGGCAGTCGCCCGCGCGCAGGACGAGAACGCGGCGCTGCAGATCGCCCGCGAGGTGACGCCCGCCGTCGAGCAGGCCGTGGGGCTCAAGTTCAAGCGCGAGCCGGCGATCCTGGTGCGCTCGCGCGAGCAGGTGCGCGGCTACCTGAGCCGCAAGCTCGCCGAGGAGATGCCGCCCGCCGAGCTGCTCGCGGTCCAGCGCACCTACCGGGCCTTCGGCCTGATCCCCGACACCACCGACCTGCGGAAGCTGATGCTCGACCTCTACGCCGAGCAGGTGGCCGGCTACTACGATCCCGACTCCAGCGCGTTGTTCGCGGTGCGCGGCGAGGATCCCATTCAGCTGAAGCTCGTGCTGGCGCACGAGCTGGTGCACGCGCTGCAGGACCAGTACATGTCGCTGAACGCGATCCTCAAGCTGCGGCATCAGAACGACCGCCAGATGGCGGGGCAGGCCGTGGCCGAAGGGCAGGCGACGCTCGCCGGTCTGCAGGCGTCGTTCCCGGGCGTCGATCTCTCGCAGGCCCTCGGCGACTGGGACCAGGTGCGCCAGGTCATCCGGTCACAGCAGTCGGCGATGCCGGTCTTCGCCACCGCGCCCCCGATCATCCAGGAGGGGCTGCTCTTCCCGTATCTGGCGGGCGCGCAGTTCATGCGCGACTTCGACGCCAGGCGCGCTCGGCCCGACGAGGAGCCGTACGGCGACCGGCTCCCGATATCCACCGCCCAGATCCTGCACGCGGGCCTGTACACGGCGCATACCCTGCCCGAGCGCATCGGCTTCGGGCCGGACCCGGGCGACACGCTCATCTACGACGACGACTTCGGGGAGTTCGAGACCGGGGTCGCGCTCAAGACCTGGGGCGTTGATCCGGAGGTGGCCGAGGCCGCCGCCGACGGCTGGGACGGCGACCGGTTCGAGGTGCTGGGCTCCCCCTCCGGGACCGTGGTCCTCTGGGCGACCGCGTGGCGGACGCCGGTGGACGCGGACCAGTTCCAGCGCGCGCTGACGGACGGATGGGCGCGGACGCACGGACGCACGGACGCACAGAGGTGGCGGGTGGACCGGTTGAGCATCCGCGGCTTCAACGTCGTGCGCCTGGTTGCCGCGCCCGCCGCCTGGAAGGGGTGGGCACACCTGCCTGCCGTCGCCCTCGCACCCTTCTCCCGCTAGCGCGCGGCCGGCCCGTCCCGGTTGCCGCGCGCGGGAGGCCCGGGTATGCTTAAAGGCTAATGTTTGACGAGCTTAGCGAGAGGCTTTCCGCCGTGCTCGGCCAGCTTCGCGGGCGCGGCGTTCTGTCGGAAGAGGCGGTCAGGGAGGGGCTCGAGACCGTCCGGCGCGTCCTCCTCGACGCCGACGTCGGGTTCGAGGCCGCGCAGCAGTTCACCGACCGCGTCGCGGAGAAGGCCGTCGGCCTCCCGGCCCTCAAGGGAGTCGCCCCCGGCGCGCAGCTCGTCAAGTTCGTGCACGAGGAGCTGGTCACCCTGCTCGGTGGCGGGGGACAGCCGGCGGCGATCCGCTTCGCGAGCGTGCCGCCGACGGTGGTCTTCCTGGTCGGCCTCCAGGGCTCGGGGAAGACGACGACCGCGGCGAAGCTGGCCAAGCGGCTGGTCGCCGAGCAGAAGGCGCCGTTCCTGATCGCGGCCGACGTGTACCGGCCGGCGGCGATCGAGCAGCTGGTGGAGCTGGCGGGCCGCGCGAAGGTCGGGGTGCACGCGGAGCCGGCCCAGCAGGACGTGGTGGCGCTGGTCAAGCACGGCCTGGACGCGGCGCGGAAGGCCCGCGCGCGGACGGTGCTGGTGGACACGGCGGGCCGGCTGGCGATCGACGCCGCGATGATGGACGAGCTGGCGCGCCTCAAGGCGGCGGTGCCGCCGCACGAGGTGCTGCTGGTCGCCGACGGGATGACGGGCCAGGACGCGGTCCGCATCGCCCGCGGCTTCCACGAGGCGGTGGGCCTGACCGGCGTGGTGCTGACGAAGATGGACGGGGACGCGCGCGGCGGCGCGGCGCTCACCATCTTCGCGGCGACCGGGGCGCCGATCAAGTACATCGGCACCGGCGAGGGGCCGGACGCGATCGAGCCGTTCCGGCCGGAGCGCATCGCGGGCCGGATGCTCGCGATGGGCGACGTGCTGACGCTGGTGGAGCGGGCCGAGCAGTCGCTGGATCGGGAGAAGGCGGAGCGGCTCGCGCGCAAGGCGACGACGAAGAAGGGGATGGACCTCTCCGACTTCCTCGACGCGCTCAGGGAGACGCAGAAGCTGGGCCCGCTGGAGTCGGTGCTCTCGCTGCTCCCGGGCGGGGGCGGCGCGGCGGCCCGCGAGGCGATGAAGGCGGCGAAGGCCGCGGACCCCAGGCGGCTGAAGCACGTCGAGGCGATCGTGCTCTCGATGACGCCGGAAGAACGGCAGCACCCCGAGCTGCTGAGCGGATCCCGCCGCGCGCGGGTCGCGAAGGGCTCGGGCCGGCCGGTGCAGGAGATCAACCGGCTGCTGGCGCAGTTCAAGGAGATGGGGAAGTTCATGAAGGGGATGAAGGGCACGAAGGGGATGCGAGGAGCGATCTAGATGGCTGTGAGGATGCGGTTGCGCCGGGTGGGACGGAAGCACCAGCCCACGTTCCGGATCGTGGTGGCGGACTCGGAGGCGCCGCGGGACGGGCGCTTCGTCGAGCTGCTCGGGCACTACTACCCGCGCGGCAAGGGCGAGCAGATCACGCTCGACAAGCCCAAGGTGCTGGAGTGGCTCGCCAAGGGCGCGACGCCGTCGGAGACGGTGGCATCGCTGCTCCGCAAGGCGGGGTGCTTCTCCGTCCAGGAGCCCGGGTCGCCCGTCGCGGGCGCGTAGGCAGATGGACGGGCCGACCCACCTGGTGGTCGGTCTCCTGAAGAAGCCGCACGGCGTCCGGGGTGACGCGCTCGTGTACCCGGTGACCGACGAGCCGGACGCGGTCTTCGCCCTGGGGAAGCGGCTGGTGCTGCTGGACCGGGAGGGGCGCGCGACCGGCCGGGAGCTGGTGATCGAGCGGAGCCGTGAGTACCACCGCGCCTGGCTGCTGCACTTCGAGGGGATCGAGACGCGCGAGGCGCTGCGCGATCTCCGGGAGCGCCATCTGGCCATACCGATGGCGGAGGCGCGAGCGCTCGAGGACGGCGAGTTCTACATGCACGAGCTGGTGGGGCTCTCGGTCGCGACGGCCGCCGGGGCGAGCATCGGGGTCGTCGCCCAGGTGATCGAGGCGCCGCAGGGGTGGCTGCTCGAGGTGGCCGGGGAGCAGAAGCGCCACCTGATCCCCTTCACCCGGGGCGTCGTGCAGCGGGTGGACCGGACGGAGCGGCTGATGGTGATCGCGCCGCCCAACGGACTGCTGGAGTTGTAGGTGCTTCAGATCACGGTCGTCACGCTCTTTCCCGAGTTCTTCGGGGGACCGCTGGGGCTCAGCATCCCGGCGCGCGCGGCGGCGAAGCACCTGGTGAGCTTCCGGATCGTGCCGCTGCGGCACTACACGCACGACCGGCACCAGACCGCGGACGACGAGCCCTACGGCGGCGGCGCGGGGATGGTGCTCAGGCCGGAGCCGTTCTTCGAGGCGCTGGACGACCTGAAGCCGGCGGGGCCGGTGGTGCTGCTGTCCGCGCGCGGAAGGCGCTTCGTGCACGACGACGCGGTGCGGTACGCAGTGGGCGATGCGCTCACGCTGCTGTGCGGGCACTACAAGGACGTGGACCAGCGGGTTGCCGATCACCTCGCGACGGAGGAGCTTTCGATCGGCGATTTCGTGCTCTCGGGGGGCGAGCCGGCGGCGCTCTGCGTCGTGGATGCGGTGGTGCGGCTGCTCCCGGGAGCACTCGGGGACCACGAGTCGGCGGCGGGCGATTCGCACTACGAGGGCCTGCTCGCGCCGCCGTCGTACACGCGCCCGGCGGATTACCGCGGGCACGGGGTGCCCGAGGTCCTGCTCTCCGGCGACCACGGCAGGATCGCGATGTGGCGGCAGGCTGAGGCCGAACGATTGACGCGGGAGCGACGCCCCGATCTGTGGGCGAGCTACCTCGCACGGATGGGAGAATGACCATGGATCGGCTGGCGACGTTTCGACAGGCGGGACTGAAGACGGGCCTCCCCGATTTCCGTCCCGGGGACACCATCAAGGTGATGGTGCGGGTGCGCGAGGGAGACAAGGAGCGCCTGCAGGCGTTCGAGGGCGTGTGCGTGGGGCGGCGCGGCGGCGGGGTCAGCGAGACCTTCATGGTCCGCAAGGTCTCGGCCGGCGTCGGCGTCGAGCGCATCTTCCCGCTGCAATCGCCGAGCATCGCCTCGGTGGAGATCGTCCGCAAAGGCAAGGTGCGGCGCGCCAAGATGTACTACCTGCGCCGGCTCGCGGGGAAAGCGGGCAGGATCAAGGAGCACCGCGAAGGGGTGAAGGAGACGGAACAGGTCTGACGGTGCTCGACCTCTCGGTCGAGCGCGCGTACTTCGCCCGGGGGATCGGCCGGGTGGCCGGCGTGGACGAGGCCGGCCGCGGAAGCTGGGCCGGTCCGGTGGTGGCGGCCGCGGTGGTGGTGACCCCCGACTCCGCCTGCCTCGAAGGTGTCGACGATTCCAAGCAGCTCACCCGCCGCCGCCGCGAGCACCTCGCGGCGGCGATCGTTTCCAGCCTGGCCTACGCGGTCGGCGCCGCCAGCGTGCGCGAGGTGGACCGCCTCAACATCCGGCGGGCGACCGCCCTGGCGATGCACCGCGCCCTCACGCGGCTTGGCGCCGCCGCGGGCGTGATCGTGGTGGACGGGCTCGCCGTCCCGGAGCTGGGCTTCGTGCACGAGGCGATGGTGGACGGCGATGCGCGCTGCTACGCGGTGGCCTGCGCCAGCATTCTCGCCAAGACGGTGCGGGATCGGCTGATGCAGCGGCTCGGCGGGCGGTACCCGGATTTCGGCTGGGAGCACAACGCGGGCTACGGGACCGAGACGCACCGTGTGGCGCTCGAGCGGCGCGGCCCGACGCCGCACCACCGCCGGTCGTTCACCCCCGTCCTGCAGGGGCGCCTGCTCTAGTTCTTCGCTTCCGCCAGGCGGAGCGCCTCCCCGACCCCCTTCGACTTCGCGACGAAATCCGCCGCCCCGGCCCGCCGGCAGGTGGCCACCAGGATCGGATCCTCCAGGCTCGAGCAGGCCAGCGCCCGCGTGTCGGGTGTGCTCGCCGTGATCTGGCGCAGGACATCGAAGCCCGACGCCCCCGGCAGCCCGATGTCCACCAGCGCCGCCGTCGGACGGAGCCCCGCCTTGACCAGCGCGATGGCGTCCGAGCCGTTCCGGGCTTCCACGGTACTCCATCCGGCGGCGCGGAACGCGCGGTCGAAGCGCTCCATCGCCTCGTCGTCGTCCTCGACGATGAGGATGGTGCGGGAAGAGGCTACTGCGGTGTCGGTCATCGGCCCCGCCTAGTCTAGGCCGCCCCGAGGCGGCGTCAAGCACCCCGAAAGCGAAGCGCCGGCCCACGAGATCCGCGAGGGCCGGCGCTCAAGTTAACGATCAGCCGTCAGTTTACTGTGATGTCCTTCACCATCCCGTGCAGCGCGTGCTCCTTCCCGTCCTTGGCGTCCGGGAGGAAGCAGATCAGGCCGTAGTTCCCCTCCGCGAATGTCGCCGTGACGGTCATGGCGGCGTGCGGGTCCAGGCCGGAGACGCCGCCCATCGGCTTGGCGGGGGGCATGCCCTTCATTCCCGCGTCCACCCACCTCACCACGTCCATCGCCTTCTTGCGCGGCGGCAGCGCCACGATCAGCATCTCGTGCGGCTGGGGCCCGTCGTTGACGACGCGGATCGTGTGTGTCCCCGCGTTCAGGTTCCCCAGGATGGTGAAGTCGTAGTCCTTGAGGTGCACGACCACGTCGGCGTGCGGCGTCAGCGCCGGCGTCGCGGCCGAGGGCGTCACCGTCAGCGCCCGCGCCATACCCCGCATGAGGTGGGGAACGCCCGCCGAGTCGGGGACGAAGCACAGCAGCGCGTAGCTGCCGGCGGCGAGCGTCAGGTAGGCGACGGCCGTGTCCACGCCGGTCGGAGGAACGGCGTTCGGCCCGCCGATCTGGTGCATCCACGCGGGCGGCGGCCCTTCTTTCTTCAGCGCGGTCATCAGGTCCGCCAGCGTCTTCCCCGAGTCCAGCTGTACGAGCTGGATGTGATGGATGGACGGACCCTTGTTGACCAGGTGGAACATCTCCAGCCCGGCCGTGACGCTGTCCGGAGCCCGGAACGTGAAGTCGGCCGCCGTCACGACCACGTGGTTCGGGCCCGCCTGAGCCACGGGCTCGGCCTCCTTCTTCGCGCAGCCCGCGGCGAGTGCAAACGCCGCGACGATACCCAGCGCGCTCAGACGTGAAGACGACCACCCCGACATGTCCGGCCTCCCCGTTGTAGAGTGTGTGTGTCCCGCGAGTGACGGTTGAAGCGGGCGAAATGCTATCTTATGAGTCGTGATTGCGCCAGACCCGTTTCGGGTCAGTAGAGATGTTTCCCAACCGACGTTTCGAGGGCTCTCCGATGCGGAAGATCCAGATCGCGCTGCTGTTGTCGCTCGGCGCCGCTCCGGCGCTGGCGCAGTCCAACGCGGAGCTGATGGCGAACGACCACTACACGCGCTCGCACGACTACGACCTCGTGCACCAGCGGATCGTCGTTGCGGATTTCGACTGGGATTCGACGTCGTTCCGGGGGAGCGTCACAACGACGCTGATCGCGCTCCGGCCCGCTCTCGACTCGATCGTGCTCGACGAGGGCGCGCTGCTGGAAAACACGGCGGTCACGGACCGCCGGGGGAGGGCGCTGCGGACGGCGCGCCACGGCGACACGCTGGTCGTCTTTCCGGCGGCGCCGCTTGCTTTCGGCGACACCATCGTCTTCACGATCGCGTATCGAGGGCGGGTGAAGAACGGGAGCGGGCTCACCTACATCACGACCGACGGCCTGCCGCACCGGCCCCGCCAGATCTGGAGCCAGGGCGAGGACCACGACAACCACTACTGGTTCCCGACCTTCGACTTCCCGAGCGACAAGATGACGTGGGAGGTGGTGGCCACCGTGCCGCGGGAGGACATGGCGGTCTCCAACGGGCGGCTGGTCTCGGACGTGACCCGGGGAGCGATGCGGACGCTGACGTGGCGCCAGGAGCAGCCGTCGGCGACCTACCTCGTCTCCTTGATCGTCGCGCCGCTGGTCAAGATCCACGACTCGTGGAAGGGGATCCCGGTGGACTACTACGTCTACCGGGACGACAGCGCGCGGGCGTGGCGCCTCTTCCACGTCACGCCGGACATGATCGACGTCTACTCGACGCTCACCGGGGTGCGGTACCCGTGGGCCAAGTACGCGCAGACCACCGTGGCCGACTTCTTCGGCGGGATGGAGAACGTCAGCGCCACCACGCTGGTGGACTGGCTGCCCGACGGCCGCGCGTACCAGGACCGCCCCTGGTACGGGTGGCTGCTGATCCCGCACGAGCTGTCGCACCAGTGGTTCGGCGACTACGTCACGACGATCAACTGGGCGAACACCTGGCTCAACGAGGGGTTCGCCGAGTTCATGCCCGGGCAGTACTGGGGCCACAAGCTCGGCGCGCACGCCGAGCAGGACTACTACGCGGACGAGTACCGCGAGTACATGCAGATCGACCGGCGGCGTCCGATGCCGCTCGCCTCGCTCGGCTCGAACAACATCTATCCCAAGGGCGCGCTGGTGCTCGAGATGCTCCGGGACTACCTCGGGCCCGAGCGCTTCTGGGCGTCGGTCCACCGGTATCTCACCGACCATGCCTTCGGCGTCGCGACCACCGACGACCTGCGGCAGGCGGTGCTCGAGGCGACGGGGGAGAACCTCGACTGGTTCTGGAGCGAGTGGATCTACCAGGCCGGGTATCCGCAGCTGGACGTCGCGGCCGTCTACGACTCGACCCAGCACGCGCTCACGCTGACGGTGAAGCAGACGCAGGATACGGTGCACGCCGACAGCACGACCCCGAGGCCCGACATGCCGGCGTCGGTCCGCCCGGACAGCTCGCGCGTCAAGTTCACCACGCCCGCTGCCTTCCGGATGCCGTTGGTGGTGCGGGTGGGCACCGCGGCGGGCGACGTGACGCAGCGCGTCGAGATCGGCGCCCGCGAGCAGACCGTCGTCATCCCGAACGTGTCGAGCGCGCCCACGATGGTGGTGTTCGACGACGGGAACCGCGTCCTGAAGTCGCTGCACTTCGACCAGCCAACGGCGTGGCTCGCGACCGAGCTGGCGCGCGACGACGACCTGTGGGACCGTCAGTGGGCCATCCGCCAGCTCGGGGCGCGGACCGCGGATTCGGCGGCGGCTGCGGCGCTGGCCGGCGCCGCGGTGCACGCGGACTACTACCTGACCCGGGTGGACGCCCTGAGCGCGCTGGGCGCTTTCCCGGCGGCGACCGCTCTCCCGCCGGTCGCGGCGGCGCTCTCCGACACGTCGGCCGCGGTCCGCGCTGCGGCGGTCGCCGCGCTCGCCCGCATCGGCGGCCCGCAGGCCGTGGCGCTCGCGCGCGGCGCCTGGACCGGCGACTCGAGCTACGAAGTGCGGGCGGCCGCGGTCAGCACGCTGGTGCAGCTCGACTCGGCGGGCGGGCGGGACGTGCTCGGGGCGGCGCTGGTGGAGCCCTCGTACCGGGATGCGATCCAGAACGCGGCGCTGCAGGCGATCGCCCTGCGGAACGACACGACCTTCATCGCTGCTCTGGACAGTCTGGTCGGGCCGTCGCGCAACGCCGTGTACGTCCTGGCGGCGCTCGGCGCGCGGGGCAGCGCCCACGCGCTCGACCTGCTGGCGGCGCACCTCGACGAGCCGCGGCGCGCGGTGCGCGGCTGGGCGCTCGAGGCCTTCCAGTACTCGCTGCCCCGGCCGCTGGCGCTGGAGCGGCTACGCGCCGCGGTGGACGGCCTCACGCACGCCGACACGAAGCGCGCGGTGCAGGACGCGATCCGGGAGATGGAGGCGCAGCCGGCGCGCTAGGGCCCGTCGCTAGAACAGCAGCTCGTAATTCAGGCGGAAGGCGCGGCCCGGCTGCGGCAGGAAGTCCTTGATCACCGAGAGATTATCGCGGTAAACGGTGTCGAAGACGTTGTCGCAGTGGAGGGTGATCACCGACACGGTGCTCCCGCGCACCAGCCGCAGGCCGGCCGCGAGGTTCAGCACTCCGTACCCGGCGGTGGGCGTGTCGCCGTCGCCGAGCCGCGTCTGCCGCGCCGCGGCGCGCCACTCGACCATCCCCGTGTAGGTCTCGCCCTGCCAGGTCGCGCGCAGCAGGGCGTGGAGCGGCGGTATGAATGGCAGCGGGACGTCGCGCTGCGTGTCCTGCGCGTTCACGTAGTCGGCGCTGGCGCGCAGGGCGAGGTGCCGGACGGGTTCGACGCCGACGCTCGCCTCGAAGCCCGCCAGCCGCGCGCTGGTCGCGGCGAACTGGCGCACCGGGAAGCCCTGGATCGTGTCGCCCCGCAGGAACGCGTAGATGTAGTGGTCGATGAAGTTCAGGTAGGGTGACACCTCGAACGTGACGTTCCCGAGATCCCCCTTCAGCGACGCGTCCACCCCCAGGCCTGCCTCCGGCCCCAGGCTTGCCGTGCCGATCGAGTAGGTGCCGCTCGCCGCGTCGAGCCCGTTGGCGTACAGCTCCTGCACGGTGGGCGCGCGGAACGAGCGGGCGACGCTGAGCGAGGCCGTGAGCCCGGGGCCGAGCCGCTGGACGGCGCCGACCGAGGCCGTCAGGGCGTTCGACAGCCGCGACGTGTTCAGCGTCTGGAAGACCGAGTCGGTGGACTGCGGGTACGGGTGCGTCTGGATCCCGTTGTAGTCGAACCGGAGACCGGCCTGGAGCCGGGTGCCGGGCGCGGCGGCGTATTCCTCGTAGGCGAAGGCGGCCAGCCCGGTGGTCGTCGAGTTTGGGCCGAGCGGCTGGTCGCCCTCGATCGTCAGGTCCTGGATGTCCGTCCACAGCCCCAGCGTTCCGCTCAAGGCGCCCATCCGGTGCTGGATCTGGAGCACCGCGTTGAATTCCCGCTTGTGGAAGTGGTTGGCCTGCGGATCGGAGACGCCGGTCGAATCCTCGGCGGTGGGGAACTCCGAGTGGCCGTAGTCGTTGTAGCTCGCGTCGAGCCGCACGCGGTCGAGCCACGTGCCGCCGACGTTGAACAGGCCGCGGAGCTCCACCGTGGCGCGCTGCTGCTCGATGCGCGACGTCGTCGGCGGCGCGGTGAGCCAGTCGGGGTTCGGCGGCACGCCGGGGATGCCGTAGTTCGTCTCGTAATACCGGCCGCCGATGCCGACCAGGCCGAAGTCTCCCTGGTACGACCAGCCGAGCCCCAGCTCGTCGCTGTGGTCGAAGGTCTGGGGCATCCGGTCGAGGTCGAACGACGCGCCGGATGCGGGGTCGGTGTAGGTGCCCGAGGGGATGCGGATGTCCGAGGTGTGCACGCCGCCGGCGGAGAGCCGGAAGGCCGTGTGGGCGCCGCTGAAGACGGCATTGGCGTAGCCTGACGCTTCGTCGCTCCCGGTGCTCCCCTCGAGGGCCGCGGTGCCGGAAAATGGGTGGTCCGAGAGCGTCGGCACCAGGTTGGTGATGACGTTCACCAGGCCGCCGATGGTGGAGGGGCCGTACAGGATCGTCGCCGGCCCCCGCACCACGTCGATCTGCGCGATGCTCATCGCCTCGATGGGCGTGGCGTGGGCCGGGTCGTAGGTCGCGATGTCGCCCATCCGGAGGCCGTTCTCCAGGACCACGACCTCGTTGTCGCCGAGGCCCCGGAGAATCGGGCGGGAGGGCGCCGAGCCGTTGCCGCGCACCGACACGCCGGGGAGGTCGGAGATCTTCTCCGCGAAGCTGGTGCCCACGCCGTTGTCGAAGTCGATACCTGACTTCGCTTCCGCTGACTGGTACTGCTCATCCGCGGGGCGGGCGGTGGGCGACGCGGAGACGACGATCTCCTCGAGCGGCAGGGCCGACTCGGTGAGGTCGATCGACGCCGTCGCCGTCGGGCCCGCGACCCGGACGGTGTCGGTGGCCGACGCGTAGCCGAGGACGCCGACGAAGATCCGGTAGGTGCCGGGGGGCACGTGGGCGAAGCGGAACGTACCTTCGGCGCCGGTGCGCTCGGCGCGGTCGAGCTCCAGGAGGCGCACGGTGGCGCCGACCACCGGATGGCCGTTCGCGCGCACCGCGCCGGCGATCGTCTGGGCGGGCAAGGCAGTGGCGCGCAGCACGAGCGCGCAGAGGGCGAACGCCACTCCGCAAGCCAGTCTTCCCGTTCGGTTGAGCATCGTGACCTCGGCAGGGCGACAGCGGGATTCGTCAACCGTGATGGCAATCATACGGAACATCGCCGGCCGCCGTTGACGGTTCAAGCGGGCGAGCGGCCGGCGGGCGCAATGGCGGGCTGCTTGTGAATGTGGAGGCGCGTGTCGAAGTTAGGGCCATCGCGACCGGGTAGCTCAGTTGGTAGAGCAGCGGACTTTTAACCAAACCACTTCGTGCGGGAGCGCCGTTTCGTGCTCCCGCACTGGCTTCTGGGGACCCTATCTGACCGTGACGCCGACCACGAGAGCTATACCGCAACGGACTGCGAGTCGGGCGCGCTGCTGCAATGACGTGCCGCACTTGAAGTTGCGGCCCTGCTTTGCCGTTCGTTTGCCGTAGCCGGTTACTGCTGAGCTTGGGGCCCCTCCGGGTCCCATAGGTAGTCCGTCCTGAAGTCGCACAGTCGCGCAGGAACACCAAGGGATTATCCCTGCGTCGCGCGTGCCCCTGTTGAGACCCTCCTGCTGAACAGTGAGCTGGCTGGGATCGCGACACGGCTACGATCCCGAGCACAGCCGCGTGCGACCGCTGTCTCCCCTGCTTTGTTGATGATCCGGTGACGCCCCGGTGACGGTCATACTTGTCTTTCAAGGCATGGCCATGATGAGGGATCGCTGCTGCGGGTGGGTCGCAGTAGACTTCCAGGAGGTGGTATGCAATACACGAGAGCAGTACCGGTGCTTGCGCTGCTCGCGCTCGGCGCGTGCCAGGACGAGAAGCCCACGCAGCCGACCGATGAAGCGAAGACAGTGCGCGTGGCGCCGAGGTCGCCGATGGCGCTGTCCCAGAACCCAATGACGATTGTCGATGCGGCAACGGGCCTGGCGTACACGTTCGACCCAACGACCAACACCCTTTCGAGTGGTGCGAAGAGCATCATCATCGAAGACAACACGCTGGCCGGCCAGGTGTACACCCAGTTCGTCGCCACAGGCGTGGCGGACTCCGAAGCAACGAGCCTTAACAACGGCGTCAAGAACCTCGCAGGGACATGCGGCCCTCACAATTTGGACTGCGTGCCCGCAGCGCGGCCGGACGCGCCGACGATCCACGTCCGCCCAGGTCCCACGCCAACCACGCAGCGCCGGGGCGGCCATCGCCTTGTGCGCCAAATCTCCTTCCAGCGGTGGGGAATCACCATTCCGCAGGAGTTCGGCGTCGGGTTCGGGATGCCAGGCGAGCCAGCGCTGCCCCAGGACCTCGGGATTACCTGCACGTCGCTGGCGAATGATATTGTCAACCAGACGGTCGACTACTACAACACCAAGCGCAGCGGTTTCCTGAGCCTCGTCTTCAACGCGGTCTTCGCGGGCGTCACCGATGCAGTCTTCTTCATGTATCCTGGCAGCGCTGAAGCGGCCAGTCTCGGCAAGAATATCGCCGACCGCGGCAGCGCGGTGATCTCGATGGGAGTGATGGGAGCCGCTTGGAACTCGCTCGATTGCGGCAACTACCAGGTCTCGTCCAGAGCAGTAGCTTGGGGTGGAGCGACGGGCACGGGCTCCGGCTACCGCGAATCCTGCGACTGGAAGGGCTGGGAGTACTCGTTCGACAACTATTTGACCTGGGTCGACATCGAGGTCTGGACCTGCGAAATCTCGATGAGCTAACGATGCGGAACACGGTCATAGTCGTCGCTCTTTCGAGCGTGCTACTGGCGGCCAGCAACGCCGCAGGACAGACGCCGCCCAACCTGCTGGTCCACCCGACCGGCATGCTCATGTGCCATGTGACGCCGTCGCCGTCGCTGCAGATACTGGACTTTTTCGATCGGCTGGATTCGACGCAGACGCAGCGGCAGATTCGGCTCGCTGTTGACTCGACGGACGCGCCGGTTTTTCTTCAGCTGTGGGCGCCGGAGCGTGAAGGTAGCCGGCGCGCCGAGATCGTGCTGGTTGGCTTCCCGCCCGGCGCAAAAGCATTTCGGGCGGAGGGTGATATCGACTCGATGCTCACGGAGACCGACAGCACGCGCTACCCGAAGCTGGAAGCGCTGAGCGATTCAGAGGTGACGGTGGCACGGGCGCTCGCGACTTGGCTCTGGGATCACCGGTGCATGAAGCATGGTGCCGGCCCATCAGGGCCGCCCGCGCCGCTGTAGAACAACCCAGATCGACGGAGCTAGCGATGGAAGACTGGGCAGCGCTGCTCGTGATGGTCGCGATCAGTTGGCCATTTGTGCTCGGCTTCTTCATTCTGGTCGGACTCGTCGCCACCGTTCGTGCCATGCTGCAGCGGCGCGGAATCACGCTGCACATGCCCCACCGGCCGGGCGCACTGACAAGCATCGCGCCGCGATAGTCGCTGCAGTTCGGGGGCGGCTCTTCGGAGCCGCCCCTGGCCCGCAGGTTGACTGGTCTGCCTGAGCCACGGCAATGACGCCCCGGTGATGCCGGGGCGTTTCGTTAGCGGGCATGGGCATGATGATCTGGCCGGAGCTACCGCCCTGCCTCCGCGCGCCACTGCCCAACCCTCACAACGCGCGCTCTGGCTTCTTCGAGGAAGGCGACTTGGCCGCCAGACGATTCGGCTCGAAGAGGCGCGCTCCAAGAGTGGCAAGGCCCGCGTGTTCCCGTTCGGACTCGCTTCGAGTCTCAAGGCGCTTCTTGAGGCGAGATGGGCAGCAGGCGACGGGCTATACGTGTTCCACCGCGACGGGCAACCGCTCGGAGTCGGGGCGATTCGGTCAGCCTGGAAACGTGCGACCAAGCGGGCCGGGCTAGAGGGGCGGCTTCTGCATGACCTGCGGCGGAGCGCTGCGCGCGATTACCGTCGTGCCGGTGTCTCCGAAGGTGTGATCATGCAGCTGTGTGGTTGGGAGACGCGCACCATGTTCGACCGCTACAACGTGATTGACGGGGCCGACCTAGCGCAGGCGGTCGCCAAGCGCTTCAACGGCAAACAAACGGCAAACACCGACACTCCCACCGCTTCGCCAAGCTCGCTAAGTTCTTCTGCTGCATAGCTTGACCGGGTAGCTCAGTTGGCAGAGCAGCGGACTTTTAATCCGCAGGTCGTGGGTTCGATGCCCACCCCGGTCACTGACTTAGGCGTGCGGTACCACGCGAGTGTGCCCCAAGTGTACCCCAACGGGGAGCCCCTCGCCGAGGCGTAGTTCAGATGTCGCTAGGCCTAATTGAGTCGCGGCCGTCCTCATAGTTGCTGAAGGAGACGTTCGGAAGATCGCCGCATAGCCTGAAGAGGCGAGCATAGACTCGTGTTACGTCGCATTCAGCCTCTTGGCCCCAATCCGCGAAGACCTTGTCGATCTCAGCCAGAAACTCCGCATCAGCCATCCGGCGCAGTTCGGCGAGAACTGGAGGCAGGCCCATATGTCGCTGGTGTGGGGATCGACTGACGATATGCATGAGAGCCACTCGCAGGCCGCGTATGGGCTTCCGACCACCTTTCTTGAAATCCCTCTTGAGGCCCGGCAGATCCCGCCTGTAGAGACCAAACACCTCTCTGTCGTCATCGTCATTGAGGAACTGTTCGGCAGGATAGCCCAAAGCCAGAAACTGAGGGAACATCCTCTCGTGAGCGAGTTGATTCCAAAGCCACGCTACCAGCTGTCCGACTTCCTCGACCCGTTCTACGTAGGGACTTCGGCAACCGGCAAGCTCCAACTTGGCGTGGAGCAACTCGTGGGCAAAGGCTGCACACGGGTACATCGTCGGCGAGGAGAACACCATGATCCGTGTTGGTTCGGTCTTCTCTCCCCAACCGCCGCCTGATCGCTGGTGAATCTCGACGGGCCTCAGTGCGGAAACTGTGGCGTAGAGGCCACTGTTTCTCCCATCGATGAGATCGGAAAGGAGGTAGGGAACCGGTGTAGCCATCCAGATGGTGAACTCCTTTCTTCTGACCATCGTCAAGGGGGGTGTGGGCGCGCAAGGCCTAACGCCTCCCTAACGCTCGGCGTTTAGGTAGTGGAGGTCCTTCGCCAGCGACAGGCCCTTATCATGCCCTTTGATCCAGACGAGCTTGCCGAAGCTGTCGACCTTCAGTTGGCAGCCGCATGTGACCCCGCGCCGCAGGTCCGCCTTATCGCCGGGCCAGGTACCGGAAAGTCCCAGACCATCCAGGAGCGTGTCTTCTGGCTCCTCGAGGGCGGGACTCCTCCTGAGGGTATCGCCGCCGTTTCCTTTACCCGTGCCAGCGCGCGAGATCTCGAAGCCCGGGTACACCGTTTCTGCGAGCTGAAGGGTCGACCCGATGGTGCCAATGTTCGAATTTCGACACTTCATTCGTTGGCGCTTCGGACACTGCGCCGGGCGGGCCTTCTAGCCGCCTATCCCGCAGATCCGCTCGTCCTGGATGACTGGGAACTGGAGCACATTTTCGACGCCGAGTTCCTTCACGCGTCGGGTGTAATCAGCAAGCCAAGGAGGGAACAGATCCGACGCCTGCACGAGGCAATTTGGAGCACAGGTACCGCGGACCATCCCGGCTATAGGGCTCCCGATCCGCCGATCTCGGAGGCCGAGCGCGCTGCGTTCGAGGTGTATCACCGGACTCGCGGCCAGATCTACTCCTGTGCATTGCCGGGCGAGCTAGTGAGGCGATGTGTCGACCGAGTGGACGCCGGTCTCCTGAATCCCGTCGATCTCCTTGGGATCAGTCATGTCATCGTTGACGAATTCCAGGACCTGAATCCCTACGATCTTCGCTTCGTTGACCATCTTGTGGCGTGCGGCGCGATTGTCTTCGTAGCTGGCGACGATGACCAGAGCATCTACGCATTTCGGTTTGCTGATCCGGATGGGATCCAGGACTTCACCGTCAAGCACGCGGACGCGACGTCGCACTCGCTGGCTCACTGTTTCCGCTGCACTCCCAACGTGCTGGCGGCTGCCTATGGTCTCCTTGCTGCTCACCCAGCACCAAAGCGCCTTCCCAAGAGGGTTCACTCCCTGTACGGCACATCAGTCCCACCCGTCCCGGGCCAAGTGCATCTCTGGCGCTTCAGGAGCGGCATCGCCGAAGCACGTGCGATAGCGGGTTCATGTCAAAGTCTCATCGCTGCCGGCATTTCGCCAGACACCATCATGATTCTCCTTAGCTCGGTCGCTCCCTTTTCGGCGCTTCTGGCCGAGCAGTTGGAAGCGTTTGCGGTGCCCTTTGAGGCTCCAAGAGAGGAGCCGTTCTCGCACACGCCGCTCGGGCGCCTCCTTCTCGCTATGACACGGATAGTGACTAACCGTGACGACTATGTCGCGCACCGGACGCTTCTCGGCGGCCTCACACGAGTCGGGACAAAGACCACGCATGATATCGCGGAGTGTGTTCTCATGAACAACCTCAATTACAAGGCGCTCTTCTACGATCCATTGCCGCAAGGTCGTTTCGCCGCTCGGAGCGTGAGGGCTCTGGAACTTGCCCGCGCGGCAATCGCTGCCCTGGCTGGCTGGCAACCGGAAGACACGCTGACTCAACGACAAGCCGACTTTGGCACCCTCTTGGGGTCAATCCTCGGCCCCGCTGCCATAGAAGAATGGAACGCTCTGGCAGGTTCATTGCCGCAGCGGATGACCGTGAGTGAGCTACGCACGTATCTCTGGGCGGATTCCGCTAGGCAGCAAAGCCTGGTCCTTCAACACGTGTACGAACGACTGAACGACGCGTCGGCCTATGTAGCCATTCAGCCACCGCGAGTTCGCATGATGACTATGCACGGCGCGAAGGGGTTGTCCGCTCACGTTGTATTCATCCCAGGCCTTGAAGAGCCCCTTCTGCCAGGACCTCGACGCGCCCCATTCCCAAGCCTCGTGCTGGAGGCAGCCCGCCTGCTCTTTGTGTCCATGACAAGAGCTCGCGCTGCCTGCTTCCTCTCCTTCGCAACGTCTCGCCTCCTGCAGGGACAGCCCGTCTTTCCGACGCCCTCGCGTTTCTGCCAATCCCTAGGAGGTCCATTCGTTGCTCGCAACGGTCCTCTGACGGGCGGTGAAGTCGCTGCGATTGCGGTGAGTGCGGCCGCCCTCTGACCGTCGTCACTTAACTTGCCTAGATTGCCGACATGACCTCTGCGTCTCGCGCTCGCGGGCCACTTTCTGAGGCCGTTATCATCGCTCTCGGGAAGCTCGTTGACGACTCACAGACTGACCGCCGCGACCCTAGCCACAGTGACCTAGAATTTCAGATCGCCCGCGCTGGCCTAGCTGGAGTCGACCCAAACAAGCTCGGTCAGACTGTTGGCAAGGCCAAGCGGGTTCGCACTGTCCTCATGTGGGCTCTCGAAAACGACCCCAACAAGGGCGAGGGGTTCGTAGCTAGCCTCTTGAACACCGTTCGCGGCTGCGGCGGCTTCAACCCACTGTCACCCAACTACGTGGGCTCGGATCAAGTCGCCTCTGCGGTGGCCGTTTTCAAGGAGGAAGGGTTCCAACTGGAGTCGGATGGCGTCCTGATTCCGGTCGCGCTTGATTCTCTCCATGGACAGGATCTGACCGCCGCCCTAAAGGCATATGTTGTACGCGCTAAGCGGGGCGTTGCCGATGCAGCACTTCTTGTCGGGACCGGGAAGGACCTGATCGAAGCGACGGCGAAACACATCCTGGTCGTGCGGATGAGCCAGGAACCTCCACAGATGGACTTCCCCGTGCTATTGGGCCAAGCCTTCTACGCTCTCGGCTTGGCCACCCCGCAAGAGGCGGCCGTTCCTGGAGAACACCCTCGTCGCCGCCTCGAGCGCGGTCTCTTCGAAGCGGCCTGCGCTGTCAACACACTCCGGAATCGGGAAGGCTCCGGCCACGGACGACCCTGGCTTCCGACCGTGAAGCCATACGAGGCGCGCATGGCCGTCGAAGTAATTGGCATGGTGTCGGAGTACTTGCTCCTCGCGCTCAAGCCGCCGACCCAATAGCTCTGTGGGGCTCCCGAACTTGCTGCGGGGGTCAACGGGAGTGCTGCACGAGTGGGGTACCGTTAGCTTCGACCAATGGCCTGACGAGGTGTTCCGTGCGTTCGATCAACTTCTTCATCAAGGCCGCGCAGGCCTTCGCCGTGTCTCGATCAGGTGCGCCGACATATGGTACCGCAAGACTCACCGCCGCCCACTTCTTGCCCCATCGGTCGGCGGAGAATGGCGCCGAGATGCCTGCCTGAATCTCGGTCATGTGCTCGCGAATCAACGACAGCCACCTATAGTTCTCTTCCGCGTCACTGGACTCAAAATGGAGGGCGACGATGATCTGCGATCTCCTCTTCAGTATCTGCCATTCATAGTGAATCGACCTGCTCCCAATTCGTATCTGGAAATAGCTCGTTTGAGGATTGCCCGTAGCCCTGAGCGGCGCGTTTAGTTGATTGTATTCCTCCGCGACCATCGCCCACAGCTGCGAATACCCCCGCTTCTCCTTTAGGTCCTGTGTCTGGATTACCTCCTTTTGCTCGACCCGAATCACATAGTCACGCGCCTCAGGCAACGGAATGATCACTCTCGGCACCAGCAGGATTTCTGCGCGATCTGGCAGACGGTACGGGGTCAGTTCTACGCATGTGATGTCAACACCGAATCCACGTAACCAGAGTACGCAACTTGTGACTTCCGCATCCTCCATCGAACCGGCAGCCAGAATGATCCTCGGCTTGTTGCCGAGTTCGGGAAGCTGGTCGCTTTGAAGAAACTCCAGGATTCGAGCTTCTCCTTCGGCTTCTTCGACGCCATGGTAGCGACCAAATTGTTCGACTACTTGCTTCATCGTCATTGTAGAGCAAAATGCGGCATAGCGAATTGCCTGCTGGTCTGCCATGGAACCGGCAATGTCCAGCTTTAGCTCGACTACAACCAGCGATCCTGCTTGATCCAATGCGAGTACATCCAACCGGCGGTTGCTTCTGTCGAAGCGATCGAACTCGGGTGTGATGATTAACAACGGCTCGCCGAGAATGCTGGGATTCTTCACGACCCAGTCCTCAACGTCGCGACGCTCCTGAATCGCAAGGGATCCGAACGCCGTGGGTTCTACGCCCGTTGGCTGATTGCCTGCACTCACGAGATAGATGTTCTGAGTCATACGGCGAACGCCCCCATTTCGTGCCCGGAAGATCGACGCGATGACGTTATCGAAGGCGTCCACGCTACTCGCATATTCGCTTGTCAGACCGCCGCTGCTAGGCGGTCGAGGTCGGCTGGTTGCGACCAAACCCAGCCCAGGAGCAGGGGCACCGGGGTCTTGCGTCCGGAAGCGACCAGCTGCCCTTCTGCGGCGGGAGCGAGCATCAGTTCAGCGAAGCGCAGGTAGTCCTGGAAACTCTCTTGGTCAGCTTGGCGGTTGAAGGACTGAACGAGCAGAACTGCCCAACTGGCGCCGAAACGCTCTGCCTCCTTGAGGGCGGAGGCTGTCCGATGAAGAAGCTGATACCGTATCGCCGACGTGTCAGCCTCAGCGATTGCCAGTCGGCGCTGTAGGGCTGCTAGCCTTTCAGCCTTTCTGCTGCGGACACCGTCCTTTGGAAGCCACTCACGGACCAGATCATCTAGCTTTTCACCAGCCTTGGCTTCCACGGCTAACGAGACGAACCCGCTCGTCGTCTTGAGAAGTGCCCAAAGGTCGTTCTGCGATGCGTGCCCTCCTCCTTCAAACGAGACCTTGTGTTCAGGGATGCCGATGAGCAGCTGAGCGCCCCGCAATGCAGGGAACGAGTCGATTGTTGCGGCGACCTCCGGTGGAAGCCCGCGCTCGGAGTCGCGCGCGGATTCCCAGCAAACCGCCATTTCAAGGGCGGACTTGTAACGTTCCCACTGACTTGATGGATCAGCCAGTAGGCGTCGCCAGTCGGTAGGGCCGAGCGACGGAACGAACAATCGTTGCATGGCTAAGGTCCTCGCTGGTCGGCTTCATAAGTAGGCAAGGCAAGATCACAAGCCGTCGCGGCTCTGCGACCACCAATACGCGTCCAGGTGGACGCGACAGACGCCCCGCTCCCGAGCCACGCGGGCAGCAGCGTCTTGATAGAGATCGCTGATCTCCGCCACGAGGTGCTTGAGGCCCCGCCACGGGGGCAGAGCGCCCCGCCCACGCTCCCGCCGGAGCTCCTTAGCTGTGATCGAATCCAGAGGCAACTCGAAAAACGCTTCGGCTTGCCCGAGTTTGTATTGATCACACAAGTACGTCGTATACAGGCAATCGCGCAGGAAGATGTTGAGGAGCTTGCGGGCCAATCCCCAGCTCTGCGCGTCGCGAGGCAAGGCGGCGACGCATTCGCGGGTAGTCTGATCGAGGGCCTGCCGAAACCTACGGGTATCATCGGTCCCAAACGGTCGCAAATCGAGGCCGCGCAGGAATCTGCGGGACGCATCCACGACCCCGGCCCGACCCTGTCCGCGCGCCGTGGACGGACCGACGGCGATCCGGGCTGCGCGAGAACGGATGGCAGATAGAAATGCTGAATCGTTGCTCATGCGCCTCTCCTCTGGCATCAGATGCTAGCGCCCGCGCACACGCGTGGCCGGAGCGCGCGAGACTCGCCCGTTCGGCGTCCAGAGTCGCATGATCGCGTCCGCTGCGGACACGCTGCGTATGGGCTGAGTCCGCATCGTACGGCGGCCGACCACCTTCACAATATCGCGCGTGCGACGCCGGAATTGGGCCAAGGTGAGGGCTTCGTCGGCATTGGGCGCTTCGAATTGAAGCGTCCAACGGCGCTTTCCCCGGCCGCGGCTGTAGCTCTCGACCGACAGGAGCTGCCTTGGAGGCAAGACGTCGGAGGTTCTTCGGTCTCGAATGGACTCCACCACCCAATCGCCGGGACGCAGCTGATTGACGATCCCATAGCGCCGCGGATAGTGAACCTGGTCAACGTAGGTGCCGTCCCGCTTGTGTCGCAGAGCGCCAGCCCGTCTCTCGGCCGCTTTAGCCTGTTTGCGCTCGCGCTCAGGGACGTCGAAGTACCTGAGGCCACCGACGATCCATAGTTTCGGCCTGGCCGTTGGATGCCGGGCTCCCTTCGCTCGTGGTCCTTCCGCGGCCGCTTTGAATCGCGGCGGTCGATAGGCGGCGATGCACTTGCGGAGATAGCGCTCTCGGACGGGTTCGGTACAGAGGTCCTCTAGGAAACGGCGCGCTTCGCGCCGCGAAAACGGATCGGATGTGTCGAGGGCGGCTTCGTCCAAGACCGTAGCTGAGTTTCGGGAAGCGTTCGCGGAACCGACAACCAATCTCTTGTCAGTCAGGATGAGCTTGGCATGCAAGTTCGATCGCGTGAAGACCTTGACTCCGCGATGCATGAGGCGTGCGATCTCCCTGGGGTCGGTAACACCCTGACCGACCGCTTGAAGGCTCATGTCGACCACCAAGACGTGACCGCGCCTTAGTGGAATGAGCTTGGAGGCACCACGCCCAACGTAGCTTATCGCCGCGAACACGTGGCGGCTGGAGTTGATCAGGACCGTGATGCGTTGCCAGAGACTTGGGCCGCTGAGGAGATTGGAGGGCATGCGTTCTCTCGTGTAAGGGCTAGCAAACTGCGGTCAGCAGGCGGGCGTAGAGGGCGCGGATCACGGGGTTGCAGCAGGTCGCGACCAGGGTGCCATTCCTCCTTAGCGCACCAAGCCGTCCTGAACAAGCCGGTCTGCCGTCTTGTCTACCATCGAACGCACGAGAGTGACCGCGCGAGCATAGGCATTGCCGCCGGTTCCTGCGGTAGCCACCCACACTGATGAGCCACTGTTGGCGTCATAGAGTGTGGCGCTGAACTCCTGCCACGGTTTGCTGTACGCGACTCCGCCCGACTGCGAAGTAGTGACCTGGGTGCAGCCCGCTGAGTTCCACGCTGTGCACGAGGAAGTGTATGTGGGCGGAATGTATCCCGAGCTTGACCCGTACTGACCTGGCGTGATGACTAGCGTAGCGTCAATGCTGTGCTCGCGGAGGACCCGCCGCATTTCCTCGGGCGAGTACTCTCGGCCGGGAAAGAAGAGGTCCACCGATGGCACGAACTGGAAATGCCCGGAGACGCTGTGGTTGGCCAGGCGATACTCTGCATCGCGGCGAATCCCTAGGTCGGCGAACCTCCCAACCACCAAGACGCTGTGGAAGACGCGACCTCTCACCTCGGGTGCGACCATAGAGGACATGGACGTATGCGCGCAGGCTACAAGCGCGAGTAGCAGCAGTGCCGAGGACATGGGTGAACGCGGCATGTTCGTCTCCGTGATCGGGTTCTCGAGCGAATCGCGCCTCCGCGACGCGCGCACCGCCCGCCAGGAGCAGCTACTATCCAAGATCAATCGGCACCTGCCGCCAGGAACAGGCTCAGCGGCGTGCGAGAGAACTGTTGCGAGTACAACGGCTTGAGCGGCGCAAGCTCCCGGAGCGACTTCAGTGGCCGAAGCTCCTTTAGACCCTTGAGCGGCTCCACCCCCGTCACCATCGCCACAGCCCCTTTTAGGAAGCCCACGGCGTCACCACTGTGATCGCGAACGATGCCGTCCTCTAGCCATCCCAGGTGAGACCCGTTGAACCCATAGGTCGAGTAGGCTCCGCGGTCTCCGACGAGGTATGCAACTGGCTTGCCTCCCCAAAGGTAGATCGTAAGATCATCGGCTGCGATGTAGGCCGCGGCGTCACCGTTAGCATCGTAGATCGTGGTCTCTGCTTGCCAGACCCGGAGCGAGGGCCCGGCGCATGGGCCACTGCAGAGTCTAGTCGGCGCTGCGAGTAGGGTGCATGCGACGAGGATGGATAACATATAGTCGCCTCGCATCGATCGCTGGGTGTACACCTCACGAAATGCGTCCGCGCGACGGGCGACGCCGCGCGCCAGCCTTCCGACAAGCATGTACACCGTAACTCGCCGGCGTTATGGCGGCGTTAGTTCGCTGGTTTCTTGCAGTATTCCAGGGAGGGATGACTGCGGCCAGGACGCGAACGATAGACATCAAGGCTAGTTCGTCCCAACCATATAGCGGTTTGCGAGTTGTTCAACGAAGTGCGCAGTGAGGCCGGCGATGCCTGTGAAGAACAGGATCGCGTCTTCAGTAGGCTCTGTTCGGTTGGGCTCGAAGAACTGTGCAAGGAACTTAACGGCGTACCGGTGCTGCACGCCGGCCGCAAATACCTCAGGGTGCTTCCTCCCGAAGAGCTCAAGCACCACCGCGAGCGCGTCGCGAGCGCTAACAAAGACCCCGGTGTACTCCGCCACGTCATCGTGTGACTTCCCCAACAGGTCCAATGCGTCTCGAAGCTGAGCCAGGTGCAGAGAGTTGAACCGCTCGAATCCCAACCGGTCGACCTCCTCAGGCCACTGGCCGATCACGAAGAAGCGCGTGAGCACTTGAGCCGCAACGTCGAGCTGCAGAAGGGAGACGGATCGCAGTGCAGGCACGCGGCTCATCATCGCCCTGAATACCGCAACCTCCGGTGAAGGGGAGTCAGTCAGAGTTGTGACCGTCGGGTGTATGGCTCGGGACACGCCGAACGCATCGGAGATGCTGAACCGCAGCAGGTCCGAGAGGTCTATTCTCTGCCTAGCGCTCACTGTCTACCACCCCCCAGGCGAATGTGTCCGCGTATCCCAACAGAGAATGCACCACGTTATTGGGGTTCCGTTAGTCAGGCATCGCTTGGGGGGGAAGCGTTTCGGGGGTTCATCCAATACCCCCAATCGAATTGCCGGTCTCGACGGGTGGTGCTACGTTGCGCCGCCCGAGAGCGCGTTCCACGCTGAAGGTGCTTCTCCAAAGGCCATCGGACCGGCGGGGCGGCGGGCCAACGCGAGGGGTGTACGCCAATGTGTGCCCCGTTCTAGCTGTCGATCAGAGAACGAGCGAGACTTGCGGAACCGGATACAGACTTGACAGATACCTGATTGTGTCCGGTGGTGGCCCATGGAACCCCTGCCAGCGCGAGCTTTTAATCCGCAGGTCGTGGGTTCGATGCCCACCCCGGTCACTCGCTAAGCGGAAGTCAGCTGGTCAGATGCAGTTCACCCCTCGGACGCAATCCGCAGGGCCCGCGTTGAGAGTGGGACAAACCGGGTCGGCTCCCGTCTCACCGAAGAGCACTCGGGCAATCCTGGCGTCCTTTCCCCGGTGACGCCGCTTCGTGTACCTGCGCGCCATGGCCGGTGTGGCTTGACGGAGCGTGCGGAATTACAGCGCGATGTGGACCCAGCCGCCTTCGACGTTTGTTTCGTAGGTGCGAATGGGCTCCACGCGGATGTGACTCATCTGCGCACCCACGTGCTGCAGATATCTGGCGACAATTGGCAGGGGGCTTACGTCGCCGAGATCCGCCGGGACGGGGCCGGAAAGGGCGGCGCCGGTGGTGACGTCGAA
>Ga0187849_1001476_pt1 | contig 25014 bp, 17 predicted proteins | sample June2016WEW_4_10_2_FD_132412 | JGI IMG/M metagenome (GOLD analysis project Ga0187849, IMG submission 132412) | Peatland microbial communities from SPRUCE experiment site at the Marcell Experimental Forest, Minnesota, USA - June2016WEW_4_100 | ecosystem: Environmental > Terrestrial > Soil >...
CAGTGGGCTCCGTAAATCGCCCTTTCAGGGCTCGGCGCGGGAAACAATCCGTTAACCCAGGCCGTTGGCCTGGGCTTTGCTAGGCCGCCCCGTTGGGGCTTCTTCGCAAATTAGGACACTACCCTCCACTCGGGGGCGTGCCGGCAAGAATATGTCAAAAATGCCAATCGGTTTGGCTATGTGCATGAAACAAAACAGGAAAGTCCAAAAATGAGAACGCTACGTCAGGCTATATCGATGAAAATAAATGTCTTACAAAGCATTTAAGGGGTATTAACATTGGGCAACCGCCAGAGGCTGACCGCGCCCGACCCCAAGCATCGGGTATAATCGCTTGTGATTTATCCGAATCTGGGGACAATAGGAGATCATGAAACCGCACCAACGCGAGCAGCAAATTCTTTCTCAACTGCACGCATTACAGTCCGAGTTGAGTGTTGAAGGACTTGCCAAGAAATTCGGCGTTTCACCCCTTACCATTCGCCGGGACTTGGACCGGATGGAGGGGAACAAGGTTATTCTTCGGACGCACGGGGGATGCGTTTTAAGGGCTTCCGTGGAATCTGAGTACCACAAAAGGGTGGCACTTAATTTTGAACTGAAGCAGGCGATCGGACAAGCCGCTGCCAAAGAGGTACGCAGTGGTGAGGTGATCCTTCTTAATGATGGGTCAACACCTTTTCATCTTGCTCCACACTTGGGCCGGACCGGAAAAATCCGCGTCTATACAAATTCGTTGGCCGTCATCTCGGTGCTCAACCAATTCCCTGACGTGCGGCTCTACATCCTGGGCGGGGAGTATAACCCGGAGATGAATTTTATCGGTGGAACCATGATGGAACAGACGCTGGAGGGACTTCAATTCGACCGAGTCTTCCTGGGGACAGATGCCATTGACGAGCAAGGGAATTGCTTGGTGGCCGACCCCGATATTGCCCGGCTGACCACGATCATGCTGCGAAGAGGAAGCCGCAGGATTCTGCTTGCTGACCACACCAAGGTCGGCGCCACTGCCCATGTTGTCTATGGACGCCTCTCGGACTTCGACGTCTGGTACACAGCCCCCAGCCTCAGTGCAGTTCAACTTCGCCAGTTCAGCCAGCAGACAAATGTTAAAGTCGTTGTTCCATAGAAGTGACGGAAGAGAGATGAGTAGCCTATTTGAGGTCAAGCCGGTTGACTGGGAGTTTTACGAGCAGCGATTGCAGTCCTTTCTTCCCCGCAACATCATCGACATCCACACGCACGTGTGGCTTGATAAGTTCCAATCCAAAGAAAAACCAGCACATCCCCGGGCCGTCACTTGGCCTGAGCGGGTAGCCCTCGACAACTCCATGGAAGATCTTGTGGAAACGCACCGTCTGCTGTTTCCGGGCAAAAAGTTGCTTCCCCTTATTTTTGGCTCTGCCCTATCCTTTGGGGACGACATCCACGCGGGCAATCGGTATGTCAGCGAGAGTGGCCGCAAATACCGCGTTCCGGCTTTGCTCTTTGCGGATCCGCAGTGGGGTGAAATTGAATTTGAAGAGCGCATCGCGTCCCGGAATTTTCTCGGCGCCAAGGTATACTTGACGCGCTCTGACCCTCGCATTCCGGAAAAGGACATTCAGATCTACGACTTCCTTCCGCACCACCAATTAAAGGTGTTGGACAGGCGCGGCGGAATACTCATGTTACATATCCCCCGGCCCGGACGCTTGCGAGACCCCTTGAACCTGACTCAAATCATAGAAATTGAAAGACACTACCCGAGTGTCAAGATGATTATTGCGCACGTGGGACGCGCGTACTGTCCGGAGGATATCGGTAATGCCTTCGAAGCCCTGGGCGAGACCCGGAAAGTGTCATTCGATATCTCTGCCAACACCTGTGCCGCGACCTTCGAGCAGGCAATCCGGGCGGTGGGTCCTGAGCGCATCCTTTTTGGCAGCGACCTACCCATAACCCGAATGCGCATGCGACGCATTTGTGAAGGAGGGAACTATGTCAATTTGATTCCCAGAGGACTTTATGGTGATGTCGGCGGAGATACTCACTTGCGGGAGTTAGACGGGGAAGATGCAGACCGTTTGACTTTCTTCATGTACGAGGAACTGGACGCTTTCTGTTATGCCGCTGCACGCACCGGCCTGGGTGAAAAGGACATCGAGGCTGTCTTCCATGGCAATGCTGCGAAAATGCTTGGCGAGGCGGGGATGCCAGAGGAGCTTCTGAAAATTGCTTAACCTTGGCGGAGAACAACTGTGACCAAAACCAAAGTGGGCCTTCTACCTCTGTACATAGAACTTTACGACCAGGCTTGGCCCGAGCTGCGAGCAAGAGTGAACAGTTTCTATGAGCAAATTGCCGCCGCCTTGACCGGACGCGGATTGGAGGTCAGCACCGTTCCGGTATGTCGGTTGAAGCCCGAGTTCGAATCAGCAGTGCGACAATTTGAGGAAGAGCACGTGGATGCCATCGTTACCCTCCATCTGGCCTATTCTCCTTCTCTGGAATCCTCGGCGGTTTTAGCCTCGATACCGACTCCCATTATTGTGTTGGACACGACCCCGACATACTCCTATGGCCCTGCCCAAGATCCCCAAGAACTCCTTTACAATCATGGGATCCATGGGGTTCAGGACATGTGCAACTTGCTCCTGCGGAACCGAAAACCTTTCGAGGTGGTGGCGGGCCATTGGCAGAAATCCGACGTGCTGGAGCGGGTGGCCGCGCTGGCTCACTCGGCGCGATTGGCGGGGGCTTTGAGGAAGGCTCGAGTTGGGCGGGTCGGGCCGGCGTTTGCGGGGATGGGAGATTTCGCCGTGCCCCCGGCAGAATTGAAGGAAACCCTGGGTATCGAGACCATCCAAGGAGATGCCTCGGTCATTTCGTCCTTATTGGCGGAAGTGGACGACGACGCGGTCGAAGCGGAGATGTCTTTCGATCGCGAACATTTCCTCATCCAGGATCTCAATCCCGAGGTTCACCGGCGAAGTGCGCGCGCCGGCCTCGCCATCCGCCGGTGGCTTGAGAAGGAGAGACTTACCGCCCTCACGATAAACTTTATGTCCGTCGATAAGGCTTTGGGTTTGCCGGTCATCCCCTTCCTGGAGGCCAGCAAAGCGATGGCGCGCGGCATCGGCTATGCCGGTGAAGGAGATGTTCTCACCGCAGCGTTTGTCGGCGCGCTGGCGTCGGTCTTTCCAGAGACCAGTTTTACTGAAATGTTCTGCCCCGACTGGGAGCGAGACCAGATATTTCTCAGTCACATGGGCGAGATGAACATCAATCTTACCGTCGGCACACCGAGATTGATCGAGAAACCGTTCCCGTTCACGGACGTTGGAAACCCGGCGGTGGCTGTGGGGTTGTTCCGGCCCGGTGACGCGGTGTTAGCGAGCTTAGCTCCCAGCGCTGACCGTCATTATTCCCTGATTGTCGCTCCCGTGGTGATGCAGGATGTGGAAGGAGTGGACCGCATGGCGGATTCGGTCCACGGGTGGTTTAAAGCCTCCCTGCCAGTGGAAGAGCTCTTGGCCGAATACAGCCAGGCGGGGGGAATTCATCATTGCGCACTGATCTATGGGAAGGTAACGGACGATATCGCGCGTTGGGGCAACCTTATGCAATGGGAAACTGTGGTCTTAAAGTAGGACGAGGTTCAACTTCATGCGGCAAGAGGCATACCTGGGATTGGATGTTGGTGGGACGGGCGCCAAAGCGGGCGTCGTCGATGGACAAGGTCGCCTACTCGCCATCGCGCATCGTCCCTACCAGCCGCAATTGACCAACGACGGACGCATTGAGATTCCCATCGAGACCATCTATTTGGCGGCCCGCCAAGCCGCGGTTTCGGCGCTCCGTGAGAGTGGAGCGCGAATCATAGCCCTCAGCATTGCTTCCCAGGGACAAACGTTTGTGTCTCTGGATGAGCACGATGAACCGCTCCATCCGGCGATTATTTGGTACGACGCGCGCGCGGTCGAGCAGGCGGCACGACTGACACAGGCTTTGCGCTCGAGCCATCTTCTGGAAGCAACGCCGCATGTAACTCCCATTGCCACGGGTCCGAAAATCATGTGGTTAGGTGAGCATTTTCCCGGCCTCATGGCACGCGCCAAACGGTATCTGCTGCTGCCGGATTACCTCACCTACCGGCTGACCGGAAGGGCCGTTACCGATCCCAGCACCGCATCGAGCACCGGTTTGTATGCCGAGGACGCACCCGGCTACTGCGAGGCGGCGCTGGCAGCGGCGGAGATTGAAAAGGGTCAAATAGCTGAGATACAACCCACCGGGCGCCCCGTCGGAAAGGTCACGAAGAGGAGCGCCGAGGAGTGGGAACTCGATGGCGAAGCCCTGGTGGTGACAGGGACCAATGATCAATACGCGGGCGCCTTGGGAGCCGGGAACTGCCGTCCCGGGATCGTTTCGGTGACCACCGGTACCTGTCTGGCTCTCGTTACCCTTACCGACCATCTTCCCCATCCCCTGCCCCCGGGACTTCTGGGAGGTAGGTTCCCGATCCCTCGATATCAGTTTGGATTGGCGTTTTCAAAGACTGCGGGAGTGCTTCTCGAATGGTTCAATCGGGAGATGAGTCCTGGGCTCAGCCTTCCGGAACTTGACGAGATGGCGAGGAATGTTCCCCCCGGCAGCAGGGGTGTCGTGATGCTCCCGTACTTCGACGGCATGATCTCTCCGGTCCCCGATCCGGATGCCCGAGGAGGGTTTCTGAACCTGTCGCTCCATCACACCCGCGTCGACTTGTACCGCGCTACGCTGGAGGCATTGGGATACACCTTCTATGAGTGTATCGAACTCTTCCGGCGGTGCGGCTTTTCTACGGAAGTGGTTCGTGCAATCGGTGGAGGCGCCAAAAGCGATATCTGGCTCCAGATCGGCGCAGATATCACGGGATTATCCATCGAAAGGCCCGCGATTACCGAGTCTGCAACCCTGGGCGCAGCCATGATAGCGGCCGTAGGGGCCGGAGCTTTTTCATCTCTCGAAGAGTGCAGTCAGGCGTTCTACTGCCGAGAGCGGGTCTTCCGTCCGGACCCCGCGAACCATGCGCTCTATGCAAAACTGAGCAGGAGTTACAACGAGCTTTACCGGCATGTCTACCATCATGACCGGGCGCAGAAGGACGCGCCGAGGGGTAATTAGGTTTGCGGCGCTTCCCATTGCTCCCCCAGTGATGGTTCGGTCCGCACCGACGGTCGAATTGAGGCGCGCTTATTTCCAAGGGTTCGCACCCCATCCCCATAATGGGTTTGGTCCGATGACGCTCCCGGGCCGGTCACTTCGGAGGCCGATGTGCATTCCATTTGGATTGAAGAGAAGCAGGTCTCTAAGGCCTTAGCTCGCAATGAGGCGTTTTGGGACGGCGAACTGGAAGAGTTCCCGCTGATGTGGATAACGGTTCCAAAGGCGAAGCCGGGGCCTTCCATTGCGGAGCCGGCGAGCGAGGAAGAACTATGGACCGATGTTGATTACGTCATTGAGTCGACCGAGGCGCAGTTAAGCCAGACATATTACGCTGGCGACGCGTTGCCTGTTTATAACCCTTGGCTGGGTCCGGATCAGTTTGCGGCCTGGCTGGGCGCTGACCTGATTCTTCGCCCTCGAGAGCACAACACTTCGTGGGTCGTCCCGTTTGTGGAAGATTGGGATGGCCAGTCGGATTTCCGCATCGATCCAAGCAACCCCTGGTGGAAGCTTTATACGGAAATTCTTCGGCGTTCCGTAGAGGCTGGGCGGAACAAGTGGGTGACCGGTTTCCCTGACTTGCACACCGGGATTGATGCCTTAAGTGCCCTCCGAGGACCTGAGCGTTTATTACTCGATCTGTTGGATCGCCCGGCGGCAATTCACCATTTCATGGCTCAAATGACGAAGCTGTGGAAGTACGTCGTCGATGTTGTCTGGGAGGTCATTGGGCCGACAGATCAAGGAACATCCCAGTGGACCATGGGGTGGAGTTCCAGGCGGTTCTTGTGCATTGGGCAGATGGATTTCACGTGTATGATCAGTCCGGCAATGTACAACAAGTTCTGCTGGCAGGATCTAACCGAATGCTGCGATCACGTTGACCGGTCGCTCTATCACCTGGACGGCCCGGGAGCCATTCCGCACCTTCCCCAAATCTGCTCTGTGGACAAGCTTAACTCCATACAGTGGATTCCCGGCGCGGGCGCTCCGCCCCTTTCGCGGTGGATTGACCTGCTTCGACGGATGCAGGAATATGGCAAGTCTGTCCAGGTTTGGCCATTACTAAACTGCACGGTGGACGAACTGCTAGACGAGGTGGCTGCCTTGTGCCAGGGACTGGACCCCACGCGGTTGTTCATCGTTGCCGAGGTCGACAGCGTTGAGAGAGCATGTGCCGTAATAGCAAAGGCGAGAGAGACAAGCGCGTCGAAGCGGAGGACGGTGATTAGCGTGCCTGAAAGCCCTTGACGATGCAAAGGAGTGACCCGATCTCGGCGTTTTCTATGCTGAACCAGATTGTGAGAGAAAGGTTCTCACGCGCCGCCTGCTACACATATCGAGGGGCTGGCGCGAGGCAGTCCAGCCACCGGGGGAAAGCCCACCAATCAAGAGTGACGGTCATCCCTCCCCTCTGGCAGGTGTTCATCGACCGTGTTTTTCCTGCACAGTGTACCTAAGAATCCTTGGAATTTCATCCTCTGGGTGCGACGCGGGCGTCCTGCCCGCAGCGGGATGCGAAAATGTTACGCCCTGCGCCGAATGGTCCAGGACTACGCCCTTTCGTCCAGCGCGATTCCTCAACCAACGCACTCCGGTGGCGGTTCTTCTCAGTTATGCATCGCCCGAATCCGGTGCATCATCATCCGCACACCCTGGATTTGCGGGTCGTCGGGAGGAGAAAGGTTGAGGTAGGCGCGAAGATCGGCCATCGCTTTTCCGTAGTGCCGAAGGAGGAAGTAGATCATGCCGCGATCATGAACCTCCTGGCGCGAGGCGGGGTCAACGGCCAGGGCCATTTCAATCATCATCAGAACTTTGGCAAAATCCCTGCGGCGGAAAAAAGAACCCTTCAGGTTATTCAACATGCGGGTCAGGGTCTGCTTGGTCGATGAGACCACCAGGTAGGCCGGCCGGAACTCTGCCTCTTCCCCGAATTGGGCTTTCAGTTTCTCTTCGCAGTCCTGAAGGCTCAGAATGGCGCCGCGGTGGTAGGGGTCCAAGAGGATTTCTCCCGATGCGGCAAGGTACTTGGTAAGGAAATGTCCGGGAAATCCCACCCCTACTACCGGCAAGCCGCATCGGCGCGCGACTTCCTGATAAACGAGCGACAGGGTGATGGGAATGCCCATTTTGCGATCCAAGACATCATTCAAATAACTGTTGCGCGGGTCATCATAGTCTTCTTCATTGCCGGCGAAGTTTTCCTCCTCAAAGAGGAGCCGATTCAGACTGGCGATATTGGCGTGGGGCGACTGGCGGGGATCGCACTGGGCGCGTGCCGCCAGCGCGTCCAAGCGCGCCAGTTGCGCGGAAAGGTCAAGCGCCGGATACTCCGTGCGCGCCAGCAGCAGGGCCGCCTCGTCCAGGCGGATCTCCTCCGCCGGGCGCGCCACGTAACGAGCGAATTCACGTACAGCGTCGGGATAATTCATTAGTTGTCAGTCGTCAGTAGTCAGTCGTCAGTGGGCAGCTTTACTGAAAACTGGTGACTGATTGCTGAAAACTTTTTTGCGCCTCTTCTCCGTGTCCTCCCTGCCCAGAAAAGCCTCAACACAGAGCTCACTGAGATGCTCCGTGCACTCTGTGTTAAAGCTTTTGATACACAAAGAACACGGAGAAAGCTGTCACCGTTGCGGCAACCGGGCCGCCCGCGCCCATCAAGCCCTGAAAAGATTGCGCATCAGGAAAAACAGATTGGCGGGCCGCTCCGCGAGCCGGCGCATAAAGTAAGCATACCACTCCCGCCCGTACGGAACGTACAGACGCACCCGCCACCCTTGCTGGATCAGCGCCCGCTGGAGTCGTCGGCGGATGCCGTAAAGCAATTGGAATTCGAAGCTTTCCGGCGAAATGCTCCGCGCGCGCGCGAAGCGCTCGGTGGCCGCAATCAGGCGTTCGTCGTGCGTAGCGACGGCGTGATAAATCCCGCTGGCAAGGAGCTTTTCCGTAAGCTCTTGATAGCTCCGATCGACATCGCGCTTACGGGCAAAGGCGATATCCGGAGGCTCCTTGTAAGCGCCTTTCACCAGCCGGATGCGCACGCCGCGTTTTAGAAGTTCTTCCACGTCCGCCTCCGTGCGGTGGAGGTATGACTGAATGGCGATTCCCACCACGTCTCGAGGCGCGTCCACGGAGCAGAACACCCGCAAGGTCGCCTCCGTGACCGCCGAGCCTTCCATGTCGACCCGCACAAAATTGTGGTGTCGAGCCGCGCTCTCAGCGAGGCGCGCCAGATTCCGCCGCGCCAGCCCTTCGTCAATGGCCAAGCCCAATTGTGTCAGCTTTACTGAGACGTGCGAGTCCAGCTTTTCCGCCGCGAGTCGATCGAGAAGCTGAAGATAAGTTTGGCAAGCGGCTTCGGCGGCAGCGACCTCCTGGACGCTCTCACCCAAACAATCGAGCGTCACCATGAAACCCTCGCTATTAACCCGGCGGACCACGCGCAGGGCGTCTTCAAGTTCCTCACCCGCAATAAATCGCGAGGCCAAGCGGCGTCCGAGGGGGTTGCCCATAAGGAGTTTCTTGGGACTTTCGCGCTCGGAAAGGTAGAGCAGGAGGGAACGAAGCATGGGCAGAAACCTTATAAGGTCGGAATATGGGCAGATAGGCAGTGGGCAGGTAGGCAGGTGGACAGTGCAAAGTCAAAAGGCAAAGTGCAAAAGGCAAAGGGCAAAAGCGGCTGACTTTGACTTTTGCACTTTGCCTTTCGACTTTTCTATCTGCCCACTTCCCATCTGCCCATCTGCCTTTCTTAATGCTCCGCTTCCAAAAACTTTTCGGCGTCCATCGCGGCCATGCAACCCGATCCCGCCGCCGTAACGGCTTGCCGGTAAACGCGGTCTTTGACGTCCCCGGCGGCGAAAACGCCCGGGATGTTGGTTTTCGACCCTTCGCGGGTGATGAGGTATCCCAGGTCGTCAACCTCCAATTGCCCACGGAACAAGCTGGTGTTGGGCTCGTGCCCGATCCCGATAAAGACCCCATCCACGGGCTTGAGGGCTTCTTCCTTCGTTTTGATGTTGCGGAGCTTTATTCCCGAAACTTCACGCTTGTCAGCGTCCAGAATATCGTCCACCACGGAGTTCCAGATGAATTTGATTTTCTCGTTCCGGCGAAGGCGGTCCTGCATGATTTTGGAAGCGCGCAATTGCTCGCGGCGATGGATAATGCTGACCTCGTTGGCGTAGCGCGTCAGGAAGAGCGCGTCTTCCGCTGCCGTGTCGCCGCCGCCCACCACCACCACTTCCTTCCCCCGGAAGAAGTAACCGTCACAAGTGGCGCAGGTGGAAACTCCGTGCCCCAGCAGCTTGCGCTCGGACTCAAGACCCAGCATTTTCGCCGAAGCTCCCGAGGCGATGATGAGCGTCCTCGTTTCCAGCCGCTCCTGGCCCGCCTCGAGCACGAAGGACCGTTGGGAAAGGTCCACCTTCGCCACGTTCCCTTCCATAAACTCTGCCCCGAACTGCGTGGCCTGCTTTTGCATCAGCTCGATCAGTTCCGGCCCTTGCACGCCCTTGGGGAATCCCGGATAGTTCTCCACCAGCGTTGTCAGGGTCAACTGTCCGCCGGCTTCCACCCCGCGGATGACCAGCGGCTGCAAATTGGCGCGCGCCGCATAGATGGCGGCGGTCAAACCCGCGCACCCCGAACCCATGATCACGACGTTGCGCATGTTGGCTAGCATCTCCAAACGTAATTTTGAAAGGGACGACTATGTTACTCGATACCCTTTGTTCCGTACATACACTTCTCGGCGAGGTAGGTGGTAGGTCGTAGGTTGCAGGTGGGGTCAGGAACAGGCCTCGCGGGAATCACCCGTGTTTCGAAAGGGATCACATTCGAAATGACACCAGCATGGCAATTCGGGCAGTCGGTCAATTTGATGTTGTAGCGGCGAGTCTATCCGTCAACTGACCGTCAAGTGGCAGCACCCTGTGCTTGTCTCCGGGAAAGCCGGTCGTTTACTGCGAGCTCCGTCGAGGGTTAAGGTTTAAGCGGATGCCCCTCGAAGCAAACGTCGAGCCAGAGCTTGAGGGTAAGGTCATGCCGGCCTTCGTTTGCGAGGTACGGGCGCAATTCGTTTTTAGGCCACATATTGCAAGTGCTCGGGTCGCAGGTCTGACAACAAATTCCAGTGTCGCGCTGCCTCCGACCGGTTCTCGAACAGCCACTGCCGCTCCCGGTCGTTGCGGGCGGCCCGGTAGAAATAATCTTCACGCGCCAGCCGCGGCGTGCCACTGGCCAAGGACGTTCATGGTTCCTTGCGCTCCGTGGAAATGCGGAGCCGCACTTTACGCTCAAGGTCAGGGTCGAGCCGAAAGTTAGTGGAATGGAGTCGGGTGATTGCCTGCTCAAAATCGACTAGGCCGGCCAGATGCGCGTCGGCCAGCACCCCCAAGGTTCCGGTAACGCGCAAGCGGCGACGTGCGGCTTCGGCGCGGCCCGCCCGATCGTCGATCAGCAGTTCGTCGGCATTCAGTAGCTGGGCCAGAGTCAGGGCTGCACTTTCGCCCGGATCGAGGAAAGTAAGTGTGGGATCGGGTGGCGGATCAGGCCGCGCTTCGAGCCACGCCGGGGGCCGAGCGATCCAGGTGCGTACGGCGGCGGGCGCTCCAGCCGCCCTCAATTCTTTCACCACAGCTTCAGGCACAATGACGCGGGTGTAAAGCGGCTGCAACACGTCCACGTCTCCGATCAGGACGAGGTAGTTGAGCGGTCCGGTGTCAGCAATGACGATCATGCCGGGGTGTCGGCCTTTTGTTTCGCTCGGAGTTCGCGGTTAGCCGCCAGGTCCTTCTCGAAATCTTCCAGGGTGTAGTCGTACACCTGACGCTCTTTCAGAAAGCCGTCCAGCTCATACCGGGAACTAATACCGAGCATCGTCCGAAGCTGGTAGCCGGAGAGGCGCTGCTGGCGGTATGCATCGAGGGCAATCGCTTCCAGAGCGGCGCGGGCGGGGTCCTGGCCGGCCGCCGCGAGCGTGGCAGCGAGATCGTCGGGAATGTCGAGCGTGATCTGCATGACTATAGCTTAGCACAAGTCGCGGACAGGGGTCAGCAGAGCAGTAGCGTGCGGTGAGTGGCTAGCGCTCGATTGCCATTCGCCACGAGCGCGTTGCCGATTGCCCAGCTCGAAAAACGACAATCGGCAATCGCCGTGTCGCTAATCCCGCATCCCGGCCTTTCCGACCTCGGACTCCGGACTTGTTCCGTTCTTCAATCTTGAATCTGCGTCTTCTAATTCCCTAACCCCTAATCCCGAACCCCTATCTGCCCCTGCTCTTCTCGGCTGCCGTGAACACTTGATCGCGAGAGGTCGCAACGCGACAGACTGGGGCGCAGACATAGGAGGCAATGTCTGCGCCACCCGCCGACGATACAGAAGGTGAGCGACTTCGCTTCACCTCGCGGCGTTTGTCTCGGGCGGCCACCTATGACAGATTTTTCTACTGCAATCCTGCGCGGCCGTAGGGTACTTCTACGTGTAGGCGACAAATCAGCCAGGTGGAAACGCATGGCCGGTCGCGAGCGCGTTTATCGGGAGTAACCGGAACTGTGTCTGTTCGCCTTGCCGTTTGCCGCTCCGCGTTCCTCGTTGCCATCGGTTTGCAGTGTCGTGAATGCGCTGTGGACCAATTTGACTCGGCGCTATTCTCGAATAAGAGTTTCAATGAGGTAAAAGGAAAGGGTATTCTTGTTTATGACAATCGTCGGCCGCCCGCGATTGTTTTTGATGCAACCGATTGACCTTCATGATTGAACGAATCGACATCGAACGTGCCCTAGACAAAATCGCTTCTGATGAGGCGGGCCCCAGATTCCAGAGTCTTGCCGTCGTGCTCGCGAAGCTTCGATGGCCGGAACTCATTGCCTGTGAGCGCCACAACGACCGCGGGCTTGATGCGCACGCTCCTGTTTCAGTGTCACCCGATGGAAGAGGCAAGGGACTGGCATGTTCGACGACTGGGACGCTCGACAAAATAAAAAGTGACGCCCAGAAAGTGCAGAAATACTATCCCGACGTGTCGCTCCTCGTCTTTTACACCACACAAAAAGTGACGCAATCCACGAAAGCTGATTGGGCTGAGAAGATTCACGAGAAATACGGCTATGAACTTATCGTCGCGTCCCGTGCGGAGATCATCGCTTCGTTGCAGCTTCCAAATAATTCCCACCTATGCAGTAGCCATCTCGATCTGCGTTCCGAAATTGAACCAACATTGGTGGAGATGGTTGACCGGGTGCGTCTGGCAGCGGCGGAAGTAGCCAGCGCCTGGTACAACCGTGTACAGGACACACCACTCGTAGAACTGCGCTCAATTAAAGTCGAATCTGATGGGCGAGATTCTGCAGAGATTCTCGGTTTGCATGAAATCCGCGGAGCATTGGATCGGAGCATGAGGGTCGTTCTTGAGGGGGCAGCCGGCCGTGGTAAAACCACTACGCTCATCCAATTGGCGAAGTCGCAGGCGACCATCGGGGAAACTCGGCTGCTGGTTGACCTTCCGGCGTGGACGGCGTCCCGCGCCGGAATTTTCGAATATATTGCGGGAATGCCGCAATTTCAGGCTCATTCACTTGACGCCAAGGCACTGGCGAGGGTGGGCACGGTCGAGCATTATTCGTTCCTCTTGAATGGGTGGAACGAAATGGGCGAGACAGAGTCCTATAACGCTGAAATTGCATTGAAGGGACTGGAAAGGGATTTTCCGGCCGTCGGTATTCTCGTTGCCACGCGAACCCATCACATTGTTCCCCCGCTACCAGGCGCCGTGTTGCGTGCCAGATTGCTGAAACTGACAAGAACGGACCGGGCATGGTACTTGAGAGCCAGGCTCGCTGGCCGGGCGGAAGAGTTACGACTACAGCTCGATAACGATCCAGTGCTGGACGATCTTACTCGGACGCCCTTCTTCCTTTCAGAGGTTTCCGGGATCTTCGAGACAGAACAGCCGATACCTTCGACGAAAATTGGCGTTATTGACGCTGTGACTGGATTAGTCGAGCGATCTGTCGAGCATCAAAATCATCTGCGTGATATTCCATTACTCGGCCGTGCGAGCGGGTATCTTGGCGAACTTGCCACTCGGATGACCGCACAGGGCACGGTCAACATAACCGAAAACGACGCGCGGTTTGTTGTTAATATGTTCGGAACGCAGTTGAAGGATGCTGGGCAATTGGCCGCATTGCCGGAACCTGCGGCTGTATTAAACGCGCTGTGCGCGCATCACCTTCTTGAACGGCAGGAGTACCCGGCCGTTTCCTTCCGCTTTGAGCACCAGCAATTTCAGGAGTTCTACGCAGCGGTTGGAGTGCGGAAGCAACTCGCAGGTATCCGCCAAGAGAGGGACGACGGTAAGAGAATTGAATTCACGAAACTCATAGTCAATGAGCCCGCTTGGGCCGAGCCCCTAGGCATGATAGCCGACGACATTCAGGCTCGCGCGGTGGCTTCGGGCGGGCATGATGCCGTCGAGTCAGGCAAACTCTTGGTCACAATGGCCCTTCAAGTCGATCCTTTTTTTACAGCCGAGCTCGCACGTCTCTGTGGGCCGTCCGTTTGGTCGGAGGTTCGGACACAATTTGGCGATCGACTCCGGACGCTATACGCGGTCCCTAATCCGCATTACAAGCATCTTGCCCTCGCCGGAATGTTGGCGACAGGGTCCGACGATTTCAAAGATGTCGTTATTCCGGTTCTCTCCGATAATAATCAACAGAAAAGGCTGGGGGCATATCGAACATGGAGCGTCCGGTTATCGAGTCTCGGCCCGAATTGGCGCGACACTGTTAGCGGCTGGAAGGAAGAAGCGCGGGTTGACTTCGTTTCCGAGCTCTTGCAACACCGATATGTTCCAGAGATTGCTTCTTTCGCTCAATTAGACCCGAGCATGAAGGTGAGGGAGGCCGCCATTGTTGGGCTCACCTGGAGGGGAGCCGCAGAGCAAGCGGCTCAAATTTTGGAGACGGTCGACGTGGGTACAATTGAGCGCATCTGGCAATCAGTCGATATACGACTGTTTTCGGCCTCTGCACGGGATCGTACTCTCGATGCGTTACAGACAGCGTTTGAGATTTCGTCCGGTCCCCCACGACGAATTCAATTGTTGCTAAGGCAATCTGAACTGGGCGTAACGAGGGCACTAGATCTCAAAGAAGCTCTTGCGAACATTTCGGGGAGAATTGACGGTCGCTTGATGCATTTCGCGTTCAAGGCTGCCTTGGACATTGTGCGGGCCGTTGATGCCAAGTGGGTATCCAGTTGGGTAACCGAAAGGGTGGTGGAAGGGTCTCTGTGGGATGAAACCTTGCTCAAATTGATCACCAGTGTACCTGACGACATCAAAAAGAAACTGATAGAGCGACTGGAAGGCGAGGATTTCAAACATTCTCCACCGCGCAATATCATAGATGTGCTTGTTGCCGGAGCGGATACTGCCCTTGCGCAGCGAGTTTTTCTGAAGCTTTGCGAAATCCGCAGAATCATCACATCTGCCCCAAGGGAGAGGCACGACTTCGAATTCGCGGTCGAGAGGCAGCTCGAAGCACTACTCAGGGCGATCCCCGCAAATATCGCGTTTACCGCATTCTCACACTGTTTTGAAGCTCCCGCCGACCAAATTCAATTGGATGTCATCACGCGCGTTTTCAGCAATCTGGGACGTTCAGAGACTGACCCGCTGGATGACCTCAACAGCGAGATGCGAGAGAAATTGAGGATGTACCTGAAGAGGGCTATAGCCGCCATGGTACAGGGTGCTGACTTATCAGGCGAATTGATGGCGCACGTCGCGTCGGTTTTCGCATCAGTTGGAGCGCCAGCAGATACGCCAGACCTCCGAGAACTGATCCGAGCGGACATCGCACGGTTCAGCACGGCGCATGCTACGCGGGCCCGGGGCGATCGCAGCCAGCCAGGTAATGCCACGAGCTACGCGATGTGGCATGTTAAGGCGGTTATGCGCCTCGATCCCCTCCATTGGGATTCTGTGCTCCTTGATTTTCTGGATGATTACGCGTACGAGAATATCATTTCACAGGAACTTGCCCGCTTGTTCGCGCCGCCGAAGTTAGGGCTAATGCAAAACTTGGACTACGACAAAATCTGGGAGGCGCGGTCAGGTGTTCGGGGGGCCCCCACGGAACAGCGGTGTCGCTGCGCGTCAGCCATCAGGGCACGGATTGAACTGCTGTTAGCAGAACGCGCTCTCACTGAGCAGAAACGTCCGTACGAATTTCGGTTGAGGTCTCTAGCGGTGGCCCTTGCAGCGTGTGATAGCCACGGGTCAGCTGGCTTGGTATTTGAGGTGATGTTGATCCCAGACGAGTGGAGCATTCATCCGCGGGTCACCGCAATTGAAACGCTGTTTTCCAATGGAGTTGCTCTGCCGACGGAAATTACGCTGTCAATTCTGGATTCCTGCCTTGACCGAAAGTATGGGTTTCAGGAGCAGGAGGTGTGGGTATTCGGGCGACTCCTGTGCCTGCTGCCCTTCGTGGATGATCCGGGACCGGGCATCCAAAAGATCCAGGAGCTGATGTCGCAGTCAAGAGTTCGTACCGACCAGCTTCCGGCTCTGTTCGAGGCCGTTGGGCATTCGCAATGTGCCGCAGGACTACCTTTCTTGCGCGAGATTGCAGCAACCAAGCCTCTTGCAGGTCATCTTGGCGAGGCATGGGTCAGCGCGGTTGCTGCACTCGACATCGCCGAATCTCAGGACCTTCTTCTTACCTTTGTAGATCCGGATTTACCCGAACCACCGACGGTGCCTAATTTTGAGAGGGGCAACGCTATCGTCACGCATATTGTGGAGATGATGCGACGCGATAAATCTATTGAACGCAGAGTTTTTCAGTTTTGCGGGCTTGACTTGCCGGTTGCGAAACGAGTACTGCTCGCCAGGATCGTGAGTCAATTTGGAACATTGGAGGCCTTTTCGGCCGGTCTCGAACTGATTGACGACAGAGCTAATCCGCCCATTCCGTACGAGATAACGCAGCAGATTGAAGCTGCGTTTGTAGCTAGGCGTCCGTACCCCGGAAACGAAAACTCGTACACTTTGGAACCCCAGCGTTCTAACGAAATACGGACCAAGCTTCTGGAAATGACCTCCAAGGACGAACGGCGCAGGAACTCAGCATTTCAACTATTAGCGCAAATTGAGGAGTGGCGGTTGGAGTATGGAAGACCGCCCGGCGAGCCGAGACATCCTGCATTTGAGTCTGGCATACCGTGGCCCTTTATGCCGAAGGGCACCTAATCAACTCACACTGCGGACGCTTGTCCCGGCCGTGAGTGCATCGCCAGTCTGTCGGTTCCGCACCCGCCAGTTAACGGATGAACTCCTATTCTGTGCTGAGTTCCTCTAGATCACCCGGTGCGAGTGTACCCTCGCGGGGCGACTAACTCGAAGTCGTCGTTTTCGTAATCGCCGAGGAACCTGCCAAGCCGGTCACTTTGACGGTATACGGCCTTACTGGAAAAGTGATCGAAGCCACTAAAAGTGGTAGCGCGGTCAAATCCCAGATTACCCGCCGAAAGTCGCCTTGTGTTTAGCGACGAATCCGCAGGGGTAATCCGAAGTTCTGGCCGAGCGGCGCATTCGGAAACTATGATGACCCGGTAGTCGCGAACCGCCCCTGCGACGCGGGCGGAAATTGGCGATCCCGCGCTGCCCCTTCCTACCCGTAGGATTTTGGAAAGAAACATCACACATAATTTCCCTATCTTAAGCGAATTCGGAGGTATTCCCATCGACCCTGGCCGCTAACGTGCTAGGCTATAGGATGGAGAGCTGTGTCGGGGTGAAAGCGCGCAGTACGGCTAGGTGTCAGGTGCCAGGTGTCGGGTGTCAGGGGTCATGATTCAGGATTTAGGATTTAGGCGCTAGAAAGCAGGACTTAGGATTCAGGATTTAGGAACCAGGGGGCGTTCCGGGAGAGGTCGAAGCGAGATTCCTACTGTCCCTGGTCATCGATGCCAGAATGTTATTCAAAATAAAGGCTATTAGGTGCGATTTGAGGAAATTCTCGAGCCCCGCCCGATTTCTCATCATGTTGAATTTAAACAGGTTGTCAGATTGTGGCGGCGAGCGGGGAGCGCGCATACAAAGAGTGCTACGTTCAAAGCCCGAATGTTATTGAAAACAAATGAGGCATGAAACAATAACCCATGAAGTTTATGAAAACAAATAATTTATCAAGAAAGGCCAGAATGTTATTGAAAGTGCAGGAGATAGCAGTTGAAAAGCAGTGACGAGTGGCGAGAAACAGAGTCCGAAGTCCGAGGTCCGAAGTCCGAGGTCCGAAGTCCGGGGTACGAGGGCCGGAGGGCCGAGTGCAAAAAGGCGGGCGACGCTGCACGTTCACAATCAACCGGGCGGCCCACACTCCCCCACATCGGTTATCGGTGGTGTCAGGTAAGGACATGAATCGATTTGCCGACTTCGAAAGACGCAAATCACAAATCGCCAATCAGCCCATCACCCCGATGGCCCGATGACTCGATGACTCGATTGCAAGAGCAGTGACGAGAAACAGAGTCCGAAGTCCGAAGTCCGAGGTCCGGAGTCATTATTCGCGACGAATTGCGTTCACGAATCGTTTGATGTTACAAATGACCTTTTGCTTCGAGCCAATCATCCTGGGCACGACAACGTAGCGGAAAGACTCACCGATGGAAGCTATTGCCGTTGAACATGTGACCAAGTGCTTCGACTCGGTCGTAGCGGTTTCTGACCTCAGCCTGCACATCGAGCAAGGGGCGGTGTTTGGACTGCTCGGCCCCAATGGCGCGGGCAAAACCACTTCTCTGCGCATGATCATGCACATCCTGGTCCCCGATGAGGGCGCCATCCAGGTGCTGGGGCAGCCCGCCAGCGACCGCACGCAGGACCTGATCGGCTATCTGCCCGAGGAGCGGGGCCTCTACGCCCGGATGAAGGTGCGCGAGGTTCTGGTTTTTCTCGCGGCGCTGAAAGGATTGAGCGAGGCGGAAGCGTCCGTGCGAGTCCACGAATGGCTGGAGCGACTGGGACTCGCCGCCTGGTCGGAAAAAAAGATCAACGATCTTTCCAAAGGGATGCAGCAAAAGGCGCAGTTTATCGCGGCGGTCATTCACCGGCCCCCGCTTTTGATTCTCGATGAACCTTTTGCTGGCCTCGACCCTGTTAATGCCACGCTGATCAAAGACATTATGCTGGAGCTGCGCGAGCAGGGCTCCACCATCATCCTTTCCACTCACCGCATGGAGCAGGTGGAAATGATGTGCGATGCGATTTGCCTGATCAACCACGGACGCAGCGTGCTGGCGGGCGATTTGCGCGCCATCAAGAAGTCTTATGGCAAGAACACGGTGCGCATCGAGTATACCGGCGACGACAATTTTCTTGACCTGCCGGATTTGGTGGAAAAGCTCAACCATTTCGGGGCGGTGGTGGAGGCCAAGCTGCGGCCGGGCGCGGACCCGCAGGAGATTCTCAAGGCCGCCGTCGCGCGCGGCGTGCGCCTTACGCGCTTTGAGTTGGTCGAGCCGCCCCTGCACGATATCTTCATCGAAAAGGTGTCGGAGGCTCATGCGTAAAATCTGGCTGGTGGTCAAACGCGAATATCTGACGCGCGTCCGCACCAAGGGATTCGTTCTCAGTACGGTGGGAGTTCCCCTCTTCTGCGTGGGGATCTTTGCCATTAGTCTGGCCCTGGCAACCCGCAAGGCCGATCACCAGCTCAAGATTTCCATCCTGGATAATCTCGGCGGCTTTGCGCCACAAATCCTGCTGGGGCTGAACGAAAAGTTGCCGGATGGACGGCCTCGCTTCCAACTGGTCAAGGCTTGGGATCGTCCCGCATCCGAATCGATGGCTCGCGAGGAACTAACCAAGCAGGTTCGCAACGGCCAATTGGATGGTTTTCTGGAGGTGCCGAAAGGCATCCTGAACGGTGACGAAGCGACCCTACACACCGGCAACACCAATGACTTTCAAACCGCTCGCACCCTTGGCCGCGCCGTCAGCAACGCGGTCATCGGGCGGCGGCTTAGCGACCGCGGCGTTCACATCGACAACCTGAATGAAGTCATGCACGGCGTGGAACTCACCCTGGTGAAGGTCACCAAAACCGGCGAGTCCGAGGAGACTGGACAGAGCATTCTGGTGCAGGTCTCCATTGTCATGATCCTTTACATCACGCTCGTGGTGTATGGGATGATAACCATGCGCTCCGTGCTGGAAGAAAAAACCTCCCGCATTGTTGAGATCCTGGCTTCCTCGATCAAGCCAACCTATCTTTTGACTGGAAAAATCGTGGGCGTCGCGGGGGTGGCAATGACGCAGTACCTCATCTGGACGGGTACCGCCACATTCGTCTCCGCCTACGGCGCAGCGGTGGGCTCGGCATTCCGGCCCGGAGCGACAGCACCCAGCTTCCATCTGCCCGCCGCGTACCTGGTCTATTCGCTCCTTTACTTTCTTGTGGGATATTTCCTCTATGCCTCGCTTTATGCCGCCTTGGGTTCCATGGTGTCCAGCGAGGAAGATTTGCAGCAGGTGCAGATGCCCGTCACTCTGATCCTGGTGGCTTGCATGGTCCTCTTTCCCATCATTCAGCGGGCGCCCAATTCGCCACTGGCGGTGGCCTTGACCATGATTCCTTTTACCAGCCCCATCCTGATGGTCTGTCGGATCACGGTGCAAACCCCGCCCTTCTGGCAAATCGCCCTCTCCCTCGCCATTTGCGTGGCGACGACTGTGGGCGTAATACAGGTGTCGGCGAAAATCTATCGCGTGGGTATCCTGATGTACGGGAAACGGCCTTCGCTGGTGGAGTTACTCCGTTGGCTGAGATACACATGAATTGCCGATTTTCGATTGACGATTGGCGATTGAATCAATCGAAAATCGACCATCCTCAATCGTCAATTACAAGGCCGCATGGTATTGCCACAGGGCGCGATAATAGTGCATGAAGCGGATGGGCTCGCAGCTTTCCGGAACCTCCGCGTAGGTGTAACGGTCATATTTAATGCTGCGCAACAGGGTGAAGAGTTCGCTCCAGGGATAAGGCTTCTGCCATTGCGGGAAGCCTGGTTGGGTCGTCTCGGAGGTCATGAGCCCACTGCCCCAAGGCGACAGCGTCCGGCACAGCTCGTTGATGTGGCAACTCCGGATCCAAGGTTTAAGCAGGTCGAAAGACGCTTTCACGGAACCGTCCACCACGTCGGTGTCGTTGGAATTCCAGCACGCCCCCACGGCGGGGTGATTCGCCACGCTGAGGATACGGTGCGTGTTGGGCGGAAGCATGGTGCCCTGGCCGTGGACCTCCAGCCAGATTTCCACGCCGTGGTCGCGGGCAATGTCTCCGCATCGGGCGAGCGCGTGGCCGATTTGATCGAGCGTTTTGTCCTCGGGAACACCTTTGGGAAATCCATTGGGCCGCACCTTTACGCCCACACAACCGAGGTCCTGCGCCAGCTCGCACCAGCGCCGCGTCTCCTCGATGTTTTTCTCCACCACGGCGGGGTCCGGTGACTCATATTCGCAAGTCGTGCCCAGGCTCATCAAGCGCACTCGGGAAGCGGCAAAGCGTTGCTTCACTTCCGCGCGCTGCGCCTTGTTGAGGGAAATTTCCACGCCGTGTTTATGCGTGGTGCGCAGCTCGACGCCTTCGAACCCTGTCTCCTCGCAGTTCTTGATGATGGTGTCGATGTCCCAATCCTTCGCCAGGTTGTAAGTAACCAGGCCCAGTTTGAAAGGCGGCGGCGAAGGCGCGGCGTTCATCGGCGGAACTTTCTCACCCTTGGCGAGAAGACCGCCGCCCTCCACCGCCCCCAGTGTGCCCAGACTCGCGGCGGAGAGAACCCCGGTTTTAAGAAAAGCCCTTCGTCCAGATTTGAGCATATTTATTCCCCCAGTGCGTGACCCTGCGCGGCTCGTAGCTTCGCACATAAACACTTTAAGGCTGGCGCACATTTTACTCCCTTCGAATCCTCCGAAGATAGGGGTGAATAATGCAGGTAGTGGTTCAGTTTGATGTTGTAGCGGCGAGTTTACCTCGCCAACTGTAGGGGCGAGCTTACCTCGCCAATTGTAGCCTCGAGTTTACCTCGCCAATTGGCGGCGTAAAGCCGCCTCTACACCAAGCTGTACCACTACCATAATGCAGGGTTCAGGATTCCGAGGACAGGATGTAGGAGGTAGCAGTGGGATTCCAATCAGGTGAGTAATGGAGTTTGCGTATCCCGACATCGATGCGCTGCCTTTGGCACACCATTGAATTGACGGAATTGTAAGCCTGAAGAGGTTGGTTCAGTGTTGGGCCGGCATAGCGGAGGTGCTAGGCGCTGCAACTCTTGATGCAGCCCTCCCCTCGGGCGGAATAAAGATGGGTACCACCAACGCGGACAGAATCATCAAGACAGCTAAGCCAACCACAACATCAACAACCGTAACATGCCAATTCCGTTTTGGCTTCTTCATTAGAGCTTTCCTTTCCCTCTCGCATTTGGTTAGAGCAATTCGATTTCCAGATTGCGGGAGGTTTTCCCAAACCAGGAATGCCGCAACCACGTAAGAATCAACCTTTTGGAAATGTTCCAAGGGCAGGCCGCCTGCGGAAAAGCATTCGATGTGCAAAGTGACGGAATTCGGCGGTCCTTCGGTGACACTCCACGGCTATGGTGGCGCGGTGGCGCGCCTCTATCTTCGGGAGTTTCACTTTACTCTGAAAGGTGCGACCAGATTCTCACCAGCCGGCGCTCCGTCATGGGTTACACAGACGAGGGTTTTCTCCTATAATGATCTGGAGGGGTTCCATCGAAAGGCGTTGTCATGATCCTGGTCATCGATAACTACGATTCTTTTACCTACAACCTTGTCCAATATTTGGGAGAGTTGGGCGCGGATCTTCAGGTTGTTCGGAATGACCAAACCACCGTGGAGGCGATTGAAAAGCAGGCTCCTGAGCGAATCGTGATCTCGCCCGGTCCGAAGACTCCTTCCGAAGCCGGAATCTGCCTCGAGGTCATCGCAGCTTTCTCCGGCCGGATACCGATCCTAGGGGTTTGCCTCGGCCATCAGGCTATCGGACAGGCTTTCGGGGGGCAAGTGGTCCGCGCGCCGGAACTGATGCACGGCAAGACCAGCGAAATCAAGCACGACGGTAAGACCATTTTCGAGGGACTGCCCAATCCCTTTCTTGCCACGCGTTATCACTCGCTGATCGTTGCGCGCGAGACCCTTCCCGATTGCCTGGAAGTCTCCGCTTGCACTTCCGACGGGCTCATCATGGGGCTCCGCCACAGGAAGATGAAAGTGGAAGGCGTGCAGTTTCACCCCGAGTCAATCCTGACCAAGGCGGGCAAACAACTCCTGGGAAATTTCCTGCGCCTGTAAGCCATTGACGATTTTCGATTGACGATTGACGATTGAAAGTCGTCAGTTATCAGTCATCAGTATTCAGTAAAAGGCTTTACTGGGGACTGAGAACGCAAGAGTGAAAACTTCCTTTGGTTCAATCGACAATCGACAATCGTGCATCGAAAATCGACAATTCAGCTCCGGTAGCGCTGCGTAAATTCCACAAGCGATCGGAGTTTCGCGCGCGCGGCGCCGGAATCCACCACCTCTGCCGCTCGCTCAGCGCCTTCCGCAAAGCTTTGCGCCTTTCCCGCCAGGGTGAAGGCCGCCGCGGCATTTGCCAGCACCACATCACGATAGGGGCTGCGCTCACCTTCCAACACTCGGAGCAGCAATCGCGCGTTGGCAGCGGTGTCCCCTCCGTGCAGTTGTTCAATCGAGGCGCGCGGCAGGCGAAACTCTTCGGGGTACACGTCGCGCGTCTCGACCCCGTTGATGCCGCTGGACGTAAGCCGCGTCGGCCCCGTCGTCGTGATCTCGTCAATGCCATCTGAACCCGCCACCACGTACGCCTGCTGGGTTCCCACCGCCCGCAGCGTCTCCGCCATCATCTCTGTGCGGGCGGCATCAAACACGCCCACCAACTGCACCGTCGCGGCCAGAGGATTCGTAAGCGGGCCGAGGAGATTAAAAACCGATTTGGTTTTGAGCGCCCGCCGCGCGTTCATCACGTGCTTCATGGCAAGGTGCAGGCGCGGAGCAAAAAGAAAGACGATGCCCACTTCTCCGAGACAGGCAGGAATCCGTTCCAGTGGCAGGTCGATCGCGACCCCCAGGGCCTCCAGCACGTCGGCGCTCCCGCAGCGGCTTGAAATCGAGCGGTTGCCGTGCTTCGCCACGCGCACTCCCGCCGCCGCCGCAACCAGCGCGGCTGCCGTTGAGACGTTGAACGTCCCGCGGCCGTCGCCGCCTGTGCCGCAGGTGTCGAGCAAGGGCTCCCGGTGCGAGATGCTTTCAACTCGCACTCCCGCCGCAAGCAATGTTTCCGCTGCGTGGGCGCGCATTACCTCCGCAAATCCCACCAGCTCATCAGCCTGCTCGCCCTTGTCGCGCAGCGCGGCAAGGAACGCCACGATCTCCTCGTCCGGCACGGAGGCTGAGAGCAGTTGCTGCATCACCGCGCGAGCTTCGTCGCGCGTGAGGTGCCCTCCGGTCGCGAGCTTGCGGATTGTCTCTTCAATGCGCATCTATACGTTGCTATTCCCTATTTCGGTTTCTGCGTTCTTCCTGAAATTCCAGCGTCTTCAGCAATCTCAATAGGCCGCGGACGTCGCGTAGAGGTTCGATCTCTACACCCCTCGGCGCACTCTCCTCAAAGATCATAATCAGCTCGACGATATCGAGCGAATCAAATTGCGGCAGCTCAAGCGCCCTTGAAAGATCATCACTTTCCTTCCGCTCACCTGAATCGCTCTTTGCTCGAACTCGCTCTCGAAGCAGCGCATATTCAGATTTTGTGTTTCGCCCTTTCACCTGTCAAGCAATTCAAGAATGTGACTTTTGCGACGTACTCTTGCGAATCGTTGACGGCAGGCGAGGGTTCGATTATTCTCTACGCCGCTTTGGGAGGCAGGGGGTTGGGACTCGAGCTTGTGCAGGGAGCCTTCCCCGAAGGCGTGACGTTCAATTGCGTGCCGGGGGATCTAGCAGCCGGACATCGGTGCGTTCCACCCCTCCGGCGCGGTGGTGACCAAGAAGCATCGGGTGAGCGTGGGAGCCGCTGTGCCACCCTGCTGACTGAGATGGGCATGGAGATAAACGCCCCGAGGGCCGGACGAAAGTCAACGCGCGCGTTGACTTTCCCGCACCCCTAGGGTAATTTCAGGAAGGGGATTCGCGTCCCTTCCCGTACCTTATGACTCCTGAGAGTAGCGTGGTTGAGGTGACACTGGAAAGTGACCTCAAGAATGTCGAGGTGGCGGAGGAGATTACCCGCCGCGTGGCAGGCACCGCAGGATTCGACGAGGACGAACAGCAGCACATTGAAATGGCCGTGCACGAGTCGATGATTAACGCCATATGGCACGGCAACAAGAATGATTCCAGCAAGAACGTCTGGTTGCAGTTTAGAATTCATCGCGACGGGCTGGAAATACGCATCCGGGACCAAGGAAACGGCTTCGATCCGAACCACCTCCCCGATCCGTTGGAAAATGCAAACCTGCTGAACGTGTCCGGGCGCGGCATCTTTCTCATTCGCACCTTCATGGACGAGTTCCGGGTTAAACATGTCAACGGCGCGGGGACGGAAGTGACCATGGTCAAACGCCTGAGTTCCGGAATGCAGACTAAACAAGGAGAAACCGACCATGAGCATGAAAACCACAATACGACAAGTTGATTCCGTGACGGTCGTCGATGTCAGCGGCAGAATCACTTTGGGAGAAGGGTGCACGCAGTTGCGG
>Ga0187849_1001486_pt1 | contig 24868 bp, 22 predicted proteins | sample June2016WEW_4_10_2_FD_132412 | JGI IMG/M metagenome (GOLD analysis project Ga0187849, IMG submission 132412) | Peatland microbial communities from SPRUCE experiment site at the Marcell Experimental Forest, Minnesota, USA - June2016WEW_4_100 | ecosystem: Environmental > Terrestrial > Soil >...
ATTAGACACTTTTGGGGGGATGTCAAAAGGACGGTCCGGGATGGGGAAGGGGGCTGTCTAATTAACTGTCCCTCCGAGAAACCTGTTGAAACGCCGGGCTATTGCCAGATGTCCCTCCGGGACAAAACTCCCGTGGCCCATACCCGACGCCTTTAATCGCACCCCGACAGCGGCGGCAGCTTGACTGCGGGCCGAGAGTGGGATTACATGCGGGCCGGCTTTTTGTAATGAAACAAATCGGGCCGAGGCGTGTCATAACAGGTAGTGAACATGGCAAGATCTAAGAAGCGCAGGAAGCTCATCGTTTTCTCCGTGATTGGCTTGGTGTTGGCCGGGTTGGCCGCCGGGGCGGTTTTCCGGAAGCGGGAGGTCGTCATCCCCGTGCAAATGGAGAAGGTGGCGCGGCGCAACCTGGTGGAGACGGTCAAGGCGAACGGGAAAATCCAGCCGGTGGTCAGGGTCAATATCAGCCCGGAGGTCAGCGGGGAGATCATCCAATTGCCGGTGAAGGAAGGGCAGCGAGTCCTGAAAGGGGACTTGATTTTGAAGATCAAACCCGACTTTTACCTGGCGGCGCGCAACCAGGCTGAGGCGGGCCACCAATCCTCGCTGGCCGCCAAGAAAGTGGCTGAAGCCACCCTCAACCAGACCAAAGCCGAGTTCAAGCGCAACGAGGACCTGCTGGCGCACAAGTTGGTTTCCGATTCCGCCTTTGATCAAGTCAAGGCCGCTTACCTCGTGGCCGAGGCGCAGGTGACCAACGCCGAGCACCAGGTCGAGATGGCGCGCGCCTCCCTGGCCAGCGCCGAAGACACCCTGACCAAGACCACCATCCTCTCCCCGCTCACCGGAACGGTCAGCAAATTGAACTCCGAACTCGGCGAGCGCGTGGTCGGCACCGCCACGATGGCAGGCACCGAAGTGATGACCATTGCCGACCTCAACGAGATGGAGGCGCGCGTGGATATCGGCGAGATGGACGTCGTGCTGATTGTCCCCGGCCAATGCGCGCACCTCGAGGTCGATGCCTTCAAAGACAAGAAATTCAACGGCGTCGTCACCCAAATCGCCAACTCCTCAAGAAACGCCGGCTCCTCGGGCGGCAGCAGCCAGGACGCCACCAAGTTCGAGGTGCGAATCCGCCTCAAAGAGAAGGAGGCCTTCCGGCCCGGCATGTCGGTCACGGCGGAAATCGAGACCCGCTCCCGGACCAATGTCCTGGCGGTCCCCATTGCCTGCGTCACCACCCGGGTGCCTAAAGACAAAAAGACCGAGACGAAGCCCGCCCGGCACGACCGTTCCAAGACCAATTCGCCACCCGCCAAGGCAGACCCGCCCGCGCAAGCGGCAAAAACCAATTCGGCCGCCTCGACGGCCCGCGCCAACGGCGCCACCAACGATCCGTCCACCGGTGCCACCAATGCCCTCGCCCTCGAGGGCACCAACGCGGCAGCCGCCGACAAGAAAGCCAAGGAAGCCCTCAAGCCGATCGAGGTTGTGTTTGTGGACGAGGGAGACACGGCAAAAATGGTGCCGGTCAAGATTGGCATCAGCGACGACAACTACTGGGAGATTACCGACGGGCTGCGCGAGGGCCAGGAAGTGATTACAGGGGGTTATCGCGCCATCAGCCGCGATTTGGAGGACGGCAGGAAGGTCCGCAAGGGCGCCGTGGGCGCCGGCCTGGACAAGGACAAGGACCAGGACAAGGAGGGAAAGAAGAGTGACTGAGCGCGCCATTTTCCGTGATCCCATGCCACTCATCCGCCTAGTGAAGATTTCGCGCCGCTACCAGATGGGAGCGGAGACAATTCACGCCTTGCGCGAAGTTTCGCTGGAAATCCAGCGCGGCGAGTATGTGGCCATCATGGGACCGTCGGGCTCCGGAAAATCAACCCTGATGAATCTGGTCGGCTGCCTGGACACGGCGTCCTCGGGCCAATACGAACTGAACGGAGTGCTGGTCAGCCAGATGGATGACAACCAACTGGCCGAAATCCGGAACCAGGAAATCGGTTTCATCTTTCAGACCTTCAATTTGCTGCCGCGCTCCGACGCCTTGCGCAACGTGGAACTCCCTCTGATCTATCGCGGGATGAGGGCAGTGGAACGGCGCGAGGTCGCCCTCGAGGCCCTCAAACAGGTGGGCCTGGCCGACCGGATTCATCACAAGCCCAACGAGCTTTCCGGCGGCCAGCGCCAGCGGGTGGCCGTGGCGCGCGCCCTGGTGAACCGGCCATCCATCCTTCTGGCAGACGAGCCGACGGGAAACCTGGACACCAAGACGGGGGTCGAAATCCTGGCGCTCTTCGCCGAGCTGTGGGAGAGCGGCAACACCATCATCCTGGTCACCCACGAGGAGGACGTCGCCAGGCACACCCGCCGCATCATCCGGATTCGCGACGGGCTGATCGCCAGCGACGAGCGCCAGGAGGTTTCCTGCCCCACGCCGACTCGGCCGGAGGTCCCCAGCCCGGCGGTCAGGGGATGAGTCCATGAACCTTTTGACCGAGTTCAAAGAGGGCCTGGGCATCTCCTGGGGCGCTATTCGGGCCAACAAAATGCGCTCGGTCCTGACCACCCTGGGCATCGTCATCGGAATCGTCACCGTCACTTTGATGGGCTCGGCCATCCATGGACTGGATCGGGCCTTTCTGAACAACATTTCCTTCATCGGCGCCGATGTCCTTTATGTCAGCCGGGGAAGCTGGTTCGACGACTCGTATGAAGAATGGCAGAAGGTGCAGAAGCGGGAGCCCATCACCCCGAACCAGGTCCGGGCCCTGGAAGGCCGTTTGACCCTGGCGCGCGCGGTTGCCCCGGAGGTGGACATTGGCGTATCCATCCAATACCATAAGCGCCGCTCGGACAGCGTCCGGCTCGTCGGCACGACCGACCAATTCGTTTATACCAGCAGCACCGGGGTGGCCCTCGGGCGATTTTTCTCCCCCCTTGAATCCCAGGGCGGCCAGCCCGTCTGCGTCATCGGTTGCGAAGTGGCCACCAACCTCTTTGGGCGCGGGCCTCCGCTGGGCAACCGCATCCGCATCGAAGGCCAGTCTTTCGAGGTCATCGGGGTCCTGGAGAAACAAGGCACTTTCCTGGGCATGTTTAGCCTTGACAACCAGGTGATCATCCCCCTCAAGCAACTCATCATGTCTTTTTGGGGCATCCCGGACTGCATGATCCGGGTCAAGGCGGCGGACTTGGGGCAGCTTGAGGCTGCCAAAGAGGAGGTCCACTACGCGATGCGAGTGGTGCGGCGCCTGGCCCCCAAGCAACCGGACGATTTCGCCATCAACCAGCAGGACCAGTTCATCAAGATTTTTCATAAACTGGGGGGCACAATTGCCTCGGTGGGCCTGTTCGTCACGGGCCTTTCGCTCTTTGTCGGCGGCATCGGGATTATGAACATCATGTTCGTCTCGGTGGCGGAGCGGACGCGCGAGATCGGCATTCGCAAGGCCATCGGCGCCAAGCGCCGCACCATTCTTATCCAGTTCCTGATCGAGGCGGCCGGGATATGCCTGATCGGGGGCGCCATCGCGCTGGTCATCGCTTGGCTGCTCACCCTCCTGGTCCGGAGGTTTTTGCCGGTAAACCTCTCCCTCAGCATCATTGGTCTGGCGCTGCTGGTCTCATTGCTGACCGGCGTGGTGTCCGGGTTTCTGCCGGCGTGGCGGGCGGCCCGGATGAACCCGGTGGATGCCTTAAGGAATGAGTGAGCGGCCATGAGCGCCAAAGGCACCTCCATATTGCTGGCCGAGGTCCGGGAAAGCTTTCGGATGGCGATGAGCGCCCTGGCGGCGCACAAACTGCGCTCGGCCCTCACGCTGCTGGGCGTCCTGGTGGGCGTGTTTTCCATTATCGTCGTGATGACCGCCATGCGGGTCATGCAGAACAACATCGAACAGGAAATCAGCCAGTTGGGCAGCCAGACCTTCATGGTCCAGAAATGGCCGGCGGTCTATTTCGGAGGACCCGAGGGCTTCGAGAAATACTGGCGCCGCAAAGACATCACCCTGGCGCAGGGAATCGAAGTCGAGCGGAAAGCCACCCTGGCGCGGGCCGTCGGCATCGAGACCGCCTTTTGGGGCGGACAGATCGAGACCCGCTACAAGAAGACCGCCCCCAACGTGCAACTCCTCGGCGAGACCCCGGCCAGCTTCCGGTCGCGGAATTGGGTGCTCGGGGAAGGCCGGCTCCTGCTGGACATGGACGTGGATGGGGGCCGCAACGTCTGCGTGCTGGGCCACGGCCTGGCCAAGAGCGTCTTCCCGCGCGGCTCGCCCGTCGGCGAGCGGCTCAAGATTGACGGCATCAACTATTCGGTGGTCGGCGTGCTCGAAGCCAAGGGCGGCGCGCTCGGCGGCGACCAGGACAACTTCGCGGTCATGCCCATCACCACGGGCCTGAACCGTTACGGACGCTATTACCGCAGTTTGACCCTCTTGGTCCAGGCGCCGGATTCCGCCACCTACGACGATACGGTCGAGCAGGTGCGCGGGATTCTGCGCGCAGTGCGCAAGGTGCCCCCCGGCAAAGAGGATGATTTTGAAATCGCCTCCAACGACTCGATGATCAGCCAGTTCAACACCTTTACCATGGCGGTGCGCATCGGCGTCATGGTCGTCAGCTCCATCGCCCTGCTGGCCGCCGGTGTCGGCATCATGAATATCATGCTCGTCTCCGTCACCGAGCGCACCCGCGAAATCGGGATTCGCCGGGCCGTGGGCGCCAAGCGGCGCAACATCATGGTCCAGTTCATCATGGAAGCCGTCGTGATCTGCGAAGTGGGCGGGGCTGCCGGCGTGTGCTTGGGAATCCTCGGGGGCAATGCCACGGCCTATTACCTCAAGCTCGCCCCGGTCATCCCGGTCGACTGGATCGTCATCGGCCTGATCATGTGCTCCATCGTCGGCATCGTCTTCGGCACCTATCCCGCGTATAAGGCCGCCAACCTGGACCCCATCGAGTCGCTCCGCTACGAGTAGGTCGAGGCCTGTCCCAAAAGCTCCGATGGCAGACCTTTGTCACCACCTTTGTCGCCAACTTTGTCGAAAAATGGCCAATTCGACAAAGGTTGCGACAAAGGGGGCGCATCCCACCTTTGTCGCCCCCCCCAAATCTCATCAACACCCTGCTTCAGCGGGGTGTTACGCGCCGAGCGAGCGAAGGTCAACCGTTTTAACGGTTTTCGCGCTGCCGTATCTGCCACCCTCGACAAGGCCGCGATGCGCCCCCTCGACACTCCTATTCCCAGATCTGATTGTAAAACTGGACGATGTCTCCTTTGGTCTTGGACTCCTTGAACTTGATGGCCGAGCGCGGGTGCTCGTTCAGGAGGCCGGTGAGCATGTAAGGCAGGTCAAAGCCCCACCTCAGGCTCGAGCGCAGCGGTTCGATAGAGTCCTGCACGCAGCGCAGGATCGGCAGCAGGTTGTATTTGGGGTTGTGGAGAAAACCGATGAGCAGTTCCATCGGGCAATTGCCGGCGCCCCGGCCCAGGCCGGCCATGCTGGCGTCCAGGAGGTTGGCGCCCAGAACGAGGGCCTCGACCGTGTTCGCGAAGGCCAACTGGAGATTGTTGTGGGCGTGCATGCCCACTTCCTTGCCGGCGGCCTTGGAGTAGTGCAGGTACTTGCGCACCAGATATTCAACCTGCTCGCCGTAAAGCGTGCCAAAGCTGTCGACCACGTAGATCCCGTCGGTTTCCGACTCGGCCAGCAGATGCAGTCCTTCGTCCAATTCGTACTCGGGCACCGTCGAAACCGCCATCAGGTTCACAGTGGTCCGGTAGCCCTTGTCATGCGCGTCTTTGACCATTTCCAGCGCGGTGGGGATTTGGTTGATGTAGGTGGCGATGCGCACCATATCGATGACGCTTTGGTCCTTGGGGAGGATGTCCTGGTGATAGTCCGTGCGCTCCGCATCGGCCATGACGCAGAGCTTCAAGGGGCTGGGATTGTCCCCCACAATGCGCCGCATATCCTCTTCCGTGCAGTACTTCCAGGGGCCGTATTCGCCCGGAACAACGATCTTCCGGGAGGCCTTGTAGCCTAGTTCCATGTAATCCACACCCGCCTCCACGCAGGCCGTATAGACCGCCTTGACGGCCTGGTCCTCGAAACGATGATTGTTCATGAGACCCCCGTCGCGGATCGTGCAATCCAGGACCTTGATCTCCGGACGATACCCGACCCATCGCCCGGCGGGCGTCTCTTTCGGTTTGTTTGCTTTGGCGCTTGTCGCTTTGGCTGTCATACGGCAGTGATTGTTCTTTCGGGCTAATCATAGAGATAGAGCCGCCTTTTTCAACAACAGATTTGGCCCCGGATTTGCCAAAACAGCCGAACCGATATAAGAAGAGGGGCGCTTGGGAATGAAACCAGCTCCAGAAAAATCCAGATCGAGCCCGCTTCGCAAGCGGTTGGCCGCCCTGGCGGTGGCGGCCGTGGTGACAGCCCTCTCCGGCTGCCGGACCTTGACCTTCTATGGGCAGGCCGCCAAAGGCCAGTATGCGCTCCTGGCCCATGGGCAGCGGATTCAAAAACTGCTGGCCGACCCGCAGACGCCCGGCCCGCTCAGGGAACGCCTGCGCCTGCTGCTGGACCTGCGCGTCTTTGCGGAGCAGAAACTCAAGCTGCCCGTCAATGGCCATTATCAAAGGTACGTCGACGTCCACCGCCCCTTCGTGGTGTGGAACGTCGAGGCGGCGCCGGAGTTTTCCCTGCAACCCAAGACCTGGTGGTATCCGCTGGTCGGCAGCCTTGAGTACCGCGGCTATTTTTCCGAACGCGGCGCGGGCAACTACGGAAGCTGGCTGGAGAAAAAAGGCTGTGACGTTTATCTGGGCGGCGTCCAGGCCTATTCCACACTGGGCTGGTTCAAAGACCCGGTGCTCAGCACGTTTATCTTCGAGCCGGACGGCTACCTGGCGGAGGTCATCTTCCACGAACTGGGCCACCAGCGCGTCTTTGCCCGCGGGGACACGGACTTCAACGAGGCCTTCGCCACGACGGTCGGCCAGGAAGGGGCGCGCCGCTGGCTCCGGGCCCAGGGCCTGACCACCCAATATGAGGCTTACCAGGCCGAACTGCGGCGCACCGCCCAATTCGCGCGCCTAATCATGGACACGCGCGCGCAACTCGCAACCCTCTACGGCGATGAGCGCAACGAATGGGGCAAACTCAAAGCCACGAACCAGAAGCGCCAAGTCCCCCGCCAGGAATTGCGCCGCGAGAAGCAGCGCATCCTTGATCGGCTCAGAGGGGCCTACTCCGGCCTCAAGGCGCAGTGGGGTGGGGACACCGAATACGACGCCTGGTTCTCACGACAGCTCAACAACGCGAAGCTCAACTCCGTGGCCGCTTACTACGACTTGGTCCCCGGCTTCCAACAACTGCTCAAGATCGACGGTGGGGATCTGGAGAAGTTCTACCAAGGGGCCGAGAGGCTGTCCAAAATGCCCGAAAAACAACGCCACCACCTCCTGCGGCTCCTGGCGCAAGCATCCCCAACTTTGTCGCTACCTTTGTCGAGCAGGTTGGAAACCTGCGCTACGCAGTCTCGGGAGCCCGGTGCCGCTCTTAGGCTATCAAATACCCGGCTGGCTATAGCTCACGGTTTGACCGAGGACCTTGCCGGCTATCCGGAGAAGCTGGGCCTGGCCGTCGAGGGTCAATTGCAAGGTGGCGGGGCTGCTGCCAGGCTGGCCGGTGATCTGAACCTGCGAACCGCGGGTTGGCTTGTAGGTGCCCACCAGGCCGGCATCGAGCGTGCGGGTGTCGGGCAGGTAGGCCGCTTGGTCGGGTGGGGCAGAGCTGCCGATCACAATCGTGGCCGCGCCCCCGAGCCGGCTGAACGGCAGGATGTCCATGAACACGCTCCACTTGCCGTTCACGCCGGGCGGCAGAGGGACGGTTAAACCACCGCCGCTGACACTGGCGGAGCCAAGGCCGGAGATACTCACCTTGCCGCGCACCGCGGCGCCACGGTCGGGCCCGACCCAGGCCAGCAAGTCGGGGTCAACCCTCAGATTGTAGGTCAGGGAAATGTGGTAAGAACGACGCTCGCCAGCGATGACATCCAGGCCGTCTCCGGCCAGGGTCACGGTGAACGCGGCCCGCGTGGCGCCGCCGCCCCCGCTGACGGTGCCGTTGAGCGCGTAATTGGCGGCCAAAAAAACCACCTCCTGCCCCTGGCCGATGGTCACCACGGCCGTTCCCGAGCCGCTCAGCCGCCCGGCCAGGTCATGAGTGATGAACACCTGGAACGAGAGAGGCAAGAGGGCCCCGCCAGCCTCGACAATTTGCTGATCGAATTGGTAGGCCCCCGTGAAATCCCAAACCGGGAACGTCGCGCGGTCGAAGGCGAACGAAACAGGCCCCGAGGGCGCCTGGGCCAAGGCCAACGGAAGCGATAGCAGCAGGGCGGGAAGGAACAAAAGCCGGTTCTTGATTGCCGTAATCATATATGACTGCTTGGGCGCAATTGCGCCCGATTGGCCCCAATGATGTCTCCGCAAGCACATTTCGTCAAGCAATGAAAATCACCTGAAAACCATTGCCTCCGGCTCGAGGCCGCTCTAAGCTGGCGGCGATTCCGGTGAATCCGATCGAATCAAAATACATCGACAACAAATCGTACTGGTCCCGTTACCCAGGCGATGCGACGCAGGCGATGCGTGAAGCCCATGCGCGGCGGGCAACCGAGTTTGCCGACGAGGCGGAATGGTTGCGCTGCGTCAAGAACGATTTTCCAAAATACCTCCCGTTTTTGAAGGAACACTGTGGCATCGAGTTTTTCGGGCGCATCCTCGAGATCGGCGCCGGCGGCGCCTGGCTGAGCGCCGAGCTGTCAAAGCAACCGCGCGTCGTGGAGATCGTGGCCACCGATTTCTCCCAGCGCCTGCTCCAGGAACAGGCCCCGAAGGTCTTCGCGCTCCTCAAGGCCAACGTGGCGAAAATCACGCGCACCCCCGGCGATTTTCACCAGCTCGATTTTCCTTCCAATTATTTCGATTTTGTGGTCAGCTCGGCGGTGCTCCACCACGCGGACAACATCGTGCAGGTCTTGTGCGAAGCCAAACGCGTGTTGAAACCCGGCGGGCGGTTCGTGGCTATCCGCGAGCAGGTCTGGCCGCTGGTGAAGATCAAATCCCGGGCGAAGATGATCGAAAAGCTCGTGGCCACAGGCGTCAACGAGCGATTCCATACGCTGGCCGACTACAAGGAATTCTTCCGGCAGGCCTCCTTGCCCATGGAGGTCAGGCGCGTGAACCTTGCCGACGGCTTCAAGTATTACGTCAATAAGGTCGTCAATGGCCTGACCCACGCCCGCTATGCCTTCGTGGGCGCCAAGCGCAGCCAGCTCGCCGCCAGAAGAAGATGAGGACATTGATTGTATGGCACCAAAACATAAAATTGGGTGGTTGGGGCCGGGCGTCGCCGCCTTGGCGATCCTCGCCTCAGGCCAGGGGCGTGGACAGGACGCCCTGGAGGTCTTAAAGGCAACGCAGGCCGCAGCGGAAGTCCGGCGCGCCAGCCTGGAATACCAGTCTTACACCCTCAAGGCGGATGAATTGCGGATGTTGGTGGCCACGAGCCTGGAAGTGGATTGGAACGACAATATTAACCTGGCCCAAAACGACGCCGAGTCGGATTTCATCGTGCGGCCGATGGGACACGTGGCCGCCTTCTATCCGGTCACCCAGAACAGCCTCCTGAGCCTGAATGTCCTGGGCGGCTATGACAAGTACCTCGCGCATGATAATTTCTCCTATTGGCATCTGGGCTCGGGCTCGGGGCTGGTTCTCGACCTCGATGTCGGCCAGTTCACCTTCGACATGCACGACCGCATGGAGTATCTCCAAGACTCCGCCCAGCAGGCCGCGGTGGCCGGGACGAGCTCGTCCGGCTTGCGAAGCCCGTACGGCTATTTCCAGAATGTCGCCGGTGTTTTGGGGATGTGGCAATTGAACGACGTGGTGCCGAGCCTGGGCTACGACCACGAGAATTTCATCGCCTCCTCCTCCGCGTTCAACTATGCCACGCGGGCCACGGAGGATTTCTATGCTCGGACCGCTTTCCAGGTGCATCCGCGGCTGACGGTGGGCCCCGAGGCCACGGCGGGGTTGACGACCTACCAGGAGAAGGTGTTGAACGACAATACGGGCTTGAGCGCCGGGCTCTTTGGCGATTGGCGGCCCAACTCCGCGCTTCGCGTCATGCTCCGGGCAGGCTACGCCGTCTATCTCTTCGAGCAGACCAGCCGCCTGGCGCCGCCGGTCAAGACCTCCGACCAGGACTCCTGGTATCTGGATCTGACGGCACGACACCAGGTCACGGACACGATCACCGCCAACCTGAGCGCGGGCCACGAGCTTCTCCTCGGAGTTCAATCTGAACTGGTAGATGCCTGGTATGTGCGGCCGGGCCTCGCCTGGAGAGTGGCGCGAGAGGTGACCGCGCAGGGGTCGGCCTTCTATGAGCATGGAAGTCAAGACCTGGGAGCTCTGCTGGGCAACCTCCACGAGAACTACGATTGGGAGGGCGTTGAGCTGGGTCTGGCTTATTCACCCTGGAGGGATCTTAAAATGAGCGTCGATTACCGCTTGACGTTCCGTTCCTCCGACCTTGCGTTCCGAACTTACACGCAGGATCTGGTCGGGGTCCTGGTGACCTATACCTTCAAATGAAAACTCGTTCGAGCCAGCCAGACAAATTCAGGGCAGGGAGCATTTCATGGAAGGGGGGCGGCCTGGCGATCTTGCTGATGCTGGCGGGTTCGGGCTGGGGCGCCCAGAAGAGCCAGGCGCCGGGCCCGGCTCCAGGGGCAACCAACGCATCCCCGGCGGGCCCGCCGAGCGAATTGGCCGCGCCCCCGCAGGTCTTGAAGGCCTCCTTCATCAATAGCATGGATGCGCTCGACGAAAAACATCAACTCGCCATCGGCGACCGTTTGAGCTTCCGCATCCTGGAAGACGAGGAGGATCCGAAGCCGCTGCTGGTGACCGATTCCGGTGAATTGGAACTTCCCTATCTTGGCCGGTTTCCCGCCGTGGGCCGGAACTGCAAGGAACTGGCCCAGGCCATCAAGGTCGAGTTGGAAAAGGAATATTACTACCATGCCACCGTGATTGTGGCAGTCGATGCCATGGCCAAGAGCCGTGGGAAGGTGTACCTCACCGGAGCGGTGTCCCTGCGCGGTCCCCAGGACATCCCGAGCGATGAGGTGCTGACGGTCGGCAAAGCGGTATCCAGGGCGGGCGGTTTCACCGAGTTTGCCAGCAAGAAACAGATCAAAGTTACACGGAAGGCGGCCCAACCCGGCGGTCAAGAGCGCACTTACTTTCTCAACGGGGTCGACATCCTGGAAAAGGGAAAGGCAGACTGCGATTTGCCGCTCGAGCCGGGCGACATGATTTTTGTCCCTGAAAGGGGAATTCACCTTCGTTAGCGGCCACTCAGAAAGAGGGGACATGCCATGAGAAATTATCCGCCAGCGCCGCCCAACCCGATGCTCCCGCCCGCGGAGCCGGACCTCGAGTCGCTCGTTGGCGCCGAAGAGGAAGCGGCCCCGGCATTATCGATACCAATCCAACGATTCCTGTTGTTCCTGCTCAGGTACTGGTGGGTGCCGCTGGTCACGATGGGGCTGGCGCTGGTTGCGGCAGGCGTCTGGGTCTGGCGGCAGCCGCCAACCTACGTCTCGACTGGGGTGATGTGGGAGACCGAGCAGTTGCGAATGGGCGATATGGGTTTTGCCAAGGAACTGCAGAGCTTCTTCGGCACCGAGGCTGAGTTGCTCAAGAGCCCCGCGATGCTGGACAAGGCCAGTGAGATACTAAGGTCCGCCGCCACCAATGGTCCCCTGGCCGCCAACCCCGCCGCGGCTTTCAAAATGAAGGTCCAGGTGACGCAGGTCCCCAAGTCCACTGTGTTCGAGGTCGTGGCCATAGGCCCGGAGCCGGCCTACACGCAGGCCTTCCTGGAGGCCCTTATGAGCGAGTATCTCGCCTACAAGCGCAATGTTCACAAAGAAATTGCCGGGGGTGCCGAAGCCTCGATCAGCAAGGAGGTCAACGACTTCGAGACCGAAATGCGAGACCGAGAAAGGGCCCTCAGCCTGTTCAAAAGCACCAACGACCTGGCCGTCCTCGAGGAGGAGGCCAAGGGGGCCGGCACCTACCTGGCCTCGTTGAAAAGCCGGCTTTCGGAATACGAGCTGGAACTCAAGATTCTGGAGGCCACCGCCCTGGAACGGAGCTTCAGGGAGACGGCGTCCACCAACCAGACGGTGGAGCTTTCAGACTACCTGAACGGCATGACGGCCGGGGCGCCCTCGGTGATGCCGGCGGCACGGTTCACTGCGATTCGCGACCTGGAGGTCCTCAAAGGAGAACGCGACCGGCTGGGCGTCAACCTGCGGCCCAAGCACCCCAAGATGGTCAAACTCAACTCCGAGATCGAAAAACTCGACAAATTGGTCGAGATCCTCCACCGCCAAAACGACGAGCAAATGGCCGCCTTCCGAGAGTCGATACGGATGAAAATCGATGACGTCGTGGCTTCGATCAAGGAATGCGAAGCCAGGGTCACTCTGGCCGGCAGCAGGCTGGCCGGGGCTGAGAAGCTCAGGCAAGACGCCGAGAGCGCGCGTAACGCTTACGACGAGACCCGCTCCGTGCTGCATCGAGCCGAGATCGGCGGGAGCCTCGAGCAGGAAACCTTGCAGATTTTGGCGCATGCCGGCGCGGCGATTCATTCCCGCCGCGGGGAGGTTCTCGCCTTGGGCCTGGCAGCCCTGGCAGGACTGGCGGCGGGTCTGGGCATCGTGTTGGTGGTCGCGATCAGGGATGACCGCTTCAACTCGCTGGCAGAGGTCAAACAACAGCTCCAGGAACGGGTGGTCGGGCAGGTGCCCGAGGTCAGCAGCCTGGAGGGCACCGGGTTTGTGCCCTTGATCGAGATCCGGGACCAGCGCCAGACCTACGCTGAGGCTTATCGGAACCTGCGTTCGGCCCTGCTCTTCCTTACCCCGCTGGAAAGCGAGCGCCCGAAGAGCCTGCTCATCACCAGTGCGATGCAGGAGGAAGGCAAATCCACCATCGCCGCCAACCTCGCCCGGACGCTGGCGATGGGCGGCTCGCAGGTTTTGCTCGTCGATGCGGATCTGCGCCGGGGCACCTTGCATGAGACGCTGGGCCGGGAACGGTTGCCCGGCCTGGCCGAAGTGCTTCGCCACCCCGCCGTCCTGGCCAGGGCCATCCAGCCGGCAACCGCTGGACGCCGCGGCGCGCGGCGGCCAAATAAGACCTCCGAACCCGACAACTCCGGGCAGCGGGGGCTCACCCGGCCCGCCTGGCTGCCCAATCTCTCTTTCCTGGCGCGGGGCGGCGACGTGACCAACCCGGGCGACTTGCTCCTGAGTCCCTCTCTGGACCAGATCCTGGCCCGGCTGCGCAAGCAATTCGATTATGTCCTGATTGACTCGTGCCCCATCTTCGCGGCTGACGACGTCACCACGCTGGCGCCGAAAGTGGATGGCACCCTCCTGGTGGTGCGCAGCCGCTATTCGCGTTTGGGGCAGGTCCGCGAAGCCCTCGAGTCACTTTACCAACGCCAGGCCAAAGTCCTTGGCATCGTCTTTAATCGTACCGATGCCCGAGCCCGCTCCTATTACTACTACACGAACCCAAAGTACCATGTTCGGGCCTCACACCCCCGCTCCTAACGGACCGGGACTTGCTCTGAAAAGGCAGGCTGCGAATTGACCGGCACGGAGTGTCCCTTGTTTTGAACTGCTGCGCCAGCATCCTGAAGATCTGGTTTCCCCTTGCGCTTTTTGCGGTGCTATGGCTGGACCTGGTTCGACAGCTCAGTTTCCAATGGTCGGCCAGCGAGCAGTATGCATACGGCTGGTTCGTGCCGGTGTTGGCGGCGGGGCTGTTCTTTAGAAGATGGATAAGCGCCCCTGCGCCCCGGCCCGGCATCGTGCCGCCGTGGATGCGGGTGGGGGCGGTGGCGCTGGCGCTGAGCCTGCTGCCGATCCGGGTGGTGTATGACATCAACCCGGACTGGCCCCTGCCCGGCTGGCTGGCGACCTTTGCCGTGGCCGGCCTCTCTCTCTATGCCATGTTTCTGATGGGGGGGCGGGCCTGGTTGTCCCACTTTGCTTTCCCGATTTGTTTCATTCTGGTGGCGGTGCGCTGGCCTTACCGCCTCGAGCACACCCTCACCCAGGGGTTGATGAAAGTCGTCACCGGTCTCACGGTGGGAGTGCTCAATTGGATAAATATCCCGGTCGAGCGGGCCGGCAATCTGATTCGCGTCGGCTCCGGGGTAGTGGGCATTGACGAGGCGTGCAGCGGCATTCGTTCTTTTCAGTCCACCCTCATGGGGGCCTTGTTCATGGGCGAGTTGTACCTGATGGGCTGGCCCGTCCGGGTGCTGTTGGTGGCGGGTGGCATTGGGCTGGCATTCCTGTTCAATGTCCTGCGGACGCTCATTCTCACCTGGCGCGCCTCCACGGCGGGTGTGGCCACGCTCGAGCAGTGGCACGACCCCGCCGGGTTCAGTATCTTTGTGGCTTCCTTCCTTTGTCTCTGGGCCATTGCCGGACTGCTGGCCCGGGGCAACAAGGGCGGTCTCTCAGGGCCCCAGGAACGCCCGGGTGGGCAGGGCCGGCCGAAGTGCGTCATGCCGCGCGGCTATTTTGCGGCCACTGGCTGCTGGATGCTCGCCATTCTCGTGCTGACGGAGACCTGGTACCGGGTGCATGAGGTCCAGGAGGCCGGATTGTTTCATTGGTCGCTCCGGCTCCCGGAGAGCAGGCCGACCTTCGAGAAGGTCGAGCTGCCGCCCCGAACGGTCCGAATGCTGGCCTGCGATGCCCGCGCTACCGGGCGCTGGCGGCAAGAGGATGGCTCGGTCTGGACGGTGAATTTCTTCCGCTGGAAGCCCAGGTCGGTCCAGTCTATCATTCACGCGCGCCTGCATCGGCCGGATGTCTGCCTCCCGGCGGCCGGGTTCGAGCAGGTCGCAGACTTGGGCGTGGTCTGCCTGCCGGCCGGGGGATTGGACCTGCCCTTCCGCAAGTACGTCTATGAGGGGCAAGGCCAGCGTCTGCATGTTTTTTTCTGCCAATGGGAAGACGGCGCCGAAAAGCAGACGGGGATGGCCGCCTCCAAGCAGGCAGACCGGGTGCAATCCGTGCTCAAGGGCCGGCGCTGGCTGGGTCAGCAGACGCTGGAGTTCATCCTCATGGGCTATCGGGACCTGGAACACGCGGAGCGGGAGCTTCGGAAAGAATTGCCGGCATTGATCGCGGTTGAAGAGCCAAAGCCATGACCGCAAACGCAACGTCCAACACACAACCCTGGACCGGCGCCTGGCCGAGCGCCCCCGGGCGGTGCGTGGTGGTCGGGGAGGTCGCCCAGGCCCATGACGGCTCGCTGGGGATGGCCCATGCTTTCATTGATGCCATCGCCAATTCCGGGGCTGACGCCGTCAAATTCCAAACGCACATTGCTGCCGCCGAGAGCACCGCAGCCGAGCCCTGGCGGGTCAAATTCACCCGCCAGGACGAGACTCGTTTCGATTACTGGAAGCGGATGGAGTTCACGGAGGCGCAGTGGCAGGGGCTCAGGAAACATGCCGATGACCGCCGGCTGCTGTTTCTGAGTTCGCCTTTTTCGCTGGAGGCCCTCGAGTTGCTGGAGCGCGTCGGCGTGGCGGCGTGGAAGGTGGCCTCCGGCGAATTGTCGAACGTCCCGATGTTGGAGCGGATGGTGGCCAGCCGGCGGCCGCTCATCCTGTCCAGCGGCATGAGTCCCTGGGCGGAACTGGACGCCGCTGCCCGGCGCGTGCAGGAGGCCAAACTGGACCTGACGATCTTGCAGTGCACCTCGGCGTATCCGGTGCCGCCGGAAAAGCTCGGGTTGAACCTGCTGGCCGAGATCAAAAGCCGCTACGGCTGCAAAACGGGGCTCTCCGACCATTCGGGCGCCATCTACGCCGGGCTGGCGGCTGCGGCGCTGGGCGCGGACCTCATCGAGGTCCATGTCACGCTGAGCCGCGAGGCTTTCGGCCCGGACGTGCTGGTCTCGCTGACTACCGCCGAACTGGGCCAACTGGCCACCGGGGTCCGCTTCATCCGCGGCGCGCTCGCACACCCGGTCGATAAGGATGCGCTGGCCGAGGAACTGGCGCCCATGCGCGAGCTGTTCACCAAGAGCATCTTCACGAGCGCAGACCTGCCCGCCGGCACGCGCCTGCAAGGCACCCACCTTTGCCTGCGCAAACCGGGCATCGGGCTGCCCCCCGGTCGTCTGCCTCGAATCCTGGGCCGGAAACTGCTCCGGCCACTGGCGGCCGGAACGCTCATCGCCGAGGAAGATCTTGAGTAAGAACGGCCGCAACCGCCCAAGAAAAGTCTGCGCCGTGTTGGTGGACCGCGCGAATTACGGCAGGCTCAAGCCGGTAATGCTGGCGGTGGCGGCACACCGGGCCTTGCAACTCCAGGTCGTGGCCGCCGGCACCATGGTGCTTGAGCGCTTCGGACAACCGGTCCAGATCGTCCGTCAGGACGGCTTCCCGGTGGATGCGGAAATCTATCTCGAACTGGAAGGCTCCACGCCGGCGACCATGGCCAAGTCCGTGGGTTTCGGCATTGTGGAGTTCGCCAGCGAATTTCAGCGGCTCAAGCCGGACCTCGTGCTGCTCATCGGCGACCGCTACGAGGCGCTGGCGGCAGCCGTTGCCGCCGCCTACATGAACATCTGCATCGCCCATATCCAGGGCGGCGAGGTTTCCGGCTCCATCGATGAGAGCGCGCGCCATGCGATCAGCAAATTGGCCCACTTCCATTTTCCCAGCACTCGCCGCTCCGCGGAGTATTTGCTGCGCATGGGCGAGCGGCCGGACTCGATTTTGGCAATAGGCTGCCCCTCCAGCGACATCGCCAGGAACATGGACCGCCTCCTCAGCCCGGAGATGCTCCACCGGCAGGGCAGCGGCAGGGTGCTCGATCTGAACCTCCCCTTCCTGCTGGCCATTTTCCATCCGACCACCACCGAATACGGCGGCGAGCGGCCCCAAATGGAGGCCCTGCTGGCGGCCCTGGCTCAGGTTGGCCACCAGACCGTGCTGTTCTGGCCGAATATCGATGCCGGCGCCGACCACCTCAGCAAGGCCATCCGCACCTTCCGCGACCGTGCCAGGCCCGCCTGGCTGCGGACGCTCATCAACCTTCCCCCCGAAGACTACTTGAAAGTCCTCGCCAACACCGCCTGCGCCGTCGGCAACTCGAGCAGTTTCGTCCGCGACGCCGGCTATTTCGGCACTCCCGTCGTGCTCACTGGCAACCGCCAGGAGGGCCGCGAAACCGATCTCCATGTCACCCGGGTACGTCCGGTGCGGGAAGAAATTGCCGAAGCCGTCCGCCGACAACTGGCTCACGGCCGCTATCCCCCCAGCCAGCTCTACGGCGACGGCTACGTCTCCCAACGCATCGCCGATAGCTTGGCTGGACTGAACTTGTACATTCAAAAACGGCTCCATTTCGTTCAGGAAACCGACGGCGCCGCCAAGCTGACACCGAGGCTGACAAACCCGAGGTATTTTTGATATTGAAAGGGGCCCCGGAGAACATCATCCAGGATTAGTTCTGGGGCGTTGACGTCAACGTGGTCTGCCTGGGTCGGAACGCCACTCCAAATTAGGACACTACCAAGTTCCTTTGAGCGTTGCCAGGGCCTCAAGGAAGCAGTAGGTTTTGGGGGGCAAGAACGCATGGGCGGCGCACCCTTACTGAACTCGGTCGTCGTAGCGCTCGCCGAAACGGGCTTGGACACGGTCCTGATGGGCAACGCGGCCGCAGCGATTCAGGGCGCCCCGGTGACAGCCGTGGATTTTGATTTCATGTTCCGCGCCGCGCCCGTCAATGTGGCCAAGTTGAAAGAGTTCGCCGACCGCCTGCTGCCGCCGGGTGTTGTGAGCCCGCTCCGGGTTTCTGTTCGTGAAGCTGCATGGCTCTCCCCCAGTTGAACGCCGCCGGTGACTTGCCTCAGGGCGTGCACCGAGCCAGGCTGAGTGAGGTGCTGCGCCTTTTTGGCTCGCAGCACGGCCAGCGCGGTCGTTGCACACGCCAGTTGAGTCACATCTATGAACTGGCGCGGCGCACCGGCTATCTCAAGCGATTCGTCATCTTCGGCAGCTACGTGACGGCTAAGGAGGAACCGAATGACGTGGACATCGTCCTGGTGCTGGATGACGAGTTCCGGTTGGAGAATTGTCCGCTGGCATCTCGTGGTCTCTTTGATCATGCCGTTGCACAAGCTCGTTACGGCGCGAGTGTCTTTTGGGTGCGCCCCGGCATGTTGATCGGAGAAACGGTTGAACAATTCATCGAATATTGGCAGGTTAAGCGTGGCGGCGATAAACGCGGCATTGTTGACGCGCTGTTATGATAACCAACGAACACGAACTCAAGGCAACGCAGGAGCGAATAGAGCAGTTTCAACGGTGGCTTGGGCGGATGCGCCTGACTGCGCGTCGCGACGAGTTTGAGGCGGTTGCCAGTGGCTATCGTCTCGAGATCGAGCGAATGCAGGCGGAGGTTATGGACTACCTGCTCTGTCCGCCGGCGATTCAGCAACAACCTCAGCCGGCATAGCCCCCTGTTATCTCGCTTCCTTGAAAGTTCTAGGCATCATTCCTGCCCGCGGCGGCTCCAAGGGCATCCCGCGGAAGAACATCCGCGCGCTGGCCGGAAGGCCCCTGTTGCAGTACACCGCCGAATCGGCTCTGGCAGCCAAGCTCCTCACCCGGGTCGTGCTGAGCACCGAAGACGCGGAAATTGCCGAGGTCGGGCGCCGCTGTGGCCTCGAGGTCCCGTTCCTGCGCCCGGCGGAACTGGCGCGGGACGACACCCCGACTTTGCCGGTGCTGCAGCACGTTGTGGGGGCGCTCGAATCCGTGGGCGAGCGTTACGATGCCGTATGCCTGCTCCAGCCCACCTGTCCGCTGCGTTGGCCCCAGGACATCGACGCCTGCATCGAGTTGCTGAGCCGGGCCGAGGCTGACAGCGTAGTCACCCTCCTGCCGGTCCCGGCCGAATACAATCCCCACTGGGTCTATTTTCGCAGAGATGACGGCTTTTTCCGCCTGAGCACGGGCGAGGCAAACCCGGTTCCCCGCCGTCAGGCCCTCCCGCCGGCCTTTCGTCGTGTGGGCTCGGTCTATGTCACCCGGCACGACGTGCTGATGCGACAGAACAGCCTTTATGGTCCCAAGCTGGCGGGCTGCGTGATCGAGGCCTCGAGGTCGGTCGACATCGACACACCGGCGGACTGGCAACGCGCGGAGGAATTGCTCCGCAGCCGCGCCGCCGCGTGGAGCGTGGAGCGTGGAGCGTGAGGGCATCGTAGCACTTGCCACGCTCCACGCTCTCACGCTCCACGCACCACCCCAAGCACGGTCCCTCAAACCCATCAATGTGCGGCATCTCGGCAATGTTCGGCCGGAGTTGGTCTCGGTCCCAACTCGAGGCGATGGTCGCCGGCCAGCGGCATCGTGGGCCGGACGCGGAGGGGGTTTTTGTCTCGTCGTCGGGCCTGGCAGGTTTGGGCCACAATCGCCTGAGCATCATCGACTTATCCGAGGCGGGCCGGCAGCCCATGTCCGATTGGACCGGCCGCTACTGGATCGTCTTCAATGGGGAGGTTTACAATTATCTTGAGCTTCGCGCGGAGTTGGAAGACGGCTATCGGTTCCAGACACGCACGGATACCGAGGTGCTGCTGGCGGCCTATTTGAAATGGGGCCAGTCGTGCCTGGGCAAACTCGTCGGCATGTTCGCCTTCCTGGTCTGGGACGACCGGGAGGAGCGGCTCTTTGGGGCGCGCGACCGCTTCGGCGTCAAGCCGCTGCACTGCTGCCCGAGGGCCGAGGGGGGCTTGTGGATTGCCAGCGAGGTCAAGGCCCTGCACGAGGCGGGAGTGCCGCGCCATCCCAACGCGCGCACCTGGGCGGCCTACCTGGTTTCCGGAATGCACGACCACAGCGAAGCGACCTTTTGGGAGGGCATCGAGCGTATCCTGCCGGGGGGCTGTTTCACGTGGTCGCCCGCCGGGGGGTTCCGTCAAGAGCAATGGTACGATTCGGCCGACCGGCTCCTGGAGGCCGGGCCGGACACCCGCTCCGAGCCTGTGGTGGCCGAGGAGTTGCTGGCGCTCTTGGAGGACAGTGTGAAGCTGCGCTTTCGCTCGGATGTTCCCGTGGGAGTGTGTCTGTCGGGCGGCCTGGATTCCTCCTTGCTGCTGGGCCTGATACAACGCGTCCAGGGGCCTGATTGCGCGCTGAAATCGTTCACCTTCTTCTGTGGAGACCCGGCATACGACGAAGTCCCCTGGGTCGAGCAGTTGCTCGCCCGGACCCGGCACGCAGCCCTGTTCTGCCGGCTCAGGGCAGAGGAGGTTCCCGAGCTGGCCGCGCGGGTGCAGCACTACCAGGACGAACCCTTTGGCGGCTTGCCCACGCTCGGGATGGCCAAAGTCCACCAACGCGCCCGCGACGAGCGGATTGTGGTGCTTCTGGACGGCAACGGCCTGGACGAGGCCTGGGCCGGTTACGAATACTACCGGCAGGCCGGGGCTGTGGACGCCAGCCGCGCGCCGGTCCAGGGCTCGAAGTCACCGGCCACTCGCCCCGAGTGCCTGCGGCCTGAATTTGCCGCGCTGGCCTCAAGACTCACAGTCTCCAAACCGCTGGCCGGCCCGTTGTTGGCGCTTCAATACCGGGATATTCGTTTCGCCAAGCTTCCCCGCGCCATGCGGTTTGCCGATCGAGTGTCCATGATGTATGGCCGCGAACTGCGCGAACCGTTCCTGGACCACCGCGTCATGGAGTTGGGACTGCGCCAACCCGGCGACCGCAAGTTGCGGAATGGCCAAGGCAAGCACCTGCCCCGGCGAGTGGCGGCCAACCTTCTGCCTCAGCAACTCCGGCAGGCGCCCAAGCGCCCGGTCCAAACTCCCCAGAGCGAGTGGCTTCGGGGTCCGTTGCGCGAATGGGCAGCCGGCTGCATCGAGACGGCCCTGGCCGGCCTGGGCAGCGAATGGCTGCGGCCCCAGGCCGTCCGTTCCGAATGGGCCCGTTATTGTTCGGAAGCCGGCGAGAACAGCTTCTATATCTGGCAATGGATTTCCATGGGCCTGTTGCTCCCTGCGGCGCCGCGCTTGGACCCCGGCTCATAAGAGGGTCGAGGGTCGAGGGTCGAACGGGGTGCGATTAGAAGCGTCGGGCATGGGCCGCGGGAGTTTTGTCCCGGAGGGACATTTGGCAGTAGCCCGGCGTTTCAACGCCGGGGAGGCCAGAACAGAGACCCTCGTCCCGAAGGGACGACTGAGAATACTTGTTGCCCTCAGCCGTCCCTTCGGGACGGACCTCGCTTTCGGTTCGCTGACCCGGCGTTGAAACGCCGGGCTATTCTCGGAAGCCCCTCCGGGGCAAAGAGGCGCCGTGAGCTGACCGACGGTTTTAATCCCACCCGCGCTCTCCGGCGTCGTTGACTTTCTCATCGCCTTCGCCATCCTGCTGGTGATGATGATGCGCTGTCTTATCACCGGCGGGGCCGGTTTCATTGGGTCGCATCTGGCCGAGCGTCTGATCGCGGCCGGCCAGCAAGTCACCGTCCTGGATGATTTGAGCACCGGGCGCTACGAGAACATCGTGGGCCTGGAAAAGGAGCCTCGCTTCCGCTTCGTCAAAGATACGGTGATGCATCTCGAGGTGCTGGAAATGCTGGCGCGCGAGTGCGACCAGATCTTTCACCTGGCCAGCGCCGTCGGGGTCAAGCTCATCATGGAGCGCCCCGTCCAGACCATCGAGAGCATTTTCCAGGGGACCACTGCCGTGCTCGAGGTCGCTGCCCGCTATCGGAAACGGTTCCTGCTTACCAGCACCAGCGAGGTCTATGGCAAGTCGGAGGATGTTCCGTTTCGAGAAGACGGCGACCGTTTGGAGGGGCCGACCCAAAAGCATCGCTGGGCTTATGCGGCTGCCAAAGCCCTCGACGAATTCCTTGCCCTGGCGCACTGGAAAGAATCACGCCTGCCGGTCGTAGTGGTGCGCCTGTTCAACACGGTCGGCCCGCGACAGAGCGGCCAGTACGGCATGGTGCTGCCCAGCTTCGTCACCGCAGCGCTGCAGGGACGTGAACTGATCGTGCATGGCGACGGTTCGCAGCGGCGATGCTTCTGTCACGTGAGCGATGTGGTTGAGGCGCTGGCGGGCCTCATGGAATGCCCCCGGGCCGCCGGCGAGGTTTTTAATGCAGGCAATCAGGAGGAGGTCTCGATTCGTGAACTGGCGGAGTTGGTGGTCAGGAAGACCGCGTCAAGGTCACCGATCCGGCTCATCCCTTACGAGCAAATCTATGGCCGCGGCTTCGAGGACATGCAGCGTCGAGTTCCTTCCATCGAGAAAATCCACTCCTTGATTGGCTGGCAACCCCGTTGCTCCCTGGATCGGATGATCGAGGACGTCATCGCCGATAAACGAACCCGTGCCTGACATTGCCCTTCGAGTGGAAAACCTCGGATGAGCCCAGTTTCGCAGGAGCGCCGGTCTCCGCTCTGGCCGGCCGCCGAGCTCGAGGCCGTGGCTTGCGATTACTGCCGAGACGCGGAGGCGCGCCACGTCGTTACACGCCCGGACGGCCTCGAGGTCGTCGAGTGCCGGCGATGCGGCTTATGTTATTTGTCACCAAGGCCGAGATTGGAGTGCATCGGACGCTTCTATGGTTCAGAGTACTACACCAGGAAACCGGAGGAACGCCACCGGGAGAGCCTGGGATACGGGGACTATTTCAGCGCCTGCAGGCGACGTTCACTGGTGGAAAGCGCCACCGAACGGCTGCGGATCGTATCCCGGTTCGTTAACCTGGCAGGTGCGGATTGCCTGGAGGTGGGATGCGCCAGTGGTGAAGCCTCGCGTCTGCTCTCTCGAGAGGGCGCTCGGGTCGTGGGCATCGATGTCTCCCGCGCTGCCATCCAGGAGGCCAGGAAACGTTATCCCAAGATCGAGTTCCTCTGGGCGGAGCTATCCTCGCTGCCCCAGCAGAGACAATTCGACGTGGTTCTGGCCTTCGAGGTAATCGAGCACGTCCCAAGCCCTGCGGATTTCTTCGGAGCGGCGGTGCTCAGACTCAGGCCGAACGGTTTCCTGGCCTTATCCACGCCCAACTACGGCTGCGCGAAGGTGATTGGCGCCGGCAATTGGCGCGGGTTCAAAACCAGCCTCGAGCATCTGTTCTACTTCGACGCGGACAGCGTGTCCCGATATGGAGCGCGCTTTGGGCTGACGACGGTCCAGTGGTTTACCAGGGGTCAGGGCCGCGTAACGGCAGCCAGGGCTTCGACCGATGATAACGGATGGCGCGTCGGCGCCCGGGCCCTGCTGAGGCAGGCGGGCCTTCTGCGCCTCGTCCGGGCGTTTCGGCGAGGCATTTCGCGCCGGTTCCGGCCCCCCGTTTCGCCGCCTTTTGTGGCCCGGGGCGAGGGTCACAACCTGCTGATACTCATGCGCAAGGGCCCGGTTTTGTGAAACCGGCTGCCGTGGTCTGCTCACCCCCAATGAGAGTACTGGTTGTTGTCGGCACTCGCCCGGAAGCCATCAAGATGGCCCCGGTTGTTAAGGAACTCCACCGAAGGCCAGGCCTCGAGCCGTGTTTGTGCTCCACCGGGCAGCACCAAGAAATGCTCGATCCGATCTGGCGCCTGTTCGGGTTGAAAGTGGACCTCGAATTAAACGTCATGACCCCTAACCAAGGACTGAGCGCAGTCGCAGCCCGCCTCTTGGACGGGCTGGATCAAGCGGTCGAGCAGCTCCAGCCAGCCTGGGTCCTCGCGCAGGGGGATACGACCTCGGTTATGGCGGCGGCAATGGCCGCTTTCTACCGGCAGGTGAGATTTGGCCATGTCGAGGCGGGCTTGCGCTCCCGTGACCGGCTGCATCCGTTCCCGGAGGAAGTCAACCGGCGAATCGCCGATCTTGTGGCGGACCTGTACTTTTGCCCGACGGAACTCGCGCAAAGGAACCTGATGGCCGAGGGCATCTGCGCCCAGCAGGCGCCGGTCACAGGCAACACGGTGGTGGACGCCTTGCAGGAGATCCTCAAGCGGCCCTTTGACTGGAACTCCAGCCCTTTGGGCGAGACTCTCAGCTTCTCGAAAGTGGTCCTGGTCACCGCCCATCGAAGGGAGAGTTTTGGGGAACCTATCCGCCAGGCTTTTCTGGCCATTCGCGACCTGGCGCAGGAGTTTCGCGAGCAGGGGCTGGGCTTTGTCTATCCGGTTCATCCCAACCCGAATGTTCGCGGCCCCGCGCGCGAGATCCTGTCCGGGCTGCCGAACGTGCGGCTGTTGGAGCCGCTGGCTTACGATGCGCTGGTTCATCTCATGAAGCGGTGCCTGTTCGCCCTGACCGATTCAGGAGGCCTGCAGGAGGAAGCCCCGAGCCTGGGATTGCCGGTCCTGGTCATGCGGGAAACCACCGAACGCCCCGAGGGAGTCGAGGCCGGAGCGGTGAAGTTGGTGGGAACCGCTCGCGCGAAGATTGTGTCGGAGGCGCGCCGGTTGATCACCGATCCGGGGGCGCGCGCGGCAATGGTGACCGCAAAGAGCCCTTACGGGGACGGCTTCGCCGCCAAGAGGATTGTTGACTGCCTCGAGGCGTACTGACCAGAGCGCAGGATGGAATACTTACTGCGGGCCTGCTGGAGACGCCAACGGCGTCATTCATACCAGCCCAGGGCAACGCCCTGGGTTTATCGGCCAAAGACCCTTCTGAGCGCTGAAAGCGCG
>Ga0187849_1001487_pt1 | contig 24867 bp, 22 predicted proteins | sample June2016WEW_4_10_2_FD_132412 | JGI IMG/M metagenome (GOLD analysis project Ga0187849, IMG submission 132412) | Peatland microbial communities from SPRUCE experiment site at the Marcell Experimental Forest, Minnesota, USA - June2016WEW_4_100 | ecosystem: Environmental > Terrestrial > Soil >...
ATGGAGCAGGCCGGCGGCGTGTTTTTGCAGGACGTAGTTGAAGCCGCGAACCCAGCGGCGGCGCTGCCGGAACCAAACCTTCAAGGATTCCGGTTCCTGTTCCCAACTCACCGAGGTGGGCACCAGTTGAATATGGTAGCCGGCCTGATAAAGGCGCACCGTCAGCTCCGAGTCTTCCGTCAGAGCCTGCTCGTCCCATCCTCCCAGTTTTTCCACGATGGCCTTATGGATGACGTAATTGGTGCCCGGCAACATGGTCAGGCGCATCAGCATCCAGCGGCCCGCCTGCACCATCCACTGGAACCCGATGCCTTCAATATTGACAAATCGCGTGATGAGGGCGCGGCGCCGGTTCCAAGCGCGGTACAACCCCACCGCCGCTGCCAGCTTGGGATTGCGCACAAGCTGCACGGCCAGGGGGCGAAGGGCGCCGGGTTCAGGAAGGTTATCGGCGTCATAAATGGCGATCAACGGATGGCGCGCCTGCGACAACGCGTAATTGAGTGCGCCGGACTTGCCCCGCGCGCTGACAGGGGCGGGCACCTCCAACAAACGGACCCGCGGATCGGCGGCAAATCCGCGGATCACCTCAGCCGTGTTGTCGGTACTGCCATCGTTGATCAGGAGGAACTCGATTTTGTTCGATGGGTAATCGAGCTTCTGAAGGGCGTTGATCGTGTGGGCGATGACGCGCCCTTCATTATGGCAGGGCACCAATACCGATATGCAGGGCAATTCGGCGTCGGGAACCTCCGGGAGTTTTTTCGCCGCATGACGAGTGCGCCGATAATAAACGTGCCCGAGGAAAAAGAGGAGGGTCTGGTAGCCCAGCATGAACCAGATGAGGGCGACAGTAGAAACAAACAGGCCGTCGATGATCCAATGAAAATTAGACATACATCTCTACTCGTTATGTTTTATAAGCCGCTGAAGCCGAAGTTGCAAGTAAATAACGACCATCAGCACCGTGGCGAGAACGCCAAAAACCCCGATGGCCCAGGAAGACGCCCAGCCCACCACATCGACGGCCACGCCGGCCTTGGTGTTGGTGGCCACCCGAACGTGGTGATCGCCGGCGGGGAAAACGACCGCCCAATCGCGGCCATTGCGGTCGGTGGGCAATATAGCGGCGCTGCCGTCCACGAGGATTTCATTGGGTTGCTGGTCAAATACGAAAACCGCGCGCCCCGGCGACCGGTATTGGAACGTCAGGCCGGTGGTATCCGCGTGCGCCTCCGCCAGATCAGCCGTGCAGGTGAGAATGCGCGCCTGGAACCCGTCGGTGTCCAGGAAATGCCACCAGCTCCGCTCGGTGGAAATGGAATGCTCCCCCGTCGGCATCACGACGCCATCCGCCGAGACGGCTGGCCACGCATGACCGTCCACATAGTAGAGGGGGTCGTCGGCGGGAGTAAGCACCAGGGAGGTTGGGGTGTTGACGTCCATACTGGTTTGGCCGCCGGAAACGGAAACGGGGCGGTTCAATACCATTTGGATGAGGTCCCAATCCTGCGGGGAGACGGTTTGTTCGGAATATACGGCCACTCGCCCGGAAGCGGAAGCTGCGCTCAGGAGCGTCAGCGCCAGTTCCGTGCCCGTGGCCGTCTTGGAGGGCAGATTCGTACCCGTAATATCCCGATAGGGAACCACGTTGACGTCAAACATCAGGCGGCGCGGATCAGGGACCAGCTTGCGATAGGTCGCCGCGAAGCGCCGGTAGCGTTCCGGCGAGGTCATCCAGAAGCGCGCGGGATCCTCAACTTGCAGGGTGAAGGGAAATTCACGCATCAGGGCAGTAATCCGGCGCGAGTCCACGCCCAGGGCCGGTCGCACGTACTCGTCGTGCAGGCCATCGAGCATGGTGACGATGACTTCCCACCCGTGCTGCTTGCGCAAGGGCTCCAGCTCCGTCAGCACGCGCCGGTGCCAGTCCACCACGATGTCTTCGCGGTAGCGTTGAAACTTGGCCATGGCGGCCGGGTCCGTCTTGTAGTAACGAGGGGAGTTGGGGCGGAACAACTGGGTGGGGTCAAAGCCCGCTTTTTTCTTGAAGTCCGCGCGCACGATATCGTTCATCGGTACAAATTTGTCGCGGCGCAGATAGTCCTTGAAGTCGGCATCGAAATTCAATTCCGCAATGTTAACGCCATCCCAATCGCTGGTATTAAGGAGGCCCTTCATCCAATCCATCGCCGCCTGGAAACAGTCGGGATCCTGGAAATTCATCAGGTAGCGCCAGCCGACTTGGCCGTCAGTGCCCGCCGCCGTCTTCTCTCGCCATTCCGGATGAGCATCCCACATCTGCCAATTCACGGCGGGGAAGACGAACCAGGCGTAAACCGCAATTCCGTTGCGGTGGCAGGCGTGAACGAACTCATCGTAGGGGAAGGGAAACGTGGGCCTGAATAACCAGGCCGCCACATGGACCGTGCTGATGCCCGAGCGATGCCAGATGGTCGCCAGCCGATTAAGGTCCGCCCCGGGGCGATAGCTGGGATCGAAGTACACCTCCAGGTGGCGGCTGCGCAACGAACTCGTGGCTCCGAAGGTGGTGCTGAGATACTCGGGGAAATAGGGATAGCGGCTGGTACCCTCGTTCGTGTATTTGTCGAGATTCGTCGCCAGATAAACGTAGTGGCCCGCCCCAAACGAGCCGGCGAGCGCTACGGGTTGTCCGCTCTCGTCGTCCTCCGTCAAATCGCGGACGTCCTCGGGCGCGGTAAAGCGCGTGATCCGTTCCTCAGGACGCCAAGTCAATTTCATGTCGGCATGAATGGGGTCTGTTACCGACGATACAACCATCTGGAGGCCACTGAATACAAACCCAATCTTGGGCAGCCAAGCTTGCGCGCCGTCGGCCACAACATCCCCGCCCGACCCGAGATACCTCACCACCAGCCGTTGCTGCGCTTCAGTGAGCCGCAGACCCGCTGCGTGGGGCACGACGAGAAGTGTGTCGTCGGAGGGCTTGGGCGCTGCGCGGAACTTGGCAGCACTCACGATCTTCACCTGGTATCCAAGGGCTTCCAGGACCGTCTTGTAACTCTGTTGGTTGTGCCCGGCGCCGGCATGCGGTTTCTCCAGCCACAGAATCCAGGCGCTGGGAGGCCCGGCGAACTTATCCCGCACAACCGTGGAGGGAGCGGGAATCACCGGATGCAGGTTCTCCCACCAAACGCGCAACCGTTCGTACCAGGAATTGGCGTGCACGGGCGCCGGGGGTGGCCGCTTCATGCACTCGGCGGCAGCCCACCCACCGGGGGGAACCTGAACCGGGAGTTCGACAGGGCCTTTCGCTCGCGCCGCCGACAAATCGGTTTTCACCACTTGTCCGCTGGCATTGAAGAGTTGCAAGCGCCAATACTCATCCTTGGGCGACAGCCGGATGGGGCCGGAGGTGGTACGAACGGCATACTGGCCTTGGAAGTCGACCTGGCCGTCGAATTCCCGCAGGGAAGTGAAGTGGTAGCCCAAATCGCCGATTCCCTGGACAACCTGCTCAAGCAGTTTTTGCTTCAGAAAGGGGTGAAAGTAGAAGGAGGCGATCCCGTCGCGCACCACTCGTAAGGTGCGTGCGTACTGAACCAGTTTTAACGGATCGGGATCGTCCTCGGGAAGATAGCCCAGGCTTTCGGGAACAATGTGGCGGCCGTACTGGTCCACCACGGGGTAAGGCACCATCTGGGCGGTCGTGTCGTCGGGCACGACCATGGGACGGTCATAGAACAAGGAGAAAACTTGGGCGAGCGTGCGGTAGTCGATTTCCGACGCCCCGTAATGGGGGACCTCAAACGCCACCGGATAAATGTCGTTGGCAAAGCACTCGGCGAATCCCATCCGCAATCGCCGCATCACGAATTCCGCCGAGTCGCCGCCCACCGGCTTATTGCCCAGCTCATCCCAGAACTCGTACTCATCCCCGCTCAAGCCGTGGACCTGATGCGTGATTCCGTGCATGACGGGCGTACCACCGCGGGCGATCATGGTGTGGATTGCCGCCACCGTGGACTTCCGATCGCCAAGGCGGATCTCCAGGGAATGCGCGGGATCGCGAAAAATGGGAATAAGGGCGATTGCGAAGGGAATGTGCCGGTCAGAAAGCCAGCCGGCAACTCGAGTAAGGTCATCAGGGTCGTCGTCGATGCTGACGTCCTCGATGCGCACCATCGCGCGCATTTCGGAGGGGTGGTTGATTCCCAGAATGTCATGGAGAAGATCGCAGAGAACCAAGTAGCGGGTTCCTTCGCCCATGTACGAAAGCGGCTTGTCCGCAAAGTACCAGAAGCTTCCACTCTTCACGACGTAGGGACTCGAAACTTTCTTCTGATTGACCGCCGTGGCTACGACTTCGGCGGTCTTCGGGTCCTGGATCGAGACGATATTCAGGTCGGGCTCAGGTTTGGGCAGCAAGGTCTGTTTATAAAGAACCGACCGGTAATCAAGATCGCGGCCGTACTCAACAAAGCTGAAGCCATATTGGCGGTGTGCGTCGGGCGTAGCAAGAAGCTGATCGATATGCCCGCCCAACCAGGCAAAGGGCCGGTCCGTGGCCCGAATGTCAGCGAGCAAAGCGGGCGGGACTATGGTGTTGAGTGCGGATGTCACCAGGAAACCGGCGCGGTAGTCCGACAGTTGCCCCCGCTTATACTCGGCAAGAGGGATCAGGGCTGCTTGTAAATTGAAGTGGGTAAGTAAATTCGCCAGGAAAAGAGCATGGATATACGGTTCCGCATGAGGGTCCGGCTGGCTATCGTAAACGACAGCCACCGTCGAGGAGTCCTCGGCCTCATCGGGCGGTGCTGCGCATAGCAATCCCACCATTGGAGACATCGACAACGTGGTGAGAAAGACCAGAACGGCGACCGAGGACCTGCGGATACAGAAGTACCTTAACAACGCAAGAAGGCAGACTAGCATAAGACTCAGCGCTATATTATCATGCACAGGCAGGAAGCGCCGTACTACCTGCAACTGTGGTAGGAATGATACGAGAAACTTGTTGCGTTGCGAAGCAGAATTTGTGCTGAAGGCGGTCCTGCGCCGGGCAATTTTCCGACTCGAAAGCGCCCACATTCTCGGGCAGATCGTTTGTGAATTCGGGACGATTGATGACGCGCACCAGGCGGCGTGGACGAAGGCGGCCCTCTCCGACCTGTTGGGCGGCCGCTGGCCGAGAGTCATTGGATTCTCCTGGTGGAACGCCGCCTTCGAGAATGACCCGCTGACGGGTGGCTGGTCGAACATGCGAGTCCAGGAGAGTCACGCCGTTCGAGCCATCTTCCGCCACTATGTGGGCGCGGAGCGAACCGTGATCAGTCGTCCGATTACGCGGCTCGTTACGGTAAAGGAGCCGTAAGAACATGCCCGCGCAATTCTCTGCGCCAAATTGGCGGCAAAAGTTCGCGTCGAAAAAGCGCTTGATAACCGTCATCGCAGGCGCTGTGATCGTGGCGGCTATTCCAATCGTCTATTTCCTCTACCCGGGTTCTCGACCCGCCCGCTTCTTGCACTTGGCGAGGTCCCGTTACCCGGATTGTCCCCTCGCATGCGTATGGGGGGCCATCGATGACTTTGACGATAGATTCGATCGCATCTATGCCCTGTACGACAAGATCACCGTACTGAAATCCGAGGGCGCCTTCGACTTGGTGGAGGCTCCCCAAGGGCGGTTCTGGATTCCCACCCGAAACCGGGAAATCCTTGCGGGAATGCTCATCGATCAGGACGACGACGTGTATGGTAAGGGTGAGCACGGCGTCCGGGCAGGTGACACGGTGCTCGATTGCGGAGCCAACGTGGGCGTTTTTATACGGAAGGCTCTCAGCCACGGAGCGGGGTTAGTCGTCGCGATTGAGCCCGCACCCGAGAATTTGATTTGCCTTCGCAAGACCTTCGAGGAAGAGATCCGGGCAGGTCTCGTCATTGTGTATCCGAAGGGTGTCTGGGACCACGATTGCCAGTTCGTCCTGCGCACGTATGATTACCAATCGGGTGGAGACAGCGTGGCACTGAAATTCCCCCACAGCCAGGCCGGCCCGACGGTTCAACTGACGACCATCGATGAATTGACTTCAGAATTAAAGCTTCAAAGCGTGGATTTCATCAAAATGGATATCGAGGGCGCCGAGCGGCAGGCCCTGAGGGGAGCGAAGGAAACCGTCGCACGCTTTCGGCCTCGCCTGGCCATCTCTCTTGAACACACTCCTACCGATGCGGAGGAAATCCCTGCCCTGATCTGGAGCATGTGGCCCTTCTTGAAGACGGAACGCGGACCGTGCATCTGGGTGAGTACCGAGTTCGTCAGCCGCCTGCAACCGGAAGTAGTTTTTGCCGGACCGTGATCGCATTCCTCCTCCCAGGTCAAAGTGCTGTATACTATACACATGAAACGTACAAATCTTGTGTTGGACGCAGACCTACTCAATGAGGCAACACGCGTCTTGGGGCTGAAGACTTACTCCGCCACCGTTAATCACGCACTCGCAGAGGCGCTTCGCGTTCGTCAGATTCAGGGCCTCCAGGCTTTTTGGGGCAGTGGGCTGTGGGAAGGTGACTTGGCGGTGATGCGGGAAGACCGCGTCCCGCCCCAGCGGCGACGCGCGCGCGGCCGCCAGCGAGGGCAGCGGTGATACTGGTCGACACCTCACCCTTGAGCCCCCATGGGCGTTATTGAAAATCCCTTCAGCGCTTGAATGGCCCTTTACCGCCGCCAGGATCAGATTTTCGTTTGTAAGTTTCGAATTCCGATCTCAGACCTGCACGGTGACGCTGGTTTCAGTGCGGGTGACGGGGCGGTAAAGCGTGTCGCGCTCGAAGGGTTCGCAGCCCGCCTCGCGAATCAGGCGGATAAGCTGCGGGCGGGTCAAAGCTTGCGGAGTCTTGGCTCCGGCGTCGTGATAGATCTTTTCTTCCACCACGGTGCCGTCCAGATCGTCGGCGCCAAAGTGCAGCGCCACCTGCGCCACGCGCGGGGTCATCATAATCCAGTAAGCCTTGATGTGGGGGAAGTTGTCGAGCAGCAGGCGTGCCACGGCGACGTTCTTCAAATCCATAAAACCGCTCGCCTCATCGTGCTCGACCCATTTGCCAAGTTCAGTGTTGGCGGGATGAAAGGCGAGTGGGATAAACGTCTGGAAACCGTGCGTCTCATCTTGCAGCTTGCGCAGTTGCAACAGGTGGTCGACGCGGTCCCCGGCCGACTCGATATGCCCGTAAAGCATGGTGGCATTCGAGTGCATGCCCAGTTCGTGCGCAAGGCGATGCACCTTGAGCCACGTGTGCGCGCCGATCTTGTGGTCGCAGATGATGCGGCGCACCGCCGGCGCAAAAATTTCCGCGCCCCCGCCGGGCAGCGAGTCGAGCCCCGCGTCTTTCAGGCGTTCGAGCACTTCGCGAATCGAAAGGCGTGTGATATGCGAAAAATACCCAACCTCGACCGCCGTGAATCCCTTCAGATGTACGCTCGGGAAGCGCCGCTTCAGACCGCGCAGCAAATCAAGGTAGTAATCAAATGGCAAATCCGGGTGCAGCCCACCGACAATGTGGAATTCGGTGACTGCTTCTGACCAGTTCTCCCCCGCTACGCGGAGGGCTTCATCCAGCGCCATGGTGTAGGCCCCAGGCCCGCCGGGCATGCGGCCAAAGGCGCAGAGTTTGCAGCTCGCCACACACACATTGGTGGGGTTGATATGCCGGTTGACATTGAAGTAAGTGCGCATCCCGTACATTCTCACCCGGACGTGATGGGCCAGGTAGCCGAGGGCGAGCAGATCATGGGAATGATAAAGCGTCACCCCCTCCTGGAAGCTCAACCTTTCGCCCGCCAAAACTTTTTTGGCGATCGGCAGCAGGGCGGTGTCTTCGATCTGGAGGTTTTCAGGAAGCCTACCCACACTTTGATTTTACCGGGCCGGGACAAGATTTGCAATTGGCCGAGGCCGCGCAATTCCATCGCCACTCTCAATCTGGCGCTACTGTTGCCAAGACACCGCTACCAGACCCGCATGAACACTGATTGGGGCTTGACAAAGGGCTTATCATTATGCTTCTGCAAAGGGGCACAGGGAAAGAATTTTGCTGGCGCGCCAGAATTTTTTCTGGGTAGAATTGCCTTTGGATTTCTGAGCGTATGGCCACTGTGAGTTTCCAATTCGCCGAACCTCAGCAAGAAGCCGCGTTCTTCTACGGCCTGTTTCTGCGCGGGCACCCGCTGCAAAAACTGCGGGAGGATATCGACGTCCCTCCGCACGTGCTGAAGCGCTGGCAGCGTTTGGCACAGCACGATCCCATGTATCACGGCATGGTGGAGCGGATGCTCACCTATCGCAAGCACGTCCTGGCAATTTTCGATTCCCTCGTCTTCCGCGAAATGCTCGTCCCACCACGACTGCAATAGAACCATCGAGCCATCGGGTCACATAAAGGCTGTCCGTGGTCCGTGGTCAGTTGTCAGTGGCTCACGGCTTTCGATCCCCGCGTATCCCTTGCAACGGACAACTGACCACGGACCACGGACTGCTTTTCAATGACCCGATCACCCGATCACCCGATGGCTGAGGATGTCCGCTCCCCAGGTGAAAAAGAAGAGCAGGCTGATATAGCCATTCACGTTGAAGAATGCCGCATCGAGGCGGGACAAATCAGAGGGTCTGACGATCCAATGCTCGTAAGCGAGTAACCCCGCCATCAGGGCGAGCCCCCCCGTGGCGAGCCAGCCTAGGTTTTCCAATCGCATCACCTCGACGAGCAGGGCCACCATGGCAAGGTGGCACGCCATCGAGCCATAAAGCGCCGCAGCAACGCCGAAGCGTTGTGGAAAGGAATGAATCCCCGTGCGGCGGTCAAAATCAATGTCTTGGCAAGCGTAGATAAGGTCGAATCCCCCCACCCAGAAGGCCACGGCGGCGCCCAACAGCAGCACACTCAAACTGATGTTATTGCGCAGGGCAATCCAGGCAGCGATGGGAGAGAGGCCGTCAGCGATCCCCAGCACGAGGTGCGAAAGCAAGGTGAAACGCTTGGTGTAGGAATAGAAAAGCAAGACCGCAATCGCCACGGGAGAAAGCTTAAAGGCGAGCGGGCTGAGTTCCCAAGCCGCCAGCGTCAGCACTCCGCATGAAAGCACTGTAAAGCCGGCGGCGAAGCGCACGGTGAGGCGCCCCGCGGGCAAAGCGCGCATCCGTGTGCGCGGATTGAGCGCATCGAGTTTGTGGTCGGCAATGCGGTTGAACGTCATGGCGGCGCTGCGCGCGCCCACCATCGCGACGATCAGCCAGAAAACCTCGCGCCACGCCGGCCATCCCCGCACCGCAAGCATCGCCCCCACTAAAGCAAACGGCAGGGCAAAGACCGAGTGCTCGAACTTGATCATTTCGAGCGTGGTGCGGAGCTTGCCGACGAGACCCGTGGCAATGCCCGGCGGAGCCGTTGGCGGCGACGCACTTTGGAGATTTCCGCCCATGGGAGAAGTTCCATGATGCCGGGGAAACCTTCGCGCCGTCAACCCTGGGAAGCAGTGTAGCGCGGACCTGTTCTGTAGGTCCGCGGCTCGTTCCTTATGGGCAAAGAAAAGCCTTACTTTCAGACGCCCCGGCCGTGCACGCCGCTACTTCTTCGGATAACCCACGGTTTGCGCCAGCAGAATTTTCTGGTCGGGGCGGAGTTTCATCAATTTGGCGAGCGCCGCCCGGTCGACGCTGCCGCGCACCACCACGGCAAGCCCTTCCGATGCGCAGAAGAGATAAACGTTCTGCGCGATGAAGCCCACGTCTGCGCCGGAGTAGAAATTTCTATCTTCTGCCGAGCTCTTCCCCGTCTTCGCGAAATCGGCGACGTAGACCAAATTTACGGGCGCGTCCTTCACGAACGGCTGCATGCCGGTCGCGCCGCGCACATCCTCCGCCAGAATGGGATCAAGCTTGTTCCCTTTGGCGTCGTAAACGTAAAGCCCCTCAGCGGTAGCAACGTACACATCAATTTCTTGCCAATTCATCGCGGAAGGCGCCGTCCGCTTGCCTGTGTCCGGCCGATTGATGCCGAACGCCGCCCAGAGCAGATTTGCGAGCACCTGCGGCGAGAGTTTTTCGGAACTGAACTCGCGCGTTGAGTGCCGATCCTTCAGGGCCTGCATCAGCGGCTTCCCCCCGTCCGTCTGCGGTACTGGAAGAATGAGGGGCTTGAGCTCCTGCCCCAGCGTGAGCATCGGAAAGAGAAACAACACGAGCAGAAGTGAACGAACTGAAAAAAACGGATGCGTTTTCATTAGAACCTCCCCAACCTCGTAATGGGCGCGAGAGACGGACTTCGGAACGCGGGCCTAGGAAGCGATAATGACCAACAGTACGAAAAGTGCGACATTGATCGCATGCGCAGTATAGCAGAGAAGGCAGTCGACATGAAGCTTGCGACGCAGAGCATAAATCAAGTAGAAACCGAGGATTGTCGTCCCTGCACTGATGAGAATCAATAAGCCCATGCCCAATTGAACGGCCGTTTGTGTGAAATGAATATCCGGGTTAATCCCAAAGGACCAGTTCTCCATTGCCCCGGCTGTCAGCAAAAGGTAATAAACGATTCCCAGCAGCGAGTTGGGCACACCGAAGACCCGCGCGTAAGGCGTTTGCACCACCGTGACGCAGCTTGAGCCCTCGCGAGCGCAAAGAATCTCGGGAACCCAGCGCGCCTTCTTGATGCGGCCGTAGTAGGCGAAGGTGAAGTAGAGCGCGTTGGCGAGGCCGGCGAGTGACAAGGCGAAGATGATGGCACGAAGGATCATGGAGCTATTGGGTCATCGAGTCATTGAGTGATTTGGTGATTGGGCGATTTAGTGATTGAGAAGAATTGATGTCGTCTTCAATTACGCAATCTACGAGTCGTTAAATCGCTAAATCACCCGATCGCCAAATCACTCAATGACTCAATGGCCCGATGACTCAATTCCTAGGCCTCTTGCCTTCGCCCTCCCAGCAAAACTGCTCCGCCTGTTCGAGATCGAGGAGCGCCAGCACCCGGCAGCAGAACTGGGTGACCAAGTCGTCGAGGGTCCGAGGGCGATGGTAGAACGCCGGGATGATGGGAAAGATTACGGCACCCGCCGCCTGTGCCCGCAGCATGTTTTCAAGATGGATGCGATTGAAGGGCGTGTCGCGCACGGCGAGGATGAGCCGGTGGTCTTGCTTCAGACACACGTCCGCCGCACGCTCGATGAGCGTGTCGGATATTCCGGACGCAATCTGCGCAAGGCAGCCTGTTGTGCATGGAATCACCACCATGCCCTGGACGGCATACGAACCGCTGGCTATGGAAGCGCCAATATCAGAGTCCAGGAGGTATTCCGTCTTGCGGGTCGCTTGCGCCGCCAGCGCGGCGGGAATTTCAGCGGATTTCGAGATGTCCAAATCGAGTTCATCGCGCAGAAGCTTCAGCCCGCTGCCGGAAATTACCAGGTGAATTTTCTCCACTCGCAGGTCAGCCTCGAGCATTTGCAGGGTGCGGCGAGCGAAAATAGCTCCGCTGGCTCCCGTGACCCCCAGAATGATCCGTTTCTTGCGGGCAATCTTGGAAGTAGCCATCGCCCGGGATGTTAGTAGGCGCCCCCGGGGAAGTCAAGGAAGTGAGAATCGAAGTGGGGACTGGTATACTGCAAAGCTGAGGAAAAACCAGCGGTGGGCAGTCAGCGCTCCGCGAAACCCGGCCAGAGGGGCTCCTTGAAGCGCTGGGGGAAAGTGCTGAGCGCTCAACGCCCGCTTCGCCACAGCGAAGGAGGAACACATTGACTCCTGAAGAAATCACCGGCATGTTAAAGCAAGTACGGCGAGGCAAGCTTTCCGTGGAAGACGCCGTAGACCGCCTGCGGACGCTGCCCTATGAAGATCTGGGTTACGCCAAAATCGATCATCACCGTTCGCTGCGGCAAGGATTTCCCGAGGTGGTGTTTGCGCGGGGCAAGGATCCTACGCAGGTGGAAGGCATCGTGCGCCGCATGTTGCGCAACCACCATAACATCCTGGTGACGCGCGGTGACCGCAGTCTGTACGAGCTGCTGCGTCCACTCGACCCGAAGGTGGAGTTCCACGCGCTTTCCGGCGCAATCTCCATTCGGCGCGAGCGCAAGATTCGCGGCAAAGGAAAGGTCCTGGTGGTGTGCGCGGGCACGTCGGACATTCCGGTGGCGGAGGAAGCGCTGGTGACGGCGGACATCATGGGGAACCGCACCGAGTCGCTTTACGACGTGGGGGTGGCGGGAATTCATCGCCTGCTGGGTGAGAGCCACCACTTGCGCCAGGCGCGCGTCATCATTTGCGTGGCGGGCATGGAAGGAGCGCTGCCCAGCGTGGTGGCGGGCATGGTGGGCGTGCCCGTGATCGCGGTGCCTTCGAGCGTCGGTTATGGCGCGAGTTTCCGCGGCCTCGCCGCGCTGCTGGGCATGCTCAACAGTTGCTCGCCCAACGTCTGCGTGGTCAACATCGACAATGGCTTCGGCGCGGGCTATCTGGCGAGCGTGATGAATCGATTGTAGGACACACGGCGTCTGCCCGCAACGGGGCACATGCCTTGCGCCCCTGCAAGCCTGGGTGCAAAAATGGGGCTTGATTTTGACAAATCTAAGGGCGTAAGATTCTCATGGACGCGGGTGAGCCTGCACCGAAGAGTTGGGCATTGGGCGATGAAAACCCAGCCGCGCAGGTTGTGCTTCGGCACAGACGAGTCGCTTCCCCATTAGGCCCCCGCGTCCAATCTTTTCGCGCACAATCCTGAACGGGAGGGCAAAGCCCTCTCCTACTCCCCAAACACTCGCTCGAAGATTTCATCCACGTGGGTGAGATAGCGCTCCACATTGAAGACCTCAGCGATTTCGCTGGGTTTGAGATACCGGCGGATGTCCTCGTCGCGCTCCACGAGGGTGCGATAATCTTCACGCGTCTCCCACACTTGCATGGCATTGCGCTGCACCCAGCGATAGGCTTCTTCGCGCCCCGCTCCCTTTTCCACCAAGTCCAATAATAACTGCCCGGAGAAAATCAAACCCTTTAACAGGTCCAGATTCTCCCGCATGCGGTCGGGATAAACGAACATTTTTTCCACCAGGTTCGAGGTCTTGGCGAGGAGGTAATCGAGAAGAATGGTGGAATCGGCAAGAATCACGCGCTCGGCGGAAGAGTGCGAGATGTCACGCTCGTGCCAGAGCGCCACATTTTCCAGCGCCGCCTGCGCATTCGCGCGCACCACCCGCGCCAAGCCACAAATCTGTTCGGCGGTAATGGGATTGCGTTTGTGCGGCATGGCCGAAGAGCCTTTTTGTTCGGGTGAGAAGTACTCCTCCACCTCGCGCACTTCGGTGCGCTGTAGACCCCGAACTTCCAACGCAATCTTTTCCAGCGAAGCCGCCGCCACCGCCAGCGTCGCAAGGTAAAAAGCGTGGCGGTCGCGCTGGATGACCTGCGACGACACCAGCGCCGGCTCCAGGCCCAGGCGCGCGCAGATTCCCCGCTCAATGGCCGGCGGCAGATGGGTGTAAGTGCCCACGGCGCCGGAAATTTTGCCGACGCGCATCTGCTCGGCGGTGTAAGCCAGCCTCTCCGTGTTGCGCTGGTTCTCCGCATACCAGAGGGCGAGTTTGCAACCAAAGGTGATGGGCTCGGCGTGAATGCCGTGGGTCCGGCCGATCATGGGCGTATGCTGAAACTCCAAGGCACGTTGCTTCAGAACTTCGCCCAGGCGGCTGAGCCCCGCCATCAACAGGGCTGAGGCTTCGCGCAGCAGCAGCGCCTGTGCTGTGTCGACAACGTCATTCGAAGTCAGGCCATAGTGCAAGTAACGACCTTCGCGGCCCACGTGCTCTGCCACATTCGTCGTGAAAGCGATGACGTCGTGTTTCACTTGGCGCTCGATCTCGAGAATGCGCTCCACTTCAAACCGCGCCTTCTTGCGGATGGTGCGCGCGGCGCTCTTGGGGATCAGCCCGGCTTCCGCCTCGACCTCCGCCGTAGCGATTTCCACGTCCAGCCATTTCTGAAACTTGTTTTCGTCCGTCCAGATGCGGCCCATTTCCGGGCGCGTGTAGCGGGGAATCATAGGATTTTCGATTTGCGATTTGTGATTTGCGATTTTCGCCCCAATTTCGGCATAAAACGCAGAGGATATCCTACCACAACCGGCAGCCTCGGGTCAGGCGGGCTGAGGTCTGGAGGCCATCGTCCCTTGTCCACCGGCCACCGTGAAGCAAAGGCGCCACCCAAGGACTCTCGACGAATCACTTCCCGTCGTGGTCCCGCGTTATTGTGGCTTCGCCCGCTCGCGTAGCTGCTGGAGGCGGTAGAGCCAGTCAGCGTGCGGCAACGCGAAGATGTTGCTGTCGTAGATTTTTACAGCCTTTTCCATGTCCGCGAGGGCCTGAGGCAATTGCTTCTGCCGCTCGAAGGCAAAGCTGCGGAAGTAATAGGTCTCGGGAGCATTCGGGTTCAGTTCGAGCGAGTGATTGAAGTCGGTCATGGCGCCATCCACATCCTTCAAGCCCAGCTTGGCGACGCCGTGCTGGGCGTAGCGCCTAGCAAGAAAACGGCTCTCGCTCTTGCCGCTCGGGTCCGCAATCTCAAAGCCGCGATTTAGGTCGGCAAGCGCCTGCTCGAATTTCATTTGGCGCAAGCGAACTTCGCCCCGAAGGAAATAGCCGCCAGCATAGTCGGAACGCATCGCCACGATGCGGTCTAAGTCTTCCAGGGCGTGATCGAGGTGATCCGTCCGCATGGAAGCCGTGGCGCGGCACTCGAAGGCACTGCTTAGATCTTCGGTGTCCAGCCTGCCGAAGCGGATGGCGCGCGTCGCGAGCCGGATGGATTGGTCATACTCGCGTGCTTCGATGGCGGCCCAGGCGGTCTTGACATCGTTGGCCCCCTCAAACATCCAACTGACAGCTCCCCAAATCACTCCGGCCGCCGCGGCCACAAAGATAAACATCCGGATCACACGAAGCCTCATGATTCACCTCCGGTAGGGTTTTCTGCCGTGGTGCCAGCGCCCGCCTCCGGCGGAGCATTACCCGCGCGCGCTGGCCAGGGCAGCCGAAACAGGAAGAGATACATGATGGCGCTGTCCAAAACGTTCAGAAAGACCCAAAATCCTCCCCCAAAGCCGCCGCCGAAACCCCTGGCCCAACCGGCGATGGCCTTGATGCCGAACGCCATCTCTTTGGCATCGCCTTGCAGGATGCGCCCGAAGTACCCGAACGGATCGAACCAGGGTTGCGCGAGGCCCAAGCCGTAAATCTGCGCGACCCAGAAAGTAATCAGCCAGCCCAAAGCCGCCATCAGCGCGGTACGGTTGGAAGGACTGGGGACGGGAGAACCGTGCTTCCGGTATTTGCCGATGAGCCAGACGATCAGCAGCGATGCAATTACCCCCTGAAACAATACGAAAAAACCCATCCAGTAGCGAACCCATCCAGTGGCAAGACCAATGAGCGCGGAAATGACGATGCCGGACAGGAAGGTCTCAAACATAAGGCCCACACCTCCACACGGGAATGAGAAGCAGAATCAGTAGTCGCCTGCGCGAGAGAATTCGGGAAGGAGAGTTTTACCACAAAGGGCGGGAAAGAGCATCACCCAAATTGAAAGATTTGGGTGGGCGCGGTCTGGCTGGCTACGTGTAACGCGGTGCGCTCCCCGCGGGTGCGCTGAGCCAGAGCCTGTTCGGCGGTGAGGCGGGCGATTTCAGGATGATTATTCGTCTCGCTCAGGTGCGCAAGCACCAGCACCTGGGCCGCGCCATCGAAGTCGTCCGTGAGGAATCCCGCCGTCGCCAGGTTCGAGAGGTGGCCATGGCGGCTCATCACGCGCTGTTTAACGTGCCACGGATACGGCCCGACTTTGAGCATATCCAAATCGTGATTCGACTCGAAGACGAGACATTGACAGCCCATCACTCTCTGCTTAACAACTTCGTGAACATAACCCAGATCGGTGACCACTCCAATCTTAATGCCTTCCGATTCGAGGGTGAACGCCACGGGGTCAGTCGCGTCGTGCGGGATGGAAAACGGTGTGACTTCGATGTCGCCGACGGTAAACTTTTCGCCGGGTGTAAAGAGCTCAAAAGCGCAAAGCTTGGGGTCCCACGAAAGCACATCGTGGGTGGGGCGGGTAATATAGATCGGCGCCTTCCAATCGATTCCCAGCAGCCGCAAGCCGTTCACGTGGTCCGTGTGCTCGTGGGAAATCAGGATAGCGTCAAAGTCACCGGCGCGTTCGCCCACTGCGGCGAGGCGCGCGAAGGTCTCGCGGCGGCTCAGGCCCGCGTCAACCAGCAGGCGAGTCTTTTCCGTCGCCACCAGCGTCGCGTTGCCCTTGCTCCCACTGCCCAGGACACAGACGCGCAGGCTCACGCGGTCTCCTGACATGAGGAAGTGACAAGTGACGAGTGACGAGTGACAAGCAGAAGCTTGCAGGCATTGGGGAGGAGGGAATAGGGAGCAGAGAGGGGAGAATAAGGCATTGGGGATAGCTCGGAGAGGAGACTAGGCAGTCCAGTGCGTGCGGGTAATTCCCCACCCCCTGCTGCCATCCTCAGTTGCTTCATATTTCAATTCCAGCCCATAGAAGGCAAAAACGATTATAGGACGGATCAGGAAAAATCGGAAAAGCAAAACCCCCGGGGTAGGGAAATCCGCAAGCGGCTCGACGCCTGCCGGCCAAGCGCCTACTTCCCTTTGACGACCACCAGGTTATTGGTGACGGAGAAGACGTTGGCAACACCATTGGCGCGGAGGCCTGCCATGTCCTTGTCGTTCTGGTTGTCCACCACACCTTCCAGCGTGACGTTCCCGTTCTTGACGATAATCCGGATAGGCTTGATAACGGGCATGGCGTATTTCTCCAGTGCAGGGAATCCGTAAATGGCGCGGTAGAGCTGGAGGCGCAGCCCATTGTCCATGGGGGAGGGTGGAAGGACCTCGATCCGGTTATTGACCTTTTCTACTCCCTCGATGTGTTTGACCACATTCTCGGCATCGTGTTTGAGGGTTGGGTTGGTAACCTGACCCATCAAGGTCACGTCGTAACCATTAACGGAATACCTGATGTTGTCGAAGACCCCGTAGTAGGGGAGCATGATGATTTCGTGCCGGACTTCCTTTACGATCCGTTCGGCCGCTTGCGGGGGAGTCGGCCTTTGAGTTTGCGCGCACAGGATCGACGGCAGCCCCAGAACTACAAGCAGCATAAGTTTATTGCGCATGTTCGCACCTCATTTTGAATTTGGGCGCTGTAAGATAGGCCGGGGAGCCACCCCGGGACAATCAAGTATATCTCTGCAAAACTGAGGTGGCAATCCATCTGAGGAGGAAGGAACGGCGGGGTGGAAGCAAGTTTACGGGTTCAGCAGCCGAGGTCAGCGCGTGAGAGCTTGAGGCCGTTGATGGGGCCGAGGACGGTGATGGCCAGGCGTTCGGGGCGGAAAAACTCTCGCGCCACCGCCAGCACCTGCTCGGCGGTGACGGCGTCGACGCTCCGGGCGATTTCATCTTGGGAGATGTAACGGCCGAAGTACATTTCCTGCCGTGCCACATTCCCCATGCGGCTGGTCGAGGACTCAAGACTGAGCAGCAAGCTACCCTTCAAGTAATCCTTGGCGCGTTGCAGTTCTTCTTGGCTGATGGGGTTTGACTTCAACTCGCAAAACTCCGCGAGCACCAATTCGATGACCTGCCGCGCCTTGTCAACGGCCGTGCCCGCATAGACGCTCAGGCATCCCGCATCGTGAAAGCTGTTGAGAGTGGAAAATACGGCGTAAGCCAATCCGCGCTTTTCGCGAATGTTTTGGAACAAATGCGAACTCATGCCGCCCCCCAATACCGAATTGAGAATGTACGCCGGGAAGCGGTTCTTATGCGGCTGCGGATAAGAGGGCGCGCCCACGCAAAGGTGGACCTGCTCCAAATCCTTTTTGTGCCGCACCTGAAGGTGGGGATGGGGAACCGGGATGGGGCCACTTCGCGGGGCAGGGCCCGCGGGCCGGTCGCCGAACTCTTGCCGGACCAGATCCACGATCTGGGAGTGCCGAAGGTGGCCCGCGGCGGCAATCAGCATATTGTTCGGGGTATAGTGCCGGCGGAAGTAGCTGACCAGGCGCGTGCGATCGAAGCTGCGCACGCTGCGACGCGTGCCCAAAATCGGGCGCCCCAGCGCGTGCCCGCGCCAATAGGTTTGGGTAAAGATCTCGTGCACCAAGTCATCCGGGGTGTCCTCCACCATTTTGATTTCTTCCTGGATGACGCGGCTTTCGTTGGTGATATGCGTGGGTTCGAAAAGCGGATTCTTCACGAGGTCGGCGAGGATGCCGAAGCCCCGGGGCAGGTGCTCGTCAAGGACCTTGATCGAATAATTGGTCGTCTCCTTGGCGGTGAAGGCGTCCAGGTGGCCGCCAATCGAGTCCGCCGCGCGAGCAATCTCCTCCGCGCTGCGGGTCTCGGTTCCCTTAAAGAGCATGTGCTCGATGAAGTGCGAGATGCCGTTTTCCTCGACGCGCTCTTGGCGCGCGCCGGTGCGCAGCCAGATGCCCACGGAGACGGAGCGGACAGACGACATGGACTCGGTGAGCACCGTCAGCCCGTTGGGAAGAACGTCTTTGCGAACATTCGGCATGAGTCGAAGACCTTAGCGCAGAGGAGTATTTCTTGATTAAAGCCAAAACGCCAAAGCCCACAGTTAACCGCTACTACTTTTGTACCACAGAGCCCGCCAAAAGACCACGGCGACATCAGTCATCAGTTTTCAGTCGTCAGTAAAAGGCCTCGCACGGGGTGGCGGCTTTTACTGAGAACTGATGACTGACAACTGGCGATTGTTTGCACGAGCTTTCCTCTTGCGCGAATCTTAGCGTCTGCCTATACTGGTAATTCTCTCACGCAGGTGATGCAAGCCACTGTGCATGCTCCCCTCGCGAGGAAGAACGGGCCTGTAGCTCAGGTGGCTAGAGCGCACCCCTGATAAGGGTGAGGTCGGTAGTTCAACTCTACCCAGGCCCACCAATCAACTCAAGGATAAACTCAGTACCACAACTTATCCTCAGCAGCCTTTTGTCTGTTCAGCGTATCCGTGCCGCTTTTTCCCTTTTGAAGATCGCAATTGGAATCGAGCACTTCCCACTCAGAATTCATAGTGTCGGTGCTTACAACGGATAATCTTTCTTTGACCTTGGTGACACATCCATTACTGCGGTTTTTTCTGAGCCATACACCCTCAACTATCGTCGCGGAGACATATTTCCCTGAAAAAAACTGAGTAAATCCCCTGTTGACGTATATCGTTTTCACCTCGTCGCCATTTTGAAAGAAATGGGAGCCTCCCGGGTCTCGGCCGTTACTCCAGATACCACCGATGTCATAAGTGGGGGCAATCGTTTCTGCTACGGTGGATGACCCCAGTAAAGTTGCGGCAAGCACCACTAAAATGCAATAAACAAGACGTCGTGAAACCATTTCAAGTCCTCCTTTGGCGTAGAGTATTATTGATGTAGCAAGCAAAAGCCGCAGCGTTGCGGAACAACCCTGCGCTACCTTGCTTCCCGGAGATAATCCTTTTACGAGGAATTTCCGGCTTCAACTTTACCTTCGCGCGAAATCATACACCAGCCGTTTCATCGGTTCCAGTTCAGATTGCCATGACCTCTCTGGGTGGCAGCGGGGCTCGTTTTGGCCGCATTTTGCCGTCCTACACGGCCCGTAAATCTTGCCTGAATGGGGGTGATTGATCGCTATGAGAAATAGCCGTGCCCGCCATTTCTCCTGCTCTGTGGGCGGATTCGCCGCCTCGCTGATAGCCTTTTCACACCCGCCGCAAGGCCGCTCGCCGCAACATTTCTGCCGGAGGCGTATAATTGGAAAACCGGGGTGCAGCAGATGTAGCGCGGACCTGTTCTGTAGGTCCGCGGCTCGTCTCCGATGGGCAAGGAAAAGCCGCGGACCTACAGAACAGGTTCGCGCTACCCTTCTCCTTGTAGTTCGACCGATTTTGGGGTAAGATTTTCTTACCATGGAAGTAAAACTTTCCACCAAGGGCCAGATCGTACTTTCCGGCGCCATTCGCCGCAGACTAGCTCTCCAGCCTGGCGACTCGCTCGACGCGAAAGTACAAGCAGGGCGCGTCGTGTTAACTCCGCGGAAAAGGCGCTTCTCGAAGGTGACCCTCCTGGTTGACCGACTTACAGGTCTTCCGGTTCTAAGCGCGGGATTGGAGGCTCCGCATTTGAGCAGCAAGCAGGTCCGTGAGATTTTGGCTGAGTTCCCATGAAATACCTGCTTGACGTGAACGCCCTGGTTGCGCTGGGTTTCCTTGAACACGAATTCCACGAGCGAGTTGCCCGGTGGGTGCGGAGGTTGGCCGCAAAGGGGACCCCCGAACTGGCAACCTGCTCGATTACGGAGCTGGGGTTCGTCCGAGTCCTCGCGCAAGCGCCACAGTACGGATTTACCATTGGGCAAGCTTGCAGCCTGTTGCAGCGGCTTAAGGCAGCACGAATGGTGAGCTTTACGTTTATTCCCGACGGCCAAGACATCTCCCATCTCCCCCGTTGGGTCAAGACTGCAAAACAAACAACTGACGGCCATCTGGCGCAACTCGCCGGAGCGAACAGCGCAGTTCTTGCGACACTGGACAGGCGGATTCCCCAAGCATTCCTGATCCCCATGGAAAGACAGGCCCTTCATGAACTCTGATAAATATTCGCGGCAGATTCTCTTTTCGCCCATCGGCGCGGAGGGTCAGGAAAAGCTGCTGCAATCGAAACTGGTGATTCTCGGCTGCGGGGCGCTCGGGACGGCGCAAGCCAATGCTTTAGTGCGCGCGGGCGTGGGGACTCTGCGCATTGTGGATCGCGATTTCGTGGAGGAATCGAACCTCCAGCGCCAAATGCTTTTTGATGAGGCCGATGCGAAAGCGAGCCTGCCCAAGGCGGTGGCGGCGGAACGGAAGCTCCGCCAAATCAATTCCGAGGTGCACGTCGAAGGAATCGTGGCCGACGCGGACAGCAGCAACATCGAGGAATTCATCGAGGGCTTTCATGTCGTTTTGGACGCGACGGACAACTTTGAAACGCGTTACCTTTTGAATGACGCTGCGGTAAAGCTGGGAATTCCCTGGATTTATGGCGCCGTGGTGGCCAGTTACGCGGCCACCATGACGATTCTCCCGGGGCGCACCGCGTGCCTGACCTGCATATTCCCGAAGTCTCCCCGCGGGATGCACGAGACCTGCGATACCGTGGGGGTCATCGGCCCGGCCGTCTCCTGGGCCGCCGCCATTCAGTCCACCGAAGCGTTCAAGATACTGCTGGGGCGCGAATCCGAATTGCACGGTTCGCTCGTGGCTTACGACCTCTGGAGCAACCGCTTGCAACAAGTGAAGGCTCCTCGCGATCCCCAGTGCCGGGTTTGCGGGGCACACGAATTTGCCTACCTCGAACAAGGCGGGCCCACGCACATCAGCATGTGCGGCCGGAACTCCGTGCAGATTCATCAAACCGAGTCGCGGGCGCTCGACCTCGCAGCGCTGAAGGCGCGCCTCGAGCGGTTTGGTCCCGTGCAAGCCAATGAATTTCTGCTGAAGTGTTCTCTCGACCCTTATGAGCTGACGGTGTTTCCGGATGGCCGCGTGATCGTGAAGGGAACGCAGGACCCCGCCGTGGCCCGCGGACTCTACGCCCGCTACATCGGCGCTTGAAGTTCCGATGGACTCACGGCCCCGTCCGGCCGTGGGCGAGGATTTTGAAGGACCTCCGTCCCACTCCCTCGAAATGCTATACTGACCAGCTTTTTCTGAAGTGGCCGCGGCAGGCCCCGGCAGGGGCCAACCGTGAGTAGCCGCAGGTTTTAACCTGCGGATAGCAAAGCCGACCTAACCACGCAACCCCAACGGGGTTGAACTTACAAAAGTTCGGCCCCTCCAGGGCCGGAATTGTTCTTCGGTTTCCTTTTCCGTAGGTTTCACCTACGGCTACCCACGTTATCCCGCTTCGCGGGACCTGCGATGCAGCGCAGGATGACACTAGAGGAACGTTTTTCCAGAATCTGCCCCGACAAGTCGGGACAGGCGCCACACCGCCCTTCCGGCGCCCAAAGAAGCGTCCCAGCGTGGTGAGAAAATCGCGATGTGGGACTGGTTTCCAGCGCGCGCGGTCGCTGGGTGAGGAGAGAATCGGAATGATCGGCTTTTTTCTAGGTTTGGGTCTGATGTGCGCGAGCACCCTGATGTACGAAATCGTTCTGACCCGCTTGCTGAGCGTGACGTGCTGGTACTACCTCGCGTTCGTTTCGGTTTCGATGGCGATGTTCGGGATGACGGCGGGCGCGTTGGGGGTGCAGCTTCGCCCCGCGCTGTTTGATCGCAGCCAGGTGCGGCTGCGCATGGCGCAGGCTTCTTTTGCCATGGCCATCTCGATGCCCATCGTCCTGATGATCATGTTCGCCATCCCGCTTGACATCTCCTTTGCCGCCCAAACGGTTTGCAGCTTCCTGATCTTCTGCTCCGTCATCGCCGTGCCGTTTTTCTTTGCGGGAATTGTCGTCTGCCTCTCTCTCACCAAAGCTTCCGCACCGATTGGGCGGGTTTACTTCGCGGACTTGATGGGCGCGGCAGCGGGATGTTTCGGCTCGCTGATCCTCTTGAACCTGGTTGACGCGCCGAGCGCCGTCATGGTCATTTCCGCGCTGGTCTTTTTGAGCGCGTCGGCCTACGCCGAATTCGCCGCCCAGCCGCGGCTTCGCACGCGCTGTTACATTTGGGCCGGAGTGCTGGTGGTGCTGGCGGCCCTGAACGCGTCGACGATTCATGGCATTCAACCGATTTGGTCCAAAGGCAAGCTCGATCCCCGCACCGACATTCTCTATGAGACGTGGAACCCCATTTCCAGGGTCCGGGTTGTGGCCCCGAAAATGGAACCGCGTTTCGTCGGCCCCGAGACACCGCCCATTTCGAGCGAGGTGATTTACATCGACATCGACAACGATGCCGCCACGCCGATTTTCCGCTTCCAGGGCGATCTCAAAAACGTGGACTTTCTTCGTTACGAAGTGAACTCCCTGGGGGCACGGCTGCGGGCGGGGGGTAGCGCCGCTATTATCGGCGTGGGCGGCGGGCGCGACGTCATGTCCTGCGCGCTTTTCGGCTTTCACCGCATCGTGGGAATCGAAATCAACAGCAGCATTGTAAATGTCACTTCGCGGCTGATGCCCTGGTATTCGGGCTTCGCCAAAATCCCCAATTTTGAACTGCACAATGATGAAGGCCGCAGTTACTTGACTCGCACGCATGAGCAATTCGACTTGATTCAGGCAACGTTGGTAGACACCTGGGCAGCCACCGCCGCGGGGGCCATGGCCCTTACGGAGAATTCCCTTTATTCACTGGATGGCTGGCGAATTTTTTACGAACATCTAAAACCGGGCGGAGTCATCGCTTTCAGCCGCTGGAACCACAAGCCGGATTTCCACGAGACTTGCCGCCTCTTTTCGTTGGCTTACGCCACCTTGCTCAGCGAAGGAGTTAAGGATCCGGAAAGCCACCTGGCCATGATCTGTCAGGGTGAATTGGCTACGCTCCTCACCAGCAATCGACCTTTTAGCGCGCAGGATCTGGAAAAGATACGCTCCACAGCCAAGGAACTGAATTACCAGATTCTCTATCTGCCCGGGGAGGAACTCGGCGTGCCGCAGTTGAGCGTCGTATTACAGGCGCATACGCTGGAAGGTTTGGCGGCGCTACGTTCCAGGGATTATTTTGATCTTTCTCCGCCCTCCGATTCTTCCCCTTACTTTTTCAGTTTTGTGCGTTTCCACGCCATTCCAGGGATCCTGCGAATTCCCGGCGTGCATTGGGAGGCGCTTCTTCCGCTTTTGCACTTAACCATTTTTATGCTGGCCGCCTTGATTCTCGTGGTCCTGACGATCGTGTGGCCTGCGCGCCGATGGACCCGTTTGCAGCAAGGTTCAGCCCCCGCGCCGGCGGGCACCATCCTCTACTTCATCGGCATCGGGCTGGGATTTATGCTGGCGGAAATGGGAATGATGCAACAACTTTCCATCTTTCTTGGGCAGCCGATCTATTCGTTGGCTGTGGTGCTGGCAGGATTGATTCTTGCTGCGGGGCTGGGCAGCCTGGCGTCAGATCGAATGCTCATCACCTCAGCCCTGAAAAGCCGGGCGCCCGCGCTCCTTTCCGCACTGGTGCTCGTGGCCTATTCGCTGGTGGTTCTTCCTGCCATTCATGGCGCCGTGGGCGGAGTCTTGTGGCAGCGCATTGTGGTGTCACTGGCGCTCGTGACGCCCTGCGGTTTCGTCATGGGTTTCTGCTTCCCGGTCGGTATGCGTTGGGCAACCGAACTTGGCCAAGAGGGAAATCTACCCTGGATGTGGGCGCTAAATGGCGCGGCCTCCGTCCTGGCCAGCTTCATTGCCATGGTCATTTCGACGGAAAGTTCGATACGGGCGTGCGTGCTCACGGGCGCAGCCTGCTATGCGCTGGGCGGAATCCTGCTGTCAGGCAAGGGTGGTTCCGCGTCTGCCAAACCGACAATAGCAAGCGACTCGGGGCGTTGAATAGCGAGCGCTCACCGTGGTAGGGTTAGGATCAAATGCGAAGACGAGCGTTCATCCTCACATGTTTACTTCTAGCTCTGGCAGGTGGTTTCACCGCCAAGCCTGCCATGGCCGCAAAGCGCGATCAGTCGCCATGCGGTAAGCCGCCGGACCTTGTGTCTAAAACCCCGCTTCCGAAGGAAGAACAGGAGAGGGCGAAGAGGATTAGAGCACAAGGCGTGATTGCCATTGCAATCAGTGAGGACGGCAATGTGGTCGACGCGAAAGTTGTACGCGCCTCA
>Ga0187849_1001490_pt1 | contig 24841 bp, 23 predicted proteins | sample June2016WEW_4_10_2_FD_132412 | JGI IMG/M metagenome (GOLD analysis project Ga0187849, IMG submission 132412) | Peatland microbial communities from SPRUCE experiment site at the Marcell Experimental Forest, Minnesota, USA - June2016WEW_4_100 | ecosystem: Environmental > Terrestrial > Soil >...
CGCCCTCAACCTCCGCTGTTCCAGGGCGGAAAAATCGCGCTTTCCCGAAGATTTCGTTTTCATGCACGCAGCGTAACACAGGATATGGCATTTGTCACTCTATTTTGCAGAAATCAGTAGGTTTAAATGCTTTTGCATGCTTTCGGCAGTCAGCTATTTTCCGCCTCCTTCTTGCTCCGCTCTTGCCGACCAACCGCCGTTTCCCTCAAACCGCTGGCGGCAATGACCCGACTACGCTCACGCAGCCTTTCCAGAATCTTGAGTTTTTCGGAAAACGGAAGCGATGCCAACCGTTTCCGTCTTTCTTTATCCTTGTCCATCGCTAACCCTCCAGATACTTGCGCTTGAACTGTTCCCATTTGGGAAGCAAAGAATGCCGCATGAGGATTTGATTCAGCTTGTCGTTACTCACGGCGTCCTGTTCGAGGAACTGCGCAATACGGAGATAATCCTTGGTTCGTCCGGTTTGAAGGGCGATGGCGACCAGGTGTTCCGCCGTCAAAACGCATGTCGGAACGCCCTCCACGTTAGCCTCGCCCGCCTCGGCCAATGCCTCTTGTTCCAGTGCATTCGAGGCGGGCAGAAACTGCACGGGCCAGTCTCCGACAACGATGCGTTCTCCCTCCACAAGGCAGCCACGCGCCGTCAAATACTCATAAATCGGCGCAAGACTCAGGAGGGAACTACCCGGAGCCGCGCGTAACATGACAAAGACATCAACGTCGGCGGTCGCAGAGGGCTCCAGGTAGAACGTTGCGCCGACTGCGCCGCCTATTGCATATTTGGCAATGACGCCATCGGCGTGCATACGGTTGATAATTTCCAGTGTGGCTTTCAGGATTTCCTCACATTCCCAATCCTTATGCCGCCAAGTGCAGGAACTCAATTCCGGGGTAACGACGGAAATCGCTGTCGAAGGCAATCAGTCGGCAGCCGCTCGCCGCAGCAAAGGCGGCGATGTACGCGTCTGTCCAGTGTCCGCCACGCAGGTCAATGTGTGTGCTCCACTGCGCTAGCAACTCCTCCAGTCCAGGCGGTTCGGCAAGTAGAGTGATATTCGGAATGGCCAGCCAAGTCTCAAGAGCTTGCCACGCCGCACGGCCATCCAAAGCTGCATTCCCGAGGATTTTGGCGTTGGTAAGGTGTCGTAGTAGTGCCAACGCGGTCACGCGGCAAAAGGCTAGCTCGCTCGCGGACTCCTCATCCCAGTAGCGCCGCGCGCGAAGGTAGTGGACGTGTTCCGGGGCGCTTAAGGGAAGCCAGACGCTTGCATTAAGCAAGTCCCGCATGCTTGGCCTCGTCTTCCTCTTCTTCGATCCGTCTGATCTCCTCGCGCGACAAGGCGCGAATGGGTACTCCGCGCGGGGGTATTATAACCGGAGGAGGAGCGTGTCTGCTCCCGCCAGGTTCGTTCCTGGGGACCCGCAGTCCTTGCTCGATGAGTTGCTGAACCAGTTGACGCATCGTGACGCCCCTCAGCCCAGCTCGAGCTTTCAGCGTTCGGTAAAGATTCTCGGGGAGATCAATGGTGGTTCGCATAAAAGCATCTTGATGCATTTGTGCATCGCTGTCAATGGATAACTTGCTCTTTCCTCGGAATAGCCCCCTTTCGCCCTTTGTTGCGGATTATCCACAATCAAACTTGTTGGCCACTGGCCCCCAGTTACTTCACATGCTCATCCAGCCACCCCAACACCGTCTTATACCAGAGTTGGCTATTCTGCGGCTTCAGGACCCAGTGCCCTTCGTCGGGGAAATACAGCAGCTCGGATTGGATTCCGCGCCGTTGCAAGGCCGAGAACAGTTGCATGGCCTGGCCTTCCGGCACGCGGAAATCGCGCGCGCCTTCCACCAGCAGCATAGGCGTTTTGATGTTCTGGACAAAGCTCGAGGGCGACCATTTTTGGCGCAGCGCGAGGGAATCTCTGTCCCAGGGCACGCCTTTGAACTCCCACTCATCGAACCAGATCTCTTCCGTCTCGCCGTACATGCTGGGATTGTCATACACGCCGTCGTGCGAGACCAGCGCCTTAAAGCGGTCGGTGTGGGTAGCAATCCAGTCGATCATGAATCCGCCAAAGGAGGCCCCCGCTGCCACCATGCGCGACTTATCGACGAAGTCCAGTTTTTCGAAAAAGTCCGTAGCGCTCATCAAATCCTGGAAGGGCGCGCCGCCCCAATCGCCGGAAATTTCTTCCACAAATTTCTGGCCATAGCCCGTCGAGCCGTGGAAGTTCGTCATCAGCACCACGTAGCCGTGCGCGGCGAACATTTGCGCATTCCAGCGATAGCTCCAGGCATCTTCCCAAGCGCTCTGCGGGCCGCCATGAACCAGCAGCAGGCCCGGGTACTTCTTGGCCGGGTCGAACCCCGGTGGTTTCACCATGAGGCTTTGGATCTCCGCCCCCTGCGCGCCGTGCGTGGTCACGAACTCGGCGGGATTCATGTCGAGATCCGCTAGCAGCGCGTCGTTTTCGTGGGTGAGCTGAGTGAATTGTGGCTTGGTTTCGCCTTCAACTTTTTGGCCGTCCTTGGTTACAAAATGGACGGGCAACGACACGCGATAGACCGTTGCGGGCTGAGTTAGGCTGGTTCGAGTCAGGACCAGCCACTTGCCGTCGGGGCTCACGCCGAGGTTGTCATTCAGCCCTTCGAGAACTTTTTCGACCTTGGGCGAGCTGATGGAAGTTTTGAAAACCGGCAGCCGGGCGTGGTCAGCCGCCGTGAAATAGATGGTGTTGCTGTCGGGCGCCCAGGCGAAACTTGATACCCACTGGTCAAATCCCGGGGTGAGGTCGAGAATTTTTCCCGCATCACGATCGTAAACGCGCAGGCGGAAGAGGTCCGATTCGTAGCCATCGCGTGCCTGGGAGGTGTAAGCGATGTAGCGGCCGTTGGGAGAGTATTGTGGTGACGCGTCTGAGCCCGGATTGTCGCTGGTGATGTTGAGCGGCTCGCCGCCCTGCGCTCCCACGAGGTAAAGATCATTGTTGGTGGTCCAAGCCGCCGCTGACTGGCCTGCGGAACCCTTGGTGCGGTTCGAGGTGTAGCAAACTTCCGTGCCATCCGGCGAAATCGCGTAGCCATCCGGCGCGCCGAGGAAAAACGTGGGCGAATCGTATGCGCCGGGAGTCAGGTCCCGGGGTGTGCCGCCTTTGGCGGAAATGGAGAAGAGGTGCGTGTACCGGCCCTCGCGCCAGGAGTCCCAATGGCGGAAGAGCAGTTCGGTGAAAATCTGCGCTTTCACTTTGCTCTCCGCCGCTTCTTTCAGCCGGCGCGCGTTGCAGGCCTCATCCGCGCAGTCGGGGTAGACCTGCGAGGTGAAGAGCAGCACGTCGCCATGGGCGGCCCAAGTGATGCCGTCGGCTTCTGTCGAGAGGGAAGTGACGGGCCGGGGGTCGCCGCCATCCAGAGAGAGAATCCACACTTGCGAGCTGCCCCCGCGCGTGGAAATGAACGCCAGCGATTTGCCGTCGGGGGACCACCGCGGGCGCGTGTCGGAGCCGTCACCGCGCGTCAGTTGCCGCGGCTCGCCGCCCGCGGCGGAAACCACCCAGAGGTGCCGGACCGTCTTGTTGGCGGCGAGATCGACCACGCCGACCACATAGGCGATCCACTTGCCATCCGGCGATAACTGCGGGTCGGCGATCCGCTGCACCTTCGCCAAGTCTTCATAGGTGATGGGATGTTTGGCTTGGGCCACGGAACATGCCGCCAGCAGGGAAAGAGCTATTCCTAAACGAAGCAGTATCTTCATGGGTGCTCCCCGGATTACGATTTATCTACTCCCGTTTTGCTGCCACCAACTTATCACAGGGCGGGAGGTTCGATCAGCGTTTAATGCGCGCCGAGCCGCCCTTCATGACGTGCTTCACCTCTTCCAAAGTAATCATGCTGGTGTCGCCGCGGGTGGATTGTAGCAGTGCTCCATGCGCCGCGCCCATATCCACGGCCTCTTGCGGGCTTCTGCCGTCAAGCAGAGCGTAAATGGCGCCGCTGCAAAAGCCGTCGCCGCCCCCCACGCGGTCTTCAATCTCCAGCCCTTCATAGCGCTTGGATGGGTAGAACTCCCCTTCGAAATAGAGAATCGCCGACCAGTTGTTGACGAGCCCGCTCACCACCTCACGCAGCGTGGTGCCCACGGCCTGAATGTGGGGGAACTTGCCCACCACCTGCTCGACCATTTTCTTGTAGCCTTCCAGCGGCAGCTTTTTCAGGGATTCGTCCACGCCCTCCACCTTGAAGCCCAGGACCTTTTGGAAATCCTCCTCATTGCCAATCAGCACGTCGATAAAGGGTACGAGGCCCTCGGTTACCTCGATGGCTTTCTCACTCGACCACAGCTTGCTGCGGAAGTTGAGGTCATAGCTCACGATAGCGCCCGCTGCGTGCGCTGCTTCCATGGCTTCTCTCACCGCCGCGGCGCTGGAATCGCTGAGCGCCGTGCAAATCCCGCCGGTGTGGAACCAGCGCACGCCGCGCGAAAAAATGCTTTTCCAGTCGACTTCGCGGGGCTGGATGTGGGCGGCGGAGGAATGGCCGCGGTCGTACATCGTCAAGCTGCCGCGCACGCCGATGCCGACTTCGGTAAAGTTCAGGCCGATGCGGTCCGCCTTGCCCACGCCGTCGTAGGGTATCCAGACGACATGGCTGATGTCCATTCCCGAGGCGCGGGCGTGATTGCGAATAAACGCGCCCAGGGGATTTTCCACCAGGCGCGAGACCCACGAAGTGCGCAGGCCCAGCCGGCTGAGCGCGTAACTGACGTTGTACTCGCCTCCGCCCACCCAAGCCTCGAAATACGGCGCGAACTCGATGCGCTGGTGGCCCGGCGGGCTCAGGCGGATCATGCACTCGCCAAAGGTCAGAACATCCAGTTGGCATTCTTTAGCAGTCTTCATTCTTAGGGGCATAAAGAGTTCTCCGGATAAGATTTATTGCCTTTTAAACCGGCGGGCGCTTCGATATGAAAGGGCTGGCGCCGCGATGCTTGGAGAGGAAACCAGAAACTCTCCCGCGCAAGACTGAATAACACAAACCAACGAAGCCAGCAAGCGTAGCTCGGACCTGATATGTAAGCCCGCGGTTCGTCCCCTATCTGGCGCAGAGCACAACTCTGACCGTGCCTACCGGCTGCCGTCCTGGCGTGGAATTGCAAAATTTCTGCTCTGCGCTGCCCCCCATCGTGTATCATCCTGCTGTGATAAAGCGGCTTTACGTTCATAATTTCCGGTGCCTAGAGAACTTCGAGTTGCCCGTTTCCGGTCTTCCGTCCGCCTTGCTAATCGGGAAGAACGGCACGGGGAAAACCACAGTGTCGTTTGCACTGGAGATCTTACAGAAAATCGCGCGAGGTACGAATCGCGTAGGGGACCTGGTCAAACCAAAGGATTTCGCATTCGGACGTGCCGGCGTGCCGATGCGATTTGAGATTGAAGTGGAGTTAGACGCCAAGATCTACGGTTACGTTATTGCCTTTGAGTTTCCGGCGGGTTTCCGTGAGCTTCGTGTTCTGCAGGAGGAACTCACGCTTGATGGAGTGCTCATCTACAGCCGAGATGTGGCACAAGTGTATCTGGCAAGAACCCACCATAATAATAATGATGACGCGGGCTTCCTACTCGACTGGCACTTGGTGGCTTTGCCAATAATCCAACAGGAGTCCACCAAGGATCCCTTGTACATCCTCAAGGAATGGCTTGCTCGCATGCTGATTCTTCGGCCGATTCCCAGCCTTATGGAAGGGGACTCCGATCACGAAACGTTGCAACCGAATCCTCAGGTCACTGACTTCGCCGCGTGGTTTTCCGGTCTCCTGGCCACAGCGCCATCCGCTTATACCAAGATCGATCAGTATTTGAAGCAGGTGATGCGCGACTTGAAGGACATTAAGAATCCCTTGGTCGCCAAAGAGGCGCGTAGCTTGTTTGTCCAATTTTCGAAGGATCAGGCCAGCCTAACACTTCCGCTTGAGGATTTGTCTGACGGCGAGAAATGTTTCATGCTTTGCGCTCTGGTGCTTGCCGCTAACGATGCTTATGGCCCTCTGCTTTGCTTCTGGGATGAACCGGACAGCTATCTCGCACTATCCGAGGTCGGGCACTTTGTTCTGGCCCTTCGGAAGGCATTCCAATCCAATGGTCAGTTCATCGCGACTTCACACAATCCAGAGGCAGTCCGCCGTTTTTCTGACGAAAATACATTCGTTCTTTACCGAAACAGTCATCTTGAGCCTACGATCATCCGTCCCGTTGAGGAGTTAAAAGTCAGCGGCGACCTGGTTGACGCGCTCATTCGTGGCGACGTGGAACCATGAGCGTTAACAGGGCTAAACCCCACGTTTTTGTGCTTCCTGAAGACCGTGCCAACCTCGTGATAACGAACGCATTTCATCTACAGGTTGACTGGCCTCTGCAAGGACAGATGCAAGTGCTCAGTCCCGCCGGTGGTTGGAGTAAGGTGTTGGATCTATTCCAAACGGAACACATCGCTGAAATGCAAAAATATCCCCACCGATTTATGGTTCTGGTGTTTGACTTCGACGATCGGATCGAGAGGCTAAATAACGCCAAGGCAGGCATACCCGAACATTTGACCGAAAGAGTATTTATTCTTGGTGCTCTAAGCAGACCGGAAGCCCTCCGGCAGGCGAATCTAGGCTCCTACGAAGATATCGGCTTGGCCTTGGCGAAGGACTGTCGGGAAGAAACTGACACGATTTGGGGGCACGAGCTCCTCCGACACAATGCCAATGAGCTTGATCGTTTACGGCAGCACGTTCGCCCAATCTTGTTCCCGTCAATTTGAAACACCCCCGACTTTTTCCCTCCTCTCTCCTAACCATCAGCAACCTTAGCGCGGACCTTTTTTGGAGGTCCGAGGTTTTTCCCCTACTCACAGCCAAAAGCCGCGGACCTAACGAACAGGTCCGCGCTACACCTGGTACACTTGCTTAAAGCGACATGCTGTCAATGCCGCTGCCAGCGCCCAAAACTTAACGACACAAAACCGGCAAGTTTGGATAAAATGTGTAACCCCGAGTGGACGTACGAGGATTGTTGACGCGACCTTGTTGATACGCTTTCGACGTGGGGGAGAGCAAACATTGGACCGTTCTGCACGGGAACCCTCCATTTCGCAGGGCTCGGAGCGTCCCAGGTGGGCATGGGCAAGGCGCTCATGCCACCAAATTTGGTTGGAGGTAACATGTCAAACGCAAGTTGTGATATTGGACTGATTGGCCTGGCGGTCATGGGCCAGAATCTGATTTTGAATATGAACGACCACGGCTACAAGGTGGCGGTGTTTAATCGCACTGTCTCCAAGGTGGATGATTTCCTCAAGAACGAAGCGGCGGGCACACCGGTGGTGGGCGCGCATTCGATGGCGGAGTTTGTTCAGTTGCTCAAACCACCTCGGCGCATCATGCTGATGGTGAAGGCGGGCGACGCCGTCGACCACATGATTGAGAATATCCTGCCGCACATCGAAAAGGGCGACATCATCATTGACGGGGGCAATTCGCACTGGCCGGACTCCAGCCGCCGCACGAAATACCTTGCCGAAAAGGGCCTGCTCTTCATCGGGACCGGCGTATCCGGAGGCGAGGAAGGCGCGCGCCACGGGCCCTCGATCATGCCGGGCGGCAACCCCGCCGCGTGGCCGCACGTGAAGGAAATCTTCCAGTCCATCGCCGCCAAGGTCGAGGACGGCACGCCCTGTTGCGATTGGGTGGGTGAAGACGGCGCCGGGCATTACGTAAAGATGGTGCACAACGGCATTGAGTATGGCGACATGCAACTGATCTGCGAGGCCTACCAGTTGATGAAAGACGTGCTGGGCCTTAGTGCCGACGAACTGCACGAAGTGTTTGCCGAGTGGAACCAAGGTGAGCTCGATAGCTACCTCATCGACATCACCAGCCAGATCTTCGCCAAGAAGGACGAGGACGGCACGCCCATTGTCGATAAAATTCTCGACACCGCTGGCCAGAAAGGTACGGGCAAGTGGACCTGCCTCAGCGCGCTTGACCTCGGTATGCCGGTGACGCTGATCGGGGAAGCGGTGTTTTCCCGCTGCCTGTCGGCGATCAAGGAGGAGCGTGTGGCGGCCTCCGCTATCCTGAAGGGGCCGCGGCGCTCCAAGAAATTGCCCGACCACACGAAATTTGTAGAAGACGTTCGCCGGGCGCTCTACTGTTCCAAGATCGTTTCTTACGCCCAGGGTTACATGCTCCTGCGCGAAGCCGCCAAGGATCAGAAATGGAACCTGAACTTCGGTGGCATCGCCCTGATGTGGCGCGGCGGGTGCATCATCCGCAGCCGCTTCCTCGGCAAAATCAAGGAAGCCTTTGTCAAGAATCCGCAGCTCAGCAACCTGCTGCTGGATAAATTCTTCACCAAAGCCTTGACGAGATATCAAGCGGCTTGGCGGCGCGCCATTATCCACGGAGTTAAGGCTGGTGTGCCCACACCCGCGTTCACGACGGCGCTGGGGTTTTACGACGGGTACCGGACCGGGCGCCTGCCCGCCAACCTGCTCCAGGCACAGCGCGACTTCTTCGGCGCGCACACCTATGAGCGTGTGGACAAGCCGCGCGGCCAGTTCTTCCACACCAACTGGACAGGGCACGGCGGCAAAGTGGCTTCCGGCCAATATACCGTTTAGGAATTCTCGATTGCCGATTGCCGATTGCCGATTGAACCAATCGGAAATCGGCAAGGGCATGGTTCTTCGGCAATTTTCAATTTTCGATGAATGATTCTCAACAGGAGCATTCGACAATCGAAAATCGTCAATCGACAATCGGCAATCATTGAGGAACCTTTATGAAATATGGTCTCAATATTTCTCCTACGGGCGCCCTGGATTTATTATCCCTGGGCGCCCTCGTTCACCGGCTCGATCCCGGGATTATTCCGTTTCGCAAGGCCACCGAATGCCAAATCCACGTAAGCGGCGGTGAGTTCAACTGCGCCGCCAACCTGGCGGACTGCTTTCGCCTGCAAACGGGCGTGGCGACGGCGATGGTGGATTACCCCATCGGCGACCTGATCGCCGAGCGCGTGCGCGCCGTGGGCGTGAAGCCTTTCTACAAGTATTTCAAGCACAATGGCGTGAATGGCCCCAACATGGCCGCCGTGTACAGCGATCGCGGCTTGGGCGTACGCGCTCCCGTGGTTTTCTATAATCGCGCCAACGAAGCCGGGGCCATGCTCAAACCCGGGGATTTCGATTGGAAGGCGATCTTTGGCGCCGGCGTCCGCTGGTTTCACAGCGGCGGCATTTTTGCGGCATTGTCGGAAACCACCGGGCAGCTCATCGCCGAGGCCATGAAGGCGGCCAAGGCGGCGGGCGCCGTCACTTCGTTCGATCTGAACTATCGCGCCAAGCTCTGGAATATCTGGGGTGGCCATGAGCGGGCCCTGGCGGTGATCGCGAAGATCGTCGAGCACGTTGACGTTCTGGTGGGGAACGAAGAGGACCTGCAAATGGGTTTGGGCATTCCCGGGCCGGAAGTCGCGGCGAAATCCAAGCTCGACCCCAGCGCCTTCTTCGGCATGATCGATAAGGTCGTAGCGAAACACCCCCACGTCAAAATCGTGGCGACCACGCTGCGCGATGTGCGCTCGAGCAACCGGCACAATTGGAGCGCCGTGGCCTGGATTGATGGCAAGACCTATCTGGCGCCAACGGCCGAGCTGGACGTTCTCGACCGCGTTGGTGGCGGCGATGGCTTTGCCTCCGGGTTCTTCTACGGATTGCTTACGGGGGAAGAACCGGAAGAGGCGGTGAAGCTCGGTTGGGCCCACGGTGCTTTGCTGACGACCTATCCGGGTGACACCACCATGGCCACCCTCGATCAGGTGCGGGCCTTCGCCCAAGGCGGTTCGGCGCGCATTCAGCGCTAGCGGGACGTCGGACAAAGCTAGCTGCCGAAAGGGCGCGGCGCAGGGTGAAAAATCTCACCCGCCTCCTATGCTTCTATTCGAAAAGGAGCGTCGTCATGATACGAGTATTCCAGTGCTTGAATGCAGCCATTTTGTGCCTGTTCGCCGTCGTCCTTGGCGCAGAATTAATGACCCAAGTCTGGCCGGGCGCGCGGCTTGTCGGAAGTGCGCAAAGTCAGGATGTCGGAGCGGCAAAAACGGTTCTGACCGACGCGAACCATCACGAAGTGTATGCCCCGATAAGAGTGATCAAAGTTACCGAGAATGGGCAACCGATCATCCCTGGATGGGCCGGGAACCCCGAGGTCGTCCGTCAGTACTTCACCGCCGGGGAAGATTGGATAAGCAATCTGTCATTCGTCGTTAAGAACAGATCGGCGTCGACCATTGAGTACCTGAGTGTTGGCATCGTTTTCCCGGAGGATCAACACTACGATCAGGACTTGAGGTTTGGCCAAATACCTGCGCTTGCAGCGCCTGTTTACTTCAATCGCATGAGGCAGCATGTTCCGAAGGGTACCGGGTTTCCGCTCAACTTCCGTCCTGGCCAGGAGATGACCATTTCGCTTGCCGGATACGTCGACGCGATCAAGCTGGCGAAGAATACCGCAAGGCCATTCTCCAGTTTGAGGAAGTGTGCAGTTCTTTTAATCAGTGCCTATTTTACGGACCAGGGCCTGAAGTGGGAGAATCATGTGGGATATATGCTTCCGGACTCTAGTAGCCCCGAGGGATATAAACGCCTGCCAGGAGAATATTTCCCGGGTGACCTGAGTCAAGCCGAGGCGTCCGATTGAACCAAGCTTGCCAGATGGTGCACGTCTAGGAGGTGGTTCCAATGAAGCAATTCTACGGCACGTTGAGGTTGTGGCGAAACCTCGGGCGGCAGCGCGGGTCCCGGCCCAGGATGCACGACCAAGGAATAATTTGGACATCTTCCGAAGCGGCGGGCTGGCGCCCGCGGTTTCCCACATTCATGTAAAATCCGCGTCAACTCCCTGCAATCTTGGAATGCAACGGTATATAATAGTTGGATTCTCAGGTTCGATTCTTTCCGGCCTTGGCAGCTTCTAAATAGTAATGGGGCTGGCAAAGAGCTGAGCAGGGGAGTGCCACGATAAATTTGTTCAACATTCTCAAGTAATTTCATTCCCGTGGAGGACTAATCGCTTGGAAGGTCAAACCGCTAATCCAACCTCAAATCCCAATTTAAGTCCCTCGCAACTCGACCAGCTTTGTATCAACACCATTCGCTTCCTTGCCGTTGATGGCGTACAAAAAGCCAACTCCGGCCATCCCGGCATGCCCATGGGGGCGGCGCCGATGGCATACGTGCTGTGGACTCGCCACTTGAAACATGATCCGGCCAAGCCTGCCTGGCCGAACCGAGACCGTTTTGTGCTCTCCGCCGGACATGGCTCGATGCTTCTTTACAGCTTGTTGCACCTGACGGGATACGACATGCCAATGGCGGAGCTGCAACAGTTTCGACAGTGGGGGAGCAAGACGCCGGGCCATCCGGAGCACTGGGTGGTCCCCGGGGTTGAAACCACCACGGGTCCCTTGGGACAGGGTTTCGGCAACGGCGTCGGCATGGCGATTGCCCAGAAATATCTTGCCGCGCATTTCAATCGCCCGGGCCACGAGATTGTGGATTACAAAGTTTATGCCCTGGTGAGCGATGGCGATTTGATGGAAGGGGTGGCGTCGGAAGCCGCCTCACTGGCGGGCCACTTGCGGCTCGACAACCTGATTTATCTCTACGACGACAATCACATTTCCATTGAAGGTTCCACCGAACTGGCGTTCACGGAAGACCGCGCCAAGCGTTTCGAAGCTTACGGATGGTTTGTTCAAAGGCTTGATGATGGAAACGACTTGGTAGCCATCGACGCAGCGATTCGCGCCGCCCAAGAAGAACGCGGACGGCCGTCGATCATCATGATTCGCACGCACATTGGTTACGGAAGCCCCAACAAACATGATACCGCGGAGGCCCACGGAAGTCCGCTGGGGGTAGAGGAAGTAAAACTTACCAAGCAAAATCTCGGCTGGCCGCTGGAGCCGGCGTTTCTGGTGCCCGAAGACGCGCGCGCGCATTTCCACTTGGCCCTTGCAAAGGGCGCGGAAGCAGAGGCCGGGTGGCAAGCCAAGCTGGCGGCTTACCGCCAGGCGTTTCCGGAACTCGCGGCGGAATGGGACCGGTTTACCCAGGGCGAATTGACGCCGGGATGGCAAGCGAAGATTCCTACCTTCAGCCCCACCGAAAAGCCGATGGCAACGCGGCAGGCGTCAGGCAAGGTCTTAAACGCCATTTCACCCGTTCTTCCCACCTTGCTCGGCGGCTCGGCGGACTTGGCGCCTTCCACCAACACTTTGATCAAAGGTGAAAAGGACTTCGAGCCCGGCAACTACGGCGCGCGCAACTTCCACTTTGGCGTGCGCGAACACGGCATGGGCGCAATTATGAACGGCATGGCCCTAAGCGGATTGATTCCTTACGGCGCCACCTTCTTCGTCTTTTCTGACTACCTGCGGCCGTCTTTGCGCCTTGCGGCAATGATGGGGGCTCACGCGATTTTCGTTTTTACCCACGACAGCGTTTTTCTGGGCGAGGACGGCCCCACGCACGAGCCGATTGAACACCTGGCGGCTTGCCGCGTCATTCCCCATCTTTGCTCCATTCGGCCTGCCGATGCCAACGAAACCGGTGTCGCTTGGCGGGTGGCGCTCGAACACAAAGGCGGCCCGGTTGCTTTGATGTTGAGCCGCCAAGTCTTGCCGATTATCGATCGCACCAAGTACGCCTCGGCGAAGGGACTGGAAAAGGGCGCTTACGTTCTTGCCGATGCCAAGGGCAAGATGCCGGACATCATTTTGATTGCCACCGGATCGGAGGTGGCGCCGACCCTCGATGCTTACGAGAAGTTGAGCGCGGAAGGCATTGCCACGCGCCTGGTGAGCATGCCTTCGTGGGACCTTTTCGAGAAACAGCCGCAGTCTTATCGCGACGAAGTGCTGCCGCCGGACGTAACGGCGCGCCTCGCCGTGGAGGCCGCGGTGTCCGGCTGGGATCGTTATGTGGGACCCCAGGGCGCCGTGCACGGAATTAATCGCTTTGGCTGGTCTGCTCCGTATAAAGTCATCGCTGAGAAACTGGGCTTTACCGGGGCGCACATCGCGCAGCGCGCGCACGAGCTTTTGGGCCGCTGATCGGCTCAGGGTGTAAGGGCTAGCCCCAACACTGTTCACTTAAGCTGGCTGGTCCCAACTCGACCCCCTCACCCCCGGCCCCTCTCCCCCAAAGGGGCGAGGGGAGAGGTATTTGAATCTACTTCCCTCGCCCCTTTGGGGGAGAGGGTGGACCGCAACCGGCGTTTTCATCAGCCGGGGCGGGACGGGTGAGGGGGTCGCCCGGTAACCTTTTACCACTTTTTGCCCTGAAACCCATTAAGTGGACAGTATTGGGGCTAACGTTCTAACCCATTGCATGTTTGATTGGGGCACAGGCACATTTGCCTGTGCTACCGCTTGAGCACAGGCAAGAGTGCCTGTGCCACCGCGGCGAGGATCGGGAGGAGGATTCTCTTATGAGCAGCAATCCACTGCGGGTTCTAAACAGCTTAGGCCAGAGCGTTTGGTTCGATTACATCCGCCGCAATGAGCTGACTTCCGGACATCTGCAAGAGTTGATCGATGTCGATAGGGTCTCGGGAGTAACGTCCAATCCCAGTATTTTTGAGAAAGCCATCGCCGGCAGCAACGACTATGACGAGGCGATCCGGAAATTGGTGGAGGCGGGCAAAGAGACGCCGCTTATTTTCGAAGCCTTGGAAGTCGAGGACATTCGCGCGGCCGCCGATCTCTTCCGCCCGGTTTATGACTTGACCGATGGCCGGGATGGCTTTGTCAGCATCGAAGTGGCGCCCACCTTGGCGCGTGACACGCAGGGGACGATTGCGGAAGCGCATCGTCTGTGGCGTGAGGTTGACCGGCCGAATATCCTGGTGAAGGTTCCGGGAACGGCGGAAGGCCTCCCTGCCATCGAGCAACTCTTGGGCGAGGGCATCAACATCAACATCACCCTGCTGTTTGCGATCGAGCGTTACGAGGATGTGGCTTTTGCCTATATTGCCGCACTGGAAAAGCTGGCGCGCGAGGGTAAGCCGCTTAACCGCATTGCCTCCGTAGCCAGTTTCTTTGTGAGCCGCATCGATACGATGACTGACCAGCAGCTCGAAGCGAAATTGCCAGCGGCGAAGAGCGCGGAAGAAAAACAGCGGCTGGAGGGACTGCGGGGCAAGACGGCCGTTGCCAATGCCAAACTCGCCTATGTGAAGTTCAAGGAGATCTGTTCCGGTGCGCGCTTCCAAGCCCTCGCGCAGAAGGGCGCGCGTGTGCAGCGAATGCTCTGGGCTTCGACCGGAACTAAGAATCGCCAGTACAGCGACACGCTTTACGTGGATCCGCTCATTGGTCCCGACACCATCAATACCATGCCGGCGGCCACTCTGGCGGCTTACCGCGATCACGGCAAGCCGGCCCCGCGGATTGAAGGAGGCGTGGACGAGGCTCGGGATGTGATGCAGCAGTTGGCGGAAGCAGGAATTGACCTGGCGGCAATCACCCGGAAGTTGGAAGACCAGGGAGTGGAGTCCTTCGCGAAGGATTACCAAAAGTTGCTCGCGGCACTCGCCGATAAGCGCCGGCAATATTCCCCGACGCCGCCGGTGCAACCGGCGGAGATCGCTGAAGGCTTGCAGGCAGCCACGAACGCGGCGCTCGACCGGCTGGAGGCGCAAAGTTTTTCGCGCCGTTTGTGGGATCGTGACGCGACGCTGTGGAAGCAGGATCCCGGCCATCAAAAAATAATCCACAACGCCCTCGGATGGCTGACCGTGCCGCATACCATGCTCGAGCAAGTGGACGTCCTCGAAAGTTTTCCCCACGATGTAAAGGGCGCGGGCTTCACCCATCAGGTTTTGCTGGGCATGGGCGGCAGCAGCCTTTGCCCCGATGTTTGCCGCGCCACCTTCGGCACGGCGCCCGGCTTCTTGCAACTGCACGTGCTGGATTCCACCGTTCCGGCCAGTGTCGCGGCCGTGGAGGCATCCATCGACCTTGCCCACACGCTCTTTGTGGTCTCGAGCAAATCGGGCGGGACCACCGAGACGACGAGTTTCTTCCAATATTTCTATGAACGCGTCCGTTCTATCAAGGGCGGCCAGGCGGGAGAGAATTTTCTGGCAATTACCGATCCCGGGACGTCGCTGGAAAAAGTCGCCAAAGAGAAGAACTTTCGTCGTATTTTCCCAGGCCAGCCGGACATTGGCGGCCGCTATTCGGCCCTCTCAAATTTTGGCATGATACCGGCAGCGCTGGCGGGCGTGCACGTTCACGGGTTGTTGGAACGCGCCGCGCACATGGCCGAGGCCTGTGGAGCGGGAGTGGCGGCGAAGGATAATCCTGGCCTCGTCCTCGGCGCGGCGCTGGGCGCGGCCGGACTGAGTGGCCGCGACAAAATCACTCTCGTGATTTCTCCCGCCATCGTGACTTTTGCCGATTGGGTGGAGCAACTCATCGCGGAGAGCACCGGCAAGGAAGGGAAGGGGCTGGTCCCCGTGGCGGGCGAGGCGTTGCGGGATCCGGCGGTCTATGGGCAGGACCGTCTCTTCGTGCACATCAAGCTGGTATCCGACGCTGACGAGGCCACGGAAGTGGCGCTCCAAGCGCTCGAGGCCGCCGGGCATCCGGTGATTCGAATTATCCTGCGAGATGTCCTTGACCTCGGGGCGGAGTTCTTCCGTTGGGAAGTGGCCACGGCCACGGCGGGCGCGCTGCTAGGCATCGATCCTTTCGATCAGCCCAACGTGCAGGAGAGCAAGGACAACACCAAGAGCTTGCTGGCGGAATATCGCGCGCAGGGAAAATTCCCGGAGGGAAAGCCGCTTCTGGATTCTGACGGCTTGGAGATCTATGGTGACGCGGCAATTCTGGGCGCGGCGGACTCATCGGTGGGGGGAGTGCTGGCGGCCTTCCTGAACCAGGCGCGGCGGGGGGATTATGTGGCGCTCATGGCGTACCTTCAGCCCACCCCGGAGCACACCGTAGCGCTGCAATCCCTGCGCCTGCGGCTGAGAGATTCGTCCTGTTTGGCGACGACCCTTGGGTACGGACCGCGCTTTTTTCTCCACCGGGCAGTTGCACAAGGGTGGAGCGAACAACGGCCTTTTCATTCAGATCACCGCGGACGACGCCCGCGATTTACCGATTCCCGGCGAACCGTACACGTTCGCGGTTTTGAAACATGCGCAAGCGCTGGGAGATTTGCATTCGTTAGTCAGCAAGCAGCGGCGCGTTCTCCGGCTGCATTTGGGCAAAGATACGGGCGCCCAACTGTCGCGGCTCGGGCGACTGGTGCAAGATGCCACCAAGCTTTGGGCGCAAGCGAAGGCGGGATAGTGATTTTGGATTTTAGATTTTGGATTACGGTAGCGGCCTGTACCCGAGCCGGGACCAAAACCCTTCCGTGCCCTCTGTGCTTCTCAAGCCTTAACAGAGAGCGCACGGTTCGCCTCAGTGACCTCTGTGTTAAGGTTTTTCCGACCACAGAGGACACCAAGATGCTATGTAGAGTAATCCAAAATCCAAAATCTAAAATCCAAAATGGATAGAGAGGTTCCATGCCGGGAACTGCCGAGATGGTCAATCCCCTGCGCGAAGGAATCCGTCTACGCCGGACGCCCGATCCGTGCGCGATGGTTATTTTCGGCGCCTCCGGAGACCTCACCGAACGCAAGCTGATTCCGGCGCTCTTCTATCTTTCGCGCGAGCGCATGTTGCCGCCGGGATTCTCCGTGGTGGGCTGCGCGCGCACGCCCAAGACCGATGAGCAGTTTCGCCAGGAAATGTCGGGTGCGGTGAAGAAATTCCTCCATCTGACGCCGGAGAGTGACGCCTTCGTGGAAGGATTCACGAAAGGGTTGCATTACATCGCCGACGATTTCGGCGACCCCCGAGCTCACCAACAACTCAAAACCGTTTTGGAGCGCCTTGACCAGGAGAGTGGAACCGCCGGCAATCGGCTCTTTTACCTCGCCACCCCGCCGAGCTTTTTCCCCGTCATCGTCGAACATCTGGGCGCAGCGGGATTGGCCAAACCCAAAGATCCGGGAAAAACCTGGACCCGCATCATCCTGGAAAAACCTTTCGGGCGAAGCCTGGAAAGCGCGCGCGAATTGAACCAGACCGTCACCAGCGTCTTCGAGGAAGATCAGGTTTATCGCATCGATCACTACCTGGGGAAAGAGACCGTACAAAACCTGTTGGTGTTCCGGTTCGCCAACGGCATCTTCGAGCCTTTCTGGAATCGCCGCTACATTGACCACGTGCAAATCGCGGTGGCGGAGGAACTGGGCGTGGAGAATCGGGGCGCTTACTACGAAGAGGCCGGCCTGCTGCGCGACATGATCCAGAATCACGCGCTCCAGTTGCTGGGCCTGGTAGCGATGGAGCCTCCCGCCACCTTTCAAGCCACTGCGGTGCGCGATGAGAAGGCCAAAGTCATGCGCGCGCTGCGCCCCATCCGGTCCGAGCGAGTGCCGGAATTCGTGGTGCGGGGCCAGTATGCGGAAGGATTCGTGGGGGGCAAGAAGGTGCCCGCCTACCGGACGGAGCCCAAGGTTTCACCCACCTCAAACACGGAGACCTACGCGGCTTTCAAATTCTTCATTGACAACTGGCGGTGGGCGGACGTCCCCTTCTACCTGCGCTCCGGCAAGCGCTTGCCCAAACGCATCTCAGAAATCTCCATCCAGTTTCGCCGCGTGCCGCACCTGTTGTTCCGCGGCGCGGGCGCGGAAGGGATTGAGCCGAATATCCTTTCGATCCGCATTCAACCCAACGAGGGCATTTCACTGAAGTTTTGCGCCAAGCTGCCCGGAACAACTATGCAGATTCGCCCGGTGGAGATGGTATTCCTTTACGGCGAATCGTTCGGCGCGGCGCCTCCCACCGCTTATGAAACCCTCCTGCTCGATTGCATGTTGGGCGATGCCACGTTGTTCAATCGCGCCGATGCCGTGGACCTTTCCTGGGAGTTGGTGGACCCGATTCTCGAGCGCTGGAAGCAGGACGGGCCCGAAGGGCTGGCTCCCTATGCGGCCGGCAGTTGGGGTCCGAAAGAGGCGGATGACTTCCTCGAACGCGACGGCCGGCAGTGGCGGAGACTGTGAAGAGCAAAGGAGTAATCCATTGGGTGGGACGCTTCAGGAATTTGCCTTAGGGGAACCTCGGCCCGCCAATGTGGGCGAGATTGAAGCCGGGCTTTCGGCCATGTGGAGAAGCGCGGCGGAAGCCTCGGGCGCTGAGTCCGCAGTGACCCGTGCTTCCGCGCTGACCCTGCTCGTTTATGTGGATCGTGAGGAGGCGGCGCGGGAGGTGAGCAACCTGATTGCCGAGGTGACCCGGCAGAATCCCTGCCGCGCGGTGGTGATGGTGATGGAGCCCAAGGGATCGCCGCCAAGCTTGATGGCTACCGTCTCCGCCCACTGTCACATGCCCGTGGAGGGCGAAACGCAGATTTGCAGCGAGCAGATCACCTTGAATGCGCGGGGCGAGACCGGCCCGGAGCTTACCAGTGTAGTGCTTCCCCTCACGGTTTCCGGATTGCCGATATACCTTTGGTGGCGGGCGCAAGACTTCGCCATGCCCGCCTACTTTGACCAGATTCTGCGCGTGACGCAGCATGTGATTGTGGATTCGGCGCGTTTTGCCGCCACCGGGGCGGACCTGCGGGCGCTGGCTGCCTGGCTCGAGAAGTATTCCGGCCGGATTCGCCTTTCCGACCTGAACTGGGCGCGGACCACGCCGTGGCGCGAACTGGTGGCCCAGTGTTTTGATTCTCCCGACCGTCGGCCTTATCTTCACCGCATCCGTGAACTTCGCATTGAGTACGAAATGGAATCGGCGCGGCTCACCACGCAACGCGCGCAGAGCCTGCTGCTCGCGGCATGGCTCGCCACCCGCCTGGGTTGGGAATTCCAGCGCGCGGAATCGCGGGGAGAAAACATGCCGCGCGCGCTCTACTTCCAATCGGGCGGCCGCGAGGTGAAGGTCGAGAGGGTTTTGAGGAAAGTGGAGGGCGGAGGAAGCGGAGTTTGTTTTTCCTTCGTGATCGAGGCCGACGGCGCACGCTTTTCCTTCTCGCGTGGACCGGATGGCAAAGTGGTACAGACCCTTGCCGAAGTCCCGGGCCTGCCGCCCATCGGCCGGACGGTGCGCATTGAAGTTGGGGACGAAGTCGAGATTCTGAACAATGAACTCATGCTGGCCGGCCGCGACCACGTTTATGAGGAAGCCTTGGCGCTGGTGGCGAAAATGACCCATTGACGATTTTCGATTTTCGATTGTCGATTGCTGATGTTCGATTGATGATCGCGTCGTCCCGAGTTTCTCGCGGTTAACGAGTGAGGCGAAGGATTGCCAATCGGTAACTCCAATCGACAATGGTCAATGGACAATTAGAGGTTTGAAAATCGGCAATCGACAATCGAAAATCGAAAATCCAGAGGTCCGCATCTTCGAAGGGCTGGAGCCCTTAAGTTGGGCGGCCGCTACGCGCCTGGAAGAACTGGCGCGCGTGAAAGCCATCGAGAAGAAACCCTTTTCCGTGGCGCTGTCCGGCGGCTCGACGCCGAAGATGCTTTACGAACTTCTGGGCAGTCCCACGTTCGCGGGGCGCGTGCGCTGGCCGAACGTCCACTTGTTCCAGGTGGATGAGCGCTGCGTACCGCCCGACGATCCCCAGGGCAATTACCGCATGATTCGCCAGGCCCTGTTGGAATCGGCGCCGCTTCCGGAGGAGAACTTCCACCGCATGGCGGCGGAGCGCCCGGACCGCGAGCAGGCGGCGCGCGAGTACGCGGAAGAATTGGCGCGCGTTTTGCTTACCCCGCCGGGGGAATGGCCGCGGCTGGATCTGGTATTCCTCGGCATGGGCCCGGACGGGCACACCGCGTCGCTTTTTCCCGGCAGCGCGGCGCTGGAGGAGCGCACGGCGTGGGTCGCGCCCAATTTCGCCGCCCAGCTCAATTCATTTCGCCTGACCCTGACTTTGCCGGTGCTCAACGCCGCCGCTCATGTTATCTTTTTGGTGGCGGGAGCGGATAAGGCTGAGACGTTGCGCCAAGTGCTGGAAGGTCCGGAGGGATGTTATCCCGCGCAGCTTATTCAGCCCGCGCATGGCCGCCTAAGCTGGTTCCTTGACAAAAGCGCGGCACGTTTGTTGAAAGGGAAATGAATGGTGAATAGTAAATAGTGAATAGTAAAAAGCGAATTTACCATTCACCATTCACTATTTACTATTCACCATTCACTATTTTTGGAGGTGATCACTGCAAGTAAAGATTGCTCCTTCGATTCTTTCCGCGGATTTCACACGGCTCGGCGAACAAGTGCAAATGGTGGAGGCGGCAGGTGTGGACCGCTTTCAAGTGGACGTGATGGATGGCCGCTTCGTTCCCAACATCACTTTTGGAACCATCGCCGTCCGCAGCCTGCGGCCGTTGACGCGCTTGACCATCGAAGCCCACCTGATGGTCACGCCGCCCGAGGATTTCATTGAGGCTTTCGCCGACGCGGGCGCCGACACCATCATCGTCCACCAGGAAGCCACACCCCACTTGCACCGCGCCCTCGAGCAGATTCGCAGCCTGGGGAAGAATGCCGCCGTGGCGCTGAACCCCTCGACGCCGGCGTCCACCCTTTCGGAAGTGCTCGACATGGTGCAGCTCATCCTGGTCATGACGGTGAATCCCGGCTTTGGCGGCCAGAAATTTATCCGCGCCACGCTGCCCAAAATCCGCCAGGTGCGCAACGCGCTGATCGAGCGCGGCCTGGAATGCGAAGTGGAAGTGGATGGCGGCATTAACGAACAGACCATCGGTTGGGCGGCAGAGGCCGGCGCGGATGTCATGGTGGCGGGTTCCTCCGTCTACGACGCGCCCGACGGCGTGGCGTCGGCCATCGCCCGCCTGATTTCCTGTGCCGGGGGGAAGGATTAGTGCTCAGACAAGACGAAAATCGAAATTCGAAACTCGCCGCGATTTTCGAATTTCGAATTTCGATCCTTTGTTAGGTTGTTACTCAAAACTGATGACTGACAACTGACGACTGTTAGGAACGTGGAAAGAGGCCGTAACCTCGCGAAAATTGCGGCATCAAAAGTATGGGTAGGCGTTGAGCCGTACGATGGTTGCGGGGGAAAGCTCGATCGGCAGGTAAGGCAAGTGAGTCGGATGGAGCTGCCCATCGGGCGCGACCTAATATGAGCTTATAACCCTAATGACTGAACTACCTCAAGCTACTTTGGCACGCGACGAGTCGCTTCTCGTCGGCGAAGCGAAGGCGGGGAACTATTCCGCCTTTGAAGAGCTCGTGAACCGCTATGAGAAGAAGATCTACCGGCTGGGGATGAACATTACGGGAAACCGCGAGGATGCCGAGGACGTGCTTCAGGACGCCTTCCTGAAGGCCTTCGAGCATCTGCCGGATTTCCGCGAAGACTCGCGCTTTTACACCTGGATCGTGCGCATCGCCGTGAACGAAGCGCTGATGAAACTGCGCAAACGGCGGAGCAGCCGGGAAGTCCCGATGGAGGACTCCGAAAATGAAAACGGGGAAGTGGTGGTGCGGGAGTTCGCCGATTGGAAACCTAACCCCGAGCAGCAATTTGCCCAGTCGGAACTGGAACGAATCCTTCAGAGGGCGGTGAATTCGCTGCCGCCGGGTTTTCGCACCGTCTTTTACCTACGCGACGTGGAAGGATTATCCACGGAAGAAACCGCCGAGCTGCTGGATTTGACGGAAGGAGCGGTAAAGGCCCGGCTCTTTCGCGCGCGCCTCCGATTGCGCGAGGAATTGAGCAAAATCTTCAAACGAGGGTGAAATTTGTGAATTGCAATAAGGCGGTCAAAGAGATTTCCGGATATCTGGATGGCGAGTTGGAGGAGGGACTAAAGCGCACCCTCGAGGCACACTTGACTTATTGCAATCACTGCCACGCGGTGTATGACAGTACCAAGAAGACCATCGAGCTTTACTGCGATGGCAAACTCTTTTCGCTTCCCGACGAAGTTCACACCCGTTTGCACGAGGCCCTGAAACGCAAGCTGCGAGGGCACGCGTAGATTTTGTCCATCAGGTGGGGAATTCTTGCCGGGCGGGCCGCCGCGCTTGCGCCGCCGTGGTGGATTTAGCAGGAATTTCTCACAAGGCTAAGTAGTTCTCATCGAGCGGTCGGAAGGGCGGGGCTTCAGCCCCGCCGCAGACGCGGCTATCTAAGTTTTTCCCTTCTCGCTCCCCGCGGTCGCCGCGGCGACCGCGGAGAGCGAGACAGAGGAATAATTGGGAAGGTCCTGAAACGGCGGGGCTAAAGCCCCGCCCTTCCCCTCACGGGTGAGAAATCCGCGTTAGGTTCGGCGGCAAAGGCCGCCGGTACAAAGAGCGGAGCCACTACCTGCTTGACAGTTCCGACTGACCACCCGTACAATTTTTAGTGCGCGCACTGCGCGTGGAGGAAATAAGGTAGCGCATGGATAAGAAGAAAGTTGAATACTACAAGAAGCACCTCCTGACCAAACAGGAGGAACTGTTGCGTCTAGTGACCAAGTCTGAGCAAGATGGGCGCGAGGCCGACGAAGAGGCCACGCAAGATATTGCCGACAAGGCCGCGAACTCCTATACCAAAGAGTTCCTGTTTCACCAGAGCGACGAGAATCGCCGGGTGCTGCAACTCGTGAATGAGGCGCTCGAGCGCATGAAAGAGGGCACGTACGGACAATGCGTGGCGTGCGAGGAAGAAGTCCAGCAAAAGCGGCTGGAGGCAGTGCCGTGGGCGCGCCACTGCATCGAGTGCCAGGAAAAGCAAGATCAAGGCCTGCTTTAGTTAACTTCGGATTTCCGCCTTGCGAGGTCTGTTTTCTCCCAGGTATCTGACCCCTACTCTCGCCCGCCTTCACTCCTTCGGGAGTTCCTGGAGGGTGTTCTTGCCGTTGCCTTTCCCACGGATTGCTGCCTTTGCGGAGGTGAGCTTTCGAGCGACGGATGGCTGCGCATCTGCCGGGCCTGCTGGGCGAGTTTACAGCCGTGGCGCGGGCCTCTGTGCACACGCTGCGGCCTGCCGTTTCCGTCCCCCCGCGCCCTCGATTCGTCCGTGGCAGAGTGCGGCGCGTGCCGGGAGGACGAGCTGGCCTTCGATGGGGCGCGCAGCTTTGGCCTTTATGCGGGGAAGCTCCGCCAGGTCGTCCTGCGCTTGAAGTTTGCCGGGGACGAGCGGTTGGGCGTGCGTTTGGGGGAATTGCTGGCGTCCACATGGGATTCGTTGCCTCCGGCGGAAGAATTCGTCTCATCCCTCATCGTTCCGGTTCCCTTACACCCGTCGCGCCGGCGGGAGCGCGGCTTCAATCAATCGGAACTGCTGGCGGCGGGCTTGGTGCGAGCGCTGGGGAGGCAGAGTGGAGGGGCGGCGCCGCAAGTTGCCAAGGCCTGCTTACGCCGCCAGCGCGCCACACCTCCCCAGACTGGGTTGAGCGTGGCCGCCCGACGCGAGAATCTGCGGGGGGCTTTTGAGGTGGTCAAACCCGATGAGGTTCGCGGGCGCGGGATCGTGCTGGTTGATGACGTGATGACCACCGGGGCAACGCTTTCCGCTTGCGCGCGGGCCTTGAAACGCGGCGGTGCGGCGTGGGTGATGGGGCTGACACTGGCGCGCGCTACGCCCCAGTTTCCGGATCTTACACGCGTTGATAGTGACAACACTGTTGACGGACTTGACCGGGACTCGACATAATAAGATAGGGAGCGGACGCTCATCGCTCTCGCGGGTGAAACTCGATGTCGGAGGATGGCCACCAACGACTTCTGCAAGAACCTGTACTGGTGCTCAACGCCACGTACGAACCCATCAATGTCACTGCCGTCCGGCGCGCCCTGGTGTTGGTACTGAAGGGCGTGGCGACCACGGAAGAAGAAGACGGCCTGTTTATTCACTCCTCACAATTGGCCTTCCGGGTACCGTCGGTCATCCGCCTGCTGGAATTCCGGCGCATTCCCTATCAGACACGGGCGCTTTCGCGGAAAAACGTGCTGTTGCGTGACCGTTACACCTGCCAATTTTGCGGCCGAGTGATGCCCGCTCACGAACTCACGCTGGATCACGTCATCCCTCGGTCGCGCGGAGGGCACACCGATTGGGATAACCTGGTCGCCTGTTGCCACCGCTGCAATAACTTGAAGGGGGATCGGCTGCCGGAAGAGGCCGGTCTCCGATTGCTGCGGCCCCCCCACCCCTTCACCCTTCACACCAGCCGGCAAATCATGCGCATGATGGGCCGCTCCGATGAGCGCTGGCGCAAATACCTGTTTTGCTGAGCCCCTTCCGACCAGCAGTAGAGCGCCTTCCTTGCCGCGCCCCAGGGCCATCGAATACTGCTTCCTGCAAGCTGTGCTTCCGATTTCTGAAATCTCGATTTGGTAATATCCCGGGCTCCAACGCGGAGAGAGGAGCGATGATGACAGACACAACACAACGATTCGATCGTAGCAAACGCCAAGCTTTTCGAAAAATGCTTGGCCTGGGAAGTGGGACCCGCGATTTCGGTGGGGCGGAAGCCCAGCCCTTCCGGCTGCTCGAGGAAATCTGGTCCGGCTCAAAATAAATCCCGGCTAGCAGAATGTCTTTTTTTCGGGTACACTGGTTGGGAAATTCGAGGGTTGAAGGGCCCAGCCGCTTGCTCTTCAACTGCCGCATCGCGGAGAGGTGGCCGAGTGGCTTAAGGCGGCGGTTTGCTAAACCGTTGTACGGTCAAAAGCTGTACCCAGGGTTCAAATCC
>Ga0187849_1001491_pt1 | contig 24811 bp, 19 predicted proteins | sample June2016WEW_4_10_2_FD_132412 | JGI IMG/M metagenome (GOLD analysis project Ga0187849, IMG submission 132412) | Peatland microbial communities from SPRUCE experiment site at the Marcell Experimental Forest, Minnesota, USA - June2016WEW_4_100 | ecosystem: Environmental > Terrestrial > Soil >...
AATCTGGATCGAGGCAATTGCGGATTGGGTCAAGGTCAATGTGGGGGTGGTTGCCCCGTTGCTGCTCGTGGCCGCCGTTGTGGAGACCTATGTCACCCCGACTATCGCGGCGTGGGGTCTGGCGAGGGGGGCCTGGTGAGACTGGTTGTCCTGGGGTCAGGGTTCGCGGTGGCCTCCGAGGAGGCGCGGAACACTCAGCTGGCGGTCCTCGGGTCGGAGCATGGAATCCTGTTCGATTGCGGCATATCGCCCCTCGATCGCTTCCGGCGGTTCCGGATCGACCCGGAGCTCATCGGGGATGTGGTGATCACCCACTTCCATCCGGATCATGCGGCCGGGCTGTCCAGCTTTCTAATGGGCCTCTGGCTGCAAGGGAGAAAACGACCTCTGACCGTGCACGCTTCCCCGCCCTGCTTGGATCGGGTCGAAAAGCTGATGGAGTTGTTTGAGTGGCGCCGCTGGTCGGGGTTTTATCCGCTCCGGTTTGAGGCGCTGCCCAAAGCGCCGGGGCAGATCGGTTTTGAGAATCCCGAGTTCGTCGTCCGTTCGGCCCCAGTGCGCCATTGGATTCCTGCTCAGGCCCTTCGCATCGAGTCCCGGACGGAAAGGGCTGTGGTCGTCTACTCCTCGGACACGGGCCCCTTCTAGGAACTTGTGACGCTCTCCGGGGGCGCCGACTTGCTGCTCCATGAAGCCACAGGCCTGGAAAGCGGACATAGCTCGGCCGAGCAGGCAGGGGCGATCGCGGACCAGAGCGGGGTCAAGCGTCTGGCTCATCCACTACGACCCCTCGGCGGACCGCAAGGCTCTCCGTGTCCGCGCTCAGCCAACTTTCTCGGGTCTGGTGGAGGTCGCGGAGGATGGGATGGAGCTGGTGCTTTAGCAGGCGGAGGGCAGATCACTCCAATCAATCAAACTGGCAAAAAACGCTTATGGTACAATCCCTTGGGGAAGCGGGGGGGAAAGCTAGTTGAGGATGCCGCGGGGACAGGGTCCCTATTCTGCACGGAATTCTCCTGACCTAGGAGAGGATCTTGTCTCGGACCGCCATATCCACGGCTCCAGCAGCCGTCGGTGGTATGAAGACGCCCATATCTGGCGGCCTCCCACCGACGTGTATGAGAGCGAGTCCGGATATGTGATCCGGGTGGAGTTGGCGGGCATGCGGAGCGCCGACTTTTCCGTCAAGCTTGAGGGTCGCTGGCTGCATGTGACCGGGGCGCGGTCCGACCAAGCGGAGCGCCGAGCCTACCACCAGATGGAGATCCATTTCGGTGAATTCCGCAGCGACGTGGAGATCCCCGGGGCTGTTGACTCGCAGCGTCTGCAAGCGGTCTACGAAGACGGCTTTCTGATTGTCACGCTCCCGAAAGCCAAACCGCAGATCATCCCGATTTCCAGCTAGAGGTCACCTGAGCGGGAGGGAGTTTCCCTTCATCGATGTTCCCCGCCTTCGGAGTGTAGCGTGACCATGCCTGCAACCAGCCGGACGGACAACCTGACGGATCTCATTAACTTCATCACCCAATCCTTCTCCGGGCAATGGCAGGAGGTGAAGCTTCGGCCCATCGTCACCCAAGTCCAAGATCAAGGCTCGGAGGTTGAACCCCGAGAGGACCGCACTCAACCTCCACCGGCGGTCCCCGAAGTGCTGGCGATCTTGCCGCTGCGCGGGATTGTCGTTTACCCCCAAACCGTGGTCCCGCTCACCATTGGCCAGCCGAGATCGGTCAAGCTCGTGGATGATGCCGCGGTAGGGGAGCGGACGATTGGCCTGGTCACCGCCAAGGACCCCGAGAATGCGACGCCCGGTCCAAATGATCTCTACTCGGTTGGAACCGCAGCCATAGTTCACCGCCTTTTCCGTGCGCCCGATGGCACGATACGGATTGTGGTCCAGGGTCTTTCTCGATTCCGCATTCGCGAATTCGTCCAGGAAGATCCCTATTTGCGAGCCCGGGTCGAGGTGGCGAACGAAGTCGTTGAAGAAGGTCTGGAGATCCAGGCCCTGGGGCGAAATGTTCGCGACCAATTCGGACAGATTGCCGAGCTGGTACCCTCCATCCCTCGTGAGTTGGTCACGGCCTTGTCCGGGTTGGAAGACCCCCTGCAGGTTGCGTACTCGATCGCGAACTACCAGCGCATGGAGCTTCAGGAAGCGGAGGATCTGCTCGAACTCGATTCCACGACAGCCAAGCTCAAGCGGCTGGTCGCGCTTCTCACCAAGGAGCTGGAGGTCCTTCAGCTGGGAGCCAAGATCCAAGAAGAGGCTCGGTCCGAAATAGAGAAGGTTCAGCGCCAGTACTTTCTGCGCGAGCAGATGAAGGCGATCCAAAAGGAGCTGGGCGAGACTGACGAGCAGACGGCCGAGGTGGAGGAATTGCGCAAGAAGCTCGAGGCGGCGCACTTGCCTGAGGAAGCAAGCCACCAAGCCACGCAGGAACTGGATCGCCTCTCCAGGCTGCAGCCAGCGGCAGCGGAGTACGGCGTGATCCGAACCTATCTCGACTGGATGGTCTCGTTGCCGTGGAGCCGGGCTACTGAGGACCATTTGGATGTCGCCGACGCTCGCCGGGTCCTGGACGAGGACCATTACGGCTTGCGGGACGTGAAGGAACGTATTCTCGAGTATCTGGCGGTGCGGAAGCTTCGCGGGGAGCGACGGGCAGAGGCCCCGCCGGAGCCTGTGGATCCACTCCGGCGCGAACGCGAAGGAGCCATCCTGTGCTTCATTGGGCCCCCCGGGGTAGGAAAGACTTCCCTGGGACAATCCATCGCGCGAGCGATGGGCCGGAAGTTCGTGCGCATCTCGCTGGGGGGCGTGCACGACGAAGCGGAAATCCGCGGCCACCGTCGAACCTATATCGGAGCCTTGCCGGGCAGGATCTTGCAAGCCCTGCGGCGGGTGGAAACGCGCAATCCTGTCTTCATGCTCGATGAGGTCGATAAGCTCGGGGCCGATTTCCGGGGGGACCCCGCCTCCGCCCTGCTGGAGGTCCTCGATCCGGAACAGAATCGCGAGTTCCGGGACCACTACCTCGAGGTGGCCTTTGATCTCTCGCAGGTGCTTTTCATCACCACCGCCAATCTTCAGGAGACGATCCCCGGGCCGTTGCTAGACCGCATGGAGGTCATCCATATTTCCAGCTATACCGAACAGGAGAAGCTGGAGATCGCCAAAGGCTACCTGGTCCGGCGCCAGCTGCGGGAAAATGGCCTCCGTCCGCAGGAGATCTCCTTCCCGGACGAGACGATCACCTCGATGATCCGGCATTACACCCGGGAGGCCGGAGTCCGCAGCCTGGAGCGGGAGATCGGCTCGGTCTGTCGCAAGGTGGTTACGGGAATCGCGGAAGGAAAGTTGCAGAAGAGCGAAATCACTGCCCAAGTTCTCGAGGAGTTCCTCGGCCGCCCGCGCTTTTTCCCCACCGCCGAGGTCGAGGAGCGCACCTCGCTTCCGGGAGTGGCCACAGCGCTGGCCTGGACCCCCACCGGAGGGGATCTGCTCTTCATTGAGGCCACCCAAATGCCGGGGCGCCGCGGTTTTATGCTGACGGGGTCGCTCGGCCAAGTGATGCAGGAATCCGCCCACGCGGCCCTTTCCTTCGTCCGCTCGAAGAGCAAGGAGCTCGGGTTGGCCGAGGATTTCTTCGACCGACATGACATCCACTTGCACATTCCGGCTGGAGCGCAACCGAAGGACGGTCCCTCGGCGGGGATCACTATCGCCACCGCGTTGGTATCCTTGCTCTCAGGCAAACCCGTCCGACCGGAGGTCGGAATGACCGGCGAAATCACCTTGCGAGGACAGGTCCTGCCGATCGGAGGGGTCAAGGAGAAAGTGCTGGCCGCCCATCGTGCCGGCCTTCGAACCGTGATCTTGCCCAAACACAATCAGGGCGATCTGGACGACCTTCCCCAAGAGGTTCGCAAAGAGATCCGCTTTGTCTTCGTGGACACGGTCGATGAGGTCCTGCAGGTGGCCCTGGAGCCGCCGGTCTCGCGGAACGGTCGGGGGAGAGCCGCTCTTAAGTCGGGTCGCACATTGCACCGGCGCGGGCCGGGTCCGAAGCGTCGGGCGAGCTGAGGCCTCGGTCACATGCCGAATCTTCTCCTGGTTGAAGATGACCGCGATATGGTGACCCTCCTGCGGACCCTCCTGGAAATGGAGGGCTATACCGTCGGGTCGGCGCGCTCGGGAGACGCGGTGCTGGCCATGGTCGATCAACAACGCCCGGATATCGTTCTGCTGGATGTGAACCTGGCGGGTCAAAGCGGGCTACAGGTCCTGCAGACCCTGCGTTCCCGGGCGGAGACTCGGGCCATTCGCGTGATCATGACCTCCGGGATGGACCTGAGCGAGCAATGCTTACAGGAGGGGGCCGACGCGTTCCTTCTGAAGCCCTACATGCCCGACGAGCTTGTGCGCTTGCTGGAAGAGGTTCTCGCGCACTCTCCGCCTTCGTCAGCTTGATTCCGCGGGCGGCTGCTGCCACCCTTTCCCTTGTCAAACCATGAGAGAAAAGTGAGCCAACAAATCCAACGCCGATCCAGCCAGTGGTTCACGATCGATTTGCACCTCCACACTCCAGCCTCCTCGGACTATCAAGAGGAAGGAGTTGCGCTGGTGGATGTGCTCAGGCGGGCTGAAGCCCGCGGCCTTTCCGCCATCGCCTTGACGGACCATAACACCGTCGCGGGGTATCGCCGGTTGCAGGAGGAGATTAGTTTTCTCGAGCAATTGCAGGCCGCGGGCCGCCTGCTGCCGGAGGAAAAAGATCACCTCGCCGAAATGCAGCGGCTGCTCGCCAAGGTGGCCGTGTTTCCGGGCTTCGAATTCACAGCGACCTTGGGCTTTCACGTTCTGGCCGTGTTCCCGCAGGAAAAGTCGGCTCGTGAAATCGAGCATCTGCTGCTCGACCTGAACATCCCGGCCGACCAGCTCGACCTCGGCAGCTCCACCGTGGGAGCTTCAGCCGACGTGCTGAGTGCCTATCGAAAGATCGATGAGGCCGGGGGGTTGGTGATTGCGGCCCATGCGAATTCGAGCAATGGTGTCGCGATGCGGGGCTTTGACTTCGGCGGACAGACGAAGATCGCCTACACGCAAGATCTCCATCTGCACGCCCTGGAGGTGACCGACCTGGAACCACGGGGCTACCGCTCGACAGCCAAGTTCTTCAGCGGGACGAAGCCCGAGTACCCGCGCCGAATGCATTGTATCCAGGGCTCAGATTCTCATCGCCTGCGCCTGGACCCAAACAACCGCAAGAATCTGGGCGTGGGGGATCGGGCCACCGACGTGCTCCTGCCTGAGCTGAGCATCCAAGCCCTCAAGGAACTCTTCCTCAGTAACGACTTTGCCCGGACTCGCCCCCATCGCGCCGCCAAAGAGGAAGCCTACGACTTCATCCAGCTCGCCCGGGCCGAGGGCCCCAGCATCATCCAAGCATTCCACGAGAGTATGACCAACCGGGGGGGAAAGCTCTTCGCCATCATTGCCGATGTCTGCGCCTTTGCCAATGCGAATGGCGGAACCCTGTATGTGGGCGTGAGCCCGGACCCGAAGGTCCCCCCGGTCGGGATTGCCAATGCCTCCCAGGCGGTGGCCATCCTCGAGCGCGAGATCCGCAATAAAATCAGCCCGACGCTGGCCTGTAGTGTGGAAACCCAGGAAACGGTTGGGAAGAAAGTGGTGCGCATCCTGGTTCCTCGCGGGGCGGACCCTCCCTATGCGGTGGATGACAACAAAGTGTACATGCGGGAGGAGGCCGAGAGCGTTCTGGCCGTCCGGGATGAGATCGTGCAGCTGGTGCTGCGGGGAAGAGCCCTCCTGCCTGCCTCCGAGCCGCCTGCTCTAGCCCAAGTCCCCGAGGCAACCAGGACAAACGTGACGGAAATGGCCGCGGCTACTCCGGGATCCTTGGCGCCGCCTCGAACCGGCGTCGAAGTCGTTGGCTTCGAGGAACGCGATGGGAATCGATACTTCACCATGCGGGACTTGCGGAACGGGATGGTGGTCAAGAATGTGACCCGGGCATCGGCCCGGCGGCTCTGGCACTATGCAATCACCGAGTACGCGAGTCTCCCTCCGGCCGAGCGCGTCAGTTGGGCGGGGGATCTCGCCCTCATAAAGAAACGCACTCACCGGGGGGTCGATCGCTACGATCTCTTGCAACGGACCCGTGAAGGATTGCGAGCCTATTTTGGCGTCACCGAAGAAGGGCTGCACGGGGATTGGAAGCAACTGATTGGCCCCGAGGAAGAATAGGTGTCGATTCGCGAGTGCCGTTTTCCAGACGACTTCCCGAATGTACTGGACCTGTGGCAAAGGTGTGCTCCGGGAATATCCTTAGGGGCCTCGGACACGCCGCAGGAGATCGAGAAGAAGCTGTGCCGAGACCCGGATCTGTTTCTCGTCCTCGAAGAAGGGGGCAAGATTCTCGGCACCGTCCTGGGTGGCTTTGACGGGCGGCGCGGTATGGTCTACCACCTCGCGGTCGATCCCGCCCATCGGCAGGAGGGGCTGGGCCATAGCTTAATGCAAGAGGTCGAGGCGCGCCTGCGCCGGAAAGGTTGTCGCAAGGCGTATCTGTTGGTCGTGCCGGGGAATGGGGCCCTGGATTTCTATTTGACTCAGGGCTGGCAACCGATGCCCGTGCATCTCCTGGCCAAAGAATTGCTCTAAGCGGACCCCCAGGCGAATTTTCCGGCCTGGGTGAGCCCTCTCGTCGGCTCTCGGCTTCCCCCGATTCATCGGCCCGATCCAGCAGGAAGGGACTGTTCAGGCAACCGTCCGCTGCCGCCCGGCGGTGCGCATTCGGGCGGCAATACGGATGGTCTTGGCGAAGGGTTTCCTTCCCCTGGCGGGATTCGATCGGAACGAAGGGGTTGGGCGAGAATCCAAGGGCCTCCGCTGGCAAGGGGCGGGAGAATCGAGTTCGGATCGCGGGGAGCCGCGAGAGGCGGCCCTCTCAAACCGGTTCCTGCCTCCTGAGCCTCAGGAGGCAGCGGCGGGATTGACCGCCATGGGCAGCCCCGGGATCCAAGAGGCAGGGCCTCATGGCCGGAGGGTCGATGCCATAGGGGGCTCACTTGAGTGGACTGAGCCCCTGGCCCATCCGCAACCGACGATGGAGGGAGCGAACCATGACGAGTTTGCTTCTGGAGGAGATCCGCGAGCAGCCGGAGATCCTGCGAACGTTCCTGCGCGAGGAGCGCTCTCATGTCCGCGAGATCGCTGGCGACCTCTCCCGGCGTCCGATCACCTGTGTGATCATTGTGGCCCGGGGATCCTCTGACAACGCGGCGACCTATGGCCGGTATCTCCTGGAGAGCCGTGCTCGCTGGCCGGTCTCCCTGGCGGCGCCTTCGCTATTTACCCTTTATCGACGACCTCCGAATCTGAGGGGCGCGCTCATTATTGGGATTTCACAATCAGGCGAATCTGAAGATGTTCTTGAGGTCGTGGCGGAGGGGCGACGCCAAGGGGCGGCGACACTGGCGATCACCAACGTCGAAGGGTCTCCGATGGCTCGGGAAGCGGAGCACGTTCTCTTGTGCCGAGCCCGGATCGAAAAAAGCATCGCCGCCACCAAGACCTATACGGCCGAACTCTATGCTCTGGCCTGGCTGGCCACGGAGGTCGCTGGGGACGGGGAGGGCGAACGGCAGCTTCAAGAGCTGCCCGACCGGCACGAACAGAGCCTGGCAGTCGAAACTCTAGTCCGAGAGCGAGCCGAGCGTTATCGGTACGCACGTCATGTGGCCGTGGTTGCCCGCGGGTTCAACTATGCCACCGCCTTTGAGATTGCGCTCAAGCTCAAGGAGTTGACCTACACGATTGCCGAGCCGTACAGTTCGGCCGATTTTCGTCATGGGCCGATCGCCATCGTCGAACCGGGCTTCCCGGTCGTCGTCATCGCCCCTTCCGGTCTGGCCTTGGAGGACGTCGGGTCTTTGGCCCGGGAGCTTCATGAGCGAAAGGCCGAGCTTCTGATGATATCGGATCGGAGTGAGATGCTCAGTCTCGCTCAGGTCCCGCTGAGGCTGCCCGACGGAATCCAGGAATGGGTTTCCCCGATCGTGGCCGTGGTTCCAGGCCAATTCCTGGCGGCGTATCTCGCTTTGGCCAAGGGCCTCGACCCCGATCAACCTCGCGCGTTGCGCAAGATCACCATCACCCGATAGCGTTCGAGCTCCAAGAAGGACCGCCCGGGATGTAGCTGGCAGGCCTTCCGACAGGAGGGCGAGATGAGAGTGTCAATCTTGACCGTTTCGGATCGTTCTTCACGGCGGGAGAGGCAAGATGCCTCCGGTCCCATGCTGCGCGAGATGGCGGAAGCGCGGGGGTGGGTGGTAGTAGCGACCGACATTGTTCCCGATGAGAAGCTTCAGATTTCAAGTCGACTGCGAGAGTGGTGTGACATGGATGTCACCGATCTGGTGTTGACCACGGGGGGCACCGGTTTCGCCACCCGAGATGTCACCCCTGAGGCCACACGGGATGTGATCGAGAGGGAGGCCCCAGGGCTAGCCGAAGCCATGCGTGCCGCCGCCTTTCCCCATAATCCGCATGCCATGCTCTCCAGGGGAATGGCCGGTATTCGCGGGAAAACGCTCGTGGTGAACCTGCCGGGGAGTCCCAAGGGGGCCAAGGAGGGGCTGGAGGTCATTTCTCCGGCTCTCCCGCACGCCATCGAGCTGATTCGGGGGAACCCAGGGGCCGAGTCCGGTCATCGCCATCTTCCCGGCTGAGGGGAGGGCATTGGCCCGGGGCGAGGCGCCCAGACAACCCTTGACCATCTTTCTCCAAATGGTTATAATTCGGACTGCAGATAGGAGAACTGGACTTAGGAAAACTAGCGCGGCGCTGGGCAGGGCCCGAGCGCTGGGTTTGTATTGCCTGTTCGTGCCGAACGAGTGTTTGCTGTCGAGTTCGCAGTGGGTTTTCGCCGGAGGGAGGGTGACGAGTGGAAGCCAAGAACATCAGTGCCATTAAGGTCAGCTTAGCATCTCCGGACACGATCAAGAGCTGGTCCTATGGTGAGGTCACTCGCCCTGAGACGATTAACTATCGACGTCTCCGGCCTGAGAAAGATGGGCTTTTTGACGAGGCGATCTTCGGTCCGACCCGCGACTGGCAGTGCTATTGCGGCAAGTACAAGAACATCCGCCACCGGGGCGTGATCTGCGACAAGTGCGGGGTGGAGGTTACGCGCTCCTCGGTCCGCCGTGAGCGCATGGGCCACATTGAGCTGGGCGCACCCGTGGCCCACGTGTGGTACACGCGTCGGGTCCCTTCGTACCTGGGGCTGCTTCTGGACATCTCCCGGCGCAATCTGGACCGCGTTCTGTACTTCGCTCAATACGTTGTGACCCACGTCGATGAGGAGGCCCGCCAAAAGGCCCTGCGTCGTCTTGACGAAGAGGTGGACCGGCTGGAAAAGCGCCGCGGGGATGAGGTTAACCAGAAGATCGCGCAGGTGAAGGCCTCCAGGGACAAGCGAGTGGAGGAACTGGAAGCTCGGGTCGCGCGGTCCAAGGAGAAATTCGAGGAAGAAGTCAATGAGCGCCTGGAGCCCCTGATCAAAGAGGGGCAGAGAATGGAGCAGTCCCTGCGTGAGAAGGTAGGGACTACCATCCGGGTTCCCATTGAGTTTGTTCCCACTCGCACGGAGATCGCCGAAAAGGGGACGACCATCTCCAGTAAGCACCTGACCATCCTGCAAAAGGCCGTGAAATCCCGGCTAGAGGAAATTGAGAGCGAGCTGAAGGAGAAGCGCGACCGATCCGTCGAGAGAATCAAGCTGGACATGGACAAGGTGCGGGCGGAGGCCGAAGAGGAGCTGGCCGGCCTGCGCAATCAGCTTGAGGATCAGTCGGCCAGCGATCACGAAGAATTGGTGAATCAACGCGATGAGCTCATGGAGATCCAGCCCCTCTCCTTCTTAGGAGAGAGCCGGTATCGGGAGCTCAAGAACCGCTGGGGCCAAGTGTTCAAGGCCGAGATGGGCGCGGAGGCGTTTCTTGAGATCCTGCGCAACCTCGATCTGGACAAGTTGGCCAATTCCCTCTGGCATGAAGTCCGGACGACCAAGAGCAAGCAGCGAAAGAAGAAGGCGACGAAACGACTCAAAGTGATTGAGGCCTTCCGCCGGTCGGCCAATCGACCGGAGTGGATGGTGATGACCGTGCTTCCTGTCATCCCGCCGGAGTTGCGTCCCATGGTGCAGCTTGACGGAGGTCGTTTCGCTACCTCGGATCTCAATGATCTTTATCGGCGGGTGATCAACCGAAACAATCGGCTCAAGAGATTGATCGAACTGGGCGCTCCGGATGTGATCGTGCGCAATGAGAAGCGCATGCTCCAGGAGGCCGTCGACTCGCTGATCGACAACTCGCAACGAGGCAAAGCGCTGTCGCGGCGCGGTCGGCGGGAACTGAAGTCCTTGAGTGACATGCTCAAGGGAAAGAAGGGTCGCTTCCGCCGCAACCTGCTCGGAAAGCGTGTGGACTACTCGGGCCGTTCGGTGATTGTAGTTGGACCGAAATTGAAGCTCTACCAATGCGGCCTGCCGAAGGTGATGGCCCTCGAGTTGTATCGCCCCTTCGTGATTGCCAAGCTGGTGCAGTATGGGTATGCCAACAATGTGAAGGGTGCGCGACGCTCGATCGAGCGCGAGCGCCCCGAGGTCTGGGAGGTTTTGGAGGAGGTCATCCGCGACCGGCCCGTGCTTCTCAACCGGGCACCCACTTTGCACCGTCTGGGCATTCAAGCCTTTGAGCCCGTCTTGGTCGAGGGGAAGGCCATCCAGATTCACCCCCTGGTGTGCGCGGCCTTCAATGCCGACTTCGACGGCGACCAAATGGCGGTGCATGTACCGCTTTCGGACAAGGCGGTCTGGGAGGCGCGGGAGTTGATGCTTTCGACGAAGAACCTGCTCAAGCCCGCGGATGGGGAGCCGATCGTCGGCCCGACTAAGGACATGGTCTTGGGCGTCTACTACTTGACGATGACCGACCCGCGTCTGGAGGCCAGGGCCGATTCGGAGATTCATTCTTTCAGCAGCCTGGACGAGGTGGAGCTGGCCTATCGGTTGGGGAAGGCTGAGTTGCATGCCCCCGTCCATGCGCTCGTGACCACCTGGTATAACGAGAAGGGCGAACGGTACCAACGCGGGCAACGGCGCGTCATGCGCACGACCGTTGGGCGGGTGCTGTTCAACTTGGTGCTCCCGGATGCCCTGCGCTTCGTCAACCAGTCTCTCGATAAAGGCGCCTTGCAGCGATTGGTTTCCCAGTCCTACCAGGTTTTGGGTTCGGAAGCGACCATCGGGCTGGTGGACCGGGTCAAGGAAATTGGATTCGCATACGCCACTCGCTCGGGGACGACCATCGCCATTTCGGACATTGCCGTCCCGCCCGAAAAGAAGGACATCATCAATCGTTCCCTTGAGGAGCAGGATCTGATCGAACGGGACTACCGGCGCGGACTGTTGACCGAGCAAGAGCAGAATGAGCGCATCATTGAACTGTGGCAGCATGCCGTCAATGATGTCGGGGATGCCGTCAAGCAGCACATGGATCCGACGGGTAACCTGAGTACGATGGCCCTGTCCGGTGCGACGAAAGGCGGGTTTGGGCCGATCTCCCAGTTGGCTGGCATGCGCGGCCTCATGGCTGACCCGGCGGGTCGCATCATCCCGTTGCCGATCCGGTCCAACTTCCGGGATGGACTGACCGCCCTGGAGTACTTCATCTCCACCCATGGGGCGCGCAAGGGTCTGGCCGATACCGCGCTGCGCACCGCGGATGCGGGCTACCTCACCCGGCGTCTGGTGGACGTCGCCCAGGATGTCATCATTACCGACCACGACTGCGGGACCGAAGATGGCATTCACATTCGCCGCAAGGATGATGTGGCGGGCCAGTCCTACGAGTCGCGGTTGTTCGGTCGGGTAGCGGCGCGCAAGGTGGTGGACACGCAGACGGGTGAGCTGATCACGGGGCGGAATGAGCTCATCACTCTCGAACAGGCCCGTCGCATTGCCCTGAGCGGATTGGAGGAAGTGCTGGTCCGGTCTCCCCTGACCTGTGCCATGCGTCACGGCCTCTGCCAGCTCTGCTATGGGTTGGATCTGGGTCGGGGTGCCTTGGTGGAGTTGGGCGCGGCCGTGGGAATTGTGGCGGCGCAGTCGATCGGGGAACCGGGGACCCAGCTCACCTTGCGCACTTTCCACACGGGAGGCGTCGCCGCGGGCGGGGACATCACCTCAGGGCTGCCCCGCGTCGAGGAGCTCTTCGAGGCGCGCAAGAAACCAAAGGGCGAGGCCGTGGTCAGTGAGATCAGCGGGCTCGTGGAGATTCACCGCAAAGAGGGCGGGCAGCGCACCTTGCGGGTCGTCAACAGTGAGCTCTTGCGAGATGAGTATCAGGTCCCTGGAAATTGGTCGTTGAAAATCGAAGACGGATCCGCGATTGAGGCCGGAACCATTATCGCCAGCCGCGGGGAAGCAGAGATTTCCGCCGAACATGGAGGCCGAGCTCGCGTCCGCGACCACAAAGTCCTGGTTACCTATGAGCGCAGGGACGAGGGCGAATACGAGATTCCTTCCGGAGCGCGCTTGGTCGCGGGCGAGGGGCAGACCGTGGAGGCGGGTCAAAGCCTGACCGAGGGGTCCCTCAACCCCCATCGCATTCTGAGAATCCAGGGGCGGGAGGCCTGCTTCCTCTATTTGCTCACGGAAATCCAGAAAGTGTATCGCGCCCAGGGCCAGAACATCAATGACAAACACTTCGAAGTGACCTTGCGCAAAATGCTAGCCAAGGTACAGGTCGTCCGCCCGGGCGACACAGACTACCTGCCGGGAGAGCTTTTGGATCGGCTGAAGCTTCAGGACATCAACGAAAAGTTGCTGGCGGAGGGCAAGCAGCCCGCGACCGCAGCCCCCGTGCTTCTGGGGGTTACCAAGGCCTCCCTCAGCACGGATTCGTTCTTTTCGGCTTCCTCTTTCCAGCACACCATCAAGGTGCTGGCGGGAGCGGCGATCGAGGGACGTGTCGATCCTTTGCTGGGCCTCAAAGAGAATGTCATCATCGGAAAGCTGATCCCCGCGGGTACGGGCTTCCAGAAGCGCGAGCCCGTTGTGGAGGAAGAACCGGTGATGGCCCCCAATACCATTGCGGAATGAGCCAGGGAAGCGTGCCGAAGCTCAGGCGGGCCGAGGCGTCCCGCACGAGCGTTCCAGAAGGGCCCGACCGTCGCGGTCACCGGGTGAGGCTGCAAGTCCGCAGAGAATCCCAGCAGGCCAACCCGGTGGGCGATCCTCCCCGAGGGTCGCAAGGCACAATACCCGCGTCAAGCCGGGCAACCCCGCACGCGGATTGGACCGGGGTCTCAGGACGAAGCTTGGGCCACCAGCCGGAGCCAGCCGGCGTCGGACCTAGGGCGCGCACGCGGGAAGAGGGTCCTGCCCGGATCCAAGATCCACCCAGGAGAGCTTGCCGGGCTTGACCGTGACCGTGGCCGACTGCAGTTTCGAAGAAAAAGCCGAGATCTGATAGCTCCCCGGCTCAAGGTCAGTGGCAGCGAAGTTCTCCTGGAGGGAATCGTCGCTCCCGGACGTGCTGGGCTCGAGTTCATAGGTGGTCAAGTAGCGGACGGTCCGCAGGACCCCGGAACCATCCCACTTCCTCAAAGTGACAGTGCGGCCGGGCAGCATATTGCCAGAACTGTCTACAACCCTTCCCGCCAGGGCCCCCAAGGTCATCCCCGCCTCGGTTCGAGGCGCAAGCCAAAGCTCCGGGTTGCGAACGCTGGTGTATTCGTTGGTACCTACTCGCACCTCGAAGTGCAGGTGGGCACCGATCGCCACACCGGTCAGGCCGACTCTCCCGATTAGATCTCCCGGCGACACATGTTGACCGGCTTTGATCGAGATGTCGTTCAGGTGGCCTTGAAGGAGGAAAATGGGGCGACCCTCGGTTTGACGATCAAGTTGCAACACCACCGCATTGCCATAAAAACCGAACGAAGGGCCCAACAAGACCTGATCATCGTCTCCCGCGAAAACCACGGTCCCAGAGGCCGCGGCGACCACCGGCGTGCCTAGGGGATTGGGAAGATCGATGCCGTGGTGCGGCTCAAGAGTTTCTCCTTCGGTTGATCCGAAGGGATAGCTCGTGTCGATCCGCTGGTCAAAACCTTGCGGGATCGGTCGGCCCAGCCAAAGCAGGGGGCAGATGCTCGGCGGGGTCAGCGAGGGGATGAGGATTCCAGGAGGGGCCGTCGGCGCAGGCGGAGGTAGTGCGCCCCTTGGAGACGAAGCTTCAGAGCTGAGGGCAGTGGGCGCGGCAGAGAAGGATGGCTGAGGATGGACCGCCGCTCCCGCAGCCCTTCCCGCGCAACCCTCTTGGCCGAGGGCCAGCCCGCAGGAAAGGAAGGCCGTCAGAGCGGCCCAGCGCAGTCCAGTTCGAGGGGGGATGCCCCTCCGCGGCTCGGTCATGGCCGGCTATTTACCCGAGGCAGGATCCGGGATTGGAGTGACTTCAGGGCCGCCTCGGAGCCAGCTTCGATTTGCTCAAGCTCATGCCTCATCTGGTCAGCGCGTTCGTCCCCTGGCAAGTCAAGCAAGTTGATGCGCACATTCAGTCCCGCGGATCGCAGCGCCGCACTCGCCATGAATCCGGCCGTGCCGACATCAGAGGCAGCCGAGGGAAGGCCTATTTCGGCCGCTTGACCTGCTAGCTCCAGGAGGCGGAAGGCGTGCTGACAAACTTCGAATGGGATCTGGGCGGCGCGTAGCAGAGCCTCGCGTCTGGAGCGCAGGGCGAGCTCTTGTTCCTGATCGTTTCCCGAGGGGAGTCGCCGCGCCTGCAGGACCTGCTCGAAGGCCAAGGAGTCCTCCCGCACCGCCTGCTCCATCTGCGCGCGAAGGGCGTCGGCTTCCCGGATCATGGTCAGCATGTCTTCCCGGACGCCGGCATACTTATTTCGTCCTGCGGTCAGGCGGGCCACCATGCTGACCAGAGCCGCGGCCATGGCCGCAGCCAGGGCGGCTGCCGAACCGCCACCGGGCGTGGGTTCGCCGGAGGCCAAGTCCTGGAGGAAGCTCTGCTCGGCATGGGCGAGATTCCCCTCGCCGGTCGAGCCGAGTCGGTTTTCAATCACCTGCTCGGCCGCGAACGGCTCAAGCTGGAGGTACCAAGCCGCGGCATCCAGGAGGGCGGCCCCGGGTACCAACCCAACGATCTCTCCCCGGACCATTCTCGTTCCCCAATGGGCGGCTTCACGGCGGACCATCTCACATGCGCGTGCGATTGAGGTCTGCGTATGGTCCGTCAAATTCATGGAGACCTGTGCCCGGCCCTCCACCAGAAGCCCCAGGGCCTTGACATTTCTCAGTCCCCCCGTCGCTCCGCGCACCGCGCGGGCAATTCGCTTGGCGATCTCCACGTCGGGCGTGTCCAGGTAGACATTGTAGGCCACCAGAGGTCGCCGAGCTCCGACCACCGTGGCCCCGGCGGGACCGAGGTGTGCCGGGCCAAAGTCCGGACGACGATCTGGGTTGGTCCCGATCTCGTCCTTCAGGCCCTCATACTCGCCTCGTCGAATGTCCTCCAGGTTGGCTCGGCCCGGGCGAAGCGCAGCGGCCTCATACAGGTAGACCGGGAGGCCCAACTCCTCCCCCAGGCGACTTCCCAGATGCCGCGCGAGATTGACACAATCTGCCAGGGTCAGCCCTTGCAGTGGAATGAACGGGATCACATCGGTGGCGCCGATGCGCGGATGTTGGCCCACATGTTGATTGAGGTCAATAAGCTGTGCGGCCTGAGCAGTTGCTGCAAAGGCTGCGGTCTCGACGGCCTGCGGCGAACCCACAAAGGTGAGGACGGTCCGGTTATGGTCGGGGTCGCTGTGTTGGTCCAGGAGACGGACTCCGGGGGTGCCCACTACCGTTTTCACCAGCTGGAGAATGATTTCGTTGCGACGTCCTTCGGAGAAATTGGGAACACATTCGACCAGTGGGATTGACATGGTAGCCTCACCTCGGGCGGCCGGCGACGACGAGGGGATTATATATCTCCCGCAGCAGCCGTCAGACGGCTGGAACCCACACAGCGGAAACTTCGCGGGAACGAAAGATCGCAACTGGTATAATCCTGTCGTTTTGGGCAACCTGACAGGTTGCCGGCGGGGGGGTGTCGATGAAACTCCACGAATACCAATCCAAGCAGATCTTTGCCGACAACGGAGTTCCGATCCCCCACGGTAGGGTTGCGGTCACCGCAGCGGCTGCAAAGGAAATCGCGGAAGAGCTGGGTGGCCGCGTTGTCATTAAAGCCCAGGTATTGGTGGGGGGTCGAGGCAAGGCGGGAGGAGTTCGTTTGGTCAAGTCCCCTGGGGAGGCCGAGGAGATTGCCACCCAGCTGCTGAGCATGCAGATCAAAGGCCTTTCCGTGCGGCGCGTCTTGGTGGATGAGACGGCGAGTATTCGAACGGAAATCTACTTGGGCATTACCAACGACCGAATGACGCGTCGACCGGTCATTGTCGCCTCGGGGGAGGGGGGGGTTGAGATCGAAGAGGTGGCCCGCACCTCGCCTGAGAGGATTGTGCGTGTTCCGATTGACCCTTTCTTGGGACTGCGCGAGTACCAGGCTCGGAGCGTGGCCGCGCGAATTGGCCTCGACCGGGACCATTGGAAAGCCTTTGGACAGATCTGCCTCGGGCTTTATGGGGCCTACTCCCGATGCGATGCGACCTTAGCCGAAATCAATCCCCTGGTCATCACCGAAGAGGGCAGATTTCTGGCCCTCGATGGCAAGATGCTCATTGATGACAACGCAATGTTTCGTCACCCGGATTTGGCGGAGCTGCGAGATGTGGACGAAGAGCAGCCGGAGGAGACCGAGGCGCGCAAGTACGGCCTTTCCTACGTCAAGATGGACGGCCAGGTCGGCTGCATGGTGAACGGAGCTGGCTTGGCCATGGCAACTATGGATCTCATCAAGTCCTGTGGCGGCAACCCCGCCAATTTTCTCGATATCGGGGGAGGGGCAAGCTCGGAGAAAGTGGCGGCGGCCCTTCGAATCATTCTTACCGATGCGAATGTCCGCAGTGTGCTGTTCAACATCTTCGGAGGCATCACGCGCTGCGACGAGGTAGCCCGCGGCATCTTGAATGCTTTGCGTACGGTTACGAGGCCGGTTCCCATGGTGGCGCGCTTGGTGGGCACAAATGAGGAAGAAGGAAGACGGATCTTGGCGAGCGCGAAGATGGACACGGCCCTGACGCTCGTGGAGGCAGCGCAGAAGGCTGTCACTCTGGCCATGGGATAGAGCTGAGCCTCCCGGTGGGATTCCTCCGCTGGAACCGAGGATCGGTATCTCGAAGGGCAGGGCGGTCATGAGCATCTTGGTCAACAAGAACACCAAGGTCGTGGTCCAAGGCATCACGGGTCGTGAAGGTCTGTTCCACACCGAGCAAATGTTGGAATACGGGACCCATGTCGTGGCCGGCGTGCGACCCGGGAAGGGTGGGGAGTGGGTCGCTGGGGGAAAAGTCCCCGTCTTCGATACGGTGTCCGGCGCCCTGGAAGCGACGGGTGCGAATTGCGCCGTCATCTTTGTTCCAGCTCGGGGAGCGACCGATGCGATCCTCGAGGCCGGCGAGGTGGGTATCCCCTTGATTGTCTGCATCAGCGAGGGCATTCCGGTCCAGGACATGATGCGGGTGCGCCTTTTCCTGGATCAGAGAGGGGTAAGGCTCGTCGGTCCAAATTGCCCAGGCCTACTCACTCCTGGAGAAACCAAAGTCGGCATCATCCCCGGCCACATTGCCCGGCCCGGGAGCGTTGGAATCGTATCCAGGTCGGGAACTCTGACCTATGAAGTGATCCACGCCCTTTCTGAAGAAGGCATGGGACAATCAACCTGTGTGGGGATGGGGGGAGATCCCGTCCACGGCATCGGCTTCCTGGAGGCCCTTGAATTGTTCGAAGGCGATCCCCAGACCGACAAAGTCGTGCTGATCGGGGAAATTGGCGGCAACGATGAGGAAAGGGCGGCAGAGTTCATCGCCGATCACATGACCAAGCCGGTGGTGGCTCTCATCGTGGGTCAGACCGCCCCGACCGGGAAGCGAATGGGGCATGCCGGGGCGATCATCGAAGGCGGTTCTGGCACTGCCGCGGAGAAAATGCGGGCGCTGGAAAGCGTCGGGGTGAAGGTCGCAGGCCATCCGAATGAGGTCCCGACCCTGCTGACCTAACGGTTCCGCACCTCGGGAGAGCACAGGAGCTCATCACGAATGGGGGCGCAGAGGGTAGGGAGGGAGATCTGAGATCCCATCCGCAACCTGAAGCCACCGAGCCTTCTCGGCAAGGCGGTCTGGATTGGATTCAAGTGGGCGGTTGGAAGGTGGAGGCCAGGCTCCTGCGTCTGACCGCTTCACGACGATGCGATCTGGCCGAGTGTCGCGGACATTGTTGCGGGGGGGGCGTGTGGATCGATGTGGGCGAGGCGGCGCGGATTGTCGAGGCTGCAGGCCAGATCAAACCTCACTTGCCGGTGCCCTTGCGGGACGAAGAGCTCTGGTTTGACGGGGTCGTGGAGGCTGATGCGGATTTCCCCACCGGCTATGCGATGGGAACGCGTGTTCAGCCCAGTCCCGACCATCCGATGGGATCGGCCTGCGTCTTCCTGCGGCCTGACTTCCGTTGCGCGCTGCAAGTGGCTGGGAATGCGGATGGAGAAGGGGCCTGGAAGTACAAGCCGTACTATTGTGCCTTGCACCCTATCACTCGGAGCGGCCCCGAGATCTCATTGGATGCAGAGAATGAGATCTATATCGAAGGTGGTTGCTGCCATCGGCCCGGACCCGAGCAGATCCCGATGTACCTTTTCTTCGAGCGGGAGCTGCGACTAGCCATGGGTGACGACGACTACAAGAATCTTCAGGCCCTTGCAAGGGATGATCGTTCCTCAACCCTCCAGAAATAGCGGTGCGTTCGGGTAGGCCGTGGCTCGAACCGGGCTCGCAATTTCCACAGCTTTGCCTAATCGGAGCCGCTGGGATTATTGACCCGGTCTCAGGATCGTGATGGACTCACCCGAACCCCCGCATGGCTGTGCCTGCCTGGCTCTCGATCCTCTGGCAGAGAAGTTGGAATGTGCGGTTAACACCCACGTGTTGTCGTGCGGACCCCACCCTGTCTTTCGAATCCGCGGGTTGGCCGCCTTCCGGTCGTTTCTTGGATCCCTGCCAACCGCCCTTCCCCCACCTTGGGCTCCACCCCTTCCGGACCTCGCCTGGACTCAGGTGTGGCACTCTGGTCCCTTGGGGCCTAGAATGCTTGCGGCGACCCTCGCAGGCGGAGCCGTCGACCTTACAGCGGATGTTGGAAGCAGGACCAGCAGAGTTCTTCCCGGGGGAATCCCCCACAGCCGCCCTTTGCCAGCCATTGCTAGGGCGAGCCCGATTGCTCAGGGACCGCGCCTTGCTCGGCTCGGCCCGGCGCGCGCTTGCGAGTGGAGGGCAACAGGGTGGTGGCTTGGGAAAGGCATGGCCTGGGAGAGCAGGGTCGACCCTCTGGCCGAATCCCTTCCACGTCGCTGTGCAACCTGGGGACCTTGGGTTGGTTAGAAGCAGGAGAGATCGATGCCACAAAGCGCTTCCTTGACCGTCTTCGGGCTTGTTCCTCTGGTGGCCTTCTTACCCCTGATCGGCCTGCTGCTCAACTTGGCTCTGGGCCGTCGGCTTGGCGAGCACTTTGTTTCCTGGGTTGCCTGTTCGGCTGCCCTCCTGGCGCTGGGAATGTCGGTGGCTTTGGCTGTAGACCTGTTTTTTGCCCCCGCCGGGGCGATTATCCATCTCGCAGATTGGATCCAGGTGGGGCAGCTCTCGGTCCCCTGGGATTTCCAAGTGGATACCCTTTCCGTGACCATGATGCTTGTAGTCACCGGGGTCGGTTCGCTGATCCATGTCTACGCCGTGGGCTACATGCACGAGGACGTCCGGCGGAATCAGGATCCGGGTCGATACGCCCGTTTCTTTGTCTACTTCAATCTCTTCCTGATTGCAATGCTCATTCTGGTCAGCGCCGACAGCTTCCTGATGATGTTTGTGGGCTGGGAGGGAGTCGGTTTGTGCTCCTATCTGCTGATCAGCTTCTGGTACGAGAAAGGAAAGGACGGCATCGGCAATGCCGTTGCCGGCCGAAAGGCTTTCGTGACAACCCGCATTGGAGACGTGGGCTTCTTGCTCGCCATGTTTCTCGTCTTTTGGACGTTCGGAAGCCTCCGCTTTGAACCCGTCTTCTCAAAAGCCCAGCAGCTGGGGCCGGCCGTGAGCGGTGCGGCCACGGCCATCACCCTCCTGCTCCTGCTAGGAGCCGTCGGCAAGTCGGCCCAGATCCCTCTTCACATTTGGCTGCCCGACGCGATGGCTGGCCCCACCCCCGTCTCGGCCCTGATCCACGCCGCCACGATGGTGACGGCGGGGGTCTACATGATTGCACGCATGCATGTTCTCTTCGCACTGGCGCCCTTCTCGCAGGAGGTCGTGGCCCTCTTGGGGTCCATTACCGCTCTTTTTGCGGCAACCATCGCACTGGCCCAAAATGACATCAAGAAAATCCTGGCCTATTCGACCATCAGCCAATTGGGTTACATGATTGCCGCGGCAGGCTTGGGGGCCTACGTGGCCGCGATGTTTCACCTGGTGACGCACGCCTTTTTCAAGGCTCTGCTCTTCCTCGGCGCCGGATCGGTGACTCAAGGCCTGGAGCAAGGTCACCGGGATCGCGGTCGGGCCGCAGGCCGCGAGGGGATCGCAGGCCCCGATGAGGGATTCAACCCGCAGGATATCCGCAACATGGGGGGGCTGTGGGGCAAGATGCCCATCACGGCCTGGACCTACCTCCTCGCCGCCTTGGCGCTGTCAGGAATTCCGCCCACGGCCGGTTTCTTTTCCAAGGACGAGATTCTCACGGACGCGGCTGGGACAAGCTTCGTTGTCTATTTGCTCCTGGCCTTGGCGGCCTTCCTCACCGCGCTCTACATGACGCGTCAGGTCTGGCTCGTTTTCTTCGCCAAGCCGCGCACGGCAGCGGCGGCGAATGCCCGCGAGAATCCGGCCGTGATGACCGGGCCGTTGATCGTGCTGGGAATCGGGGTGGTCTTGGGTGGGTTAATCAACTTTCCACGGCTATCCAGTTTCGCGCAATGGCTCGGGCACACGCTGGGGAAAGTACAAGGAGCCCCCTTCAGTTTGTCGGTCTCGGCGATCTCAACGGGGGCCGCGCTGCTGGCGGTCGGGTTGGGGGTGATGGCTTACCGATCGCGCGGGGCGCAGCCGGAAGCCGCGGATCCGCTGCGGGGAATCCTTGGCCCAGCTTTTGCGGCCATGGAGAAGAACTGGTGGGTGGACCCGCTCTACGATCTTCTCGTCCTGCGACCCTACCACTGGCTGGCGGGATTCCTCGCCGATCAGGTCGACGCTCAGGGTGTCGACGCCGCCTTTGACGGCCTGGGGGCTCTGGCCCGGAAAGCCGGCGGCGGGCTCGCGAAGCTTCAGGTCGGGAAGGTTCGCACTTATCTGCTCATTTTTCTCATCGCAGCCATCTTGATCCTGGGCTACTTTCTCCTTCTCCCAAGGGGAGGGCTCTAGCCGAATCCGGTAGGCAGTCTGGCGGGGAGAGACCATGAATGTCTTGCTTCACCCTCTGACGCTGGTAGTCTTCTTCCCCTTGGTGGGCGTCGTGCTGCTGCTTTTTCTCAAGGAGGAGCAGCGCCAAGAACAGGGATGGATCGCCTTTCTCACCTCTCTGGTCACCTTTGGCCTGTCGCTCTGGGTGTTGACGCGATTCCAGACAGGCAACCCCGCTCTGCAGCTTGAGCTGCGAGTTCCTTGGATCCAGATCGGTGGCATCTGGAACATCGAGTTCCACCTGGGGGTGGACGGGATCAGCCTCCTTCTTCTTCTGTTGACCACCCTGCTGACGACCGTCGCGATCCTCTCGAGCTGGGGGACCGTCCAAGAGCGGAGCCGTGAGTTCTACATCGTTTTTCTGCTGCTGGAAATCGGGATGGTGGGCGTCTTTCTGGCGCTGGACTTGTTCCTTTTCTACATCTTCTGGGAGTTCACCCTGGTACCGATGTACCTTCTGATCGGAATCTGGGGCGGGCCGCGCAAGATCTACGCCGCACTCAAGTTCTTCCTGTACACCTCGGCCGGCTCGGTCCTCATGTTCCTGGCCATCATCTGGCTGGGGATGTCGGGCGGGACCTTCTCCCTTCCCGATCTGATGGCTAGAGGCCACATCCCCTCCTCGGCGCAAACCTTCTTATTCCTTGCCTTTGCCCTGGCATTTGCCATCAAGGTTCCGCTTTGGCCCCTTCACTCCTGGTTGCCCGATGCGCATGTGGAGGCGCCCACGGCCGGATCCGTCCTCTTGGCCGGGATCCTGCTGAAAATGGGGACCTATGGCTTCCTGCGCTTTAACCTAACGCTTTTCCCCCAGGCTTCGATCCGGTTTGCCCCGCTCATCTCGGTCCTCGCGGTTGTCGGAATCCTTTACGGTGCCGCGGTTTCTTACGCCCAAAAAGATTGGAAGAGACTCGTTGCCTTCTCTTCGGTCAGCCATCTTGGCTTCATCATGCTGGGTATCTTTGCTTTAAACCCAGAAGGAATCCAAGGCGCCCTCCTGCAAATGGTCAACCACGGGATTTCCACGGGGGCCTTGTTCCTCATCGTCGGCATGATCTACGAGCGCAGACACACGCGGGAGCTGGCGGCCTTGGGGGGCATCTGGAGGCGGATGCCTTTTTATGGAGGGCTGGCGCTCGTGGTCTCGCTCTCCTCCATGGGCCTGCCCGGGCTTAATGGATTCGTCGGCGAATTCACTATCCTGCTCGGCGCCTTCGGTTCTCGGGTGCTGGGATCACCGCTCTATGCGATCTTCGGCGTGGTGGGAGTCGTTTTGTCTGCCGTTTACATCCTCCTCATGTTCGAGAGGGTTTTCCTGGGAACCTCTCGGGACCCGAAAAACGAGAACCTGAAGGATCTGTCGGTGCGGGAGGTGCTCACTCTGGTCCCCTTGGTTCTCCTCATGTTCTGGATTGGCCTCTACCCCAAGCCTTTCTTTGCGCTGATGGCCCCCTCGGTGATGAAGGTGATCTCGGGCCTTCAAAACGCCGTGGTGGCCGTGCGCTAGCACCCCCCGGAAGTCGGCTGGAGAGTTCCGCAAGGAGGGTGTGTCGAGGTCCGACGAGGACGACCTGACCAAGACCTTAAATTTTTGCCTGCTCGCCGTCCGCGTGAGCCAGACCCCTTTCCAGGTGAATATCCCCGGGAGGTGCTCGTCCCCGAAGGGAATCCCGGCCGAGTGGGGCCCGCCCTGGCCGCAACCCTATTCAGGTCGAGCCCTGGGCGGGGCACCGCAAGGAGCCTGGAGGCCGATGATATAATCGCCACGCCTCGCCTGGGACGGCAATCCGCGGGGCAAGCCTTGGAGAGGTAGCGTAGTCTGGCCTAACGCGCGCGCCTGGAGAGCGCGTGAGCCGAAAGGCTCCGCGGGTTCAAATCCCGCCCTCTCCGCCTGTTGGGCACCGAAGCACGGTGCCTTTTCTTTTTTGGGGACAGATTAGGGGCTCGTGGCGAGGCGGGCCTTTAGGTCCTGGATTACCTGGACTGGGGTCGGATTGACTCCGTAGGCCATGGCGAGGTAGTAAGCGGCGTAGTCCCCAAAATGCAGGCAGGTCAGCATTTGGGCCAGCGGGCAATCTCCCGGCGCGCTGAATTCGTCGGTATTGAATCCCTCCTCCCTCAGCAACTCGCGCGTGAATCCCGACCGAGCTCGGTTTCTGGGGTGATCGAAGCTCGACCGAAGGAAGACCAGCATGAACCGCTCGATCAATTCCTCTGGAAAACGAGAACCTGCAATCGCGTTGTGGTCAAGTTCGGGGATCTCCTCGAACTGCCCCCAGGCTTTGGCGATCTCGGCGATTTGTGTTCGCCAGCGACGGGCGACCGGGGCGAGCAAGTCGGAGGCGAAGATGCCCACGAAACGGCCCATCCATTGGCCGGCCATTCGCTTGGCCGGGTTGCGTGCTACCGGCGCTTCGGCCCGCAGGCTGGGCTGCTGCGCGCGCATGGCCGTAAGCGACAGGGCGATTTCGTTTTCGGGATTTGCAATCCATCCGAGTCGCGACAGCACACAGAGGGGCAGGGCGAACAAGTAGCCGAGCGCGGCGCGAGGTTGCGCCGGGAAATCGAATTGCCAAAGCGCCGCATGGTTCTTGCTGGCCAGACGCGCCAGAGAACCCCCTGTGGTGATGGCCAGGACCGGATTTCGCCGATCCAGAGCCGTCTGGAATGCCGAAAGGGTTTCCTCCGTTTCGCCGGAGTGGGAAATGGCCAGGACCAGTGTGTCCTCCCCTGCGGCCCAGGCGGGCAGTCCATAGTTGCTCCAGACCCAAACGGGCAACGGCGACTTGGAGGCTGCATAGGCCGCCAGGAGCGAACCCCCGATCGCCGAGCCTCCCATGCCAGCCACGACTACCTTCTTGGCTTTGGCAAGCGCCTCCGGCAAAGGAAGCTGATGCCCCAGACTCCACGCGGCCTCAATCTGTTCGGGCAGTCCGTCGATCCGCTCAATCATCTTCTCCGGATCCAGGGAGCGAAAACGCGCCAGATTGTCCAATTCCACTAGGAACCTCCAGATGCGGGTTTTTTCCCTCGCGGCCGGGTCACGGGGCGGTTCTTGTCGCGAGTGGCCATCTGGTAGATCACGCGCCGCTCCCAGCC
>Ga0187849_1001501_pt1 | contig 24714 bp, 20 predicted proteins | sample June2016WEW_4_10_2_FD_132412 | JGI IMG/M metagenome (GOLD analysis project Ga0187849, IMG submission 132412) | Peatland microbial communities from SPRUCE experiment site at the Marcell Experimental Forest, Minnesota, USA - June2016WEW_4_100 | ecosystem: Environmental > Terrestrial > Soil >...
CTCGAGGCGGACGGGTCCGGCACCGTGTCCCAGAAGATCCACAGGTACATCGCCTCGCCGGTCGCTGTAACGGCGGGCGGCATGTTGGACTCGACGTCACCCCCTGTTGGGGGAACCTGTTCGGGTCTCGGGCACGCCACAAGGTCGAAATGATCCGACGACTCGGTCCGTTTCGAGAGCGCGGCACCCCAGAGATCGACTGACCAGATGCCGGGATAGCCGCCACCTCGCGGTGGCGTCCAGAAGCTGGCCGGAAGTCCAGCACTGGCCAGATCACTGTTGAGGCTGCTCACCGAAGAGCCGATGTCGCGCCAGACGCAGAGCTCGAGGCCATCTGCGGCACCGCCCGTGTAGGGTCCGGGGCCCAGCGGGCTGCCCAGCCACCACACCCAGGACCAGATCGACGAGCCGGTCGATCCCGCGGTTGCGGGGGCGGCGGCGCGGGCGAGGGCGGTTGCGTGGCCCACCAGGAGCCGGGACGAGAACCGGTGGCAGGGGCCAGGCGAAGAGGCGTCGGGCTCCGCGAACGTCTCGGACCTTTCGAGTTTCCACGAGCGTCCCACCTCGGTCATGTCGGTGATGTACGCGGTCAGCCCGGCTCCCCCGCCGAGCCCAGCCGGCGCGGCGAGGTCACCGGATCGGAAGCGACTGCCCGGGTCGTAGGAACATGCCCTGACCACGGCGCTCGTTCGACCGAGCGATACGACGTGCATGTCGCCGATGTCCCAGGTCGACGGCCCGACGACGCCGGAAGCCGCCTGGGCCGAAAGATAGGAGATCATCTGGTCGTCTTGCGGGCTCCCCGGGACGACACCCAGGCCGAGGGGCCGATAAGACGGGTCGCCGAGCGCGCTCGCGGTATAGAAGGCTTCCATCTCGGCCTTCCATGCGGAAAGCACAGCCCGGACGGCCCACCCGGCTGAGGCGCCCGGTACGGCCCGGACCCCGCGAGCGGCCCGGGTGTCCTGGGCTCTCAGGACGGCCCGGACGACCAGCGCCGGCTTCGTGTCGCGAGTGGCCCGACCCGCCGGAATGGTGCACGAGCTGACGGCGAGCGCAAGCGCTCCCGCCGCCGCGCAACAAGCCGCCCGTGTGAGCAACCCACGCGCGCCGGGGCGCAAGAGACGGCGACCGGGACTGTGAAGCCAGAAGCTGAAAGGACAACGGCGGCGGGCCATGGCGACGATGGTCGTCGAGCCACCTACCGCATGAGCTACCGACCACCCGTGGCCACACGGCGGGCCTTACACGACCGATGTTGTGAGCCACCTGTCTTGCTCACGACGGGCGCTGTTCGCCCGGCGTGGTGAGCTACGAGGACTCCTCTGTGTCAGAGGAGTAGCTGCCGGTCGGGATGCCTCCACTCGACTGAGGAATGCCGCCCACCGATCCCGGGATCCCGCCGCCGCCCGTCACGGTGGTCGGCGCCGGGGCCGAGGGCTGCTCCGGTGTGTCGCCGGCTGCGGTCGGTGTCGGGACGAACGAGCCGTCTGGAGCCGCCGGCGCCATCTGGGTCGCAGAAGTCACCGAGATCGGCCCATGCTCTGCCTCGAACTGGCCGATCTGGCCGATCAGCTCGGAAACCTTTGCGTCGGCATCGCCAGGAGCGCGACCTGCTTGCTGGCAGTAGACGATGCCGCCGAGCTCGAGCAAGAGCGCGTCGGCGTGTTTCTTCGCCTGCATGTCCGAGAGCTTGGCCTGTCCAGCCTTGGCTCCTTCCTGGGCCTTTTCGGCCAGCACTGTCGCCTGCGCCTTTACCTTGTCCATGAAACCCATGGCCCTGCCTCCGATGACATCGTGGCCGCTCTCGGCCGAACCTGCCCTGTCAGGACGCGACGCTACCGCCTCGGAGTCGCTGCCACCACGCTGAGCCGTCCGATCGGCCACGATGTAGTCGTGGATCGCTGCGAAGAATGCCAATTCGACTACGACGCGCTGGGCCCTGGTGCTGTGCCCGGGACGTTGCGAAGTTTGGGGGGCCGCTTTGCGATGAGGGTTGCCAACGAGCGAGCCGACCCGACGCTCGGACTGACCATCCGTACCCGGCCCGGACCAAGAATCTGGTCAGCACTCGAGTATGCGTGCCATGTTCGCGACGTTTTTCTCATCCTGCGGGAGCGCTTGTACCTCACTGTTGTGGAGGAGTGCCCGAGCTTCGCCCCGATGTACCGCGACGAGCGGGCGAGCCTCGCGCGCTATGGCGCCGAGGAACCCGCCGACGCAGGCCGTGAGCTCAAGGTGGCGGCCGAGATGCTCGCCTGGGCGTTCGAGGGCCTCGACGAGGCACAGCGGCAACGGCACTGCATCTACGCGGGAACCGAGCGCACGGTGCTCTGGCTTGGGCGCCACGCCGTCCATGAGGGCGAGCACCACCTGCGCGATGTCGACGCGGCGTTGCGGTCAGCTGCCGCAACTCCTCGGTCAGCTTTGGCGACACAAGACCTTCGGTCGCACCCGACGCCTTGAGCACACATCGCCAAGTTCTTTCGCACGCTTGTGAGATTCCTTGGGATTGGCGCGCCCTTGGGAGAGAGCTCGGCTCGTTCGTCAAAGAGGTCGGAGGGCCGACGTCAAGCGCCGGCAAGCTCTCGCCAGCACCCTGGCTCGCCTTCGAGCCGCTTGGCGAGCTTCTGGGGGCTGAGCCGAAAAGTAGCCTCGGGAACCGAGTCGGCGAGCGACCTCCGGCGCCAGTAGTCGTGCGCCGCGGCGGTGAACCGCTCGCGACGCAACGCGGCGAGGTCACTCGACGGCCAGGTCCCCTCGTCACCGACGAGGTACTTGAAAAGGACTAGCGCGAGCTCGATGTCGGTGGCGACCGGAGCACGGCCGAAGATCGCGGCCCGGCGCAGCGCGATAGCGACGGCGCCCGCAAGGACGTCCTCGGCGCGCTCACCGGGCTCGAGCATGAGACGGTCCTCGAACCGGGTCGCCAGCGCGAGGGCGTACCCCTGATCCGGCCCGGGAATTCCCAAGCCGGCCCGCCGCAGGAGTTGAGGAGCAGGACGGCTCTCTCCCGGGCGATGGGTCGTCCATGGCGCCGGAGCGCCGATCCGCTGAACCTCGCGGACCTCGTGCTGTTCCATGATGGGAGCGAACTTGGGCTGGGTCATTGCACAGCCTCGGTCGTGGCGGCGCCGGCCGCAACGCCGGCCTGGCCGGTCGCAGCGCGGATGAGGCCGAAGACCACAGAGTCCACGAGTGCCTCCCAGGAGGCTTCGATAATGTTCTCCGAAACACCGATCGTCGACCAGCTGCCCTCGGCGTCGGCGGTGTCCAGGAGCACCCGCGTGACCGCCCCGGTCCCCTTGGCCGTATCGAGGACGCGTACCCGGTAATCGGTCAGGTGCACGTTGCGCAGCTCTCCGAAGTGCGGCTCAATGGCGAGCCGGAGCGCGGCGTCGAGCGCGTTCACCGGACCGTTTCCTTCTGCTGTCGCCACGACGCGCTCGTCGCCTATGTGGGCCTTGACCGTCGCCTCTGTAGTGAGCTCGCCCGGCGAGGACCAAGGGTGGACGAGAAGAGGACCACCATCGTCGCCGTGCCCGTCAGCAGTGACCGCGTCCCGGGCGCGCCAATCGGTGATGACACGAAACGACTCGATCCTGAACAGGTCGCCGAGCCGCCCACCCAGCGCGCCGGCCGCAGCCCGCATCAAGAGCTCGAGCGACCCGTCGGCCGCCTCGAAGTGATAACCGTTGTGCTCGAGGTGCTTCAGGGAGTCGAGGACTCGTCCCAACGCTGGCGAGTCGAGTTCGAGGCCCAGCTCGGCAGCCTTCAGCTGAAGGGTCGAGCGTCCCGCAAGCTCGCTCACGACGACGCGAGTCCCGTTGCCCACGATGTCGGGCGTCACGTGCTCGTACGCGTCGGACCTGCGGATGAGTGCGCTCGTGTGCAGACCGGCCTTGTGCGCGAACGCTGCGGTCCCGACATACGGCCGTTGGGGATCGAGGGTCAGATTGACGATCTCCGCGATGTGATGGGCCACCGAGGTGAGACGCTCGAGCCGGTCGGCCGGGATCGTCTTGACGCCCATCTTGAGGCTGAGATTCGCGATGATCGCCGAGAGATCTGCGTTGCCCGTGCGTTCGCCGTAGCCGTTGATGCAGCCCTGAACATGGCTCGCACCTTGGCGCACAGCTGCAAGGGAGTTGGCGACCGAGCATCCGCCGTCGTTGTGGAAGTGCCCACCGATAGTCGCGGACGAGCGCGTCCTCACATCGGCCACGATGTTCCCGACCTCGTCAGGCAGCGTGCCGCCGTTGGTGTCGCAGAGCACGAGCACCTCGGCTCCTGCGGCCTCGGCGGCCGCAAGGACCCGGAGCGCGAACTTCGCGTCCCGGCGGTAACCATCGAAGAAGTGCTCGGCATCGAAAAAGACGCGGAGGCCGGCTTGGCGCAGGTACGTCACCGAGTCAGCCGCCATGGCGACTGCCTCGTCGAGCGTCGTCCGCAAGGCATCGGTGACGTGGAGGTCGGAGGCCTTCGCGACGATGCAGACCACCTCGGTTCCCGCTTCGACGAGGCGGCGGAGCGTCTCGTCGCTGCTTGCTTGACCACCGGGACGGCGTGTCGAGCCGAAGGCCACGAGCGTCGCGCCCTGCAGTCGCAATTCCTTTGCCGCCCTGGCGAAGAACTCCTCATCCTTCGGGTTCGCACCTGGCCAGCCGCCCTCGATGTAGGAGACGCCCAGATGGTCGAGCTGCTCGGCGACGCGCAGCTTGTCGTCGACGGTGAGCGAGATGCCCTCTTGTTGCGACCCGTCCCGCAGCGTCGTGTCGTAGATGTCGACCGCGGCCGGGAGGTCGAGCTCAAGTGACATATTCGAGCCAGTCCTTGTACTGGTCCACCGTGCCCCGGACGGCCGCGTTGTAGATCTCCTGTATCTCGCGCGTGATCGGGCCCGGCTCGCCCTTGCCGACCAGGCGGTCGTCGACCGAGCTGATCGGGACGACCTCTGCGGCCGTGCCGGTGAGGAATGCCTCGTCGGCCATGTAAAGGTCGGTCCGCCGCATCTCGCGTTCGGCCACGACATGGCCGAGATCGCGGGCGATGGTGGTGACGGTGTCCGCGGTGATGCCTTCGAGCGATCCTGCCCCCGACGGCGGCGGGGTGTAGAGGCTGCCGCCACGGACGACGAAGACGTTCTCGCCAGTGCCCTCTGAGATCAGCCCGCTCGTGGTGCACATGAGCGCCTCGTCGTAACCGGCACGCGCCGCCTCCAGCTTCGCGAGCGCGGAGTTGACGTACAACCCGGAGCACTTGGCGGCCGTGGGCACAGAGCGCGGGTCGTTGCGGGCCCAGGAGCTGACCTTGAGGCGGATGCCCGTCTTCATGGCCTCGTCGCCGAGGTACGCGCCCCAGGGCCACACAGCGATCACAAGTCGCACCTTGCATGCGATGGGGTTCATGCCCATCTCGCCGTAGCCGAGGTAAGCGAGCGGCCGGATGTAGCAGCTGTCGAGCCCGTTCTCCAGCACGGTGAGCTTGACGGCCTCGAAGACCTCGTCCTCGGTATAGGGCAGGTCCATCTGGAGGATGCGAGTCCCCCTGAACAATCTCTTGGTGTGCTCACGCAGGCGGAAGATCGCCGGCCCATTGGCCGTCGCGTAGGCGCGAATGCCCTCGAAGACCCCCATTCCGTAATGCAAGCTGTGCGTGAGGACATGCACGGTGGCCTTGTCCCAATCGACGAGCTCGCCATCCATCCAGATCTTCGTTGCCGGGGTGATGGGCACCGTCACAACCTCCTTATGACTGCATCGCCAACGCCGGCTGTACTCCAGGGCTCGGAGGAACCGGCCATTTCCGTCTGCAACTCGAGCACCGCCTTCGTGACGCGCTCGGCTGCGGCAACCTCGCCAAGGTGCTCGAGCATCATCGCCCCGGAGCGGATCGCCGCCAGTGGGTTTGCTTTCCCGGTGCCGACGATGTCGTACGCGGCACCGTGGACCGGCTCGAAAAGGGACGGCCCGGTGCGCGCCGGGTTGAGGTTGGCCGACGCCGCGAGCCCGATGCCACCGGTGACGGCACCTGCGAGGTCGGCGAGGATGTCGCCGAACAGGTTGTCGGTCACCACCACGTCGTAGCGCGCCGCGTTCTCGACAAGCACGATGCAGGCGGCATCGACGTGGTTGTACCCGGTGGCGACTCCGGGGTGCTCGAGTGCCACCGAGTCGAACGCCCGCTGCCAGAGATCGCCCGCATAGGTGAGCACGTTGGTCTTGTGCACGAGGGTCACATGGTGGCGTGCACGGCGCTCGGCGAGCCCGAAGGCATACCGGACGCAACGCTCGACGCCGTGACGGGTGTTGACGGACCCCTGCGTGGCGACTTCGAACGGCGTGCCACGACGGAGCGCGCCGCCTTCACCTGTATAAGGACCCTCGGTGTTCTCGCGCACCACGACGAAGTTGGCGTCGGAGGCGATCGAACTCGGGACCCCGTTGAAAGGGCGGAGGTTGATGTACAGGTCCAGTTCGAAACGCAGTCTCAACAGCAGCCCGCGCTCTATCACTCCCGGCGGCACCGTCGTCGACCCGATCGGCGGACCGACGGCACCGAGCAGGATGGCGTCGGCATCTCTGAGCTCTTCAAGGACCGAGTCGGGCAGCACTTCGCCGGTGCGCTCGTAGCGCCCGGCACCGAGGTCGTAGGCGACGGTCTCGATCACGACCCCGGCGGCGGTGGCGACTTTGAGCGCCTCCGCGACGACTTCAGGGCCGATCCCGTCGCCCCCGATCACTGCAACTTTGTGCGCGCCGATCCTAGGTTCCACTTCCCGGTCACACTAGCCGGGGTGCCTGCACGACTACCCGAGCCCGATCGCGGCCTGCGCCTCGGCCCAGGTGTAGACCTCGCCGTCCGGCCTCGGCCCACAGGCGGCGACGAAGATCTCAGCGAACGACGTGTCCCACTTGGACGACTTTGCGTACGCCGCGCCCATTACGAGCTGAGCGTCGGCCGCTGTGCAGCCGGTGAGATCGCCCGGCCAGACCCGGAGAATGTTGTCCCGGTGTCCCCAGCATTCCGCGGCGGTCGGGGAGGTACAGCCGCCGTTGTGGCTTCCGAAGCCGTCGTCGTACATCCAGCCGTCGTCGGACCCGAGCGCGTTCTCGCTGCCACCGGCCCAGTTCGAACCCCAGGCACGCACCTGCGTTCCCCCGGACAACCTCCGCGCGGCGAAGCTGGGGTCGTCGTTGGCTTCGGCGCCGACCTGTGCCGATTTGTCCAGCTGGGCCGTGAGCGCCGCCATTGGCGGCTCCCCACGGGACACCCGCTCCAGGTCGGCTATGACGAAGAGCTGGTCCGCGACGCTCAGCTTGAGAAACTTCGCCAGGCTGAACCGCAGCGGGCCGATCGGTTCAGTCCCACGCGCCCGGTCGATGGCCTGCAACACCTTCGAGTTGCAAGTCGCCGTGTTGTCAAGTGCTCCGATGGCGCAATATGAGTAGAAGTTCGGGTCCGGAGGAATGTTCCTCGGCGGGTTCCTGGGCGGCACGATCCCGGCGCGCGGCATGGCTCGACCATGCGGCGTGGCCCAGGCGAACCCGACGGCGCCGGCCGGCGCACGACCGCCCATGGTCGCGATCGCCGCAATGGCCACCGCGGCCAGCGCCACCCGGCTCACCCGCGAAACGAAGATCCCGGGCATTGCCTGAGAGTACCCGCCCGCCTCGGCGGCAGAATCACTCGATCTTGCGGAGCTCACCTATGGCCATGACCATCATGACGAGGCCCATGACCGCGACGATGCCCAGCGAGATCCCTGTGCCACCCTTGCCTATTTGCCTCGAAGCCTAGGGCGCGCATCGCTCTTCGGACCCTCGCTTCGCCGACGCCGGCAAGATCGCATCTCCGAACCGATAGCCTCGTGTCGGTGACTGAAACTGTTCTCACACCTGAAACCCACGCTCGGCTCGTGGCCGAGCTGGAGGACCTCACGACGCGCGGACGCGTGGAGATCGCGCGCCAGATCGAGGCCGCCCGGGCGCTCGGGGACCTGTCCGAGAACGGCGACTACCACGCCGCCAAGGACGCCCAGGGCAAGATGGAGTCCCGCGTGCGCCAGCTCCAGCGGATGCTGGAAGACGCCGTGATCGTCGACAGCTCGACGCACGAAGCCGGCGTCGTGACCACTGGCGTAGTCGTGGAGCTCCGCTACGAGGGCGACGACGAGACCGAGAGGTTCCTGGTCGGCTCGATCGAGGAGAAGGGCGAAGGCGTATCGGTCATTTCGCCCGCGTCACCGCTCGGCCAGGCGCTCGTCGGGCACAACGTCGGCGAGACGGTCGAGTACAAGGCTCCAAACGACCGTGTCTTCACTGTCGAGATCGTCTCGGTAGGCCACGGATGACCCGTGGCTGAGACGCTCGCCGAGAGGGTCTGGAACCGCCACGTCGTTCGCCCCGGCGACGGCGCCGCTGAGCCCGATCTGCTCTACATCGACCTGCACCTCGTCCACGAGGTGACCTCGCCCCAGGCATTCGAAGGCCTGCGGCTGGCAGGCCGACGCGTGAGGCGACCGACCCTTACGATCGCGACTGCCGACCACAACGTGCCCACCACGACTGCGAACGGCCGTGTGGAGGACCCGATCTCGCGCAGACAGCTCGAAGCGCTCGACGCGAACTGCTCGGAGTTCGGCGTGACCTGTTACCCCATGGGGGACGAGAACCAGGGGATCGTGCACGTGATCGGGCCAGAGCAAGGCCTCACCCAGCCCGGCATGACGATCGTCTGCGGAGATAGCCACACCTCTACCCACGGTGCCTTCGGGGCACTGGCGTTCGGCATCGGGACTTCGGAGGTCGAGCATGTCCTCGCCACCCAGACCCTCCCCCAGCGCCGACCTCGCACGATGGCCGTCACCGTCGAGGGCGATCTCGCGATCGGCGTGAGCGCGAAAGACGTCGTGCTCGCTATCGTCGGCCGGCTCGGCACGACCGGAGGGGTCGGCCACGTCGTCGAGTACCGAGGTTCCGCGATCCGCTCGCTGTCGATGGAGGGCCGCATGACGGTCTGCAACATGTCCATCGAAGCCGGTGCCCGCGCGGGGATGATCGCTCCTGACGAAGTGACCTTCGCGTACCTCGAAGGGCGGCGCCACGCGCCGAAAGGCCCGGACTGGGACCGGGCCGTCGAGGACTGGCGCGGGCTGGCAACCGACGACGGCGCCCGCTTCGACGCCGAGGTGGGCCTCGATGCTGCCTCTGTCCGGCCGCATGTGTCCTGGGGCACGAACCCCGCACAGGCGGTGGCCATCGACGGCGAGGTGCCGAGCCCGGATGACCTGCCGACTCCGGCCGAGCGGGAGGCCGCCGCCCGTGCGCTCGCCTACATGGGCCTCGAGGCCGGCACCCCGATCAGCGCGATCGAGGTGGACACGGTGTTCATCGGCTCCTGCACGAACTCGAGGATCGAGGACCTGCGGACCGCTGCCGGTGTGCTCGAGGGGCGCCACATTCGGCCGGGACTGCGTGCGCTCGTCGTGCCGGGCTCGCGCCAGGTCAAGCGCCAAGCCGAGGTGGAGGGGCTGGACCGTGTCTTCATCGAGGCGGGATTCGAGTGGAGGGAGAGCGGCTGCTCCATGTGCCTCGGCATGAACCCCGACCAGCTGTCGCCTGGGGAGCGCTGCGCCTCCACCTCGAATCGCAACTTCGAGGGTCGCCAGGGCCGTGGTGGCCGAACCCATCTCGTGTCCCCGGCAGTGGCCGCGGCCACGTCGGTGGCGGGTCGGTTCGCGACTCCCGCCGACCTCGGGTCCTGAGTATGGAACCCGTGCGGATCGTGGCGGGGCGGGCGGCTCCGTTGGACCGCTCGGACGTCGACACCGACCAGATCATCCCGAGCGAGTGGCTCAAGCGCATCGAGAGGACCGGCTTCGGGGCCGGGCTGTTCGCGGAGTGGCGCGACGACCCGGGCTTCGTCCTCAACGACGCCGACCACGCCGGGGCGACGATCCTCGTCGCCGGAGCGAACTTCGGCACTGGCTCGTCCCGGGAACACGCCGTGTGGGCTCTGGTCGACTACGGCTTCCGTGCAGTCGTCAGCCCCCGTTTCGGCGACATCTTCCGCAACAACTCGACGCGTTCGGGTCTCGTGCCCGCCGAGGTGTCCGACGAGGACGGCCGCGCGATCCTGGCAGCGGTCAGCGCGGACCCGTCTCTCGAGATCGTCGTGGATGTCGAACGCAGGCTGGTGGAGGCGCCTGCGGTGGGGATCTCGGCGCCGTTCCGTCTGGACGACGACGCCCGCGACCGGCTGCTGAGGGGCCTCGACGACATTGACGTGACTGCTCAGTACACGCCGGACATCGACTCCTACGAGGCGCGACGGCCCACGTGGCTGCCGAGCGTGACGCCCTGAGGCGGCGGCAACGAGTGCCGGCTTAGGGGATCACCTCGCTCAAGCGGACGGCGTCCAGGCCGCTGCCGGGAATCCTGGCCTTGGCGCGGACCACGCGGTTGGTGGCTGCGACATAGGCACGAGCGGCCGCTTCGACGACGTCGGTCGAAAGCCCACGACCCGATGCGCGCATGCCGTCGGATTCGAGCTGGATCACGACATCACCGAGCGCGTCGATACCGCCGGTGACCGACGAGACGTTGAAGTCCGTGAGCTTGGCCTCGATACCGGTCGCCTGCTTGATCGCCTTGCAGGTGGCGTCGATCATCCCGTCGCCTTCGGCGGTCGCCTCCGACTTGTGACCGTCGCGGCTCACCACGACCCTGGCTCGCGGCATTCCGGTCGTGCCGCCCTGGACATCGAGCACGTCGAGGACGAAGCCCTCTTCGAGCGCGGTTCCGAGCTCCTCGGCGACGATCGCCTCGAGGTCGAAGTCGGTCAGCTGCACCTTGCGGTCCGCCAGCTCCTTGAAACGGGCGAACGCCGAGTTCAGCGCGTCGCCCTGGACCACGATGCCGAGCTTTTGAAGCGTGTCCGCGAACGCGTGCCGCCCCGTGTGCTTGCCGAGGATGATCTGGCCGCCCTCCTGGCCCACCGAGGCCGCATCGATGATCTCGTAGGTCGACCGCTCCTTGAGCACGCCGTGCTGGTGAATGCCCGACTCGTGGGAAAATGCGTTCTTGCCAACGACGGCCTTGTTCCACTGGACCTGGTAGCCCGTCACGCGCGCCACCATCCGGCTCGTCCGCGCCAGCTCCTTGGTTCTCACGTTCGTCTCCAACCCAGGAAACTGATCTCCGCGGATCTTGAGCGCCATCACCACCTCCTCCAGCGCGGCGTTTCCGGCGCGCTCGCCGAGGCCGTTCACGCAGACCTCAACCTGGCGGGCGCCTGCGCGCACCCCCGACAGGCTGTTCGCAACGGCGAGGCCGAGGTCGTTGTGGCAGTGGGTCGAGAGCACGTAGTCGCCGGCTACCTGGTCTCGGACGTGAGTCAGGAGATCGCCGTAGTCCCAGGGAATCCCGTAGCCGACGGTATCGGGGATGTTCAAAGTGGTGGCGCCGGACTCGACGGCCGCGGCCAGAACCTCGAGCATGAAGTCGAGCGGTGTGCGGGTCGCGTCCTGGGGTGAGAACTCGATGTCCGCGGTGTGCTCACGACCCCTCGCGACCCCCATGCGCACCGCCTCGAGCACTTGATCCTCGTTCATCTTCAACATGTGCTCCATATGACTCGGGCTCGTCGAGATGAAGATGTGGATGCGGTTCCGTTCCGCGTCACGCAGCGCCTCGTAGCAGCGGTCCACGTCGGCGAGCTGGGTCCTCGAAAGCCCTGCGACCACAGGACCTTGGACGGTGCGGGAAATTGCCTGGACGGCGTCGAACTCGCCCTGGCTCGAGACCGGGAAGCCGGCCTCGATGTAGTCGACGCCGAGGCGCGCAAGCTGCTCGGCGATCTCGAGCTTCTCGCCCGGGTCGAGGGAGATCCCCGGCGACTGCTCGCCGTCCCGCAGTGTCGTGTCGAAGATGACAACCTTGTCGCTCATCGCTCGCTCGCTCCATTGTCGTGGCGCAACCGCGCCCTTCTCCGCCAGTCTTCGCGTCGTCGCCCGAGAACCACGCCCGGCCAACAAAAAACCTCCTGGCCTAAGGCGCAGGAGGCGTTGGCGAGCGCGAAAGGGCGCTCGCCGTCAGGTAAGGAGGAGGACCCGGATGAACCGCTCGTTCGTCATGTCACCAATGATTGTGGTGGACAACTCCAGATCCGTCAAGCTTGTCGCGTTCAACGCCCGCTCACCTGGTCGGCGCCCGACGCACGGTCGTCGCCCTCGGCGACGCCGCGGTAGCCGCTGCGATGGCGGAGCAGAGGGGTACGGTCGGTCTCGACGCCCATCTCGAGCACCCTGCCGAGCACGAGCAGGTGGTCACCAGTCTCGACCACCCGTTCGATCTCGCAGTCGACAAAGGCCACCGCTCCCACCAGCACCGGGTTCCCAGATGGTGCCGGATGCCATTCGACGCCCTCGAACTTGTCGGTCTCGCTCACAGCGAAGCGCGACGAGATCTCGGCTTGGTCGTGGCCGAGCACGCTCACGCAGAACGACCCCGAGGTGTTGATGGGCGGCCAGCTCTTCGAGGTCGTAGCGACGAAGAATCCCACGAGCGGGGGGTCCAGCGAGACCGGGACGAAAGTACCCACCGACAGCCCCTTCGGGCGGCCGTCCACAACCCCCGCCACGACCGCGACACTCGTCGGCACATGCGCCATCACCTGGCGGAAGCGTTCCGCGCCGAGGTCGGGCACCTTCGCTAGGCGCCGGCGACCCTGTGGATCTCGAGGATGCCGGCCGCGTCCTGGACGCGGCCGATCACCTCGGGGGGGACCGGACGATCCGTTGAGAGCACCATCAAGGCCGTGCCACCGCCGGAAGTCTGGCCGACGGCCATGTTCGTGATGCTGACTCCGACATCACCCAGAGCCGAGCCGACGAGCCCGATCATGCCTGGGCGATCGTCATTTCGCACGATCAGCAGGTTCGCGTCGAACGGGAGCTCCACGGCGTGGTCGTCGACCATGACGATCCGCTCCGTGCCTGTCCACCCCAAGGTCCCCGAGACTGTATGGCCGCCACCGCGAAGCGTCACCTGGCTCAGGTAGTCGCCGGCGACGGTCGTCGAGGACTCGCGCACCTCGAGGCCCCGGTCCTTGGCGAAATGCGGGACGTTCACGTACGAGACGGGCTCCTCGATCGCGGCCGCGAACATCCCTTTCAGCGCGCAAAGCGTGAGAATCCGCGTGTCCTCGCCTGCGAGGTCGCCCTGGTACTCGACCTCGAGGTGGCTTGGCACGGCTTCGCACAACGCGGCCAGGAGGCGGCCCAGCCGCTCCGCGACCCCGACGAACTGCCGCACGCTCTCGCTGGCTCCGGGAGCCGCGACATTGACGGCATAGGGCACCAGCTCGCCCCGCAATGCGAGCACGATCTGCTCTGCGATCTGCTCGCCCGCCTTGTCCTGCGCCTCGGCCGTGCTGGCACCGAGGTGTGGCGTGACGACGACCTGGTCGAGCTCGAACAAGGGCGAGGACGTGCACGGCTCGGTCGAGAACACGTCGAGCGCGGCGCCGGCGACCCTTCCTGACGCGATGGCATCGGCAAGTGCCTCCTCGTCGAGGATGGCGCCGCGGGCGGCATTTACGATGCGGATGCCGGGCTTCGCGTTGGCGAGCAGCTCCTTGCCGACGAGCCCGATCGTCTCGGGCGACTTCGGCAGATGGATGCTTACGAAATCGGCACTGGAGAAGAGCTCCTCGAGGCCGAGAAGCTCGACCCCCATCGCGCGCGCCCGATCAGCAGTCACGTACGGGTCATATGCGACGAGCCGCATCCCGAAGGCGGCGGCGCGCTGGGCCACGAGGGAGCCCACGTGGCCAAGCCCGAGGATCCCGAGCGTCTTGCCGTGCAGCTCGACGCCCTCCCACTTGGATCGCTCCCACCGTCCTTTGACGAGGGCAGCGTGGGATTGGGGGATGTTGCGGGCCTGCGCAAGCATCAGCGCGACCGCGTGCTCCGCTGCCGACAAGATGTTCGACTCCGGGGCGTTGACGACCATCACGCCGCGACGCGTGGCCGCGGGGATGTCAACGTTGTCGAGCCCCACGCCCGCGCGCCCGACCGCAACCAGGTCGCGTCCGGCCTCGAGCACCTCGGCTGTCACGCGGGTCGCAGAACGGATGACGAGAGCCGCTGCCCCGGGCACGGCCTCGACGAGCTCGGCTGGGCTGAGCGACAGCTGCACGTCGACTTGGTGGCCTTCGGCTGCCATCAGCTCGAGCCCACGAGGCGAAAGCGTCTCGGTGACAAGGATCCTCGCCATCGTCTAATCACCCACTTCCGAGCAGAGCTCAGCCAGACGCTCGATGCCCCGCACGAGGTCCGAGTCCGACAAAGCGTATGAAAAACGACCGTAGCCGGGGGCCCCGAAGGCCTCGCCCGGAACGAAGGCGACGCGAGACTCCTCCAGCACGAGCTCGGCGAGCTCGAGCGTTGTCGCAGGTCTTGCCCCCCTGAGCTCGCGCCCGAGGATGCTCTCGAAGGACGGGAACGCATAGAAGGCTCCCTCCGGCTCGACACACGAGACCCCTTTGATCTCCGACAACATCGAGAAGATGGTCCGGCGACGCCGGTCGAAGGCGGCCTTCATCTCGCCGACCGCGACCAGGTCCCCGCTGAGCGCTGCGATCGCGGCACGCTGTGCGACGTTGTTGACGTTGGAGGTCGCGTGCGACTGGAGGTTCGTGGCAGCTTCCACGACATCGGTGGGACCGATCATCCATCCGACACGCCAGCCGGTCATGGCGTACGTCTTGGCCACGCCGTTGGCGACGATGCACCGGTCGGCGAGCTCTGGCACCACGACCGGCATCGAATGTTGGACATGGCCCTCGTAGACGAGGTGCTCGTAGATCTCGTCGGTGAGCACCCACCAGCCGCGCTCGACCGCGAGGCGACCGATCTCGGCGATCTGGTCCCTGCTGTAGACCGCACCGGTCGGGTTGGAGGGAGAGACGAACAACAGCAGCTTGGTCCTGTCAGTGGCGGCGTCTTCGAGCTGATCGACCGTCACCTTGAAACCGCTCGCCGAACCGGTCGGGACCTCGACAGGGACGCCACCGGCGAGACGGATCGCTTCCGGGTAGGTCGTCCAGTACGGTGCCGGGACGAGCACCTCGTCGCCGGGATCGAGCAGCGCCGCAAATGCGTTGTAAATAGCGTGCTTTCCCCCATTGGTGACGAGCACCTGCTTAGGCGCGACCTCGTAGCCGGAGTCACGTGCGGTCTTGGAGACGATCGCCTCTTTGAGCTCCGGCAGGCCTCCGGTCGGCGTGTAGCGATGGTTGCGAGGGTCGCTGCACGCGGCTACGGCCGCCTCGACAATGGCGCTCGGAGTCGGGAAGTCCGGCTCTCCGGCCCCGAAGCCGACGACATCGATGCCTTGGGACTGCAGCTGTTTGGCCTTTGCATCTATTGCCAAAGTCGCGGACGGCGCCACGCCGCCGACGCGGCGCGAGATACGGCGGGGTGCCGACGATCTGTCAAATGGAGGTGAAGTCGCCATCCGCTTATGCTTGCACAAGTTCCCGCACTGCGATTTCCGGACGCCACACCCGGCGCCGTGGCAGTCGGTGCAATGCCCCGGGTCTAGCGACCCACCGACTTCTCCTGGAGGTTCACTTGGCCACACTCGTGATTCCGGAGCACTTGCTGCCAGCAGACGGCCGTTTCGGGTCCGGACCTTCGAAGGTCCGAACCGAGTCGGTCGGAGTACTCGGGGCCGAAGCACCGACCTACCTCGGGACGAGCCACCGCCAGGCGCGTGTGCGAAACGTCGTGGCGCGGGTCCGCTCCGGCTTGGCCGAGCTCTTCGACTTGCCGGAGGGTTACGAGGTCGCGCTGGGAAACGGCGGGACGACGGCCTTCTGGGACGCCGCCACGTTCTGCCTCGTCGAGGCGAGAAGCCAGCACTTGTCGTTCGGCGAGTTCTCCTCCAAGTTCGCCGAGTGCACTCGGGGGGCGCCGTTCCTCGAAGACCCCGAGATCCTGGTCTCCGGGCCCGGTACCTACCCGCGGCCGATCCCCAACGCGGCCGTGGACGCGTACTGCCTCACCCACAACGAGACCTCGACCGGCGTGCAGGCACCTGTGCAACGACCGCGGGGAGGCGACGGAGCCGTGGCAGAAGGCCTCGTCCTCGTCGACGCGACCTCGGCTGCGGGCGGGCTCCGGGTCGAGGCCGGCGAATTCGACGCGTACTACTTCGCTCCGCAGAAGTGCTTCGGGTCCGAGGGCGGGCTCTGGCTCGCGCTCTTGTCCCCGGCGGCGATCGAGCGTGTAGAGCGTCTCTCCACGACGGGGCGGTTCGTGCCCGCATTCTTGGACTTGAAGATCGCGATCGGGAACTCGCGCCTTCAACAGACCTACAACACACCGGCTCTCGCCACGTTGCTCCTTCTCGCCGAGCAGGTGGAATGGTTCCTCGGCAACGGTGGCCTCGAGTGGGCCGCGTCACGTGCAGATCGCTCCGCCGAGATCATCTACGGCTGGGCCGAGCGGTCGAGCTTCGCGCAGCCCTTCGTGACCGATCGGGCCGAGCGGAGCCATGTCACAGCGACCATCGACTTCGACGAGCCCGTCGACGCGCTCGAGGTGGCCTCGATCCTGCGTTCCAACGGCATCGTAGACACCGAGCCCTACCGCAAGTTGGGGAGGAACCAGCTGCGCGTGGCATTGTTTCCTGCGATCGAGCCCGCAGACGTCGAGGCCCTGACGGCTTGCGTCGACTGGGTCGTGGAAAGGCTCGGGCCTGTGGCCTAAGGCGTGGTCTGCGGAGGCACGTCGGCACGGGACGCTTCGGGGGGCCGAGGTGGCTGCCCGGCAAGTCGTCGGGCGGCGAGAGCCCGGTCGTAACGGTGCGCGATCCGGAGCCGCCATGTCAGTCGCACGGTGTCGACGAGCATGTCCCAAGCCGCCATCGGAGAGACCGTGGACGAGAAACGCTCCCGGATCTCGACCGGCAGCTCGACGACGCGTGTGTAGCCGCGGCGCCGGGCGACGGCTAGGAGCTCGAGGTCGAAGGTGAAGCCGTCCTCCTCGAGGATCGGGAGCAGCTCGGTGACGATCTCCCGCCGGGCCAGCTTGATCCCGCTCTGGGTGTCGGTGACGTTCAGGCCGAACAACATCCGAGTGAGGACCTGGTATCCCCAGGAGTACAAGCGCCGGAGTCGTGGGTAGACGACCACCGACTCGGGATGGCGCTTGCTCCCGATCGCGAAGTCCGGACGCTCGTTCTGGATGCAGCTGACGAACTCACCCAGCACCGGGGCCGGGATGTCCCCGTCGCCGTCGATGAAGCCGAGGTAGCTGCCCCGGCCAAGCCCGAGGCCCACACGCAGCGCATGGCCCTTGCCCTGGTTGACCGGCAGGTAGACGACCTGAACTTCCGTGCCGAGATCTGCGAGGCCGACATCGCTGCCGTCGGTCGAGCCGTCAGAGACTGCGATGACCTCGAAGCTGACCCCGCGGTCGCGCAGCAGCTCGATAACCTGCGCGACGTGACCGGCCAGGTTCGGGCCCGGGTTGTAGTAGGGAACCACCACCGTCAGATCGAGCTGGCCTCCTGGTTGCATCGCCTCGCGTGCTCCCATCGTCGCGGAAGGGTACCGGCCGCCGGGACCGGTTCGGGGTAGCCCTGGTACCGCGCCGGGCGCTTCTTGGCGAGACGGCAAGGCTAATGCCCAGGGCCGCTGTTCAAGCAGCCATGTCCAGCGTCAGCAGGCGCTCGAGGACGGGCACGTGCGATGCCGCGGTACCAAAGGTCTTCGCCCCACGGCCCATGGCGGCGCCGTACCCGGTCGTCTTGATGTTGTCAGCGACGCCGACGAGCTGGCCCCCGTTCAGCGAGTGCGCGTAAGTCCAGCTGAACGCCGTCTTGCCGATGGAGGGCAGCGCCGTGAAGATGAGCTTCGCGCCCTTGCCCGACTCAGCGGTGACTCTCGCCTCGGCCGCGGCCAGCGTGGCGAGCTCGGAAGCCGGGATGCCGGCCCTCCGCGAGATGATGACCTCCCACCCTGCAGCGGTGGTGCCGAGGAAGATGCACTCGTACGTGGAGTTCTCGATGACAGCCTCAAAACTGCGTTCCTTTGCCCCGACGATCGAGGAGACAGTCGAGACCGGGAAGTGGGCGCAGAAAGCTGAGATGGCCGTGTGCGGCGTGGAGCTCAGTCCGGTCAGCACGGATGCAGCGCGCTGCGATCCTGTTTCGTGTCGTGCCTGGGCCGCAGCCGGGAGCACGGCAAGAGACGCCACGCAGCTGCTCGCCGCGAGCATTGCGCCGGCAAGCCACAGGGCCCGGGCCCTGTGTCGGATCGAGGTGGTTGTGGCGCCGCGCGGCGCGCCGGCGCATGAGGTGCTCATCAGCTCTGCTCCTTGGTTGAGGTTGCCTGGGGTGTCCTCGAAGGCCGGTCGAGACCGTGAATGACGTCCGTGTCCTCCCACGACGTCAGGCCGTATGCTCCGATGATAAGGGCCTATGACAGTTACATCGGCAATGCGGCCTGGGTACTTGACGTTCAAAACGCGAGCGGCAACTCCACGGCTGTGTCCATGGCCAGCCAGAAGAGCGCTTCGCGCACATCATGGGCATGCACCCAGTCCCGGTGGTCCCAGGAGTCGCCGGCGAGGCTGTCGCCCGCGTAGAGGAGCTGGCCGAGAACAACGCCCCTGAACCGGGCCACTGCCAACAGCGCGGCCGCCTCCATCTCGACGGTGATGCACCCCTCGGCTCGCCGGAGCAGAACCTTCTCCCTGGTCTCGCGATACACGGCATCTGTCGACCATGTGGTGCCCGTCGCGAACGGCACGTCCGAGCGTCCGAGAACCGCCTCCATCACCGACACGACCGCCGGAGCGGCCTCGATGAGCCGGGACGGGGCCAGATAGTGGTACGACGTGCCCTCGTCGCGGACCGCGGCCGACACGACGACCGGACGGCCCAGGTGAGGTCGGCGTCGAGCGCCCCGGCGCCTCCGCAGGCGACCAACGTCCGGCAGCCGTAGTCGATCGCCTCCTCGAGGAACGCCGCCGCGAGCGGCGCGCCGACGCCGGGTTGGAAGAAGGCGACCCGCTCGCCGCGATGCTCGAGCTCGAAGATCGGGTGGACGCCGTGCTCGGAATGCAGGCTCGCTACTTGGCGAGCTCCCCGCACAGACGCGATCGCACTGACGACGTCGCCGAAGAAGCACATGACCGCGCGTGCGGGAACATCGACCTCGTCACGCGACGGTGCGCACAGATGAACTGATGGTTCGATGAGCGCCTGGCGCTCCGGGTCGAATTCGAGGATCGGGAAGGCGGCACGCGCGAGACCGCCGGGCCCCGATCCCGGCGTGGCGGGCGAACGGCGACCGGAGACGGCTAGCCCCCTGAGATGTCTTCCAGGCGCTGGCGCCCGGCGGTGACGAACGGCATCATCGCCCGCAGCTCGGCACCGACGGACTCGATCTGGTGGCTCCTCCCCGCGGCCCGCAGCTCGTTGAAGCGCGGCCTGCCGGCGCGGTCCTCTGCTACCCATTCCCTGGCGAAGCTCCCGTCCTTGATCTCGGCGAGTACCCGCCGCATCTCAGCGCGGACCCTGTCGTCGATGATCCGCGGCCCGCGGGTCAAGTCCCCGTACTCCGCGGTGTCCGAGACCGAGAAACGCATGCCGGCGATGCCCTGCTCGTACATGAGGTCGACGATCAGCTTCAGCTCGTGCATGCATTCGAAGTAGGCCGATTCGGGCTGGTAGCCGGCCTCGACAAGCGTCTCGAAGCCGGCCATGGCAAGGGCCGTCAAACCACCGCAGAGCACGACTTGCTCGCCGAAAAGATCCGTCTCGGTCTCCTCCGCGAAGGTCGTCTCGAGCACCCCGGCCCGGGTCGCTCCGAGGGCATCCGCGTAGGAGAGCGCCAGTGCCATGGCCTCGCCCGAGGCATCGGCCGACACGGCGATGAGCGACGGCACGCCGCCGCCTTCGGTGTAGGTGCGGCGCACCAGGTGGCCCGGGCCCTTCGGCGCGACCATCGCGACGTCGACGCCCGGCGGCGGGGTGATCAGCCCGAAACGGATGTTGAACCCGTGCGCGAAGAACACTGCGTCGCCGTCGGCGAGGTGCGGGGCGATCTCGGCCTCGTACACGGCCGCCTGCTCTGTGTCGGGAAGCAGGATCATGATGAGGTCCGCGTCCGCCGCGGCCTCGGCCACGGTGACGACACGGAGGCCGGCCGCCTCCGCCTTGGCGCGCGAGGACGATCCGGACCTGAGCCCGACCCGTACCTCGACACCGGAATCGTGGAGGTTCAACGCGTGCGCATGGCCTTGCGAGCCGTAGCCGATGATGGCCACCTTGCGCGTCCGGACCAGGGAGGAGTCCGCGTCCTTCTCGTAGTAGAGCTTGGCCATGCCGCTCCTGTCCTTGTAAGTCGTAGGTCGTGGGGAATGTTGCCTTGGGTGTTGACGATGCTCTTCTGGCCGTTACGGAGCGGCCCCAAATGGAGCCTTCAGGCGATCTCGGCGACCGGCGAAGCCGTCCCCGACACCGAGGATCTTTCGTCCAGCTTAGGAAGCGCGATCCGACCGGTCCGTTGGAGCCCCGCGATCCCATAGGGCCTCATGAGGCTCTCGAAGTCGTCGACAGCCTCGGGCGTGCCCGCGACCATGACGGTGATGGCGTCGTGGCCGACGTCGACGATGCGGCCTGCAAAGACGCCGACGAGCTGGATGACCTGTGAACGTTGCCCGGCATCGGCCGAGACGCTCACGAGCAACAGCTCGGCTTCGCGTGCCTCGTCGGGGTGAAGCTCGCCGATCTCGACGACGTTGATGAGCTTGTCGAGCTGTGCCACGACCTGCTCGAGTGGCGAGGACTCGACGTCCACGACGATCGAGATCCGCGAGAAGCGCTCGTCGTCGGTCGGCGCCACGGCGAGAGAGTAGATGTTGTACCCGCGTCGCGAGAACAGTCCTGCGACGCGCGCGAGCACCCCGGCCTTGTTCTCCACGAGTACCGAGAGCAGGCGGTGGCGGGGACCGTATTGACTCTGATGCGGGCTCATTGCAGCGCCTCCGGGTTCGAGGCCGACTGGGACTGGTACACGACGATGTCGTCGTTGGATGCCCCGCCCGGCACCATCGGGAAGACCTGTTCCATCGAGTCGGTCCGAAAATCGATCACCACCGGCCGGTCGTCGATCTCGTTGGCCTTCTCGATCGCAGGTGTCACCTCCTCCGGGCTCTCCACGCGGAGACCGATGCAGCCCATCGACTCGGCCCACCCGACGTAGTCGGGCAGGTCCGGCGAGAGGTAGACCTCGGAGTAGCGCTCCTCGTAAAACATGTGCTGCCACTGTCGCACCATCCCGAGGTACGCGTTGTTCAAGATCGCGATCTTGACCGGGATGCGCTCGGCGGTCGCCGTGGCGAGCTCCTGCGCCGTCATCTGGAAGCAGCCGTCGCCGTCGACCGCCCACACCATCCGGTCGGGCCGCCCGACCTTGGCGCCGATGGCCGCCGGCACGGCAAAGCCCATGGTCCCAAGGCCGCCCGAGTTGATCCAGGTGTTCGGGTACTCGAAGGACCAATACTGGGAGGCCCACATCTGATGCTGGCCGACACCCGAGACGAGGATCGTGTCCGGAGGCGTCGAGGCCCTCAAGCTCTCAATGACGAACTGGGGCTTGAGAGTCGGACGGCGGCCTGCGCCACCGGTGACGGCCCCGGCGCTCCCGCGTTCGGAGCGGTCGTAGGTGCATGGGTACTCCGCCTGCCAGCGCTGAAGCGTCGCGATCCAAGGGGCGAGCCGGCTGTGATCGACCGGCCCGGCGGCCCTGATCACTTCGATGAGAGCCTCGGTCGCCAAACGGCAGTCGGCGAGGATCGCGACTTCGGGTCTCCGGACCTTGCCGATCTCCGCCTTGTCGATGTCGACGTGCACCACCTTCGCCCCCGGCGCGAAAGCCGAGACCTTGCCGGTCACGCGATCGTCGAAACGGCTGCCGAGGGCAAGCAGCAGATCCGCCTTTTGCATGGCTGTGACGGCGGTGTAGTTGCCGTGCATCCCGGGCATCCCGAGACACAGCGGGTGACTGTCAGGAAACGAGCCGCGGGCCATGAGGGTGGTCACGACAGGAATGCCCGTCAGGTCCACCAGCTCGCGCAACGCCTCTGAGGCCCTCGACTTCAAGACGCCGCCGCCGGCATAGATCACCGGCCGTTCGGCCGCGAGCACGAGCTCGACTGCGGCTCGGATCGCCACTGGGTCAGCGTGCGACGGCGGATGGTAGCCGGGCAGGTCGACACCGTCGGGCCAGTACCACTCCATGGTGGCGTTCGCAACGTCCTTCGGGAAGTCGATGAGCACCGGTCCCGGACGACCCGTCGTGGCGACGTGGAATGCCTCCCGCACGACCTGGGGGATGTCGGCGGCGTCGGTGACGAGCCAGTTGTGTTTCGTGACACCGAGCGTGATACCGGTCGTGTCGCACTCCTGGAAGGCATCGGTCCCGATCGCGGTCGTGGCGACTTGGCCGGTGATGCAGACGAACGGGATCGAGTCCATATAGGCGTCGGCGAGCGGGGTCACGATGTTGGTCGCGCCAGGGCCGCTCGTCACCATGGCCACTCCCGGCTTGCCGGTCGCCTGCGCGTACCCCTCGGCCATATGGCCGGCGCCCTGCTCGTGGCGGACCAGGATATGGCGGATCGGCGAGTCGATGATCGGGTCGTATACGGGCAGGATCGCACCTCCGGGAAGGCCGAAGATGACTTCGACCTCTTGCATCTCGAGGCTTTTCACAAGCGCTTGCGCTCCGGTGAACTCCATCGGTGCTACCTCTCGCTCTCGTTCGTCGCGTCTGTGGGTGGTTGTGTGGTGTGCGACTGCTCACCTTCGTCGGTGCTCCGGTGCGCCGGTGCCGGAAAACGAAACGACCTCCCCTTCGGGGAGGTCGCAGGCGCAGAACCGCAAAGGGTGCCGCGCTCTAAGTAATAAGTACGAGGCAGTCGTTTGCGGACATCAAGTGCAAGTCTTGCAGAGCGGCCGGGCGGGCGCAACCTTTCGCGGTGGCGGCGAGGCGGACCGACGCGGCGGATCGGGCAGCGGGACGGGTCGGCAAGGCGCGACCGAGCAGGTGGTAGGCAGAACGGGCTGCGTGCGGCGGCTATGGCTCGGTGACGGCACCTCGCTCGGCGCCCACGACGAGTCGCGCGTACTTGGCCAGGACCCCGGTGACATAACGCGGGATGGGGGGTTTCCACTGCTCACGGCGACGCTCGAGCTCGACCGGCGCGACGACCACGTCCAGCCGGCCCTCATGCGCATCGAGAACGATCTGGTCGCCGTCTTCGACCAGCCCGATCGGGCCGCCGACCGCCGCCTCGGGAGCCACGTGGCCGACGCAGAAGCCCTGGGTGCCGCCGGAGAAGCGCCCGTCGGTCACAAGCGCACAGTCGCCGCCTCGCCCGACGCCGGTCATGGCCCCGGTCACGGCAAGCATCTCGCGCATCCCTGGGCCGCCCTTCGGCCCCTCGTAACGGATTACCACGACTGTCCCAGGCGTGACCGACCCGGCGAGGATGGCCTCCATGGCGGCGCCTTCACCGTCGAAGACCCTTGCCCGGCCTGCAAAGGCGAGGTCGCCGTCGATTCCTGCGACCTTCACGACAGCGCCTTCGGGCGCGAGCGACCCGTGCAGGATGGCGATCCCCCCGTCGGCGTGGATCGGTTCACCAAAACGGCGGACGACCGACCCGTCGGGAGCGGGTGGGTCGAGGGCGGCCAGGTTCTCGGCCATCGTCTTGCCGGTGACCGTCAGGCACTCGCCGTGGAGCAAGCCTTGCTCCAACAGCTCTCGGAGCACGACCGGGAGGCCGCCGATCCGGTCGAGATCGGTCATGTGGTACCGCCCGTGCGGCTTCATGTCCGCGAGGTGCGGCACTCTCCGGCCAATTCGGGAGAAGTCGTCGAGATGCAACTCGACGCGGGCCTCGTGCGCGATCGCGAGCAGATGAAGCACGGCGTTGGTCGAGCCGCCGAGTGCCATCACTGTCGCGATCGCGTTCTCGAAAGCCTCCTTGGTCATGACCTGGCGGGGTCGGATGCCCTTTTCGAGCAACCCCATCACTGCCTTCCCACTCGCGTAGGCGAGATCGTCTCGCCGGCGGTCGACGGCCGGCACCGCAGCCCCGGCCGGCAGCGCCATGCCCAGCGCTTCGGCCACCGATGCCATGGTGTTGGCAGTGAACATGCCTGCGCAGGAGCCTTCGGTCGGGCACGCGTTGCGTTCGATCGCCTCCAGCTCGGCTAGGTCGATCGTTCCCGCCGAGTATGCGCCGACCGCCTCGAACACCGAAACGACGTCCAGAGCGCGATCGCCGAGGTGGCCCGGCAGGATCGTGCCGCCGTAGACGAAGACCATCGGGAGGTCGAGCCGACCGGCGGCCATGAGCATCCCGGGAAGCGACTTGTCGCACCCTGCGAGGCCGACGAAGGCATCAAAGCGCTCCGCGTGCATCATGGCTTCGACCGAGTCCGCGATGATCTCCCGGCTCACGAGGGACGCATGCATCCCCTCGTGGCCCATCGCGATGCCGTCGGAGACCGCGATCGAGACGAACTCGAACGGGAACCCGCCGGCTGCACGCACCCCGTCCTTCGCCCGCTGAGCGAGCCGGGCGAGCGGCAGGTTGCACGGCGTCACCTCGTTCCATGTAGAGGC
>Ga0187849_1001510_pt1 | contig 24605 bp, 23 predicted proteins | sample June2016WEW_4_10_2_FD_132412 | JGI IMG/M metagenome (GOLD analysis project Ga0187849, IMG submission 132412) | Peatland microbial communities from SPRUCE experiment site at the Marcell Experimental Forest, Minnesota, USA - June2016WEW_4_100 | ecosystem: Environmental > Terrestrial > Soil >...
CGCCATTCTTAAATAGCAGGATCATGGTCCGGGCATGGAGAGCTGCGAGGGGGTTCGGGGGGCAAATGTCCCCCCATCCCCCGAGCTTTTCAGCTTCTTTTGGTACTCACTTGAACGCAACTTGGTATGAGATGCAGAAATAATTCTTCTTGGTTCTATCGCTACGCGAGGAGCAGTGATCAGTGACCCCAAAAAAATAATTCCCCCTGGTTCTATCGCTACGCGACTGGACGTCCAAACCTCTTATTGCGTTCTCGCCGCGAGCGCCTTTATGACGCGGTTAAAAATGCAGGGCGTAGAACAGCACCGACGGTTTAACCGGATGGCCGGCGCCGGCGTTCGAACCGAGGGTGATTTGCGCTCGTGGATGCAGGAATCCTTTCCGGCCCTGAATGCAAGCCTGTGGGAAAACTGCCGGAAACAGGCGGATGCGTTTCTTGAAACGGGAGTCAAAGTGTACAGGTGGGAGAATTTCCCCCCTTTTGTAAAGAGGGGCAGGGAGGATTTTGAGAATTCCCCCCCTGAAAGCCCAAAGGATTTAGCAGCAGGTTTCTCACCGATCACCGCTTGTCGCGTAGCGATAGAATCAAAAGGAATTATTCTTTCCTGCCCTGCCGTCCTTTTTGGCAAAGGCGGTCTGAGCTCCGATCCGCCTCTGCTTGCCGTATTCAATTCCCGAAAACCGAGGCTCATTTCTCCCGATTCAGACTGGCTCAGGGCGCTGCGCTTTTTTTTTCTCAGTTTAGACCCCCGGGAAATCGCCCTTGCGGGCAGCACGGGAACGCTCACCTACGATCTGGCCGGCGCGCATGCCCTGCGCTCCGGATTGCGTCAACTCCTGGTCGCGCCTTTCCCTCTGATGAAGGCAGATAGGGAACTGCTGAAAATATATGGGGAAAACGCTGGCACCATTCCAGTATTTTCGTGTATGCTCGACAACCTCACATGTTCCAAAAAGCAAGCCCCCATATGCCGCGACCGGATTCTGGGCGCACTGGCAAATTTTCATCTCGTGCTGGAAATCCGGTCTCGCGGAAACCTCCTGGCGGCCCTGGAGGAAATCCAGGCAAAATCACCCCGGCCCCAGTTCGTTTTCGAACCCGAGGAAACCAACTCTTCGAACGCAGGAAATCGCACCCTTCTAACAAAATTCTCAGGGCACGCACACGGATTCAAGCTCCCCGTAACCCAGGATTTGCCCGCTGCAAAACCTGTTCCAACTCAGTGCCCGGCAAATGAAAATTCACCCCGCTCTTCTAAAGGGAGACCGCTCGGATTTTACCACTCTTCTCATCACGGCGATATCGCCTGGAGCAATTACCTCTTCCACTATACCAGGGCATGTGCCGGTCCCTGGCCGGGCCGGAGTTACCATCAATATCTGGTCGATCTGCTTGACGGGCATCCCCTCTCAGGCCACTCGGCCCTGGAAACCCTCATCAGGATTATCCAGGAAGGACATATTCGGGCATGCTCCCGGATGGTTCGCGGCCAGGCGGCGGTCATTTCCTGGAGTTCTCATCCCCCGCAGGAGCTGTTTGTAATGCGAAAGTGGAACCGGGCGCTCGTCAGGTGGACGGTCGAACCTTACGGGGTTGCGGTCCGGCGGGATATTTTGCGCTCTCTGGGAGCAAAGCCCGCCATATATGGCAGTGAGAAGGTCTATCCCCGGCTCGTCGAATCCGAAAGGTATCGTTTTCAGTTGAGCCGGTCCGCCTCGTGGAGACATGAGCGCGAATGGCGTTTCCGAGGCAACCTGACGCTCGGTAAAATAAAATCTGATAAGGGATTTGTATTCGTGCAGACAAAGGAAGAAAAGGCAAAGCTTTGCAGCCTTGTAAATCCCGGGCTGCCAATCGTAGTCCTTAACGCCTGAATCTCTTTACCCGTTCACCACAGTAGCTCATGTCCCTGCGGGACACCCGAAACGATGAAAAGATCCGTAGGCGGCGTGCCGGCTGTCAATGTTGAGCGAAGTGGGAGAAGACGATGAAAACGGGCCCTTTTTTTGATACTTTCGAGTTTCTTGTCAGCGGAGGCCGGCAAGCATGCTTCACTTTGTGAAGCAATGCGAAGCTCGCGAAGCGTGATCTATACACCGGAGGCACTTCACTTTTTGCAAGCGCCTCACATTTGGCTTGCCTCCCGCACCACATTTAGTGTCTGCGCTGCCTGCATGGCTGCGCGGAAAGAGCCGATTCTTTTTTTTTGAGCAGGGTTATTGTATAAGTCTATCATAGGAGGCCTCCCGCTCCCGCCCCGTCTCGCGGAGCGTAGAGAATGAGCGGTCGGCCCCCGCGCTACGCGCTTACACGTCGCAAAGGGAGGCCGGCGAGCATGCTTCACCTTGTGAAGCAATGCGAAGCTCGCGAAGCGTGATCTATACACCGGAGGCACTTCACTTTTTGGAAGCGCCTCACATTTGGCTTGCCTTCAAACGCACCACGTTTAATGTCTGTGCGTTCTGCATGGCTGCGCGAACGGTCGCCGCTCTTATCATGTCAGGCGCACTTTTTTTCGAGCAGGTATTGTATAAATCTATCATGCGAGGAGAAAAATGGACGAACTGTCACAAGGCGGTATTCCTCGAGTAAAGATTGGGATCAGGCTTATTTTTACGCTTCTTTTTCTTGTGATACTGAGCGTAATGCACTTCGTAATCCAAATGACAGCCTTGATCCAGTACGTGGTGCTCCTCATAACCAGGAGCTACAGCGAACCGCTCCGCTCCTTCTCAAACAAAGCGGCAGTCTATGTCTACAAGCTCATACGATACATCACCCTGAACGACAACACCCGCCCGTTTCCGTTCACCGAGTTCCCACCGGAGATGGAAAGCCCGCAGGAGCCGGCCAGGTTCGATTAAGGGGGATCATCGCCCAATTCTCATCTGGGAATTCGGATTCATGGAGCAGGAGAGGACTTTATACCTGGCACGGGGAGTGATCGACTAAGCAGTATCCATCCGGAAAACTCCCCGGAGCTTCGGGCCAAGGCTGAATTTTCCCCCTTTTGAAAAGGGGGACTTCAAACTCATTCGCCCAGGAGCTGCACCAGGTTTTCGGATGAATTCTATCTATGCCGGCCCCCTGCTTCTCTCATCTCCGGCGCACACTGCCTCAAGCTGCACCCTCTCAAGCTTTTCCACCCATTTTGCCATTCGCGTCCGGTTTTTCCTCCCGTGCCCGCAGAGCAGCATTTTGCGATTTTCTTCACCGCCGATTGAGAACCTTATGTCCCACCTCTCGGCAGGGAGAAGCCGTCCAAGCCTGTCAGGCCATTCGATTACCGCCACCCCGTCCCCGAAAATAGACTCCTGCCAGGGTAAGGTCTCAAGCTCATCGGGGCCTGAAATCCGGTAAAGATCCAGGTGGTAGAGATGAAGACGCCCGGAGTACTCGTTTATGATGGTAAATGTCGGGCTGGTTACCCTTACCTCCGGAGCAACACCAAGCCCTCCGGCAATTCCTTGCGTAAGAAGCGTTTTGCCGGAGGCGAGTTCCCCCCAGAGCGCAAGAATATCACCGGCCTGAAGCAACTCGCCTATTCTTCGGCCAAAGAGCAAAGAACACTGTTCGCCGGGGGAATTGAAGAGGAATTCTTTCATCCCTGGGGTCATCCGGAAACTACCCGTCGCCAAGACCGACGAGTGAATTTCCCCCTTTTTCTAAAGGGGGAACAATCGAAGACATGATCGAGGTGGGTTGTAGTAATGATAACAGTACACACAAAATGACGAAGCTTCACCGGGGCATTCCAAGATGCACCGGAATGGTGTCCTCTACAGCCTGCATGTCAGCCTTGGACAAGGTGCCAACGCGGCTTTTCAGACGGCTTTTGTCCGCTGCCATGATCTGGTCGGCCATAGCCTTTCCCCGCTTCCCAGCAATTGTCACCACAGCTTCGCCCGGGTACCGGCGGTCAGTGTTGCCGGTCAATGGCACAACGACCACCCTCCCTAGATTCCGGTTTGCCGCATCATTGCTCACGATGACGGCGGGGCGCGTCTTGCGAATCTCACCCCCAACTAATGGATCAAACTCTACCCACCAGATCTCACCGCGCTTCATCTGCTATGTCTCCGGCAAGAGCGTTGCACCATTCCAGCGCTTCGGCTTCACGGTCTTTGTTGGCAGCCATTGCCCGATATCCGTCATCCAGCGTGGTATCCAGCACATGCGGTCTCACCAGGTTCTCGATGAACTGACTCATACGTCGCTTACCGACCCTCCGGTACAAACCTTCTTACACCGCTTCGTCAATGGTGATGGTCATTCGTCTGTGCACAAGAACCTCCTTAAAGCATTGCACATCAGGCATTTGACGTATCAAAGTTTTGCTTTTGAGTCAAGCTTGCAGGACCTGATCCCGCTGCATCTGATTCTTGAAAATCCATGCGTACTCATTGTCCCGCCCTGTCGTTGTTGGTACCGATAACGATGCTTGCGCCCCTCTCATCGACCATTTTGAAAAGCCCGCGCACAAATCACGGCGGTGATCGGAGAGTACCTCGCCGATGCTCACATAAGCCGTTTCGCGATATCTGCCGCCGGTTTCCGGACGGATACCGGTCCGGTGTCCCCATTGCTTAAGCCAGCGGCTCGGGTGTTCGTCTCGCGGAGAGTAGAGATCCCGGCTGCGGCCCCGCGGCTTCGAGTAAGCCTAATACAGCGGGGACCTGGTCCAGCATGTCCGATGCCAGAAGCCCCCTGCTCGAGACCCCCCCGAATATCCGGTCGCATGCGGCGCCGTGGACATACACTCCCAGGCAGGCCGCCTGAAAAGGATCGAATCCCTGGGCAAGCAGGCCGGTGATAATCCCTGTGAGAGTGTCTCCCGTTCCTCCGCTGGCCATTGCTGGATTTCCAGTGCTGTTTATAGCGAGCCTTCCATCCGGGGATGCAATAATAGTCCGATAGCCTTTGAGGACCAGCACCACACCGTACTCTCTGCTGAAGCTCGATGCGGATTCGAGCCGGTTGTGCTGGACGTCCGACACGGTGCAGTGACGGATTCGGGCCATCTCACCCGGATGAGGTGTGAGCACGAGCGGAATCTTCGCCTTGCGGAGGATGGCGGGATCTTCAGATACCGCAGTAATTGCGTCGGCGTCCATCACCACGGGGCAACGCGCCTCTACCAGCAGTTTCCTGACCAGAGTCGCCGTATCCTCATTAGTCGAAATTCCCGGGCCCATCGCCAGGGCTTGCTTCCCTTGCAGGAAAAGGAGCATTTGATGAAATGCGGCCGGAGAGGGGGTCTTATCAATAGTTTCAGCAATGGGAAAGGTCATAGCCTCCGTAAGCTTTACCTCCAGAATCGGATTAAGACTTTCCGGAATAAAGAGCGTCACGAGGCCGGCACCCGCTCTTGCGGCCCCCAGGCACACAAGCGCGGCAGCCCCGGTTTTCCCCAGTGAGCCCGATAGAACGCAGACGTGTCCGGCTTTTCCTTTGTGTGATGTGGGATGACGCGGCTCGATCCAAGATGAAAGGAGTTGGCCGGTGAGCCAATAGCGCTTGATACCTGCGGACTGGGCAAGGCCGGGCGGTATTCCAATGTCGATAACTTCGATCTGCCCAACCAGTTCGGTCCCTCGCTCTATCAGGCAGCCGATTTTTAGAAAACCGAAGGTGGCCGTGGCCGTGGCCTTGATGGCGGCTCCAAGAGGCAGGCCGGTTGTGGCGTCAAGGCCGGACGGAACATCCACCGCCAGGACCGGAACGTCAAGCCCGTTTATTCTCTCGATTATGTCACGGTACAGACCCTTCACTGCGCTCTTCAGCCCGGTTCCCAGAATGGCGTCGATAATCGCGCCGCTCTTGCAGACCGGTTCCCATTGCGCGTCAAAATCTTCCGCCTCCTTCCATACTGTTATGGGAATTCCGATCTTTTCAAGAATTTTGAAGTTTATCAGCGCATCTCCGCTCAACTTCAGGGGAGAACGAAGGCATACGACGCTTACCTGCGCCCCTTTCGAATGATAAATTCTGGCCAGCGCGAAACCGTCCCCGGCATTGTTGCCGCTTCCGGCCACTACCACGATCCGCCTTTCGACGAGGTCTGGAACCACCCGCAGAAAGAAAGCGGCGGCGCCCTGTGCGGCGTTCTCCATCAGAACGATTCCGGGGATTCCAACTTCGTGAATGGTCTGCTCGTCGAGTCCGGCCATTTCCTTGGCGCTAAGGACCAACATTATTTTCCTCCTCCGAAGAAATGGGAAAATCCAAACGAAAATATCATATCGAAACTGAAAGAATCATTCAAAAATTGCGTGCATAAGCTTGCAAAATCTGTTATCTATCTGTCCGTTTTGGCCAGGCGCGCCTGCTTTGGTCCAAATATATCCTGGTAAATCAGTAATATGGCAAGGATGGGATAAATGTTGTCTATTAAATCACCTGCCGGGATATGATTACGAGGTGCCGGTCGTTCAATTTTGGACTGGCGTTTTGTGCAAGGCATGATATAGAAATTTTTTCTTGTGCACTATAGCGGCTTTTGAATTCCCACGCTCTGATTCCACTGCTCCTTTCTGATCCGCAGCACAAAAACCACCCTATCCCAAGTAACCGGTTCACCAGTTTTGTTTTTGAGCCGGAGGAGAATGGCTTGTGATCTCCCAAAAGCTTATGACCGACTTTTTGGCAGTGACCTTGTATTTGCTTGCCGGGCTTGCCTTTGCAGTCGTTCCCCTCATCGTTTCCGTTCTGGTTGCCAGGAGGGGCCGGGGAGCGCTGCGCGAAGCGACCTACGAGAGCGGCATGGAAACCATCGGCAGCGCGTGGATCCAGTTCACGGTTGTCTATTACATCTACGCCCTTATCTTCCTCGCCTTCGACGTCGACGTGCTCTATCTTTTCCCGGTGGCGCTGGCCTACGGCAAATACGCCTCCCGTGACCTGATCGAAGTGATAGTTTTCGTTGGAATTTTGTCGCTGGCGATTGTCTACGCCTGGCGCAAAGGAGTTTTTGAATGGAAAAGAAGGTGAGAGAACCGGGAGGTCCGGTTGTTCAATTCGCTTTCCTTGACGATATTTTTAACCTCGCGCGCGCCAATTCGCTGTGGCCAATGACTTTCGGCCTGGCGTGCTGCGCGATCGAGATGATGGCCGCCGGGGCTTCGCGCTTCGACCTGGACCGTTTCGGGGCAGGTGTCTTCAGGCCCTCTCCGCGCCAATCCGATGTCATGATCGTAGCTGGAACCATCGCCAAAAAGATGGGCCCTGCTATTCAAATGCTTTGGGACCAGATGCCCAACCCGAAGTGGTGCATTGCGATGGGAAACTGCGCCATTTCCGGCGGTCCTTTCGAGTATGAGGAGCAGTATGCGATAGTGCCCGGAGCTCATCTTATCGTCCCGGTGGACATCGTAATTCCAGGGTGTCCTCCCCGGCCCGAAGCTCTCATTCAGGGGCTGCTCGCTCTGGAGGATAAGATCACCCGCGGTGAGAAAAGAAACCTGCTGCGCCGCTTCAAAAGAGTCTCGGAGGCGTAAACTGAAATGAAAGTAAAGGAATTGGAAGCAATAATGCTCGAGAAGTTCCCGGACGCGCCTCTTAGACGGGACGAGACGGCAATGACCGGGGCTCTGTGGTCCATAGCCGTGCCGGTCTCGGGCATCAGGGATGTGGCAAAGGCGTTCGGGAGCGCTGGTTTTTTCCTCGAGTCGATAACGGCGCTGGATTTTGAGGACACCTTTGAACTGGTCTACCACTTCAACTGCTATGAACCCAAATCCCGGCTGGTGGTAAGGATGCTCTGCGGCCACGATCAGGTCCCTCCCTCGATTTGTGATATCTTTCGCGGCGCGGGTTGGCTCGAACGCGAGGTACATGACTTTTTCGGAATCAGCTTTTCCGGAAATACTGACATGAGGCCGTTGCTGCTTCCTGAAGACGCGGACTATCATCCGTTGAGGAAGACCTTCGGCAAAGTCAGCGCATACCATAAGCGAGAAGAGATTTATGGCTGAACAAGACAGCACTCAGGAATATCGAAGAATTTACACATTAAACCTCGGACCTCAGCATCCCAGCACCCACGGTGTTCTCAGGATCCTTCTGGATCTGGACGGCGAATATATTGTTAAAGCCGACCCGGTCATCGGATACGGTCACCGCGGCCACGAGAAGATGGGAGAAAACCGGCAGTATAAGCAGTTTCTTCCCAACGCAAGCAGATTGGATTACCTTTCCGGGATGATCTTCAATCATGGATTCGTCCTGGCGGTTGAAAAACTCGCCGGGATCGAGGTCCCGGAGCGCGCGAAATATATTCGAGTGATCGCCTCGGAGCTCAATCGCATATCGAGCCACCTGCTCTGGTTCGGAACATACATTATGGATCTCGGCGGCTTTACGCCCTTCCTGTACGCATTCGACGATCGCGAGCAAATTCTGGACATCCTGGACTCGGTGAGCGGTTCCAGGCTTACCTACTCGTATTGCCGCTTCGGTGGAGTCACTCGTGACGTCGACTCGAAATTCATCGAAATGACCCGTGCTTTTCTCAAGCGGATGGGGACTCGCTGGGCCGATTACGACGACCTGGTAACCAAAAATATCATCTTCATACACCGCACGAGGGACGTCGGTATCATTGACCCGGAGCTTGCCCGTCAGTACGGAGTTACGGGGCCGAATCTGCGCGCTTGCGGGGTTGCTTTCGACGTTCGCAGAAGCGAACCCTACGAGGTGTATGACAGGCTTGATTTTGAGGTTCCGACCGGATCAAGGGGCGATGCCCTGGATAGATATAATGTGCGCTTCAAGGAGATGCAGCAGAGTTGTCGTATAATCGAGCAGGCCCTGGATCAGCTTCCGGAGGGCGACTTCCTTACCAAGAAGGTACCGCAGAAGCTCAGCCCTCCTAAAGGTGAAGTCTATGCTGCCTTCGAAAGCTCCCGAGGTCTTAGTGCTTTTTACCTGGTAAGCGACGGCAGCCCCGGTCCGTATCGTTGCCATATCCGGGTCCCAAGCTTTGGCAATTTGAATGTTTTGAACGAGGTGCTGCCCCGGACGCTCGTTGCCGACGCAATTTCAATTCTGGGCAGCATCGACGTGGTTATTCCGGAAATCGACAGGTAAGTGAGAGGCGGCTAAAGCCGCCGGCAGCTTTTAAGTCTTTTTTGGGAGGATGAAGAATTGTCCGAGGGCTTGTTTGGTTCTGAATGGTTCCGGTTGATTTTGGGCCTTTTGATCGTATTGGGTTTTGCGTCGCTGAACGCCCTTTTCCTTGTCTGGCTCGAACGAAAGGTGGCAGGGCATATTCAACTGCGCCCCGGCCCGATGGAGGTCGGCCCTCATGGTCTCCTTCAGACCATTATGGATGCTGTTAAGCTGATGGGCAAAGAGTTGATACTGCCGGCGAAGGCGGACAAGAGGCTGTTTTTTCTCGCTCCGGTGCTTGTTTTCATGCCCGTTCTGGTCGGGTTTCTAGTCCTGCCCTTCGGCCCGAGCATGATAATCCGTGATATGAACCTGGGGGTCCTGCTGGTTTTTGCTTTCTCCACGTTCACCGTTTTGGCCATTCTTGCCGGCGGGTGGGCTTCAAACAACAAGTATGCGCTGCTCGGCGCCGTCCGGTCGGTGGCCCAGAACGTCGCCTATGAGATCCCGCTTCTGCTTGCTGTAATGAGCGTTGTGCTCATGGTCAATTCCCTGAGTTTTTCAGAAATTGTGAGATCGCAAAAAACCATCTGGTTTATTTTCGTGCAGCCGGTTGCAGGTCTGATCTACCTGATCAGCGCGACAGCGGAAACCAACCGCGCCCCGTTCGATATCCCGGAAGCCGAATCGGAACTGGTGGCCGGATTTCATACTGAATACAGCGGAATGGGATTCGGGCTTTTCTTCCTCGCTGAATACACCAATATGTTTATCGTGTGCGCAGTTGCAACCAGCCTGTTTTTCGGCGGCTGGAACGGCCTTTTCGGAATCAGCCTGGGAATACCGGGGGTTTTCTGGTTCCTTTTTAAGACCTACATGCTGATTTTTATCCTCATGTGGGTGCGCTGGACCTTTCCCCGTGTCAGGTTCGACCAGTTGATGAACTTTTCCTGGAAGGTGATGATTCCGATTAGCCTTGCGAATCTCGTAGTCACGGCCATTGTTGTCAAACTTATCTGATTCTTTAGGGCAAGATCGAAAATGAGCTATTTCAAAGAAATATTCTATGGCGGACTCAGTCTTATCGAAGGGATGGCGGTTACCGTGCGGCGGCTGTTCCATCCACTGGTGACCGTTCAGTATCCGCGCAAAAGGATCCCGCTTTCTTCGGCATATCGCGGGCACACCGAATTCAAGATATTCGAAGATACCGGCACGCATAAATGTATCGTCTGCGGCAACTGTGAGAAAACCTGCCCCAGCGGCGTCATTCGGTTGCAGGGTGTCAAAGAGAAAGAGAAGGGTCCAAAGACTTTGACGCACTACGTCATTGATTTCAGCAAATGCTCGCTTTGCGGCCTTTGCGTCGAAATCTGTCCCACCCAGACTCTGCAATATTCAAAAGAGTATGAGTTGGTCGGCGAGACGCGATCGGATTGCGTAATAGACTGTTTGGCAAGGCTGGCAAGGCAGGTTGAAAAGCAAGCCGAAGAAAAGAAAACACAGGGGCTTGCCGCCTGATTGTAACCGGACTCGATTTGGGGCAAAGGGATAGGGATGGAAACTTCTAGCCTTGACATCATCACGCATGCGGCCTTCTGGGGCACGGTCGCCTTGACTATTGCGGGCGCCTCGATCGCGGTATTTCCCCGAAATATCCTTTACAACGTCCTGGGCCTGGCGCTGGCCCTGACAGGCATTGCCGGTTTCTACCTCTTTCTGGGCAGCTTCTTCATTGCTCTTATGCAACTCCTAATTTATGTGGGCGCCATCTGCATCGCAATCGTGTTTGCCATAATGCTTTCCCGTCCGCTCCACCTTGAGACGCCGCCGAGGGCCGTCCCCAAAGTGGCGATGGGACTTGCCGCCAGCGCGATCTTCTTTGTCGCGGCGGTGAGCGTGGCCCTCAAGACCGATTGGTCGCCCTCCCTGGCGCGTGTCGCCGACGGGTCGCTCTGGTCGGTCGAAAACATCGGTCACGCGCTGCTTACGCGCTATGAACTGGTTTTTGAAGTGATTTCGTTGGTGTTGCTCGTGGCTATCATTGGTGCGGTGATTACCGCCGGATTCAGCCGGAGGTTAAGTTAGTGAACAGCCTGTCCACTTATCTGATCATCTCGGCCCTTCTTTTTTCACTGGGCCTTCTGGGAATACTCCAGCGCCGCAACCTGATCGGGATGCTGATCGCTGTCGAGCTCCTGCTCAATTCGGCCAACCTGAATTTCATGGCCTTTAACCGGTTTCTCACTCCGGACCCGGTTGTAGGGCAGGTAATTGCCCTTTTCGTCATGGGCCTGGCAGCGGCGGAGGCCGCAATTGGCCTGAGCATCATTCTGGCCCTCTACCGCAAAATGCACTCGATAAACATCGAACGTGCTCAGAGGCTGAAAGGATAGAACCGCTATGGGCGCATTCTTTACAGATCCCATCCTGCTCGCGACCGTTCTGGGCACCAATCTTCCATTTTTATCGATGGTTGCAATCCTGATCTTCACAAGATCGAATCCCAAACTGTCATGCAGAATCTCGGTGGGGGCAATCGCCTTTGCTGCGGTCTGCGCGGTTTTCCTGCTGGCAAAGCTCTACAGCGCCTCGCCTCTGCAATACCAGACCCTCTGGCTCAATTCAGGAAGGCTAAACATCGCCTTCGGCTATTATCTCGACCCGCTGAGTCTGCTCATGCTGACCATTGTAGGCGTCGTTTCCTGTCTCGTGCAGATTTATTCCCTGGGATATATGGCGGGCGACCCCGGATATAGCCGCTACTTCGCATTTCAGTCCCTTTTCGCCTGGGCCATGATGAACATGGTCATTGCGGGCAGCATGCTCCAGTTGTTTATATTCTGGGAGATGGTCGGTCTTGCGTCCTATTTTCTGATTGGTTTCTACTACGAGAAATGGAGCGCCTCCCAAGCGGGAAAGAAGGCCTTCGTAATGAACAGGGTCGGAGACGTGGGCTTCTTTCTCGGTCTGATCTGGCTTGTCATCGGCTTCGGCAACCTGGGAATTCCGGAGCTCAATCACGCCGCAAGCACTCAAGGCCTGCCCCAGAACCTGCTTACCGTCTCCGCCCTTCTGATCTTCTGCGGAGTTGTCGGCAAGAGTGCCCAGTTTCCGCTGCTCACATGGTTGCCCGATGCGATGGAAGGCCCCACACCGGTCAGCGCCCTGCTCCATTCAGCCACCATGGTCGCCGCCGGCGTTTACATGTTCAGCAGGATTTTTCCCTTCTTCGCCGCTTCCCCGGACGCCATGGCGATTGCCCTTGCAATCGGTACGGTTACCATGCTGCTCTCTTCTACCATGGCGATGGTTACATACGATCTTAAACAGGTCTGGGCCTATTCGACCGTGAGCCAACTCGGAATGATGGTGATGGCTCTCGCCGCAGGCGGATATTTCGCCGGCGTTTACCATCTTACGACCCACGCCGGGTTCAAGGCCCTTCTCTTTCTGTGCTCCGGCATATTCATCCATGAATTCCACACCAATGACATGCGCATAATCGGCAAGCAGGGGGGCCGCAAGCTGAAAATACCCATGGTGTGCATTGCGGTCGGCGCTCTTGCGCTCTCCGGGGTCTACCCGTTCTCCGGTTTTTTCAGCAAAGAGGCTATCCTGGGAGTCCTTGCCGCTCAGCCCAATAAAATCTGGCTTGCAGCCGGGTTTTTCGGGGCTGTTCTGACCGCCTATTACAGCTTCCGTCTGATTTTCCACATTCTGTTGCCCAAAGGCGGGGTCGAAGGAAAGCCTCATGACGGCCACGCTGAGTCTGCTCACGAGCATGAAGATGAGCACCACGGCTACATTTTTTGGGCAATGGCAATCCCCGTGATGATCCTCGCCTGCGTGAGCCTCGTGCTGGGCTTTTTAGAGCAGCCGATCGAGCACTTCCTCCTGCACGCAGTTCAGGCCCATCCGGTTCAGCACGTCTCCGAACATGGCGGCGGCGGAAGCGACTGGCTCCTCATTATGGGGGTTTCGGCCGGTCTTTTCGGTATCGCCGTGGCCTGGTTTGAATACGGAAGAAAAGGGGCCAGCCGCAATGGGTTTCTCAGCTACTTTCCTGCGATTTGGAAGCTGTTCGACTGCAGATGGTTCATAGACATTTTCTACCGCAAGAGTCTTGATACGTTTGTCTACGGCGGCCTTACGTCCCTGTTCACCAAAAACGACCGCCGCGTAATAGACGGCGGTATCGATGGGATCTGCTTTTTTACCGAAGGCAGCGGCCGTGTTTTCAGCTTCCTCCAGTCCGGAATGCTTCAGTACAATCTGCTGATAATGGTATTGGCGGCCGGGGCCGCAGTTCTCTACTTCCTGATTTAGGCTAAACGGAAATTTTAACTCTTACCAAGGGCATCAAATGACTTCTATGGAAATGTCCGGTTTTCCGATCCTCAGCGCGATCCTTATGACAACGGTTTTGGGATTGCTCGCAATCCTCTTTATTCCGCCGGAAAGAACCAGGCTGATAAAGCAGGTCAGCCTTGCCAGCGCATCCATCGGACTGGTCCTGTGCGTCCTGCTCTACCTTTCATACGATCACCAGAAGGGCGGACTTCAGTTCGTTGAGCGGGTCCTGTGGGTAAAGAGTCTTGGAATCTACTGGTTCAACGCTGTCGACGGGATAAACCTCCCAATGCTGCTGCTCACCTCCGTGGTCCTGTTTACCGGCATCTGGACAATGTGGGAATTGGAACACAGGGCAAAGGAATTCTTTGCACTCATGTTCCTTCTGGTTGCCGGCGTCTACGGCGTCTTCATGTCGATGGACCTTTTCTGGATTTTTGTCTGGTATGACGTTTCGCTTTTCCCGATGTACCCGCTGATCGCCATCTGGGGGGGAACCCGCAAAGAATACGGCGCAATGAAGCTCACGCTCTACCTGCTTGCAGGAAGCGCCCTCATTCTGCCCGCAATACTCTATCTCTGGGTGCAGGGCGGAGCTCATACCTTTGATCTGTTCGAACTTCAGAGAATCGGCTTTAGCGCCTTCGACCAGAAATTGACTTTCGTTATGCTCTATTTCGGGTTCGGGATCCTCGCCGCCGTATGGCCGTTCCACACATGGTCGCCGGTGGGTCACGTAGCGGCCCCGACCGCAGTGAGCATGATTCACGCGGGCGTGCTCATGAAACTTGGCGCTTACGGAATCCTGCGGATCGCGATGACGCTATGCCCGGCCGGCCTGTCTTACTGGTCGGACCTTATGGCCCTTCTGGCCTGTATCGGGATCGTTTACGGGGCGCTGGTCGGTCTTGCGCAGACGGATTTGAAATATGTTATCGGCTACTCCAGCGTGTCACACATGGGAGTAGTTGGACTGGGACTTGCCACTATGTCGGTAAACGGCATAAACGGGGCGGTTTTCCAGATGTTTGCCCACGGCGTCATGACGGCCCTGTTCTTTTCTTCTGTCGGCTATATCTATGACCGCACTCACACGAAGATTATTCCCGAACTGGGAGGATTGTCCAAGACAATGCCCGTTGCCTCCTCCTTTTTCATAGTCGCGGCTCTGGCAGGTATAGGCGTGCCCCTTATGGCGAGCTTCTGGGCGGAACTGCTCGTTTTCATCGCCGCAGTGAAGGCTTTCCCGATCGGTGGTATCGCGGCGCTCGTGGGACTCATAATCAGCGCGCTGTTCATGCTTCGGGTCGTGCAGAACACCTTCTACGGGGACAAGAATCCCAAGTGGGAGCACATTCCCGATGTTCCAGGGTTTCTTGCCGTACCGCGAATCGTATTGGTGAGCATCATCCTGTTCTTCGGAATGTTTCCCAAGATTATGCTCGATGTTATTCAGAGCACGGTTATTCCGTTTGTAAATAGGTTCTAAAGGCGAGGTAAACGGAACGTGATGACGGATTTTATGCTTTTTCTTCCCGAGTTGTTATTCATTCTTGCCGCGCTGCTCTTTTTCATCTTCTCGTTGAAAAGGACGGCGGACCCGGCCGGGTTTCACAAGTGGGCGATCGTGCTTGCCGCAATCGGGCTGCTGGTAACGGTTGCGTCATCGCGTCAGGAAGGAATGCTGTTTTTCGACTGCTACCGGGTGGACCTGTTCAGCCAGGTTTTCAAGGTCCTGCTGGCTCTTGGTACGATCTGGGTCATTTTCTCATCCGGCGAACTCAAGGGGATCAGCCCCAGGCAGCATGCCGAGTATTACTTTCTCATCTTCGTCTGCACGCTGGCCATGATGATGCTGGTAAGCTCGGTTGAGCTGCTGACGATTTACGTATCGATGGAGCTTTCCTCCTACTCCCTCTACCTGCTCGTTCCAATGCGGAGAAATGCCGACCAGTATGTTGAAACCGGCATCAAGTATTTCATGGTCGGCGTTACGGCCTCAGCCCTGATGCTTTTCGGCATTAGCCTCCTTTTCGGCATGGCGCATACCACCTACGTGCCGCAACTGATCAAAATACTGCCGGGTATCATCACTCAGCCCGCAGCCATTGTCGGACTGATACTGGCCCTGTCCGGGTTCTTTTTCAAGCTGGCCCTCTTTCCGTTCCATATCTGGGCGCCCGACGTTTACCAGGGGTCTGCGAACCAGGTCACCACTTATATTGCAACGGCGTCCAAAATGGCCGCTGCCGCTATGATCATCCGGTTCGCGGGCCTTTCGGCCGGGGCGAGCCCCGCAATGATAAAGCTGCTGATCGTGCTTTCGATCGTGTCGATGACCTTCGGAAACCTGGTCGCACTAATTCAGAAGGACATAAAAAGGCTTTTGGCATACTCCAGTATCGCCCACGCGGGATATATCCTGATCGGTATACTTTCTCTTTCCGGGCGCGGTTATGCCAGCGCGATATACTACGCGGCCGCTTACCTCGTGATGAATTACTCGGTGTTCATGGTCATCATGAAGCTCGCCGACGATGGACACAACCTGCAGATAAAGGAACTGGCAGGCCTGCACAAACGCTCCCCACTTCTCGCCATGACGCTTATGCTCGGCCTGTTCGGACTTGCCGGAATCCCTCCGACAGCGGGCTTTACGGGCAAATTCCTGGTGTTCGCCGCCGCCCTCGAAAAGGGCTACCTCTTTCTGGTCATCATCGGCATGATAAACGCGACCATATCACTCTACTACTATCTTATCGTCATAAAGGCGGCTTATCTGCTGAAACCCGTGAATGAATATCCCGCAGTGCGGGTAGACTCCTGGACGCGTTGCATGAGCCTTGCCCTGATAATCATGACGATATATCTTGGCATCTTTCCCGATCATTTCCTGTCTCTAACCGAAGCGGCGGCAAAGACCCTGTTCTGATACCAAGCTGCGTTCATAGAGCGGCGAATAACCCCAAACTGAGCGGGGGAAACTTTCCCCCGCACCCCCTCGCCGCTACGCGGCTCAGTGTGCGCTGCGGCGGCGGCCCCGCGCACGCGGTGGCTTGCCGCCGACAGCGCCGAGCGCTCGGCCTCGCGCGTTACGCGCGTGGCCGAAATCCTGCGGGGGTGTGGGGGGCGCAGCTCCCACGCCTTTAGATTTAAGGGATCTAAATGAAACCTCAAAGACTTCAGCGTCTGTCAATCCTGTCAATCCTGTTAATCCTGTCTACGGCTTCTTCGGCCTTCGCGCAGAAGTGGTCTTTCGCCGCTTTTTCCGACAATCGCAACTTCGAGGGCGGCTACCGGAATGTTCTCGAAGATATCAATTCCGGCGGTCCTGCCGATCCGAGGTTTCCAAGACCGGATTTTGTGGTTGGCATAGGCGATATCGACCCTGTTGAGAGGACCCTCCAGATTTTCAGGGACACTCTTGGGCCTCAAATGCCCTTCATCCCGGTGCGCGGCAATCACGAAGCTCCCGAAGACGTCCGGTTTATTCTAAAAGATATACTGCCCTCCGAACAACCGCCGGTGAAAGTTTACGACATGGAAAGCGTGACGTTCTACTACGACTGGAAAAATGTCCGCCTGATCGTCATAGATCAGTATGCGGCCTACGCAAAAGGCCTGAGCAATAAAGCATTTCTTGATTGGCTGGAAAGGGCCGTCCTTTCCGCAAAGAATGTGGACCACGTATTTATCGCGTTCCACGAACCGCACTCTCTGCCTGCTTTTCACTCGGACCCGTTCTGGACCCTGCTCCTCAGGCACTCCGTCAAGGTCAGGGCCGTGCTCTGCGGGCACACTCACCGCTATGGCAGGCGGCATGTTTCCGGTTCGCATGGTCGAATCGAGTTGATCAATACGGGGGCCGCCGGCAATACCGGCCACTCCGACGGTATGAATACCTTTGTCCAAATCAGTATTGACGGCAAAAACGCAGCCTTCCGGGCGGTCCAGGCACCCGATAAAACAAAGGATTTCAAAGTTGCCGATAGCTGGAAGGCCAAGGCCTCTGAAAACTGATAAGCGCTCACCACAGAGCCACAGAGGACGCGGAGAAAGCCAAAATTCAACAACATCGAATTGAGGAATTGAGGAATTGAAGAATTGAGGAATTGAGGAATTAAATTAGTTAATCCCTAAATCCCTAAATTCGTTTTTGTCCTAAATTCCTAAATTCCCCAATCCATAGGTGCGGGTTGTGGATCATTGATTGTAGGGCATTTTAGAGGGGTTGGTTTTCGGTGCCGCGGCGGCGGTAATCAGCCTCGGGACCCGGTTAAGGCCCTCCTTCCGCTCTGGTGGCGTCGAGCAACGCCGGAAGCTGTAGGCTCGTTCACATATTCGGCCTCAATTTATTCTCGCCACTGAACTGAACCTGGAAGACGGAGGGTTTGACATGCCGATTGCGGTCGGCTTCCTTTCCGCAATCTCGATGCCCGGATCATATCTCTAGATGCTTCGAGTTCAAGGTTCTGGCAAGCAAAGGTTGCGGTTTCCGGCTTCTTTCTTGCTCTGGCGAGTATCTCTGGAAGCCTTGCTACCGTCGGAAAAGGTTCCCCCGAATCGATCATCGTCTGTTTGATGATTTTTCGAATTTCTGCAAGTTAAATTCTTGCGGAAGTCTTCGCGGTAGGCGGCTCAAGATTTATGCTCAACTCTTGAGTAATTCTAGAAACCTCAGATTCTGGAAACCTTGAAAGAACATATTCGACAAGATCCTCCTGCCGTGCCTGGCCAAAAACCATGCGATATACAACAAGCGATCTTCGTAACGCGAATAAACGCTCCCGATCCCGGCTGAGTGGCAGTGCCGGTACATGGCGCTCAATTTTTGCCCCCCCTTCCAGGGGATAAACCCAAAACGGTACGAGATCTGTAGCATTTTCATCCCGATCGTCTTTGCCATAGGCAAATAGCGCATCCCAAGGGTCATCACCCTTACTTGACTTTGTCTTATTAATCCCATAGAAACTTGCCAGATTCTTACGCACAGCATGCCCCTTGTAACGGTGAACACGTCCTTCACGCTGTTCCATATCGACAGGATTTGAAGGGAGGTTCCAGTGAACAACGGCGTGGCAATAGGTGTGAAAGTCGAGACCTTCCTGCCCAACTGAAGTCGTTGCCAAAACAAATGGCCTGAACGGAGAATTGAAAGCATCCCTTACCTGTCCCGCCCGGGTGACGACAGCGCCATCTTCGTTTTTTCCCTCCCCAAAGCGTAGAGCGAAATGCCCACGCAGTCTTTTACCTTCAACCCTGACGGCATTTCTTTTCATATCAATGGATACATCATCCACTCCAAGTGTAGATGTCCGGAGACTAAGTGAGTCACCCATAGCTCTGGCAACTTTAATGGCGATCTCCTCTGGTGATTTATCAACAAGCCCAAGTGACTCTCGCAGGGTATGAGCGTATTCGTCGAGTACCGACTGAAGACCACCTGACGCAGAGTACTCGACCATTCTCTTCCAGTAAGGCTCTTCACGGTTCATGCCTCTGATAAAAGCCGTCACTTCTGGGAGATTGAACAGGGATTGAAAATGCCAGGCGACCTGTCCGGCGCATCCTTTGATGACTGAGCTTACTTTGTTGGTCCCACCGGTAACCCTGGCCAACGCTCTGAGCGCGGCGACACCAGGACCTGCAACCGCCATTTGCGCAAGGACAAAACTCAGATCATCCGGCTTTCGGCCTAAAGTGAGTTTGCCATTTGCCAGCTCCAGGGCATATTCCACATGGGCAGACCAGGCAGTCTCGTCATCGGTTTCATCCTGCTGGCTGTGAACGCTATCAGACCAATTACCTGCTAGGTCATGAGAGAATAACCACCCTCTGGATAAGTCGGCATCAAAATAGAGGTCAAGCAGGATAGGTGCTGCCCAGTACCATGTCTCGTCTTTGGGACCGGTAATTTCGCCACTGGACGGGATCTTTGCCAGCAGTTGCTCAATAATTCGCTGCGCCCATTCAAGAACCTCTTGTAATGACGGCAGATCATTACTCTCGTACAGTAAGGGGTCGCATTCTCTTGCCAGGGTAGTGCATGGATAGAGAAGGCCCAGCAAGGGCATTCCGGTTAAGCGTTCGTCAGTTCTGGCAAAGCGAAGTAACCGCCGCCTCCGTTTTCTGGCCTCCGGCGAATTCTCAGGTTGTTCTTCGAAGGAGGAAATCATCCTGCGTTCGACATCATAACTGAGCATTGTAGCCACGACCTTGGGAACCATCAGCCATGAGGAGAACACCAGCCGCTTGGTAAAATTCCTCAAGGCAGGGTCAGCGAATGGACCTTCTAGCCGGTAGTACGGGAGAGACGGGGGAATCCAGAGGAGACGCCAGCCACCCGTTTCCACGACGTCTGCAAGCAGACTGCGCAGACGAGCATTGCCAGGATCGATTTCCTTATACCTGGCGATGTCTTTCCAGGGGAGGAGCAGGTTCTCTGCAGCTGCAATAACATTGGCAAGCTCTTCATTTTTCTCTGGACTGCTAGTGGCATCCACGAAATCCTGCTTCAACTTGTAATCATCCATGAAATTGAGCAGGTACGGGGCTGACTTCCAATACTCTAGAGTACTTCCTTGGTCCAGAATTTTAGTTACTCTCTCCATGCCTAAGAAGGCGTAAAGATCCTGAGTTTCGAGGGTTACGTTGACTGGGGACACTTCCTTAAGCATACCATCACGGTCTTCAGTTGCTGCTAGCCGCTCAGTCCGCACCATGACTCTGAGCAACTGCGCTTCCAGCCTACACTTGGTTTCTTTAAGTGTTTCGCAGCCGCTGTTCCCGAGGCGATAGAGTTCCCGACGGTAACTTTCTACCAATTCATCAAAAAGATTGGCGTTCTCCGGGTCCAGGAACCTCATGGTACGCATGAAATCCTCATAGTGGTCATCTTCGGCTGATTCCTCGGAGAGCGTATACATCTTGTAAGGAGTTGCAGAAAGCAAAAGAACCCGAGCGTGGGAGTTTTCGTCAGCATAATCAAACAGGCTATGGGCAAGCCGGCTCGCGTCGCTTTCCGTGTCAAGAAGATGTTTGAACCGCTGGAATTCGTCAAGAATGATAAGATCAGGTTCCAGAGCCGCCAGACAAGTTTCAGCAAGTAGAGCTCGCATTTCCCCAACAAATCTGAGCCGTTTCCTTTTCTCATCATCAGCGATGTTTTCATACTTGCGAGCCCGTGCGAAAGAGCTGCATAGATTTTCGAAGCGTGACCTAAAATCAGGACGTCCATGGGTTTTGTCATCATTAACATGCTTGGCCAGCGCTTCGGCAAATTTCTGGGACAAGGAATGGTCAATATTGTTTTTCTCTCGGTATGTCTTAACAAGTGCCCGGAAATGGTCCTTATCAGCATATCCTTGCAGTACATTGAAGGGGCCGGTGCTTCCTCCTATCCCCCATGCCCTGTCCAGAAGCCAATAGAGTAGCGCCCGTTCATCAGCTGTTCCCAGACTCGATCTCAGATCAAATGAAGTGCTTGGAGTAAAAGAGATGAAATTCAGCTTTTTTTCCTGAAGTGATCTTATTTCTTTCGGAAGAAGGGTAATTCGTGACGAAAGAGCGAATTCACTTTGCCCGCTTGGTTTGAGCCTGTTGATGTTCTGGCCCGCAATATCTGCATTTGAGCAAATATATACGATGTCAATGCGCGGCACCTTGTCCCACAGCTGCTCGATTGCCAGGGCAATGACCCCCTTTGCTACCATTGTCTTCCCCAGTCCAACTTCGTCGGCAACCAGGAACCTGTGACAAGGGTCATCATTTCCATACAGGCGGGAGAATACGTAATCGACCGTCCTACGTTGAAAGTTCTTCAACCCGTCGAGAGTTGCCGCCGTATTCGGCCGCACAACGTTCTTTGCTGCCATTACCGCAGCCTTTCCCGAGCAGCCCAGATTGGTTTCCATATCTCATCGAATCCCTCGGGCAGCAACAACATTCCATCTTGGGTCTTCCTCAGGTCTTCCACTAGACGTGCTATCTGGTCCAGTTTTGCAGGATTACGGTACAGCGTACGCACTATTGTCTCAAATAGGGGGATACCAACACCCGCGAAACCTTTGTTTGCGCCTCCGAAGAGCAACAATCGACCTGTTAGAATCGACTGATTAACGTCACCTCCGCCTTCCGCCAACAGCATGAGAATGAATCTGACCACCTGGTCTCGAGTTTTGAGCAATGACTTCATAATACGATCCGCACGATCCTCGGGGGCTCCTTCGAGCGGCAGATTCAGAACAAACCGGCACCTGAAATTCTTCTCGCCACCGCTTGCCATAATCTCAAAGGCAAAAAACGAAGTCAGAGCCTCGAAAGAAACCTGGCTAAACTCGGCGAATATTGCCGAATTCTTCCCGACGTCAACGCCGGCATCTTCACTAATGGTAATCGGCCAGCAGCTTATCTTGAGCCCGGTCGGAAGATGAAGAAATTCATCTTTGTGGTGAGAGAGCTGTAACTGAAACAGATCTTGTTGCTCCAGACCCTTTACGTTAACCGATAATCCCATAACGGCCAGACGTCGGCGCACTTCTGTCACGGAATCTTCAAGCGCCTTCATCTCTGGATCGCTAGTTGTGTCGCCAGGATTTTGTGTGTACTCCTGCAACAGTTTCCTGAATCCGGATGGCTCGCCTGTCAGGGGTATCAGGGTATTGATGCCACAAAGGCTTTTCTTTCCGGTCAATTGGACAAGAAATTCCACATTTTTCTTGTAAGCGGCATCGGTGGCATTCGCGGAACCTGTCCACACGCTTGCATCCCAGCCGGCATCGGCAATGATGACCTTAGCATGCAAGCCTGACAGAGATTCTCCCGTTTCTTTTCCGGGTTCTGCTCCCCCATCTTCTTCCGGCTCGGCTGAAGGACTAAGCATGAATACATGTTCAAAACTCCTCAGGGTCGAAGGAGCAAGTGCGTCAAGTTCATCTGGGCGTGACACCAAGATGTGCCCTTGCCCTACTTTCGAAATGCGAGTAAGAAAGTCGTCGGATACAAAGGGGGAGACCACCAGCATGCGATCTATACGCGTTTCAAATGGCCAGTTACGAGCTCCCTTGAATCCCATTGGCCAAAAGGATATTTCTTCGAATCCTTCCGGCAGTTCGAAACTTACCCGACGTAGTTCATGCTGCATCAAATCAACGGTTGTCTGAACATGGTCAGGAAGTTGGGGGCGCGTAAGCCCTGGAAGTGCGGCAATGAAGTCTCCGAGAGGATGGTTGGTGCTGAACGCCTTCTGTCTGTCGGCAAGATCGCCATCAAGAACAAGTGCTGTGTCCCAGGATCGGTCGAAGGTCAGATTGCGGCTTAGACACAAAAGTCGGTAGCGTGTACGTGCATCCGAACGGGTGAAGCGGAGTGCCCAAACCTTTGGGTGGAAGACTCCCTGTTCGCTGGGAGGCATGACTTGGAAAACCGACTTTTCCAGATAACCGTATAGCTGGTGACTTCCCTTCGGTACGGAAATCTGGCCGGCTTGGCAGAAGATGCTAATACGCCCTGCATAGCGACGTAACGTCTCCAACAGGGCCAGAGGATCGGAATTCAGATTTCCGTTATCATCTTCCCAATCGAAAAGGGTAAAAGCTAATGGCGCAATGAGAAGTGCCAGCAAATCGAGAGAAAATGTTGTACCGATTGCGCAATCAAGTTCATAACCGAGGGGTGGACGCAAAGACTCAAGGAAGTGCCGTCGATCTTCTGGCTCAAGCATGCGCAACCCCCTCAGCCATTCCTCTCAGAATGTCTGACACAATTCTCTGTGTCACCGGCCAGCGGTAATTGAGCTGGGATGAACCGGCGGCGCCGGTCCACAGTTCCAGTGCCCGCTGATTGTCCAATCTGGCAAGGTTGTTCTTGAGAGCCCTTTCCCGTTCATGAATCAGACGTCTAGTTCGCTCATTGTCGATGACAGTTTTCACTTCCTCTGAATGTAATGCAATTTCCAGCCAAGTATTGATGAAATGTTTGGTCGGGTGCCTAACCAGCTGCCCTGATGACTCTACTATCGACCAGAATCTTTGCCTGTCCCAAGACATGAACGCAGTTTTCCTTTCGTTTTTTCTGAAGTACCATTCCTCAAGCTGCCTCCTGTAATCTTCGGTTAGCTCGGCAGCAGCAGCCTTTTCAGCCAGCATAAGGTTATACAGCAGGGCTGCCCCATGGATTGCCTCCGAGAAATTCCGGGCATGCTCCAGCTGCTCCTTTATATGCAGCGGAAAGTCACCATATTGGCTGTGTTCCCATGGAAATTCAACCGGTTCGGTCATCACTCCTCGATCCACCAGAAACGCCAACAACGAGTTAGGTACGCGGCTCCAGATGCGTTCCCGCAGGTATTGCGCTTCATCGAAAGTCAGGCTGAAAGTGGCAGTCCTTGGGAAATCCTTTGGAATGGGAGGAATGGTGGCATGCCAGTTTCGAGCAGCATGGCCATCAACGAGGTCCCCGTCATCAGTGCGCAGGTTCCGAAGAGATGACGCATAAAAGGTATCAATGAAGCGGTAATACTGGTCCTGAGAACCTGGGAACAGACGGATAGCCCAAGCTCCCATCCCCTGCCAGTAGACATTGCTGGGAAGCCTTTTCAGTGATGCGCGTGCTTCTATTCCGATGATTCCTTCCTTGTCATCAGATTTCACAAGAGCGTCAATGAGGGCAATCTCTTGCCGTCTAGCCTCTGCAGGGAATTGGTTCGACGGGATTTTCCGTCTCTCAAGATCAAGATGTGCCCAGGGAACAAAGAGGAAATATTTCGCTCGTGTCTGGATGGTTGTAGTACCAGGGAAAAACAAATCGGCAAAGGAGTCGCGTACCGCGCCGATGCCAAGTTCGTCCCGTGTCCCTTTTTCATCGAAGAGGTGGATAACATCGAGCATCTTGCGGCGCTCACGTTCGGAATAATCGAGCCAAGTAAATGTGGATGGCACTATGAAGATCACCTCATAATGATTATTTAAACCTAATTATTCCAGTATAATTACGTCATTATTTAATTTGGTCTGACATCAACTTAAAAGAAAATCCTCCAAAAACATCCATCGCCTTAGCTATTTTCTCCATACGAGTCTCTGGCGTTGTGATTATGATTGTATTCATGCCAGCATTGCAAATAATATCGTAATATCTGCGGTA
>Ga0187849_1001512_pt1 | contig 24592 bp, 24 predicted proteins | sample June2016WEW_4_10_2_FD_132412 | JGI IMG/M metagenome (GOLD analysis project Ga0187849, IMG submission 132412) | Peatland microbial communities from SPRUCE experiment site at the Marcell Experimental Forest, Minnesota, USA - June2016WEW_4_100 | ecosystem: Environmental > Terrestrial > Soil >...
TACTAATTTAAATGAAGTTAAAAAACTAAAATTCCCTAATACATTTTTTTATGAAAAAGATAGAAATGGTAAAAATTTGTCATATGCTATAAAAACTGCGTTTGATACAAAAATTGATGTTAAGAAAACAAGGGATTTAGTAAAAAAGTACTCATGGGAGAGTATCATTAAACACTTACAGTTAATAATGGAAAATAATTCATATCCAAGATGACTATATGAAAAAAATAAAGGTATTTATTATTACAACAGAATTGCCGACCAGAATTAGTGGGGCACCTATTCGTAATTTTAATCTTATTAAGCAAATCTCCAAATATAAATTTTCTGTATCACTTTTTACTATTATTGATAGCCATACAAAGAAATTTTTGCCAATTGTTGAAAAGAGCTTAAATATTCCAATTTACGCTGTTCCTTTTAAGCGTTTTAATCTAGTAAAGAAATTTTATGTGTCTCTAGTAAAAAAGGTGATTCCTTATATGGAAGAATACAAGGAATCTGATATTGCGAACGTTATTCTTGATAAGATTAAAGAAGAGAATCCTGACATAATTCAACTTGAACAAATTAATGCTTATTATGCCATCAAGGATATAATACCTCGAATAAAAGAACGAAATATTAAGATCGTTCTTGATGCTCACAATGTAGAACAAGTAGCATTTAAGGAGACACTTGGGGTATTTAATTTATTAAAAAAAACAGTTGGTAAATGGATCCTTCCCAATCTTGAGCAAATAGAAAACGAAGCGGCAAAATCAGTTGATTATATCTTCACATGTTCTAATACAGACAAGAAATATTTCGCAAACATAGTAAACGCTAAGAAAATTTCCGTTATTCCGAATGGAGCCGATTCTGTTTTCTTTAGACCTAAAAAACAAGTCTTGGAAAACATATTGCTTTACATGGGTCAGGCAAGTTATCCGCCTAATGAAGAGGCGCTACACTATTATTTTTTTGATATTCATCCTGTTGTCAGAAAAATAATACCTGATGTAAAGATATATGTCCTTTGTGGAAAATCACCTCAGTGGTTAAAGAAGATTGCTCGCGATGACTCTTCACTTATTCTTCCTGGATTTGTGGTTGATGTACGTAAATATCTCATCAAAGCAAAAGTATGTATTGCGCCAATTAAATCAGGTTCGGGAACAAGGTTAAAAATCTTGGAATATATGGCAATGGAAAAACCGATTGTGGCCAGTTCTAAAGGTGCAGAAGGCTTAGCGGTTATAAGTGCCAAAAACGGCCAAGAAGGTTTAGACCTCGCACTTGCTGATCACCCAGACCTCATTCTTTTGGATATTATTATGCCGGTTATGGACGGGATGACAATGTTCAGGAAGTTAAGAACAGAAAATGAATGGGGTAAAGCCGTCAAAGTGATTATTTTAACAAACCTAAATAGTGACAGCGATCAAATTATTAACGATGTAACCGTCCTTGAGCCATCCTACTATCTGGTAAAGGCCGATTGGAAACTTGAGGATTTGGTGATAAAAGTAAAAGAAGTACTTGTACCACCTGCGGAAGTACAAGCTCAAATTAGCTGACATGACAAAAAAAATTCTTGTAATTGAGGACGATATAGCGCTTGTCAAAGCTTATAAAGAAATGTTTAAACCGGAAGAGATTAGTGTTATAGGGGCTACTACTGCGCAAGAAGGCTTGACACTTGTTAAATCCGAGAAACCCGATCTAATTATTCTTGACATTATGTTACCTGGTGGGAAAAATGGGTTTGACGTATTGGAAGAGCTCAAGAGAAATCCCGCTACACAAAAAATTCCGGTGGTTATCTCAACCAATCTGGACTCGGAAGAAAAAGTTGCCAAAGAAATTGGTGTTTGTAATTACATTGTAAAAGCAAATACTACCAAGGACGAAGTTATGAAATTGGTAATGAATTGTTTAAAATCTTCCCAATCCGCCTAGACTTCAATTCGATATAACCCTCTTTTAAAGCGGGACTCAACTTTTCCCAAAGGATTGTTTGCTCTTCTTGCACTCTAAATCTGTAATTTGTATTATCAAGGTAGAATATGACCGATACAATGAAAGACCGTGAACAACCAGCACCCCGGGTTGAAGTCGGTATCCCCTCGGGAGTTATTGATAAAGTTCTCAATAATGCCCCTATGAGCAGAAGGGAATTTGGGGATTTAGTGAGAGCTGCAGCTCTGGGATTGGGAAGCTTAGCATTTCTTGACGCCTGTGGAAAAGTTGGACTCGTTCCCAGAACAGCTACACCAGGAGCAACCTTAACGAAAGTCTCAACTGCGACTGCAACTCAAGAACCAACAGACACCGCAACCGCAACACAAACTGCAACAGCTACCGAAACGAAAACTTCACCAATAGTGGATAGACTAAAATTAACGGTTGAACAACAGAACTTCTTGATTCAACATCCAATCAATTCTGTTGACGCAAGTCGGAATATGTTTGCGATTACAATTGACGACTTTCCTATTACCCCGGATCAATTAAAAACAATTCTTGATGCTTTAAAAGGAAGGGCAAGAGCGACCTTTTTTCCGATTGGTCATAATCTGGCATGGCTGGCTAAAGGGGAAGCTCGTGGTTGGCAGAACACAGACTTAATCAAAAGAATTGTTGATGAGGGTCACGAAATTGGTTGTCACACTTTTACCCATGGCGATACTCCGTTAACGGCAATGAAGCCTTCTCAGCTTGATAAAGAATTCTCGTTGTGGTTGGAGGCGATGGATTCGATTATTCCGAATTATCAGCCAGCTTTTTTTAGAGCACTGGGAGGAGCTTATGATGATGAAGTTCTTAAAGTCGGTGCCAAGTACGGAATGCAACATGCATTATGGAATTGCGAGAGCGGCGGAATGGATAAAGCAACACTTAACCGAGTTCTAGATGAAGCCAAACCCGGGGGACTTCTTCTTTGTCATATGATGCGGCCTTATGATGTGGCGGATATGGGACAAATTGTTACAAATCTGGTAGGACGCGGTCTTGTGTTGGCTACTCTTTCCGAAGCAATTATTCCGGCTCAAAAGCTGTCTTTTTGAACTTGTAATACCTTTACCTCCACCAAGAACTTTTAGATTAATTGTCGAAAGAGACGAGTTGGGGAAGATTGTTAGTTCGGTTCTTGGCCCTGATGAATTAGGAGTGAATGGGGTGAAAATTATGCTTTACGAAAAGCACAACTATTTGTAAATCGTATTGACTAAACGGTACTTGACATACATAAAAGTATAGACTATTATGTATCTGCTATGTTAATCAGGCATCTTGACCAAGCTCTAAATAGTCATTTTGCTAAATATAGGGAGGTTTTAGTCCTGTTGGGAGCACGTCAGGTTGGTAAAACTACGATTCTTAAAAGGATTTTTCCTAATGCACTTTATTTAACGGTTGATAACGAGCCCGTAAAAATAGCCCTTGAACGATACGATCCGGCAGTTTATAGGCAGCTGTTGAATACAAATAACGGCTTTGTCGTGGTTGACGAGATCCATAAACTAGACGATCCCGGACGTGCTGCCAAGATATTTTTTGATCAACTTCCAGAGTATAAACTTATTATTACAGGGTCATCTGCTTTTAATATTAAAAATAAAGCGTCGGAGAGTCTCGCAGGACGTAAAATCGATTACCACCTTTACCCACTGTCACTGAGTGAATATTTGGTTCAAAACGGTCTGGATAATGATCTGTCATTTGGGCCTATGGAAACCCTAACCAATGGAGAAAAAGCTCGAGAAGTTTTCAAACAATATGATCACAAAGCGATACATAACAACATTTTAGTATATGGGCTTTACCCTGCCATGCAATCTCATCCTAGTGATTCGGCCTATTTGATCAATCTGATTGACAGCGTTGTGTTCAAAGATTTAGTTGAATTATCACTTTTGGAAAATAAATCTGCGGCTCTTTCGTTACTTAAACTTCTGGCATATCAAATTGGTTCTCTGATAAATTATGCCGAATTATCATCCAAGCTGGGCATTTCGGCAAGGACTGTAAAAAGATATATCGAACTGTTCGAGCAAAGCTTTATTATTTTCACCGTTAAACCCTATTCATCAAGGAAAAGAGATGAAATTGCAAAGATGCCTAAGGTGTACTTTTATGATACAGGACTAAGAAATGCTTTGATAAACAATTTTGAGCCAATTGAGAACAGGGGAGACGCCGGTCAGTTGTTTGAAAACTTTATCGTTAGCGAACTTTTGAAATACAATTATTATGGAGGCTTTGGATATAGTTTTAATTACTGGAGAACTAAGAGCGGTTCGGAAGTGGATCTGATTTTAAATAAGCCAAATCACAATACTATTGCGGTGGAAATTAAAAGTAAATCACAGAGAATTAACCAGGCATTTGCATCCCGCTATCCGGAATCAAGGATGGTGATTATTTCTAAAGATAATTACTGGGTTTAATTCAGATGGGAATGGTCTGTGATTTATTTGAGAAGCAATGAATATCTGTGATATAAATTTACCTTTTACTTATTATTTTCCAAATATTGTCGTTGCCCAATCCTTCTTTCATTACTTTTTCATAGGTTGTTAGAATAAATATGACTTCTTCAATATAGAATTCATCTAAACTTTCTTGTATAAAATTTGCCAAACGATTGAGTTTTTGTTGTGTGGGGAAAATAAATATGATTATGGGGAATTTTTTGTTATCGGTGTCATAATTGCTCCAATCTCCCTCTTCATGGAGTTTTATATATTTGTTTACTTTGTATTCAAGTGCATATTGTGGAACGTGGGGATCTATGAGGTTGAGCAAATAAGTTATTGACTTTCCTTTTTTCCCGATCTTTTCAATGAATAAATCAGGAATACAGTTTTTCTTTTCTTGAAAATCCTCATCCTCTTTTTGCATTGTCCATAGTTCAGTTTTTGTTATACATTCATATTGAAAGTTTCTATTTAAATTCTTAAACCTAAGATAAATTTCGCAAATATTCACACAATGGTTTCTGAATATTTCTGATGCGTGTTTATCTTCATAGAATTTTTTTATTTCTGAAACCGAGAGTTGGTTATCATCTCTACGGTATTTCCACCCCATATTTATTTTGCACCAGAGAATACCATTGTTATTGAGATGGTAAACTGCGGGCTTCGTATTTTCCAGAAGTTTATGTGAATAAATTCTTCCCAGGTAGTTTTTCTCAACCAAATCTTTAAGCCATGAGTTAATTCTATGGGCATCTTTATGACCCATGATTTCTTGTATTTGCTTTCTGTTGATAAATCTAAACTTATATACAAGTTCAATAATTGTTTGTTGTTTTTCAGTAATGTCAGAAAGTGTTTTGTATGGCGTAGTAATTTTAAGATGAGCAGAAGCAGTAAACAGGGTAGATTAAAAAAGGCAGAATACGAAAGCGATTATACTACAATTTTGTGCATGAGTGTAGGAAAGAGATCCATTCTATCTATATCATATATAGAGAAGGGTGGACAAAGATTTGCTAATTTAGCTTCAGCTGTTGTAAAAATTTGTACCTAATGTATGTCCTAGCAGGCGATGACAATAGTGGGGTTGTTTATTTTTATTAAGGTACCAAAATAGGAGATATAAAGTAACTGTTTATTTGAATGTTTGGGTGCTAAAATCAAGCCATGTCACAGCTCTCATGCGGGATAGTCTTTTCACTGTCCCACAATTTGATTTTTACTTCAAGGTAGTTCTTCCCAAGGCTAATAAAGAGCGTTTAATCATTGAAAGGAATGAATTGGGGCAAATTATCAAAACTAGTTCCTGATGTTTTGAGTTATAATTAACCAGAAATAAAAATGGATAAAGTTATTGAAAAAGCCCAACAACCAGAAAGATTTCCAAAAACTGATCACATTGTGCCAGGAAGTGATGGGTGGTTATCTCCATCTGGTGAGTTTTTTAAGGCAAATAAAGATCAACATAAAGAAGTAGCCGATTGGATTATGGGGAATCAATCATCAGAACTTCCTTCAACAGAGGTTCTTCGTAACAAAGGTTGGATTTTAATAAACGGGCCGATATTTCGAACAGATAATGCTTTAAATTACACAACCAACCAATTAAATAAATTGTCAGATGCTAATATTCCAATTGTTGGCGCATATGATGGTTCAAAAGAATTTTCATCTCAGGAAACACTCGATTGGACGAAATCGGCAACAAAAAATATTTCTGATTTTTTAGATGGTCAGGACTTGCTAGATTGGTCCGGAAATAAGATTAATCAAGATGAATTCTGGAGAGAGATTGGGGATCGTGGTTACCCAACTCTTGAAGATTTTAGAAAAGACCCTTTTCATACTAGGTTTGCAGATTTTCGTCGTGTAAGATTTATCGATGTTCGAGACGTCTTAACAAGAGGATATCAGGATGAAATCATCTTCGATCATGGGATGGAAACTTACACTCTCCGGTTAGTGAAACTAGACTCGGGTGAGAGAATTTGTGTTGAATATACATTTCATCATCATGATAGAGATTCTGGTAATGAAGAACACATGAATATATATGTTGTAGACAACTTTACGTTTAAGGATAAGATCAAAAAATACATAAGCTCCGGAATTAAACCCCAAATAACGGGAGACTATTTTAAAGAGTTAATTGAAAGTAAATAAGTATGTTAAAATCTAGTCATGGGTCAACTTTCTTGTGGGATCGTAGGTTTACCAAACGTAGGAAAATCTACACTTTTTAATGCGCTTCTTAAAAAGCAGCAGGCGTATGTTGCCAATTTCCCTTTTGCCACAATTGAACCGAATATCGGAGTAGTTCCTGTTCCTGATGAACGTCTAACGAAACTTGCCGAAGTAACAAAAAAGGCTGAGAATATGATAAGTCTGCCTCCCGAAGTTCCTGCAACTGTTGAGTTTGTTGATATTGCAGGTCTCATTGCCGGGGCTTCAAAAGGGGAAGGACTTGGAAATAAATTTTTAAGTCACATTAGGGAAACTTCTGCAGTTTGCCATGTCGTCAGGGCTTTTACCGACCCCGACATTATCAAACAAGGTGTGACAGACCCCAAAACCGATTTTGAAGTAGTGGAAACGGAATTGAAACTTGCTGACTATCAAACTTTGGAGAAGCAAAAGGATCCGGGTAATACTCCCGATAAGGATTTAATCAGATGGTGGGCGGTTGTTACAAAACTCAAAGACGCTCTGCAAAAGGGGATTCCGGCGCGGGAAGCGGGTTTAACCGAAGAGGAAGAAAAAATCTCTAAGAGTTTAAGCCTTCTTACCTTCAAGCCGATTTTGATTGTTTTGAATGTCGATGAAGACACGCTTAAAGATGCATACGATATTGAGTCAAAATACGCTGAGGAATTTAAAGTTAATAAAAACCAGATTGTGGCGATTTGCGCCAAGACCGAGTCGGAACTTTCCGAGCTTTCCAACGAGGACCAGAAAGTTTATATGCAGGACCTTGGTATTAAAAAGTCAGGACTTGAAAGACTTATCCAAAAAGCCTTTGCCACACTTGGCCTAATCACATTTTTGACGGCAGGGGAGAAGGAAGTTCGTGCTTGGACAATTCCGGCAGGAATTAATGCCCAGGAAGCCGCGGGAGTTATCCACACGGATTTTATTAAGAATTTTATTAAAGCCGATATTGTAGCTTTTGATGACTTTGTTTCTCTTGGCGGCTGGAAAGCCGTGCGGGATGCAGGAAAGGTCCGCTCGGAAGGCCGGGACTATATAATGAAAGACGGAGAAGTGGTTGAGTTCAAGATCGGGACTTAAGATAAAAAACTGATTTATCTTGTCATTATGATAGTTCCGTCAGATAAGGTTCCAAGTCTCTTATGACCTCTGTAAATTAAAACAATCTCTCCGCATGGGGAAATTGAAGTCGATGACGGAAGTATTCTTTTAACCTCCTGCTGGGCTTTATCGCACTCAAATCCAGGTGTTTTTCCGGTACCACAGGGCCTTTCGTGACCGGGCCGGACAAACGGACAATGCTCTCTACAATCTAAATCGCTACTCGGTACCCTTTCCATTCTGAAGCAGTTTACTACACCGATTTAAAATATCAAAATTTAGCCCAGCCTCCGATTCCGATTGCCAAAAAGTGATTTCTAATTTATAATAACGAGGCTATGAATAAATATGAACTGACTTTGGTACTAGACGGCAAAGCGGGGGCCGCCAAAAAGAAAAGAATTACCGAGGCGATGGAAAAAACTCTTAAGATTTTTAAGGGAGCAATTAAGGAATCAAAAGAGTGGGGAGTAAAAGAGCTGGCCTATAAAATCGGCAAAAGCGAAACAGGGCTTTACCTCTTTTTTGAGCTTGAACTTGACGGGAAAGGCGTAAAGGCGTTAAATGAAAAATTAAGAACGAACCCGGACCTTATCAGGTACCTCCTGATCAGAAAAGAAAAATAAAAATGGCACGAAGTTTAAATAAAGTAATGCTCATAGGAAACCTCACTAGGGATCCTGAAATGCGCTATACACCTCAAGGAACCGCGGTTTGTACCTTTGGAGTTGCCACGAATAGAAGCTGGACAACCGAAAGCGGCGAGAAAAAGGAAGATGCCGAATTCCATAATATTGTAGCCTGGAATAAATTGGCCGAAATTTGTGCACAGCTTCTTAAAAAAGGCAAAAAAGTTTACGTTGAAGGCAGACTTTCTACCAGAAGCTGGCAAGGGCAGGACGGAACACAAAAACAAAGAACGGAAGTTGTTATAAGCGATATGGTCATACTGGACAAAAAGAGTGATAACCCTGAAGATGGCGGAATTGAAATTCCGGAAGCGGGAATTGAACCACAGGTAGCCCCCGAAGAAATTGCTGAAAAACCGGCTAAGAAATTAAAGAAAGCCGATGAGGAAAAACCGGAAGAGAAAAAAGCTGAGGAACCAAACGAGGAAGATATTCCATTTTAATGGCAAAGAAAAAAGACAATAAAAAAAGAAGAAGAATTATTAAAGAAGAGCCGGTAGCGGTAAATTGTCCTTTTTGCAAAACAGGAACTACCCCTGATTACAAAGAGGTTGATACGTTGTCAAAGTATATGAGTGACCGTGCCAAGGTTTTGGGAAAAGACAGAACCGGACTTTGTGCCAAGCACCAAAGGAGAGTAAGTTTGGCTATTAAGCGTGCAAGACATTTAGGACTTCTTCCGTTTGTTCCTCAAATCTGATGCTTGAGTCAGCCCTTTTCACCGAGTATCATCTTTGATATGCATATTAAAGTGGGTTTTAATAAGGTGCGTAATTTAATTTTAGTTGTAATTTTTGCTGTCGGAATCTTTGCCGGGGGCTACTACCTGGGAGTTAAGGGATATCAGCTGCAAATTACAAAAGCTCTTCAGATTTCCATTAATCAGGCAACTCCTCCGGATGTTAATGCTAATATGGATCTTTTTTGGACTGTCTGGAAAGATTTGTCGGATAAATACTACGACAAAAGTAAACTGGTTCCTTCCCAAATGGTTGACGGTGCAATTGAGGGAATGGTATCGGCCTTGGGGGACCCTTACACAATGTATCTACCGGCCTCCGAAAATAAAATTGTTAACGATAACTTAAGCGGTTCCTTTGAAGGAGTCGGAATTGAAATTGGCATCAAAGATTCGAAGCTTGTTGTCATAGCTCCATTAACCGGTTCTCCTGCAGAAGCGGCAGGAGTTAAGGCGGGAGACTACATTACTCATATTACCGATACACAAAAAGGATTGGATGTTGATACTACGGGACTTGGGATTGATGAGGCGGTTACGGATATTAAGGGACCGGCCGGAACAAAAGTAAGTTTAACTTTAATGAGAGGAACTGATCCCAAACCGATTGTTGCCGAAATAACCCGTGCAAAAATTAATGTTCCGTCAGTTAGCCTAAGTTGGGTTGGGAGCGGATCCGACATTGCCGATATAAAGATAAGTGAATTCGGTGCGGAAACAACAGACGAGTGGAGTAAGACGGTTACGCAGGTTTTGCAAAAAGGGGATGCAAAAGGAATTATTATTGATTTAAGAAATAATCCGGGCGGGTATATGCAGTCGGCAGTTGATATTGCCTCTGATTTTATTTCTTCGGGTACAACCGTTGTGATTCAGCAGGACGGAGACGGAACTAAAACTTCAACACCTTCCGAAGATCTTCATCAGCGCCTGATGAATTATAAAGTTGTGGTTCTTATAAATGGGGGAAGTGCTTCTGCTTCTGAGATTTTATCTGGGGCTCTTCGTGATGATCGGGGAATTAAGCTTGTTGGGGATAAAAGTTTCGGTAAGGGGACTATCCAGGACCCCGAGGATATTCCGGGAGGCGCCGGTCTTCATATTACGATAGCAAAGTGGCTGACTCCGGACGGAACGTGGGTACACGGAAAAGGGTTAACGCCGGATGTGGCTGTTGCCAATAGCGACAATTCAACAGTTGATGATCAATTGAATGCAGCCATCAAACTTTTCCAGTAAATTTTTTAAGGATTTTTTAAGAAAAAAGTGTTAATAAAATAGAGTAATGAAAAAACTTCCGATAAAAAGATTGTTGATTGTAATAGGAATACTTCTTATTGTAGTAATTGGAGTTTCCGCCGGTTTTGTTGCCGATAGATTTTTTGATTTTAAACCTTTGGACAAATTTTTCCCCAAGCCCCCAATTAGTGTTCAGCAAAAAGTTGTCACAGAGGACAGCGACGTTATCGATGTTGTTAAAAATGTCGGGCCGTCGGTTGTAACCGTTTCGGCAACAGCCCCTGTCCAGCAAGTGATTCAGTTTTCTCCATTTGGAGGTTTTACTCAAGGAACTCAGGGAGGTACATCACAAGATATTGGCAGCGGATTTATTGTTTCTTCAGACGGTTTAATTGTTACAAATAAGCATGTTGTTGCCGATACAACTTTGAGTTATAAGGTTTCGACTTCCGACGGCAAAACCTATGAAGTAAAAGAAGTAAGTCGTGATCCGGATAATGATATTGCTGTTTTGAAAGTCGACGCGACAGGTCTTACCCCTGTTGAACTTGGGGATTCGAGCAATCTGCAGGTTGGTCAATTTGTTATTGCGATAGGAACCGCTCTTGGAGAGTTTAGAAATACCGTTACAACAGGAGTCATTTCGGGCTTGGGTAGGGGAATTGATGCGGGAACCAACTATCAGGGCTATGTTGAGCGTCTTGATGATGTAATTCAAACCGATGCGGCAATTAATCCGGGTAATTCCGGTGGGCCTCTTTTAAACTCTGCCGGTCAGGTGATAGGAATCAATGTTGCGGTCGCCCAGGGCGCTAATAACATTGCTTTTTCGATTCCGATAAGTACGGTCAATGATGATTTAAATACTTTTAAAGCAACCGGCAAGTTTCCGGCAAAAGCGTATCTGGGAGTTGAATATCAGATGCTTACTCAGCAGGTTGCGCTTTTAAATCAGGTTCCGCAAGGGGCTTATGTAGTCAGTATTGTATCGGGATCTCCTGCTGAAAAAGCCGGTGTGGCAGTAGGCGACATCATTTACAAAATTGACGGAAATTCTTTGAATAGTACTTCTACAAGTTTGGGAGATCTGGTTTCTGGTAAAAAGCCTGGTGATACCCTGACTCTTGAGATTTGGAGGAATAGCGCTTCAAAGGAAATAAAAGTTACGCTTACCGAATCTCCTCAATAATTTACTGAACGCTCTTGGTCAGTTCGATAACACGATCGAGGTCGCCATCCATAATAGTCTCAAGTTTTCCCCAGCTTTTTCCGATTCTGTGGTCTGTGACCCTATCCTGAGGGAAGTTATAAGTGCGGATTTTTTCTGATCTCATACCCCTACCTATTACTGACCTGTAGCCTGCAACCGTGCGTAACTTTTCGGCTTCCTGACGCTCCCAAAGACGGGACCGGAGGAGCGAGAGCGCTATTTGTCTATTCTGCTCCTGAAACCTCTCCTCGCGGGCTTCTACGACGGTACCGGTGGGTTTATGAACCAACCTGACTGCGGTTGAGACTTTATTAACATTCTGGCCTCCGTGACCTCCTGCACGCGTAAATTGCCACTCAAGATCATTGGGATTAATCTGAACTTCGGTTTCTTTAATTTCGGGAAGTACCACAACTGTAGCCGTAGAAGTCTGAATTCTGCCGCGCTTTTCGGTTACGGGAACCCTCTGAACCCTATGGACGCCCGATTCGTTTTTGAGGCTGTCAAAAACACCGGTACCTGAAATTTTGAGCGTGTTATCGGCAACTTGAGAAACTTTCCAGTTCTTTTTGAGAGAGAAGCGGGAGTACATTCTAAGAAGGTCCTGCCCCCAGAGTTTAGCTTCGTCACCCCCTGTGGCACCCCTGATTTCAAGAAATACTATTTGATTTTCCATCTAAATTACGCTTGCTTACGTAGTTCAGCAAGTGACTCAGGCCTTCCGGCCTCTTCCTGAAGTTTTCTTTCCTTTTTAGCCTTTCTCTTTTCAGTTTTAGATATATGTTTTGTAGCGCCCTTCACCCTAGCCTTGAAAGCATCAACTCTTCCTCCCGTATTAACAAATTTCATTTGTCCGGTATAGAAAGGATGGCAATTGTAGCAAAGTTCAACATGTATTTCGGGCACAGTTGCGCCTACCGTGAAGGTATTTCCACAGGCACAGATTACTTTGGCTTCCGGGTACCACTTTGGATGAATTGCGGTTTTCATATATTGAACGTCAATTATATCGTCTTTTCTTCCATTCGGCAAGAATGACGCCGGAGGCTATGACAACGGCTCCGATAACGAAAAACGGGGTTATTTTTTCTCCCAGCCAGAGTACTGAAAGGGGAGTACCAAAAACGGGATAAAGGTAAGCAACCAGATTCACCTCACTGATTTCAATAGTTTTCTCGGCTTTGTGCCAGAGATAATATCCAAGAGTGCCTGAAATAATAGCCATATAAAAAACTCCAAGATGATAAGAAAGGGGGACCGAAGTTATGTCCTTAAATCCGGAATTTAGAATTTGAGGAAGAGAAAAAGGAAGCATTGTTATAAAACCAACAATGAAGGAAATATTAGTTGCAAAAAGGGCGTCAACATTATCTCTGAGAATTATTTTGGCAATAACGGCAGTGGCGGTAGTTACGATTACTGCGGCAAAAACCAGTAAATTTCCGGTTAATTCTCCAAAGCCAGATTGAGGTGTATATAAAGGTTCAATAATTGTGATTAAAGTTCCGCTTAAGGCTATTAAAATGCCTATACTTTCTCTTTTTGTAATATGCTCCTTAAGAAAGAACACAGCCGCAATAGCAATCATAATGGGGGCTGTTGCAGAAATAATATTTGAGTTTATTGAGGTTGTTTTTGCGGTTCCTAAAAAAAGCAGTCCCAAAGAAACTGTTGTAATTAAAAAACCGTTTAATAGGACTACGCCGAATATTTTCGGATTTTTGGGGAACTTAAAACCGGTAAAGGTAAATATTATCAGTGCGACTATTGTTGAAATAAAGAAACGGTAGGTTAAAAATACGGCAGGAGAAAAGCCCCCCAAGGTATATTTAATGATCGGAGTAGCTATTCCCCAAACAATCGCAATAACAAGAAGTTCGACATAGGCGCGCTTTCGGGCAGGATTCATACAACAATTATCAAGTATCAATTAACAATTTTCAATTAGGGATCAGGGAAGAAGATCTATTATCCGGTCAATTCCGAATGAAAATCCGACAGCGGGAATATCGCGCCCCGCAAAGACGCCAATGAGATTGTCATAGCGCCCTCCGCCGCCTATGGAAAGCCCTCCGGGGGTTTTATTGAGCTTGAGTTCGAAAATAGTTGAGGTGTAATAGTCAAGTCCGCGAGCCAAGTAGGGATTAAAAGTAAAATCTTTCTCTTTTTCAAAACCCCTGGTTGCTAATTCTATAAAGATTTGTGATAGTCTATCTGTTTCCTTGGCCATTTCCAATTCTTCAAACTTTCTTTCGGCCTCTTTCAGGTCAGTAGTTTTGAGAAGCTCGATGACTGCATCCTTACCAATTTTGTCGATTTTATCTATAGCCGTGACTGCCTCTTTTGAAAAACCGATTTTATCAAACAACTTTCGGTCATTAATCTGCATAATTGCGTCCTTTAATCCGATTGCTCGGGCTCCTTCGATGCCTGCGGCTATAACTTTTACATCTTCCGAGACATCATTTGATCCGACAGTATCGAAGTCAAATTGTGTAAATTCACGCTTTCTGCCTTTCTGGGGATTTTCGCCTCTAAAAACCTGTCCGATTTGGTATCTACCGAAAGTCGGTTTAAGAAGTCCAAGATTATTGGTCACAAAGCGGGCCAGAGGAACGGTCAAATCATACCTTAAGGCCAGCTTTCTGCCACCTTTGTCCTCAAATTGATAGACAAGCTTTTCTTCTTCACCGTACTTTCCAAGAAGAGTTTCGGCAAACTCAACAGTAGGAGTTTCGAGAGGAACAAAACCATATTTTTCAAGCACAGGAACAATAGCGTTTATCATAAAACGCCTTTTAGCCGCCTCCTCGGGCATTATGTCTCCGAATCCTTTCGGTGTAACCGGTCCTCTTTGCATATATTTAATATTAACCTTTAACCAACAAAAAAGGAACCTTTCGGTTCCCTTTATTATCGATCTCACTGAGTTTACGCTTTAGCTGCGGCCTCTATTTGGGAGGCTCCATCCCGTCGCGTGACTGACGGTAATAGCGGATTTATTTAACTGTAATTTGTCTAATCCTTAAATCTCAGTTCGTTGCCCACCCAAATAGGTGAGCAAGGAACCAGGGTCTAAGTTTTAAATAGCAAAAAAGTATTTTAGCACTATATTTTTGGTTGTCAAATTTTAAAAAGACTTGCCTGGGATTTTTAGTTTTTAGTTAAAAATCCCAGGCGGTGGGCAAACTTGGGTCAATTAAGGACAAATTTGGTACATCTGAACATCACTCTGTATATTACTTTGGTCGTATATGAAGGAGTTTGATCCATCATCATTCGTCACACCTGGACCAAAAACCACATATGCACCGCGGGGAACAGCAACCGAATAGTTATATCCGGAAAGCTTAATTCCCACAGGGTCTTTGTAGTAGTTAACATATGTATCACCACTATTGTTTAGTGTCTGAATTATGTCGTCCTGTGTGACTGGAACGCAAAGCTTTTCAACCGTGTAGTCTCCGATTTTTTGACCCTGTTCCAGGGTTTCTACGTTTTTAAAATCCGTTGGATCGGGATTACTGACATAGATCCGAAAAACGGTCTGAAAATTGGGAGAGACGGCATCCTTGTCGGTGGCAGCAATTGTGGTATCGTAGGGAGAATCATCTATCGGCCATTTACTGTGGCAGAGACCATATACCTGATCCGGAATCGGGGCGATAAATTCCCAACGCTTCATTTCATCACACATCTGTTGAGGCGTTGGTTCACCCTGACCGAGATGCATTGACGTTGTCGAACTGCTAAAGTATTTTGCACCCGCGGCATCGATCGCTGCTTTTTGATCCGCCCATACTGATTTAACAACTGCATCATTCGGTCCAAATTCCGACGGGGAAGTAATAAGAACACCCGTGACATTTACATAGCCACCTTCCATTCCTTGTACTATGTAGTCTAAGCTTGCCTTCCCGAAAAGCTGCCAGTTCGTGGCATAATCATCCTTCTTTTGAAAACCAGCGGAATACGTATGCTTTTCGGATAGACCGTCAAGGGTGATGGTGTTGGATACAATATCCACATCATCTCCGTAAACGGCCAGACAAATTTGTTTCCCGTCAGCCCAGAAAAGTGAATATTCGTCGTTGGCTTCCAAGACTCGCACTTCATCAGCATTTTCAAGCTCACTAATCTTTATCATCACGTCTTCATTCCCGGTGTCCTTATTGCAATCAATAAGGCTGGTGGGGTAGATGAACGTAGCAGGGGTAGTTGAAGACGCTATCGCCTGGGTCGGAACTACGGTTGGAATCTGAGCCTGAGTAGGCGCAGATGCTTCGCCGCAAGAGACCAAAAAGACCAGCATAAACAAAAACCACAATTTTTTAGACATTTTTCCCTCCTTTGGGAAAATCAAGCATAAAATAGGTTTAATTGACCAAGTTTTTAATGTGCCCGCGCATATTATAAGACATTTTGGGTAAAAGTCAAGTTATAGGATATTAATTAGTTTTGGGAGGCACCGAGATCGAAGATTGAACGCAAGATTGCCGGGGTTCCGGTTTGGTCGGAAACGTAGATAACGGCATCTCCTTTATTAATTGAGGTAAGTTTTATAGTTGTTTCCTTGCCGTTTGCAAAAGATTCAAGGTCGGTGTTTTTATCCGGCGTCAGGGTACTTTGGCTTCCGGTTTTGGTATCGGAAATTGTTATGGATTTTTTGGAAGTGTCGGTTACCTTGGCGAGGGAAACACTAACCTCTGGTTCGGTAACAGGATCCGTTACCAGAATTCTTTGGGCATTTAGTACTTCATTAGCGTTTACATATCCCATGGCGACTATGAAGTCTCCGATGGCAATATCGGTCAGTTTTATTGTTTTGTTGTTTGTTCCTTTTGTATTTAGAGCCGTGATTCCATCTCCTCCTATCGCAATCTGTTCAATTTGACTGTCAAGGGATTTGATTTGAATTGTTGAATCGGCAATATCGGTTACCGTTCCGATATAAGCCTTGGGCTGATTTTGGGCTTGAGCGACTTTTTCACTAACTTTTTCCTGAATTGTTGAAGGAGTTGCCGAAGGGGATGAGGTTTGGAATGACGAAGAATAAACAACCAACACTTTTTGGGAAACCGAGTTTCCTTGAGAATCAAGCGCGGTAACTTTAATTTGATTAACTCCTGCTGCCAAGTCTATATCCTTGGAGAAAATTCCGCCCGTATCGCTTTCCGTGAGATAATCTCCCTTTTCGCCCGAGAAAGCTACCCAAGTTGAAGCTTTTGTTATTCCGGAAACGATAACGGGAGTCGCTACCTCCACGTCATTTTCTGAGGGGTTATTCAGAGTAATGTTAAATTCGGTAACCGGACTTTCGGGGGTTGGTGTGGGTTGGGTGCCTTGGGAGTTGGATTTTGTGGAAAGATTTATTCTCCATACACCGAATGCAATTATCAATCCAAAAAGTATTCCTATAACAATGGCCCAAATCAGTTCTTTTCTCATCGAAACCACAATATAGCCGAAGAGACAGTTTAAGTCAAGGTAAAAAGGTATTGATTAGGGCGGGAGTATTTGCTAGAGTGCAAATACCAATGGACATCACATATTTAGGGCATTCTTCTTTCAAAATTAAAACAAAAACAGCAACCGTGATTACCGATCCTTTTGATTCCGCTATGGTTGGAATTAAATACAGTGGGGTTGAAGGGGATATCGTAACGGTTTCCCACCATCACCACGACCACGATGCTACCGATAAAGTCGGTAATGTTAAAAAGATTGTTGACGGACCGGGTGAATATGAAATAAACGGAGTATCGATAATCGGTTACCCGTCTTTCCATGATAATAAAGGGGGAACCGAAAGAGGGAAAAACACGATTTATGTTTACGAAGCGGACGGTTTAAGACTCGCTCACCTTGGGGATTTGGGTCATAGCCTAAGCGATGACCTGGTTAATGAAATGGGTTCAATAGATATTCTGATGATTCCCGTCGGAGGATTTTTTACAATCGGTCCGAAAGAAGCGGTGGAAGTTTGTTCCAAGATTGACCCCTATTTTATTATCCCGATGCATTATAAAATTCCCGAAATGAAAGGGGACCAGTTTGCGTCATTGGAGCCGAAAGAAACTTTTATAAAAGAAATTGGTATGACAGTAGAAACTCTGCCGAAATTTTCAGTCAAAAAAGAAGATATCGTCGAAGACCAGAGTACTAAAGTTATTATTCTGGAAAGAAAGTAGTTTACATACTGCCTAAAGGGGTTTATATAAGTAAGTTATATGGCAGTACAATCAAACCAACTTAGAGTCCCACCTCATTCCCAGGAAGCAGAAGAAAGTGTTCTTGGAGCGATGCTTATTGATAAGGACGCGGTTATTGCTGTTGCAGAATTTTTGCTTCCTGAAGATTTTTACGATGAACGCCTCAGAGATATTTATAACGCATGCCTTGATCTTTATGAAGAGCGTATCCCAATTGATGTTTTGACTGTTACGGAGAGGCTTAAGAAGATGAAAGCTCTTAAAAGTATCGGGAGTTCGTCGTTTTTAGCAGACCTTGCTAATAAAGTTCCGACTGCGGCTCACGTTGAGCATTACGGAAGAATTGTTAAGGATACTGCCACGAAAAGATCTTTGATGTCGGCAGCATCCCGACTTGTTGAAGTTTCGATGGATGAAGGATTGGGAGCAAGCGAGGCTCTTGATAAAGCCGAAAGTGAAATTTTTTCCTTAAGTCAGAGATCTTCAACTAAGGCTTTTACTTCAGTTCGGGATACCTTGGCAGAAAGTTTTGACAGACTTGATGAGTTGCATAAATCTGGAGCTGGCATGAGGGGTGTCCCGACTGGCTTCCCTGATTTGGATGATGCTTTGGCCGGAATGCAGCAATCAAACCTCTTGGTTTTAGCCGCGCGCCCTGGAGTTGGAAAGTGTGTGGCAGGAGATACGTTAGTAATTGATTCTAGTACGGGTAGAAGGCAAACAATATCAGATATTGTTTCTCATAAGGAAGTTAAAATCTCAACATTGGATAGTAATTTTAAGATTCATGGAGGAATTGACCCCTCAGCCTTTGTGGATGATGGTAAAAAGCCTGTTTATGAGATTAAGACTGCCTTAGGTAATAAACTTGAAGCAACGGCCGTCCATCCATTACTGACAATTAACGGTTGGAAAAAAGTAGAAGAACTTAAAGTTGGGGTAAGAATAGCTATTCCAAGAAAGATGGAATATTTTGGCTATAGAGTTTGGGACAGTTGGAGAGTAAAAATCCTGGCTTATCTATTAGGAGATGGGGGTGTGACATCTTCTTCTCCAAGATTTACTAATAGCAACAATATTATTTTATCTGATTTTTGTGATTCAGTTGAAAAATTTGGTGATGTAACCACCAGGTTGGTAAAGCAAAGCAAGATTAGGTTTAGAACCCCTACAGTTACTGTAATAAAGAAAGATCCGTATAGAAAAGATTTACGAATTAAATTTGCCAAGAGAATCAGCAAAAAAATGACAGAAAACCACTTAACTCATACAAAATTAGCTTTAATCCTTAGTGTAAGTCCTGCACTTGTAGATGCGTGGGTTTCGGGTGTTTCTCTGCCTGGTGTATCTACTTATAAAAAGTTGAGTGAATATTTAGGAGAAGATACAGAAAGGATAGATAGGGAAAACCCTGTTTCCAATTGGTTAACCTCCCTAGGTGTAATGGGAAAACTGTCGATAGAAAAAGAAATACCGAGAGAAGTTTTTGAATTAAATAAGGAAAATCTGAGATTATTTCTTAATAGACTTTTTGCATGTGAAGGAAGCGCAATGCCCTCAAAATCTAGGGGAGTGGGTAGAATCAGTTTTTCTTCTTCATCGTACAAATTAGCAGAAGGAGTAAAACACCTTCTCTTAAGGTTCGGTATTTTGGCCAGACTCAGAGAGAAGAAAGTTAGATATAAAGGGGGTTTTAAAAAATCGTTTGAATTGGAGATTATGGGTGCGACAAACATTCTAATGTTTATTAAGGAAATAGGTATTTTTGGTAAAGAGGACAAAATAAGAAAACTAGAGAAATTGGCAAAAACTGTAAATATCCCAAAAACATGGTCTAAAGATACGATACCAATGGATGCTTGGAAATTGGTTATCAAAGAGAAGGGGGAAATGACATGGAGAGAGGTTTATAGGAAAATGGGTCGAAACTTGACGCACAATATCCGTGTTAATAAAAGACAGTTACGAAGAGAGACTCTTAAGGAAGTTGCTTTAGCAATAAACTCAAGAAAACTATTGTATTTGGCGGAAAGTGATCTTTATTGGGACAAAATAGTAAGCATTAGACGGGTAGGAGTAAAGCGTGTATACGATTTGGCGATTGATAAAACCCACAACTTCATTGCAAATGATATTGTGGTTCATAACACCTCCCTAGCAATGAATATCGCTCAGTATGTTGCAGTTGAGCTGAAACGCCCGGTTGGATTTTTCTCGCTAGAAATGAGTAGGGAAGAGCTTATAGACAGGCTTTTGGTTGCACAAGCCGATATTGATGCGTGGAAACTGAAGACTGGAAAACTTTCGGAGGATGATTTTTCAAAGCTGAGTGATGCAATGGGTATTCTCGCTGAGGCACCTCTATTTATTGATGATACTCCTGCCCTTTCTATCCTTGAAATGCGCACGAAAGCACGTCGTCTTCAGGTAGAAAACGGGCTTGATCTCCTAGTCGTAGACTATCTACAGCTTGCAAGGTCCAGAAACCTGGAAAATCGAGTTCAGGAGGTATCGGAAATTTCTCAAGGCTTAAAAAATCTGGCAAGGGAGCTTAAAATTCCAGTTTTGGCTCTTTCTCAGCTTTCTAGGGCTGTTGAAACTAGAGGGGGGAAGAAGCCGCAGCTTGCTGATCTCAGAGACTCGGGTGGGATTGAACAAGATTCGGACGTTGTCATGTTTCTCTGGCGTGAAGATGATGAAAACCCTGAAAATATTATGCTTGATATTGCCAAACATAGAAACGGTCCTTTAAAAAGCGTTCCTCTTCGCTTCAGAGGGGACAGGATTAAGTTTTTTGGAAGAGAAACAAAACACACAAAGTAATTAATAAGGGATTACTTTATAAATGCTTACACCGTCTTTGGAATAAACTTTTTGCAAGAATGGCTCGGATTCAGGTTTGAAGCCATATGTGATCATCGAATCATTTATACCCAGGAATATATATGTAATTCCGTTTTCCTTTAGGACAAGACTGACGGCAGTGGGATTGTTATTAAGCAGTAAAGTATTAATTAATTGGACTTTTTGTTCAAATGAAACAGTCCAGAATTGATGACCCAGGAAAACTTTCCTACCGGTAATTCCTGGGATAATATTCCCATAAGTCCAATTTGCCAAAATTATGTCATTTGAATTTGTCTGATTCTTCAGCCAATTTAAAGCTTGGATTTCCGGTTTGGAGATAAAGAAATAATCTACCTGAGGTGATTCTTTTGCAATATTTTCAAAATCCCTGACTACAGAGTAAACCGGAGTCAGAGCAAGTATTATCAGTGAGGTTATGATTACTACTTTGGACCACGGTTTTTTTATCATAGAGATTATTTTTATAAGACCGCAGGTTGCCAGAATAGAAATAGGAATATGTAATCCGTTTATCATTCTGCCTTGGAAAGTGAAGGGTAAGTATAAAAGAGCAATGCAGAAAAAAACCCAAATAACAATTAATTTTTCCGATATCCGGTTTTTTTTCATGAACTGCTCTATACCGACCAAGGCTAAGATGATTAAAAGACCATAACCGGCCAAATAGGAAGTTGGGGATGGGGATTGTAGTATGTTTGCCGATTGCCAGAATTTAATGAAGGTATCTTTGTGCATTTCAATTACAAAGTTTACGATTCCGAAAGAGCTGACAAGGAATATCAATACGGATTTAAAGATGGGCAAACCGGATAAAATGCAGGTAAAAAGTATTGTAGGAGCGGTGACCAAAATGCTAAAAGGGTATTCAAATGATAAAAATAGAAAAAGAATTGATGAGCCGACTATATAAATAACTTTTTTCTTTTCGATAAAGTTAAGAAAAAGATAGAAGCCCGACATCATCAGTATTTGGGATAGTATTATATAAGGTGCATCTTCAAGGGTAAGAAAAGTGTTGGATCCCGGCATCCAAAGATCGCTGGATGCGGAAGCAATTTTGTTTAATAGAAAACCGAATCCGGAAGAAGTCAAAACAATGATAAATGCAAGTAATCTTTCGTTAGGTTTATCAAAAAATTTATACAGAAACTTATATATGACAAAGAATAATAATATTGAAAAAATTATTCTTGCTCCCTGGAAGGCTGCAATGGAGGAAATGTTAAAAAGGGCTGCCACACTCCCGATAAGAAGATAAGAAGGCATAAATAGGGAAGGAATTTGAACCTCCGAGGTATATAAATTTGCAAAAAGAATTTTACCTTGTTTTGCCTGTTCGATAAGGGATACGAGTGGATAAGTATCTTCTGGATTAAGCGATCTTCTTCCAAGAAAGACCAGATTGGATTGGTGAAAGACAAAGAAATAGAAAATCGGCAGATTGATAAAAATCAAAACAACCAGGGCGATTAATATCGCAAAAATATTTTCTTTTTTCATCGTATTCTTACAAAATAAGTAGCATTAGTATCAGAAAATTCCACTTTCCAGTTTCCCAAATCTTTTGTGTAATAAAGTTTGTTGGCTATATTCGAATTCGTTTGCACGAATACCCAATCGAAGTCGTATTTATTAAATAGATCATAGTTGTTTTGATAATACATTGAAATAAAGCCGGAAAAAGGCATATATCCTGTCTGCTCCATGGCAAGATTTCGCCCGTCGATATAGATTTTTGCGGGTAAACCCTTTCCGATCAAGTAGCCGCCCCAATCATAAAAATTAAACCCCTTTCCTTTTGGAGGATGGGAAAGCAGATAGTTTACTGCATTAAGCGAACATGACGAAAGGTTATTTGCGAAGTCGGTTTCTGAATAGTGATACAAATCATCTGAGGAATATCTGTTAAAAAAAGCAAACTCGATACAAACGACTATTATTAGGAAAAATGCATAAGAAGTTACTTTGAATTGATCAATATTCCACACTATTTCTTCCAGGATTTGGCAAAGAACCGGCATGGTAACTATAAGAAATATGGGGAGAAGGCGTCTGGTTTGAATGGTAGGTATTAAGAGAATTAAATAAGCGAGTATGTAAGGAATATCATATAAATTCCTTCTTTTTACAAATAAAAGGAGTGTGGTAAAAGAATAAATAGCAAAGATATAGATATGACAATATGGGCAGTTGTCATAGATAGGCAACCACTCGAGAATATTTTTGATATAAGGGCTTCCTATATTTGATAGGACTTCCAGATAAGCGTGATAGCCAAATGGGTTTATGAATGTGACAGCGAAAGACAGAAGAAGTGTAGCACCCAGTGTTAGAAATTTTTCTCTTGAGAATTTCTTTGTTTTCCAGAGATCTATCAGAAAATAACTTCCCAAGAAAAGTCCTGCAATGCCAAGTCCGGCGGCGAAGTCGCCATGAAAGTTTACCCACAGCAAAAAAAGTATTGGTAGGAAGAAAATTACCTTTATATTTTTAAGTGATTTGATAATAATCGACATCAATATGGAGAAGAAAAGAAGACTTAATACCTGCGATCTGAGGCCCTCACCGATTGCTACCTGAGCTATCAATATAAAGAAAAAAGCCAAAATGGCCTTTTTCCAGTACGAAAGTTTGAAGTTTGAAATAAGAATATAAAAAGTCGAAACAAAGACCAGAGCCCCAATTATTGATAGCCCGACATAACCCACCGTTTTAGTCAAAAGGTAGAGAAGGGGATCATATAACCACGAAGGATTAGCCCACTTCATGCCTTGCATAGTCCATGTAAAGATGTCCTGTGTTAGGATTTTCCCCTGCGTAAGCAAATACTCACCATATCTATAGTGCCAGCCCCAGTCTTTATCGCTGTAAGGAAAAATAGAGTAAAGGAAAAGAATTAAGTAAACAAACGAAGATAGTATCCTTTCCTTGTACCTGATGAGCCTGGAAAACATAACAATATAATAGCATGAAGTGGATGCCCCGGGTGCATTTCTATTCAAACACTTTTTACCTTGGATTCACAATTTAATGCTACACTACCAAGATCAAAAAGAACTTGAAATCGACCCATTTACATCCTGGGGCGATCGCTTTTCTGAAGGTTATTATACGAAAAAACTGAGCTAAAAAGATAGAATAAAAGAAATTATGAAAGTTGGCCTATTTTAAGTCTTCTGCTAGCTTAAACCCCCTTTTTACGTAAAAACGGTCAAAAGAAAAAATCGCATCTGCTTTATATTCTTGAGCAACAGCTGCTACAAGACAATCAAAAAGTGTATTTTTCTTGCTTGTGGTAGGACTAAAATATTTAAGGGCAGTTGCTATGGTTTGTTTATTGACTTCAGCTACCTGAGCACCCGCTTCAATCATCAACTGTGCAGTTCCGTAAGCACTTGCGGTGCTATTTAACACTCGTTGCATGTGGGTAGCAGCTTCCGCAATAGCCATTACGGGATAAATAACTTGCGCATTTATTTCAATTAAGTTCTGTGAAATCGCGCTAGCTTTTTGATGATGTATATCATCCGGATTTGTCTGAGCAATAATGGCATCGGCATCAACAATGACAATCGGAGGTTTATTCATCTTTACTCCAATCTTTTCCCCACAAAAGCTCATCAATCCTTACAGAACTATCTTTTGGTCCTTTTAAGCCATACTGCTTGCCCAGACCAGCAAGTTTAAGAAGAATCAGTGCAGAAGCAGTTCCTTGTTGGCCGACTGCATTGATACCTTTCTCTAAGGCAAGACGAATTACTTCCGCCTTGCTTTTGTTTTGGGTTTGAGCAACAAGGTAGATTTTTTGATCCAATTGTTCTGGAAGATATAAGTAAGTCTTTAACATATTGAAAGTACTA
>Ga0187849_1001515_pt1 | contig 24569 bp, 21 predicted proteins | sample June2016WEW_4_10_2_FD_132412 | JGI IMG/M metagenome (GOLD analysis project Ga0187849, IMG submission 132412) | Peatland microbial communities from SPRUCE experiment site at the Marcell Experimental Forest, Minnesota, USA - June2016WEW_4_100 | ecosystem: Environmental > Terrestrial > Soil >...
CACAGTACGAAGAGAAGGGCGCTTCATGCTTCCAGTCAACCCATCAATCCCAACCGCTCAGCCTCAAGATCCGCTCCATTATATCAAAATCAGGTTTTTCATCCGCGGAAGAACAGGGGACCGAACGAACCGGAGACGTGAGCCTTGTGGGAGGTTTACAATTCGCGAGAGACCCGCGGCGCCTTTTTCTGACCAAGTCGCAGGAGGTAGACAAAAGCCAGGAAGCACATGACCAGACTGCCAAAGATCAGGGGCACCATGACACGCGGACCGGCCGTACCGATCACCTGGCCCACCAGCCAGGGAAGGACCATGCCGCCAAAGCTATCACCGAGCAGGACTATCCCGCTAATCCGGCCGGTCATATTAATGGATTGACCTGCCAGGGTGAAGCCGGTCGGCCAGATGGGAGCCATGCAGAAGCCCAGTCCAAGGGTCATGATCCACAGAATCGACCGTGAGCCAGGAAAGAGGATTCCCACTGCTAGGAGAGACAGGCAGCAGAACAGAGCGGCCGGGAGGATCTGCCTTGGTTTGAAGCGGGTGGCGGCTGGGATGGAGATCAGACGGCCGAGGGTGAAGGCAAGCCAGAATCCAGAATTTAGGTAGGCTGCCCCGACAGCGCTGGCTAAATGGAGGGTGACCGCATAGGTGTATACCCAGCCGCTTAAGGTAATCTCTGCTCCCACATAGAAGAATAAAAACAGCGCCGCAGTGACCACCAATGGATAGTACTTTCGGGCAACGGTGAACTCCTTCTTTCCTTCTTTGGGTTGGGGTACTGGATGGGGGCTGCCCGGCAAGGTCAGCATACGCAAGCCGACCAAGAGCATGAAAGCCGCCAAAGCCCAGTAGACCCAGTGATACCCGTTCGTAACCCCTGCCTCTTGGGCTACCAGGAACGGGGCCACAACCGCTCCCAGGCCAAAGAAAAAGTGCAAACCGTTCATGTATGGGCTTACCTTTTCGCCATGTGTCCAGATCAGCAGGAGGTTCGCGCCGGTGTTGATGAAGCCTTCGGCAAAGCCTTTAAAAGTGACTATCGTCAGCAGCAACCAGAACCAGGGCGCGATCGGGATAAAGAAGATTGATGCACCTGCACACAGCTGGGCAATGCCCAAGACAGGATGCCCTCGCACCCGATCTAGGAGCCGTCCACCGACGATCGTTCCGAGGGAATAGCCAGCCGAACCGAATAGGAACATCTGCCCCATGCTCCCCAGCTGGGTGTGGGTCTGAGCGGCAAGGGAAGGCAAAGTCGGCCCGATGATCGCGGAGCTGAGTCCCAGGCAGATGAATAACGAATAGTAACCTAACGTCCGCCGAAACGCTTCACTCTTGGTTCTGGCAATGGAGGTGCTGATCATACGAATTGACCCACGATTGTGGTTAAGAACATGATATTGAAAGTTCCGGCTGATCGAGGATCAGCCATCTGGTTGGTTGAGACGCATATCGAGTGTAGGGTTTCACGGGCTTGGGCAGTCAGGATTTTCAGCACATCTTCGGCGATTGGATCAACTTGACGAATTCTGCAAAGTTGCGACGAACCAGAGATTTTAGGTCGCAACCGGCATCATGCTCCGGAATTCTCACCCAGGGCCAGTCCTGTCGGAAAATAACTGGAGGCGGACACCGGGGCCTTTTCAACCTGCCTCGGCTTTCTCTGGAAGCGGGGTTCGATTCGAGGAGTCAATAGCTGAACAGGAATATTAAATCGTTTACGTTCGTCCCGGTAGAACCAGGTTTGAGCAGATCACCCAGTCCGGCGAAGAATCCATAGGAATCGTTGCGGTCCAAGAATGTCATCGGGTTGAGCCCCAATTCAGCCGCGCGCCGGAATGTCTCGCCGGTCACGACCGCCCCCGCCGCATCCGTGGGACCATCCTCCCCGTCCGTGGCCAGGCTGGCGAGCAGCACACCCGGATAATCCGCCAGCTCGGTCACCGCCGCCAGCGCCAGCTCGCAGTTGCGCCCGCCCAGGCCCTTGCCGCGCAGGGTCACCGTGGTCTCACCACCCACCACGATACAGGCGGGAGGCGGGACCGGGAGGCCGGTTTGTCTGGCCTGGCGCAGATAGGTAGCCAGCTCGAAGGCAGCCTGCCGGGCCTCCCCCTGCAAGTCGGTCCGCCACAGGTATGGATGAAAACCCTCCTGCTCGGCCTGCATCAGGGCTGCCTGGGCGGCCAGCAGATTGCTACCGATGAGGACGTTCTGGACGCGGTCGAAGATCGCCTCACCGGGTTTCGGGGTTTCCGGGGCGCCGTTCAGGACTTCCCCAATCACGGCAGGTATTTTACCTTGCAGGGAATACCGCTGGATGACCGACTGCGCCTCCGCCCGGGTGGTTGGATCCGGTGCGGTCGGGCCGGAGGCGATGGCTTCGAGCGGGTTGCCAACCACATCCGAAAGGATCAGGCTGATGACCGTTGCCCCGTTTGCGAGCTTGATCAACCCTCCGCCTTTGATCCGATCCAGATGGCGACGCAGCGTGTTGATCTCGTCCACGCGCGCCCCGCAAGACAGCAGGGCGGTGGTCATCTCCCGCAGATCGGTGAGGGTCACCCCAGGAAGGGGCGCGCTCGCCAGCGACGAGCCGCCGCCAGAGATCAGGCACCAGAGCAGGTCTTCCGCTCCCAGGGATGAAAGCAGCGCAAGGATCTTCTGACCGGCAGCCAGGCTGTGTTCATCCGGGAGCGGGTGTCCGCCTTCCAGCACGGTCAGCGGGATGGAAACGGCCGGGGGTGCGTGCTTGGTGACGACCAGCCCGCCCGACAGATGTCCCTCAAGCCGCTCGGCCAGGGCTTCTGCCATGCCAACCCCGGCTTTGCCCATCCCCAGGACAGCTATGCGCCGGTAAGCTGAAAGATCGTAATCCCGGCCGGCAACGACCAACCGTTCCCCCTCACGCCGGACGGAGTGCCGTACCGCCTCGCCCGGCTCAACCGCCGCCAGGGCTGCTGCCAGGATGCGGCTGACCGCCAGGCCGCGGGGGTGGGTGCGCAGGGTCGAGGTGAGCAAGGACTCAGCAGGAATCACACCGGTATGATAGCATTAAACCCGTGGAGGCTGCGATGCCAAAACCGAGAGTTTTTGTGACCCGCGTCATCCTCGATCAGGGTTTGAAAATGGTACAGGATTTCTGTGAGGCCGATGTGTGGCCCGAGGAGATCCCCCCCTCGCCGGAGGCCCTCCTGGAGCGAGTGCGTGGCGTGGATGGGCTGCTCTGCCTGCTGACCGACCGGGTCGACCAGAGCGTGCTGGACGCAGCTGGAAAAAGTTTGAAAGTGATCAGCAATCATGCCGTCGGCGTGGACAACGTGGACGTGGGGGCGGCTAGCTTACGCGGCATCCCGGTCGGCAACACCCCGGGCATCCTGACCGACGCCACCGCGGACCTGACCTTTGCCCTGTTGATGGCGGCTGCCCGGCGCGTGGTGGAAGGCGAGCGCTTTGTCCGGGAGGGCCGGTGGAAAACCTGGAGCCCTTCCCTGCTGCTGGGTGCGGATCTAAAGGGAGCGACGCTCGGCATCATCGGCTTGGGTCGGATCGGGAAGGCGGTCGCCAAGCGTGCCGCCGGATTTGAAATGCGTGTGCTCTTCGCAGATCCCAACCCGGTCCAGCTCGATGAAAAGCTGGCGGCGGTACAGGTGGACCTGGACGTCCTGCTGCGCCAATCCGACTTCGTCTCCTTGCACTGCCCCCTGACCGACCAAACCCGCCGCCTGATGAATCGGACCGCCTTCGAAAAAATGAAACCGAATGCCATCCTGGTCAATACCGCACGCGGAGGCGTGGTGGATCATCAAGCTTTGTATGATGTTCTAAAGGCACGGCGGATCTTTGCAGCCGCTCTTGACGTGACCGACCCAGAACCTCTTCCGATGGACAGTCCCCTGCTTACCCTGGACAATCTGATCGTCGTCCCGCACATCGCCAGTGCCAGCCGTTCGTCACGGGAGAGGATGTCCTTGATGGCAGCCGAGAATCTCATCGCCGGACTGAGAGGGGAACGCCTGCCCCACTGCGTCAACCCCGAGGTCTACGGCTAGGGTGGGATCCACTTCCGGCAGTGGTCATTCCCGAACGGGCAGCCCAGCAGGCAGTTTCACCGGCCTCCCTGTCCGGGCCGATTCGAGCAATGAGGTTATCGCCACCACATTGGCACGGCTGTCTGCCAGGCTGATACACGGCGGTTTCCCGAGCAGGATGGCATCGGCCAGATCCTCGACCTCGCTCACGTAGGGCGCCGTTCCTTTTATCGAGATCCGCTCGTTTTTGTCCTTGCGGGCCAGATACACGGCCCCATTCGCCCCGGGATTGAAGGGAACGGGGACAACCAGCGTCCCCTGGTCACCGACGATCTCCATGAAGACATGATACGGAATGGCAAAACTGCAGTCCAGCTGGGCAAACACCCCCCCCGGAAATCTCAATTGGGCGGCAAAGGTCTCATCGATGCCGCTTGGCCCGGTCACCTGGCAGCCGAAGACCTCCACCGGCTCTGAGGCAAGCACCGTGCGGGTATAGCTTAGCGGATAGCAACCCACGTCCCAGAGGCTGCCTCCGCCCATGGCTGGATCGAGCCGGTAATCATCCGGCTTGTCCAGCAGGAACGTAAAGGAGCCGCGCACCAATTGGATCCTGCCAAGCTTCCCGCCCTGCACGATTTCCCTCACCTTTAAGGTTTGGGCATGGGTGCGGTACATGAAGGCTTCAGCGACCACCCGGCCGGTTTTTTGTGCCGCCGCCGAGATTCTATCCACTTCCTGCGCAGAGAGGGCTAGCGGTTTTTCACACAACACGTGCTTGCCTGCCTCGACCGCCTTGATCGTCCATTCGGCGTGCAGCTGGTTGGGCAGGGGATTATAGATCACATCAATTTCCGGATCGTTGAGCAGGGCCTCATAAGTACCGTAGGCGCGTGGGATCTTGTGTTCCCGGGCGTAGCGCTCGGCCCTGGCCTGCTCCCGGCTGGCCACCGCCACCAGCCGATTCCGTTTGGAGGTGTGCAGCGGGCCGAGCAGGGCATGGTTGATGCGAGCCGTGCTGAGCAGCCCCCAGCGGAGCAAGTAATCGTTCATAAGCATTTCTCTCCCTTCTGGCTAAGTTTAGAACAATCGGTGACGCGAGTCAACCGAATACACGTATAATCGCACGCATGACAGATCTGGCTCCGCACAGAACCTGGCCAAAACGTGCCCTATCCCTGCTCGGCTGGACGCGCCACAGCAGCTACCTGCTGGCCGCCTTTGTGCTGGTGTGCGGGATGATCATCTATTTCTGGTGGCCGCTGGCTTTACAGGTCCTGGCGTACATCCGCTGGAACGGTACGTGGTGGCGCAACTTCGACTGGCTGCTGGTGGGAATCTACTTCGCCATGACCCTGCTCATCATGGCCCACGCCGATCTGAAGAGGGATGCCCTGATCATCTTCGTCGGGACACTCGGCGGCCTGGTGATCGAATCCTGGGGAACGCAGACCAATCTGTGGTTTTACTTCACCGCCGAGCGTCCACCGCTGTGGATCATCCCGGCCTGGCCCATCGCTACCCTCGCCATTGACCGGATCACCCGGGCGCTTAATCGCCTCCTGCCGAAGCGAGCCATCCATACCTACCGGGCTCTGTATTGGTTGACCTTCCTGGGTTTTTACGGATTGATGCTGGCCTTTGTCGCCCCCACTTTGCCCAGGATCATGACCTGGGCAGCCCTCCTGGTGTGCGCCCTGTTCATCCTGACCCCGACCGATCACCGCTTGGCCTTTCTGATCTTCCTAGCCGGAAGTGGTCTGGGCTATTTTCTCGAATTGTGGGGCACCACGCGCCAGTGCTGGACCTACTACACGTACCAGACCCCTCCGCTCTTCGCCGTCCTGGCCCACGGCATGGCAGCGGTGTCCTTCTGGAGGGCAGGCCTGCTTGTGAAGGTCGTCCTGTCCAAGGTTCGCCCGCTCTTTTTTAAGTCCCGGGCGCGCCTCGCCGCGCCGGCAAAGTCGCTTAGGGAGCTGAAGCCCCCACGTTGAAATGGATGAGGCTGCCCATCCCGGCATCGCCGACCCACAACCCGCCCGCCTGGTCCAGCACCAGGCCGTCCGGCAGGGTGAAACCGCCGGTCACCCCACAGCCGCCCCATACATGCTGCGCGTTTCCCCCCGCATTGAACTCGATCACCCGGCAGGCCTCCGGGTCGCTCACGAAGACCTCCCCCGCTGAGCCCACCGCGATGAAGGGCTTGTTCTCCGCCGATTGCCCCACCCAGCCCGCCACCGTCCACTGCGCCACGCTCGTGTAATTCAGCCCGCTCGCATCAGGCGCAAACACCTGCACGCGCTGGTTCCAGGTGTCGGTCACATACAGCCGGCCGTCCTTCCCGAGCGCCAGGCCGACCGGCTCGTCCAGCTCACCCGCCTGCGAGCCCCCGCTCCCGAATTCCCCCAGATACCCCCCATTCGCATCGAAGATCACGATCCGCTTGTTGCCCGTGTCCGCCACCAGCACCCGCCCGGCACTGTCCACCACCACACCGCGCGGCCCGTAGAACGACTGCGGCCCGAGACCCGGCCCCGTACCCCACATCCGGATAAACTTCCCGTCCGAGGTGAACTCCTGGATACGGTGGTTCCAGGTGTCCGCCACGTACACATTTCCATTCGGGCCCACCGCCACACCCCACGGCTCATTGAACGTCCCGCCCGGCGCAGCACCCTTCGTCGCATCTGCAAAGCTGCCCCACTCCCCGAGCACCTGCCCGCTCACGCTCAGATGCTGAATGCGGTTGTTGCCCGAATCCGCCACATACAGGCTGCCATCCGCAGCCAGTGCGATCTGGCGCGGCGCCTGGAACTGACCAGGCTGCGCGCCGGCCCCACCCAGCACCGCATCCGGCGTGAACGCCTCGGTCAGGGCCTGGTACGGATCCACCGGCTGCACCACGGCCTTCACCACCGAGGAGTACGTCCAGATCTGCGAGGCAATGTCCTTGCGCACATAATACCGCATCCGGTCGCTCACCCCCCAGTTCGTCAGAGTGTAGGCATCGCTGTTCTTCAGCGCCGCCCACTCCGTATAGTCCCGATTGAACCAGATCTGCCACACCGCACTGAACACCTTGGAATCTGTGAAGAACGGCCGGATGTGCCGCCAGGCATATTTCACATATTCCCCAATGGTCATCGGGGACGTGTTGTTAGGCCCGAGCGCCGCAGCCCGCTCGCTGGCGATCGAGTCCCACTTCAGATTGAAGTAATCCTCCATCGGCCACCACAGGCGCATCCCGTCCGTGACGTTGTAGTCGTTCCGCACCACCGGCACGATCTTGCTGTAGCTCTCAGCCCCCACGGCGATCACCAGGGCACGCCGCAGGTCCAGGGTCGGGTTGACATCAAAGTCGATCCGGTTGGGATAATGGCGTAGATACCACCAATAGTTGTACCTCACCATGTTATCGTATGCGACCACCATGTCCAGCCCGCCGGTCGTCCGCCGAGATAGTTCCTCGATCTCCCCCAGCAGCTGTTTCGTGTCCGCGGTCGAGTGGGCGTACACGAGAAATTCGAGCGGGTTATCATAATTGATGTAGGCCGCCCGCCAGGCCGCTCGGGCTGTCAGGATCGCCAGCAGCCCCAAAAAGGCCAGCACCACCGCCCGGACGTACTGCCGACTGGCCCACTCCCGCACCTGCCCCCAATGCACTGTCTCCACCAGCCAGCCGACCGCCCACCCCGCCGCCAAGATCATCGGCATCGCGATATGGGTCGTCAGCCAGGGCATCTTCTCGCCCGCCACCGAAAACGCAACCAGGCTGCTCACCGACCAGTACACCGTCAGGGCCACCGTAGGTACCCGACGAACTTCCCCCTCTTCTACCTTGGCCGTGGTGAAGGGTTGGCCGGGTTCGGATTGCCACAATCGTTTGGAGATGGCGATCAACGCGGCTGTTATCGTTCCCACGGCCGGCAGGAACTCGTACATCGGGATCTGCAGCAGGGCATAGTAGTACAGCGGCTGGTCGCCCCGTTCCTGGATCATCCAGTAGCCCAGCGCTCCCATGAAACCCCCCGCCAAACCCACCGGGTTGGTGAAAAAGGTGGTGTACAAAACCAGGAGCGGGAAGTAAAAGAGGGTTGCATATAAGAACCAGGAACTGCCCTTCCACCACAGCCCGAGTGCTATGGCGACGGCCATCAGAGGCAGGATGAAGGCCAGTGAATGTTCCAGCCCGGTCGTTGAGTAATCCTGTGGATCAAAACCAGCCAGCTTATCCGGCAACGCCGCCAGGAGCGGCAGGATCAGCGTCCCCAGCAGCATCAGCAGGTCGAACGAGCGCTCCGCCCGGATCCCACCCCACCCCAGAGCGCGCACCAGAACCACCCCGGCATACACCAGCGCCGCCACGGCGAGCACCCCCACTCCTCCCACCAGCCCCTTCATCAGCATGCCCAGCGGCTTCTCGGTAAAGTACAGCGCTCCGGCTGCCCCCAGCAGGATCAGCCCAAGGCTCAGCGCTCCCAGGAATGAATTACGCGCCCGCGCAGCGGGCCACTCACGGCGGCTGAGGCGGTCCACAAAATAGACCGCCAGGAAGATCAATTCCTCGGCCGCAAAGATATACGCGGTGGCCTTGTCGGTGAAGTGCAGCGCATTCACCAGCGTGTACAGGATCAGCACCCACTTCTCCCCCTTCTCCAGATAACGCAAGATCGCATACAGCGTCAGCAGTCCCCACAGCACAATGAATGCCTCGTTGCGCTCGTACCGCCCGTAGAACAGCATGTAGGGCGAGATCAGCATCATCAACCCCGCCGCCAGCGCCCCCACCCGCCCCAGGTAGCGACGAAACAGCAGCATTGCCACCGCCACCGCCGCCACACTGAACACCGCCGCCGGGATCCGCGAGGTGAAATCATTGTCCCCGAACAGCGCATAGGACAGCGCCATCATGTGAAACTGCAGCGGCCCGTGGCTCAGCGGATCGTAGCTGTAGCCTTGCCCCGAATAGAGACTGTAGGCCGGGATGACATGATTGACCTCGTCGTGGCTGATCGCCCTCACCCCCAGGTCAACAAAACGCGAAACCACCGCCAGCAGCAGGATCACCAGCACCACCAGCGTCTCCACCCTGACCGGGATCCAACATTTCAGCGGCGTATCCAGTTTACTTTCCATCGATGCAGTGGGCAGGGTCATATCCTGCTATTGTACCAAAGCCAATGAAAAATTGGATGAGAAGACCGCACACCTTCAACTTACTTGTGGATCGGGTACAAAGACGCCTTTCAGCTCTTGCCGGCCACCGGCTGGATGGCCTCGGGCATGAGCTTGCGTCTCAATGAGCAGGATCGCCTTCCCAACGGGCATAAACCGCGCTGGAAAGCAGCCTTCCAGCACTCTTCTCCTGAAGGACCAGTTCACCACAGGTCGCGCTCCCCCCGAAGCCCTTCATCATCTCGGCCAAGGCAAAGTACAGGTGGAGCGCTGAGCATTTAACCGCATAGGCATTGACGATGACGAAGAGGGGTTTTTGACTGAGCACCGCCTGCACGGCCTGGAATAGCACCGGCAGGGATTTGAAGACCTCCCAAATCTCACCCTTCGGACCACGTCCAAACTTGGGAGGATCGAGCAGGATCCCATCGTATTTCATTCCCCGCCTGGCCTCGCGCTGGACGAATTTCAAGGCATCGTCCACGATCCAGCGCACGGGTGCGTCCTGCAGTCCGGACAAAGCCTGGTTTTCGCGAGCCCAGGTCACAGATTTCTTGGAAGCATCCACATGTGTGACATTGGCCCCGGCCGCCGAGGCTGCCAGGGTCGCCAGGCCGGTATAGCCGAACAGGTTAAGCACATGGATCGGTCTGCCCGCCTTCTCAATCAGAGCGTCCATCCAATCCCAATGGGCCGCCGCCTCCGGGAAAACGCCCAGATGCCGGCCAGGTGTGGTCTGCACCCAAAAGCGCAAGGATCTACCGCTCCGCTCCAGGGAGTATTCCATCTCCCACCTTCTGGCAATGGTTTCGTGTAACTCCCAATGCCCGCCGCTCTCTTCGCCAGTCGCATGAAAGACTGCCTGAGCCTTTTGCCAGGAGGCAGCAGGCAGGGTCTTGTGCCACAGCGCTTGTACTTCCGGGCGGGCGAACGTGTACGGACCGTAACGCTCTAATTTCTGTCCATCGCCGCTATCGAGTAATTCGAAATCGGTCCAGCGAGATGAGAGGAGAAGTTGGATGACCGGGGGCATATATACACGAATGATCGGCGAGGTAAGACCCATTCAGGCTGGGTCCATAGGATTTTGCGTTCGTTTCGGACCGCTCAGGGAGGTCCGAAAAGCCATTTTGCCCTGTGGGCTGGTCATAAATGCGTATACCAAAAATGCCACTTGCTATTTGGACTTAGTTTGTGCTAAAATAATCTCGTCAGTGGGATGAAGTGGGTCATAGTGGGACGCCGGCTGGTTCCGGCGTTCGGGTTTAAAGAAAGGGACAGAACTAATGTTCTTGGGCCAGTACATCCATTCCTTTGACGAGAAGAGCCGCCTGACGGTCCCCTCCAAGTACCGGGAGTTGCTGGCGGACGGGGCTTTTGTTGTCCAGGGTCTGGACCGCAATCTGATGGTACTGACGCCCGCCGCGTTTGAGATCATCTATCAACGCATCATGGCCCTGAACTTGACCGATCCGTCTGCCCGTCTTTTACGCCGGATCATCCTCGGGAATGCCTCTCAGCTGGAGGTGGACAAATCCGGTCGCATCCTGCTTCCGCAAAACCTGCGCGAATTCGCCGAACTGAAGACCGAGGCGGTGCTTGTCGGTCAGGGCGACTATTTCGAGATCTGGACACCGGCACTCTGGAAACAGCAAGTCACCCAGGTGCAGGACGCGGAAGCCAATGCCCAGCGCTTTGCCACACTCGACCTGAAGACCCGCTGAGATGCTTCCGGATCATCGACCCGTACTTTACCAGGAAATTATACACGCTTTACGCCCCAAAAGCGGGGGGCGCTACATCGATGGGACGCTGGGCGCAGGAGGTCACGCATTCGGGATTTTAGAGGCCAGTCAGCCTGAGGGGCAGCTTCTCGGCCTGGATGTGGACCCGCAAGCAATCGTGCTGGCACGCCGGAATCTCGCTCCCTTCGGGGAGCGTGCCCATATTAATCAAGGCTCTTACACGACGATGGCAACGCAGATGACTGCAATCGGTTGGGAAACGGTGGATGGCATCCTGCTCGATCTGGGTGCCTCCTCCATGCAGTTCGACTCGCCGGAGCGCGGCTTCTCCTACCTGGCAGAGGGTCCACTCGATATGCGCTTCGATCCATCCAACCCGCTGACGGCTGACGAGATCGTCAATCTCTGGCCGGAAGCAGAAATCGCTGAGCTGCTCTACCGCCTCGGCGAAGAGCCGGCGGCACGCCGCATCGCCCGGGCCATTGTCCGGGCCCGACCGGTGAAAGGGACCCGCGAGCTGGCCGCCATCGTTGCAAAAGCCAGCCTCAGGCATGGCTCCCACCCCCCTGCTACGCAGACCTTCCAGGCCCTGCGCATCGCGGTCAACGGTGAACTGGAGGCGGTTGAAATGGCCCTCCCGCTGGCGATCCGAGCCCTGGGGCGGTACGGCCGGCTGGCTGTGATCGCCTTTCACTCCCTTGAGGATCGCCTGGTCAAGGAGTACTTCCGTCGTGAAAGCAAGGACTGCCTTTGCCCCCCCGACCAGCCGGTTTGTACCTGTGGTCATAAAGCGATCCTTCAGGAGATCACCCGCCGGCCGATCCGGCCCTCCGAGCGGGAAATCGAGCAGAATTCCCGGGCCCGCAGCGCCAAGCTGCGCGTCGCAGAGAAGCTATAAGTCAAAGGGCGTCCGCCCCTCAATGGAGGTGCAGCCTTAAAAGGTTTACCCGCTGAACACTTTCGATATGGTAAAGATAAAATGAACAACGTCACTCAAATCGTCCAAAAATACCGACAAGCCTCCTGGCGTGTCCAACGCCAATGGATCGGCTTGTTTCTGCTTGGATTAGTCCTGGTTGCCATGGTGGCAGCCATTTACCTTAATATCACTACGCAGGCGAACCTGGCTGGCCGCGCCATCCAGAACACCCGGGCCGACATCCTCACCAACCAACGCACGAATGCCGACCTGGAGACCCAGCTGGCGGCATTGACATCCACCGAAGCCATGCAGAAGAGGGCACAGGATCTGGGCTTCCAACCCGTAGACCCGACCGACATCACCTACGTGGTCGTCCCGGGCTACCAGCCGAAACCAGCCATCGACCTGACCACCAATGTGCCTGCCCCCGCCAACGCGATCATCCTGCCGGAATACACCGAGTCGCTCCTCGATTGGTTCACCCAGGAGCTGGTCAGCTCAGCCCCCTCGGGAGGCCAGCCGTGAAAAGTCCGCGTAACTGGCGCTACCTCGCGATTGCAGCCTGCCTGGCCGTGGTAGGCCTCGGCATCCTTGCCCAGATCTTCCATATCCAGACCAGCCCGGAGGCAAAGAAGATCCTGAACAGCAACGATGCGTATGACTATGCCTGGGAAACCTATTACCCTCCGCGGGGTGAGATCCTTGACCGCAACGGCAATTTGCTGGCCGGGAACCAGACCGTTTATGAAGTGGGCGTGGATCTCAAGGCGATGCGTGATCCAAAGAATATCGCCCTGGCCGCCCAGATGTACCTGGGGCTGGATTACACGGACACTCTCAACAAACTTCAAAACCCCGCGCAGGGGGTGGTCTACATCGTCCTCAAAGACGATGTGGCCGCTGCGACGGCAGACACCCTGATCAAGCTTCAACAGTCGGTCCAGAACGATCCAACCGGCAACACCCTGGACGGTTTGGCATTCAATCCGCACCTACAGCGCAGCTATCCCGATGGCAGCCTGGCCGAAAACATCCTGGGTTTCGTCACCGCGGATGAACGCGGTTATTTCGGGGTCGAAGAGAAGTACAACAATATCCTGGCCGGTGTGCCGGTGACGCTTCTGGTTCCGACCGACCCTACCCGGGCCGAAGAACTTCCGGACATTCCCTCCGGGGCAACCCTGATCCTGACCATCGACAGCAACCTGCAAGCCGTTACGGAGCAAATCCTGGACAAAGCCGTCCAGGACACCGGGTCGGCTTCCGGAACCGTGGTCATCCTGGATCCCCGCAATGGCGAAGTTCTGGCGATGGCGACCACCCCGCGCTTGGACCCCAACAACTATGCCAACTATGCGCAGGTCTTTCCGGGACAAACCCCCTTCGACCGGGCGATCAGCCAGGCGTTTGAACCCGGCTCGGTCCTGAAAATCCTGACCATGGCCGGAGCTCTGGACAGCCGCACGGTGCAACCCAGCACCACGTTTATGGATACCGGTTCGATCACGGTCGGGGGGGCCACCATCACGAACTGGAACAACGGTGCCTGGGGCTTGCAGGACATGACCGGCTGTCTGGCCAACTCCCTCAACGTGTGTCTGGCATGGGTCGCGACCCAGGAAGGCAACGATACCTTTTATACGTATATGAAGCGCTTCGGCCTCGGTCATCCAACCGGGATCGACCTTGCCGGCGAAGTTGCCGGGCGCCTCAAGCTGCCCGGTGACGGGGACTGGTACCCGGTCGACCTGGGCACCAATGCCTTCGGCCAGGGAGTGGCGGTCACACCCATTCAGCTGGTCATGGCGGCCTCCGCCATCGCCAACAGCGGCCGGATGTACTATCCGCATGTCCTGAAAGCCATCGTCGAAGATGGGCAGCAGCACGACCTGTCCCCCCAGGTGGTCGGAAACCCGATCTCTGCCGCCACCGCCCACACCCTGAACGAGATGCTGGCGGTTGCCATTGAAACGGAAGGCCCCAAAGGCCTGGTCCCAGGTTACCGCATCGCCGGGAAGACCGGCACGGCGGAAATCCCCGATCCCACGGGAGGTTACGACAGCAACTACACCAATGCCTCCTTCATCGGGTGGGGCCCGGTTGACGCCCCCCAATTCCTGGTCTACGTCTGGCTCGAGAAACCGACCTCGGACATCTGGGGATCGGTGGTGGCTGCCCCGGTTTTCACGGATATCGTAGAAAAACTGGTCGTCTTGCTCGGGATTCCGCCGGACAATGTCCGCTTGCAACTGAACGGGCAATGAGGAGACATGCTAACCCTGGCTGATGTCCTTGAGGCCCTGACCAACACCCGCCCAGCGATGGCTGACACGGTCATCACCGAGGCGGCCATTGACTCCCGTCAGGTCATCCCCGGTTCCCTGTTCGTCGCCCTGCCCGGCGAACATTTGGACGGCCATTCCTATGTGGGGGAGGCCTTCCGCCGGGGGGCCTCATTTGCGATCATCCAGCACACCCTCCAGGAAGAGGTTCGCTTCCTGGACCTGAGGGCGGGCTTCCGCGAGGAAGCCCTGTCCGGGCTGGAGGTGCCCTTCTGCTTGTATGTCAAGGACAGCCTGGCCGCCCTTCAGCAAATCGCCCGATACTGGCGCCGTAAATTTAACCTGCGCGTGGTGGGCATCACCGGCAGTGTTGGCAAGTCCACCACGAAAGAAGTGATTGCCGAGGTGCTCGGCACGCGTTATCGCACCCTGAAAAGCCCCGGCAATTTGAACAATGAAATCGGCCTGCCGCTGACCTTGCTGCGCCTGGGGGCGGGATATGAGCGGGCCGTCCTGGAAATGGGCTTTTATGTTCCGGGTGAGATCGCCTTCCTGTGTGACATGGCCCTGCCGGAAATTGGGGTCGTGACCAATATCGGCACGGTGCACGCAGAGCGCGCCGGGTCTCAGCACGCCATCGCCCGCGGCAAGGCCGAGCTCGTGCAGGCGCTCCCGCCTGCTCCGCAGGGGGTTGCTGTTTTAAACTATGACGACCCCTTGGTGCGCCCGATGGCGAAGAAGACCAAGGCCCGCGTTTTCTTTTACGGCCTGAATCCGGCGTCGGAGCTGTGGGCCGACGAGGTGGAAGGTCTGGGGATGGATGGGATCCGTTTCCACCTGCACTACCACCAGGAGGCCCTGCATGTGCGCATCCCATTGATCGGGCAGCACTCGGTTCACACGGCCCTGCGGGCTGCGGCCGTCGGGCTGGTTGATGGCCTGACTTGGCAGGAAATCCTGGACGGACTGCGACATGGACACACCCAGCTGCGCCTGGTAGCCGCGCGCAGTGAGACCGGCGCCCTACTGCTGGACGACACTTACAACGCCTCGCCGGAGTCGATGCTGGCAGCCTTGAACCTCCTGGCCGGGTTGGAAGGGCACAAAATCGCGGTGCTGGGCGATATGCTCGAGCTGGGCCCCTACGAAAAGAAGGGACACGAATTGGTCGGTTCGCGCGCGGCGGAGATGGTCGACCAGTTGGTCACCGTCGGGGAGCGCGCCCATATGATCGCCGCTGCGGCTCGCCAGGCAGGTCTGAGCCCGCAGGCGATCCTTGAATTCGGAAACACGGATGAGGCCCTTGCCCACCTGCGCCAGACCCTGAGCGCGGCTGACATTGTCCTCGTGAAAGGTTCGCGCGGCATTCGCATGGATCGCATCGTTGCAGCCCTGGAGGTGAGCGCATGAAAGACTCCGCACTGGCGCTGAGCCTGGCGGGCTTGGCTTTCATGATGACCATCATTTGGGGCGGACCGCTCCTGGCGATCCTGCGCTATTTCAGGATCGGGAAGCAGATCCGCGTGGAGGAGCCCGGCAAGCATTTCAGCAAGATGGGTACGCCCACCATGGGCGGGGTCATGATCATCCTGCCGGTCATCCTGCTGACCGTGATGCTCAATGCAGTCAGCCTGTTCGGGATGAAACTGCTCGGCAAATCGGTCCTGGTACCGCTGGCAGCCATGACCGGCTATGCCCTGCTCGGGGCGCTCGACGATTGGCAGGGCATCCGCGGGAAACGCCAGGGCAGAGGGATGAGCATTCGCACCAAGCTCATCGCCCAGGTCATCCTCGCCCTGGTCCTGGCCCTGGTCCTGAAGTACATCCTGGGTGTGCCCGATCTCTACCTGCCAGGCATCCGGTTCAAGGGCGTGCGCATCATGATCGGTCTGGGTGTTTATTACATCCCGATTGCGGCCTTTATCATCGTGGCAACCTCCAATGCAGTCAACTTCACCGATGGGCTGGACGGGCTGGCCGGGCTGATCTCGGCAACCATCTTCGCCGCCTACGGCGCAATCGCCCTGATGCAAGGTCAGGTGTTCGTGGCCCGCTTCTGCTTCACCATGGTCGGGGCGTTGTTCGGTTTCCTGTGGTTCAACGTTCACCCGGCCCAGCTGTTCATGGGCGATACCGGTTCGCTCGCCCTGGGGAGCACAATCGCCGTGGTCGCCCTGATGACCGGCCAGTGGGCCCTGCTGCCGATCATCGCGATCATCCCGCTGAGTGAAACCATGAGCGACATCATTCAAATCATCTATTTCCGGCTGACCCATGGGCGGCGCATCTTCAGAATGGCACCGCTGCATCTTCATTTTGAACTACTCGGTTGGTCCGAGACCCAGATCGTCCAGCGATTCTGGCTGATCGGCCTGCTCGCCGCCATGCTTGGGATCGGATTGGCGATGGTGTGAACCCATGAACACCACTTGGGACGGTAAACGCGTGACCATTCTCGGAGGCGCCCGCCAGGGGCTTTCAGCCGCCCGCTGGCTGGCGCGGCATGGGGCGCGCGTGACCCTCAACGACCGCCGCCCACCCGAGCAGATGGCCACAGCCCAAGCCGCCGTGCAGGGCGTAGCGGTGAAGTGGGTGCTGGGAAGTCACCCTCTCGAGATCCTGGATACGACCGACGTTTTATGCCTATCCGGAGGCGTACCCCTCGACAATCCGCTCGTGGTCGAAGCCGTGCGACGGGGCGTGCCTCTAACCAATGACACCCAGCTGTTCATGGAGGCAGTCCCCTGTCGCACCATCGGCATCACCGGTTCAGCTGGCAAGACCACCACGACCAGCCTGGTTGGATGCATGGCCAAGGCGGCGCTCGGCGACCGGGCTTATGTCGGAGGCAACATCGGCGATCCGCTGCTCAACTACGTGGATGAGATGCGCCCTGATAACCTAGCCATCCTCGAGATTTCGAGCTTCCAGCTTGAACAGATGACCACCTCCCCCCAGATCGCGGCCGTCCTTAATATCACCCCCAACCACCTCGACCGCCACGGCACGATGGAAGCCTACACGGCAGCCAAACGACGCATCCTGGAATTCCAAGGGCCCCAGGACCTGGCGGTGCTTGACCGGGAAGATCCCGGATCCTGGGCGCTGCGCAAGGTGGTGCGCGGTCGTCTGGTCTCTTTCGGGATGGGTCCGATCGAAGATGGAGAGGATGGCAGCTTCCTCCAGGATGGCCTGTTGTATCTGCATGAGCGCGGCCTGGACATTGCACTGCTTGAACAAGGCAAAATCCAGCTGCGCGGCCAGCACAACCTGATGAACACCCTGGCTGCCGCTGCCATCGGCCTGGCCGCCGGCCTGCCCCTGGATGCCATGCTGGGAGCCGTCCAGGAATTCCAGGGTGTGCCGCACCGCCTGGAATTCGTGCGGACCTGGAAAGGGGCCAGCTGGTACAACGACTCGATCGCGACCGCTCCCGAGCGGACCATGGCAGCCATCCGTTCCTTCCAAGAGCCAATCGTCCTTTTGCTCGGCGGACGGGACAAGAACCTGCCATGGTCAGAGCTCGGGGATCTGGTCCACCAGCGCGTCGACCATGTGATCCTGTTCGGTGAGGCGGCTGAAAAGATCGAATCCGTCCTCGGCCCCTCGGGCAAAGGCAATCGTCCCTTCACCCTGGACCGCTGTCGGAACCTGGAAGAAGCCGTCCGGGCAGCTGTCCGCCGGGTGGAAGCCGGGGATGTCGTCCTCCTATCCCCGGGCGGCACCAGTTTTGACGAGTTTAACGATTTCGAAGAACGTGGAGAGGCATTCCGAAAATGGGTATCGGCACTTTCGTAGACCGTACTTCTCGTCCGTCCTCTGCGACCCATGTCCGCGGCCAGCGTGCCGGCGGCGATCTGATCCTGATCGCAGCGGTCATCGCCCTGGTCATTTTCGGCTTGCTGATGCTGTATTCGGCCAGCACCGATTTCTCGTTACAGGTTTATGGTTCCTCGATGTACATGTTCGACAAGCAGCTGGTGTGGCTGGCCATCGGCGGCGGGATAGCTATCCTGCTCTCCCGCATCGATTATCACATCTGGCGGCGCTTTGCCGTGCTGCTGATGGGCCTGACGATCCTGCTGCTGGTCGGCGTGCTGATCAACAGCGAAGTCCGCTTCGGGGCGGTCCGCACGTTCATCGGCGGTTCGGCCCAGCCTTCTGAACTCGCCAAACTGGCCATCGTGATCTACCTGTCGGTCTGGCTGTACAGCAAGCGCGAACAGCTGCACGACATCCAGCTGGGCATGATCCCGCTGGCCATGATCCTGGGCCTGGTCTGCGGCCTGACCTATCTGGAACCTGACCTGTCCACGACCCTGATGATCTTATTCATCGGAGGCCTGCTGTTCTTCCTAGCTGGAGGCGATCTGCGCCAGATCGTGCTGTTCCTGGTAGTGGCATTCCTGGTCGGGTGGGTGGTGATCCAGATCAGCGCGACGGGACGCCAGCGCATGGCTTCCTACCTGGCCGGCCTGAAGGATCCGGTGCAGGCGAACTACCAGATCCTGCGTTCGCTGGGGTCCATTGTCAACGGCGGTTGGTTCGGCGTCGGCATCGGACAGGCCAGCACCAAACTCACCGGCCTGCCGTTCGCGGCGACCGACAGCATCTTCGCCGTGATCGTCGAGGAGCTTGGCCTGTTCGGAGCCGCGGCCCTGATCGGCCTTTACGGGCTGCTCCTCTGGCGCGGCCTGAAGGTCGCCCTGCAGGCGCCGGACTCGCTCGGATCGGTCATGGCGGCCGGGCTGACATTCTGGATCATTGCCGAAGCGTTCATGAACATGGGCGTGATGGTCGGCCTGCTCCCCCCGGCCGGGAACGCCCTACCCTTCATCAGCGCCGGTGGATCGAACCTGATTTCCACCCTGGCCGGGATCGGCATCCTGGTCAATATCTCCCGCCAAGGCGGGCAGGGCCATCCAGGCGGGCATCCCGCCCCGGAAGGCGAGGAACGGAGGTCGTATAGTGCGTCTGTTGATCTGCGCCGGCGGGACCGGCGGCGGCGTGAATCCCGCTCTCGCCGTGCTTAACGCCTTGAGGAAGGAATACACAGACATGCAGCTGCTGTGGGTGGGTGCCAGTGGTGGAATGGAAGCCGGGCTGGTGGAACGCCAGGGCATTCCCTTCCAGAGCATCCCCGCCGCAGGGGTCCACGGCGTGGGCCTGAGGGTCCTGCCAGGGAACATCGCCCGTCTGGCTCAGGGTCTGCTGGCTTCCCGACGCATCCTGCGCAGCTTCAGGCCCGAGGTGCTCTTCTTCACCGGCGGATATGTGGCCGTCCCCATGGCACTTGCCGGCTGGCGGGTCCCAAGCCTGCTCTTCGTCCCGGATATCGAGCCTGGCTTGGCACTCAAGACTCTGGCCCGCTTCGCCGACCGAATCGCCGTCAGCTCTGCAGCCTCGGAGCGTTATTTTCCGCACAGGGAACGGATCGTGCCGACCGGTTATCCGACGCGCGCAGACCTGGGTACCTGGGACCGGAGCCGGGCCCGCCGCAGCCTGCACCTGACCGACGATCTCCCGGTCTTGCTGGTCTCAGGTGGCAGCCGGGGGGCGCGCTCGATCAACGAGTCCGTGTTGAAGCATCTGCCGGAGCTGCTGGAGATGGCACAGGTGATCCACATCACCGGCGAGCTCGACTGGGGGGTCGTTCAGGCCCAGACCAGGGAACTGCCTCAGACGCAAGCCACTCGCTACCATGCCTTCCCCTACCTTCACGAAGAGATGGGCGCGGCCCTGGCTGCGGCGGATCTGGCGGTTTCACGGGCCGGCGCCTCCACCCTGGGCGAGTATCCCCTCTTCGGTCTGCCGGCGATCCTGGTCCCGTATCCATTCGCCTGGCGTTACCAGAAGGTCAACGCAGAGTATCTGGCGCAGCGCGGGGCAGCGGTTGTGATTGAAAACAGCCATTTAGCCGATCAACTCCTGCCGACCCTAAGGGACCTCTTGAACCAACCGGATCGGTTGATGTCGATGCGCAACGCCATGCTGACGCTCGCCCAGCCCGCGGCCGCGTCCGAGATCGGTCACCTGCTGCTCGCGCTGGTGGAGAGGAGGAGCTGAGCCTGTGGTGAGTCTGACCTTCATTTTCTGGATGTACGTGGTGCTGTTCTGCGTCATCGGCGGGATGCGCGGCTGGGCCAAGGAGATCCTGGTCAGCTTCAGCGTCATCCTGGCCCTGACCCTCACCACCCTGTTGGCCGACTACGTGCCCTTCGTGCGCGACGTCCTGGCCAAGGACAACCCGGCCCTGTACTTCTGGCTGCGGTCGATCATCCTACTGCTCCTGGTCTTCTTCGGTTACCAGACCCCGAACATCTCGCGCTTTGCCCCGAAGATGACCCGTGAAAAGTTCCAGGATTCCCTGCTGGGGGCGTTCCTGGGTGCCGCCAACGGTTACCTGATCGTCGGGACGATCTGGTTCTACCTGAATGACGCCGCCTACCCTTTCTCCCTGATCACCCCGCCGGATCCGAGCAGCGCTGCCGGCAAAGCAGCGCTCAACCTGCTCCAGTATATGCCTCCCCGGCTGCTGGGAATCCCCGCCATTTATTTTGCCGTTGTCCTGGCGTTCATCTTCGTGATTGTGGTGTTTGTCTAAGACGATGACTCACGTTCATTTGATCGGCATCGGTGGTACTGGACTCTCGGCCATCGCCCGCATCCTGATTGAAACAGGGTACACGGTGAGCGGATCAGACCGCGCGGATTCGCAGTTCGTGAAGGCTCTGCGGTCGGCAGGCGTGACCATCAGCATCGGGCACCGGGCCGAAAACGTTGCCGGTGCGGATGTGGTGGTCCGCTCGAGCGCCATCCCCGATGACAACCCGGAGGTCGTGGCGGCACGCAGCGCGGGAATACCGGTGCTCAAGCGGGCAGATTTCCTCGGCACATTGATGGAAGGCAAGACCGGGATCGCCGTTGCCGGGACGCATGGCAAGACCTCCACGACCGCCATGATCGCCTGGATGCTGACCGCCCTCAAGCAGAAACCGTCTTTCATCGTCGGCGGGGTTTTGAACAACCTGGGTACCAACGCCCGATCAGGCAAAGGGGCGACCTTTGTGATCGAGGCCGATGAGTATGACCGCATGTTCCTGGGTCTCAAGCCCCTCATCGAAGTCGTCACCAATGTCGAATACGACCATCCGGACTGCTATCCCACCCCGTCCGATTTCCAGGCCGCCTTCGTGGAGTTTGTCAAGCGTCTCCCCCCAGCAGGCACCTTGGTGGCCTGTGCCGAGGATGAAGGCGCCCGCGCCTTGATCATGGAGGCAGAAAAGCTGGGCAAGGCGGTCATCACCTACGGCCTGCGACCTGCCACGGAAAACGGGCAGCGGAGTATGGATTGTTATGCAGAAATCCTCGTTCCTAATTCGAAGGGCGGGTTCACCTTCAGCGCTTCGGTCCTCGGCCATTCGACCTCCGTCAAGCTGCAGGTACCGGGCAAGCATAACGTCCGGAATTCCCTGGCGGCACTGACGGTGGCGGTCCTGCTCGGACTGCCGCTGCCTAAGGCGGCCCGGGCACTGGGACAGTTCACCGGCACTGGGCGCAGGTTCGATGTGCGCGGGGAGGCCGTCGGTGTGATCGTGATCGATGACTATGCACATCACCCCACCGAAATCCGCACCACCCTGGCTGCAGCCCGCGCCCGTTATCCCGGCAAGCGCATCTGGGCGGTCTGGCAACCGCACACCTATTCCCGGACCCAGGCCCTTGCCGCGAGCTTCGCCCGGGCTTTCGAAGATGCCGATCAAGTCATCGTGACCGATATCTATGCCGCCCGGGAAGCCAAACAGGCTTACTCCAGCGCAGACGTGGTCAAGGCCATGACCCACCCTTCTGTCCACTTCATCGCGGATCTCCGCGAGGTGGGTCAATATTTGCTCACTCAATTGCGGCCCGGCGATGTTTTGTTGGTGCTCTCCGCCGGGGATGCTGACCAGGTCAGCCAGAACGTGCTGGCCGGTTTATCAGAAAGGAAGGTTTACCATGGCTGAAGAAAAGCACGTATACGAATCGGAGGTCATCGCCCTGCCACCGCTCCGGATGGTATTGGGAGAGGTGCCTGCTCCCGATCCGGAGAGGCAGACGCGCCGCCATCCGCAGCCGACATCGCCACATGAAATCGAAGTGACCGTCAAACGGTTGATCGCCCACCTGGAAGAGAAGAAGTAAGGTCCTCTCACACATCCGGAGCTTCGCCCAAACGGAAACCCTGACCATGGACCCGATCGCCCTCTCCACCCTGCGCTCCATCTTCCCAAGACGCCTGCAGGAGAACGTACCGCTCTCCGGCTATACCTCGGCGCGCATCGGTGGCCCGGCGGATGCCCTGCTTGTCCTGCGCTCTGCAGAGGAACTGGTCCAGGCGGCCCAGAAGCTATGGGAGCTGGAGCTCCCCTTCCTGGTGCTGGGCGGCGGATCGAACGTGCTGGTCAGCGATCTGGGGGTGCGCGGCGTGGTCCTGATCAACCGGGCACGCTCGGTGCGCTGCGAGCCCAAGGCCGAACCGCCCATGGTGCTGGCCGAATCAGGCGCCACCCTCAATGATCTTGCACACCGGGCTGGGCGTCTGGGGCTGGCCGGTCTCGAATGGGCCGCCTCGGTCCCCGGCTCCCTGGGTGGGGCGGTTTACGGGAATGCCGGGGCATTCGGCGGGGATATGGCCGGGACCCTGGTCTCCATCGACCTGCTCCATCGTCAGGACGGCCGCCAGACATGGAGCCAAGAGAAGCTGGCATACGGCTACCGCACTAGCCTCTTGAAACGGGAACATCCCCCGGTCGTGCTCCTGACCGCCCGCCTGGCCCTGCAGCACGGAGACCGGGCCGCCATCCAAAAAAAGGAGGGACAGTTTTCCGCCCAGCGGCGCAGCACGCAGCCGGCTGGCGCAAGCCTGGGTTCCATGTTCAAGAACCCGCCCGGCGAATCCGCCGGCAAGCTGATCGAAGAAGCCGGACTGAAGGGTAAACGCATTGGCAATGCCGAGATCAGCCTGGAACACGCGAACTTCTTCGTTAATCACGGGCAGACGAAGGCCACGGATATCCAGGCCCTGATCGAGTTGGCCCGCCGGACCGTCGCCGAGAAATTCGGCCTCAACCTGGAACTGGAAGTGGAATTGATCGGCGAGTGGGAAGGCATTCATGGACACTAGCTCTCGTAAACTCCGCATTGCAGTCCTGTTCGGTGGTCGCTCCGGCGAGCATGAGGTCTCGCTCGAGTCGGCCAAGTCGGTGCTGAGTGTGCTGGACAAGGAGCGCTACGAGATCTACCAGGTCGGGATTGCACACGACGGGGCCTGGTTCACCGGCAGGAACGCGCGCGACCTGCTTGAAAAGGGCAGTACGGATGGCCTGGATCCCTGCACCATCCTTCCCGACCCGTCGAGGCCCGGGCTCTACCTGCTGCGGGAGGGAGGGCTGGAGCTGCTCAGCCCGCTCGATGTGGTCTTCCCGGTCTTGCACGGATCCTTCGGCGAAGACGGCACAATCCAGGGGCTTCTCGAACTGGCCGACCTGGCCTATGTCGGGGCTGGCGTGACCGGCTCGGCGGTCGGCATGGACAAAGGCATCTTCAAGGACGTCATGCACACCAATAACATTCCGACGGTCGAGTCAATCGTCGTCCTGCGCAGTGAAATCGAGAAAGACATGGCCGCTGTCGTCCAAAGGGCAGAAGCCGTGGCCCCATACCCACTGTTTGTCAAACCCGCCAACCTGGGCTCCTCGGTCGGCATTACCAAATGTCTCAATCATGCTGACCTGACCGAGGGTCTGATGGAAGCCGCCACCTACGACCGCCGGGTGCTTGTCGAGCGCGGCGTAAACGGGCGCGAGATTGAGGTCAGCGTCCTGGGGAATGAAGACGCACGGGCTTCGGTCCCCGGGGAAATCCTCCCGAGCCGCGAGTTCTACTCATATGAATCCAAATACGTGGATGGCACATCCGAACTGATTATTCCGGCCCCCCTCCCCAGCGAGATGGCCGAGCGCGTTCGTTCCCTGGCGGTAGCCGCTTACAAAGCAGTGGACTGCGCCGGGATGGCCCGGGTGGACTTCTTCCTCGATCGGGAGAATGACCAGATCATCCTGAACGAGCTCAACACCATCCCGGGTTTCACCACCATCAGCATGTATCCGAAGCTGTGGGAGGCTACCGGGTTGTCTTATCCCCAGCTTGTCGACCGTCTGATCGAGCTGGCGCTCAAGCGCAAAGCAGATCGCGATCGTACCGAACGACGCTTCCGGAGATCCTCATGACCGCATCCCGCAACATCTCCCGGGCGGAATTCGTCCGCAAACGCCGCTCGGCGCGTTCCATCCTGCAGATCCCGTTCGCGGCCAAGCGCCCCGATCGTAAGAAAACGGTTCACCCTGTGTCAGCCCCACGCCGGGCGAAACCC
>Ga0187849_1001525_pt1 | contig 24460 bp, 31 predicted proteins | sample June2016WEW_4_10_2_FD_132412 | JGI IMG/M metagenome (GOLD analysis project Ga0187849, IMG submission 132412) | Peatland microbial communities from SPRUCE experiment site at the Marcell Experimental Forest, Minnesota, USA - June2016WEW_4_100 | ecosystem: Environmental > Terrestrial > Soil >...
CGAAATGCTGACGACCTTCGGCCCCTGAAGCGCCCTCAGTAACTCGCTCTTCGTCCCTCCAGGCGGCGCGACAACATGAAGCCAAAGGGGATCTCCGGGCAGGTAGATCGCGATGGCCGTCGCCATGATGACATCGACCGCCTCGAGGTCGCCGATCTGGAGCCAACGACTCACAACCTCCAAGACTTGCTCGCGATCGATGTGCGATTCGTCGCCCAAGGCGACGCTACCAATTTCCTCGCGCACGCTAGCTTCAGTCATCAGGCAATTCCTACGGCTGAAAGGACTTCGCCAACCTGTTGTGGCGAATTAGAGCGCTCTGCCAGGGCCAGGAGTTTTTCGCGACTGCCGCCCATATCGAGCCAATCAACGACGTCGCCCTTGAAAGGCAAGCCGGGCAGGATAATAATGCGAACTTCAGCCGCGACTCCCACAAGGGAGCGCGCAACGTCGTCGGCGTGCGCGGCGCCGGGGGGATCGTTATCGGGCAAGATGCAGACGCGGCGTCTGCGAAGACACTCGGCGTATTCCGGCTCCCACTTCGCCCTAGCGCCGAAGACGCTCGTTGTTGCTACAAGGCCAAGCGCGGCTAGGGCATCGGCGCATTTCTCGCCTTCAACGATGAAGACGAAATCCGCCGGGTCCGCCGCCAATAGTTCGGGCAGGCGATAGAGGACACGGCGAGTATCGCCGAGCTCCCAAATCCAGCCGCTTTTACCATCAGGCCGCCGGACAAGGAACGTCTTGCCCTGAGCCATCTCTTTGCGGAGGGCTTGATAGAGCAGTCGCCCGCTTTCGTCCGGGTAGGGATAGCAGGCGACAATCCGGCCAGGGACGGATTTGGACCTAGAGCGATGATCGGGGTGGCTGTTGACCGAATGAAGGGGGTGAACGTTGTTGCATTTCTTGAGCTCGGCAAGGATATCGCGGCGGTCGCAACCGGCGAAGCAGGTTAGGCCATAGCGCGGGTGAAATGTCGCCGAGCGCTTGCCGTATTTGCTTCCGTCTACGTGACACGGGCAGAAAAACCAGACGTGACGGTCGGGCGCAATCGGCTTCCTGCCGTAGGGATCGCCGGCGGGGGAATCGAGCAGGGGAAGGACTTCGTCGAGCGTCATGTCAGCACCCACAAAGTCCGTCCCGCCGGATCGACCTTTAACATCCGGCGTAACTCTTCGTTGATTTCAGGCATGATCCGGCCTATGTACTCCCGCTTGTCGCGCTTTGAAGGGGGGAGCCGCTCCCAGACGCATCGAGCGTGATTGCGGTCGAGTAGGTAGCAATCGACTGCATTCCCGCTTCGGAGTCGCCAGCTCCCAACAAGCAAGCCGCGCTCCATCATGCTTCCCGCCCTGCCATTCTCTTGTCGCTGACGACGACGAACGCCTGAGTGAACCCCACCTGGCCGCAGTTAGGGCATCGCCTGAGGCTCCCGCCATTCTGATGCCAGTGGCCGGAGCCGAGTCGTAGGGGTCGGAGTTCTCCCGCTGGGAAAGTCGTCCGACACTTAGGACAGCGACGAAAGCGCCAGGCTGTCATGTGTCACGCCCCTTCTTCGGAAGTTCAACGCCGAAGTACCTCTTTAACGCCATTCTCAGGCCCCAGGCGGAGCTGCAACCGTAGCGCTCGGCATTTATCGCACCCGCAGCCCGGCCTCCAGCGACGGCTAGGGCGGACTTGCCGGTCAGTGGATCGCGGGCGCGGGCGTCCTGTTCGAGCTTAGCGGCGCGACGCTTCAGGTTCGCGACATGCTCCTGCTGGGGGTCAAGTGCGCGGCTCACGTTGCTCCTCACATGCGCGTCGCAAGCCTCGCTCTACTAGGATCGCAACCTGATCCCGTGGGCGCCGGCGCTCCTGTCGGGCTAGTCGCCGAATTTGTTCTAGCGTCTCCGGGGCTAGGTCAATGAAGATTCCGCGTGGCATATCAGTTGGCCCTTTCGTCAACGAGCGTACCAAAAGGCCCCTCCTGACTAGGGTTCAGAAGGGGCCAAAAGGGGCCAAAAGGGGCCGTTCTTAGAGCAGGGGGTCGTCCTCAGCTTCGGGCAGCGGGGCAAGGCTCCCGAAATCGCGCCTCCAGTCAGCGCCTATTCCCCTCAGGAACCGCTTTAGAGCGCTCTTGGACATGAAGCGATGCTCGGCGAAGCCTTCTAACGTCGGCCTTCGGGGCAGTTCGTCCCCCTGATATTGCCCGAGGAGTCGGCGGTACTCGTTCTGAAGGTCACGCAGTTCCGGCGTCACGTCGTTGCTCGGTTCGGCCAGTAGCCCAACGGGCTGCCATACGGAGAGCCTTTCGCACCCGCCTTCGGCGGAGAAGCCCCAGAACTCGACGGCAGTACATTCGCTCAACTGCTCAAAGGTGGCATCGGCCAACCGCTCGGAACCTGATCCGCCTGTAGCTGAGCTAAACTCCTCAGACGTGATTTCAAGGCTAGTGCCGATGCGAGTCCCCATCAATGGGCGGAAGTAATCAACTAGGCTGTGGACGACCTTATCAACGGCTTCGGCGGTAGACGGCGGGCTCGCGCCCAACACGAAGCCGCCTGAACCGTCCGGCTCATAGAATGCCGGGAGGTTCACTTGCTCAAGCTCCCGTCGCACGTCCGGGCAACTAAGGTGCAACTTCTTCAATCGGAAGCGCGAATAGCCGCCGAGAGGCGGCGTAGGCGCTGTCATGACTTCCGCCCCTTCAGCAGCGTATCAACCGGCGAGTGTGTTTCATGATCTTCAAGTGCCCTCTCTACCGCCGTCGCCTTGGTGTACTTGGCGAGCATCGACCAAGAGTTCCAGCCCATCATCTCTTTCAAGGCTGCTGGATCGCCTTTGTTGCCCAGATACATAATGCCCGCCGTTCGCCGGAAGCCATGCAACCCGCGAAACTCAACGCCAGCGGCCGCGAAGCGGCGCTGCATGATCATGCGCAGCCCGTTGAAGGCCAGCGGCCCCTTGTCCTTTGCAGCGAACAGCGGCGCGACGGGGTCGAGCTTCTCAAAGCCGCCGCCGCGTCGCTTGATGTAGTCGTAGATCGCGCCGGCGACGTCCGCGTTGTAGTGCACCCGCCTTCCCTTGCCGCCCTTCCCGCTCACGATCTCGGCTCGGTGTGCCTGCCGGTCCAGGTCTTTGATTCGCAGATCGCAGAGCTCTTGAGCCCGGACGCCGGTATCAACGAGGAAGAGGATTATCGCACGATCCCGCAGGTCCATGTAGTTGGCCTTTTTCGCGGGAATCTTGTCGAGCACCGCCAGGAGGTCGGCGATCTCATAATGCGGTTGCAAGGTGTCAGGGATGGACACGAACTTGATCTTTGCCATAGGGTGCGTTTTGCGGCGCTCGCGGTCTAGCATCCAGTTGTAGAGCGCCCGGAGCCCGGCCTGGCGGTTGCGGATGGTGGCTGGCTTGTTGCCGTTCGCGTTAAGGAAGTCGCACCAAGCCTCGATATGCTCGCGCTCGACGTTCTCTAGCAGCGGCATTCCCCTAGAGGCGATGAACCTTGCGAACGATTCTGCCGACTCCCGGTAGGTTGCCCGCGTCTTCGGCTTCTTGAGTTGCAGGCGGTCGAGAAATGCGGTAATATCTTCCCTGTCAGCGCTTCGGATACCATCGGAGTTAGTCGTAATAGCCGGAGTGGTTTTTAGGTGCACTGTATGCAAGCGGGTACTCAATGAGACACCTCCTTCTTTCCGTCGCTAGCTTCGCACAAGTGCACCTAATTGTCAATAGGGTCGGGGTGTAGCGCAGCCCGGTAGCGCACCTGAATGGGGTTCAGGAGGTCGTGGGTTCGAATCCCACCGCCCCGACCAACAGATTCCCCCCAGATTTGAGAAAGTTGGGTTGAAATGGCGTATACGAAGCTTAAAGAACACATAATTGCTAGACGCAGTCCGACATCTTTTGAGACCCTCTTGCGGGGTTTTCTGCTTTCCAGCGAGGCGGAAGGAAAATCACCGGCGACAATAACAGCTTATGGGGATTGCGTCGGGCGATTCGTTGCTATTTCCAAAGAACTTGGCATCCCTCAGGACGTGACGCACATCACACGGGATCACATTCGCGCCTACGTTATCGAGCTTAGGCATCAGGGTCTCGCCGTAGCTACAGTGCGAGATTACCTCGTCGGTTTGCGCTTGTGGCTCACCTGGCTTGTTGGCGAGGGTATCATCGCGAGCAACCCCTGCGACGGGGTGAAGTTGCCTCGACCCGACCGAAAGGCGATGAAGACGCTGACGGGGGAGCAAGTAAAGAAACTGCTGGAAGTCGCCAGGAATCAACCCCTGAAGAAGTCTCTCCGAGATCAACTCATCATCCTGATGTTCTACGATACGGGGATTAGGGCCAGCGAACTCGCCGGGCTGAACATGGAAGACGTTGATTTGGACGAGAAAATGGTCTTCGTGAGGGGCAAAGGTCGCAAGGAGCGCGTTCTGGGCTTGGAGGGCAAGACTTGCATCATGGCGTGGCGATACGTGGCAACAGTACGAGGAGAAGCGCCAGGTCCATTTATTCAGGGAAAAACGGGGCGGCGGATGTTGCGAACGTCGATCACCCAGTGCCTCGCCAAGCTCGCGAAGAGAGCGGGGTGGCCTGCCAAGTCCTGTTCACCTCACATGCTGAGGCGGTCGTTCAGCGTGGACTACTTGAGGGCAGGTGGCGATCCGTTCACACTGCAAATCCTGCTCGGGCATGAGCGCCTTGAGATGTCGAGACATTACGCCGAAGCCCTCAACGCGAGCGATGCAGTGGGGGCCCAACGGCGATTCTCACCCGCCAGAAGGCTATTTGCCGTCAACTAGCGCGTAGGGCTACCACAAGAGGGGAGGTCATGCTTTGGCCTCCTCTCTTCATACCCACAACAGTTGATGATGCAATCCTTGAGGACTAACACACCATTTCTTGGGGGACACTGACACCGGAAGGGTGGTGTACCACCTGCAATCCGCAAGGCCTGCCGCACAAGTTTTTGAGGATCATGGTGACATACTTGAGGTTGGTATCATACCAGTATAAGAGTTATGCCTTAACGCTTGACAAAGTGTTGAATCTAGATTATGATGTCTATCATGCACGAACTACGAATCGGTGACATCAACAGACTGACCGGCAGAACTACCGAGGCTGTTCGTCGTGCCGAACGCGACGGGTTCATCCCGCGGGCGCATCGAACCCCTGGGGGGTTTCGATACTGGGAGGAGGCGGATTTGCCCGATATCTGTGAAGGGCTCGGCGTCCCCCTGCCGCCCACCCCTGCGGAGTACCTGTTGCACTACATCTCCGACACCCTCGGCGTTGAGGCAACATCGGGCTCCTTCGACTCCATACTTCAACAGTTAGGGCCAATGATTGCCGAACAGATCGAAGCTCTCCTGGGAGACAACACGAGTGGGCGGGCGTTAGGAGAACTTCTCGGAGAAGCGGCGCCTGGTCTGAGGATGACGAAGAAGTAAATGCCTTGGCAGGAGGGCAATCATGCAAGAGCATATCGAGGAAGATGAACTTCCCGACGAGCCCATACCCATCAACAGGAAAGAATGTATGAACATTGACGAGTTCCTAGCCCATGACTTTTCTAAGGAGAAGGCTGAGGATTTGGCGAGGTGGCGTAGAGAACGGCGGGCTCAGAGACGGAACACGGCGGGCGTGACGAAATAGAAGGGAAGCCAGGCTATGGCAAGGGCCGATTGGGACACGGAATCTGCACCTACACTGCGGACTAACCTCTATTTAGATGAAGCCGAGATTGTGTCTACGCATGAGGGGCGGGTAGTGTCCAGGACCAAACCAGACGGCAATTGCAGGAGGCCGACTGCGACAGTCATTTGTGATCCGGAAGGGGTGACGCTCCTACGTGGGGCGCTGCTTCCAAAGCCGGTAGTCCAGCCTCCATCGGTTGCCCTCTTACCAGCCGTCTCCCCACCGACAGCCAAGGTCGTCACCTCCGTATCGGCACTCCAGGTCGCCCAACCCGCTATCGCCACAGGAAAAACGACAGCTATGTCACTTAGAGCGACCCGTGCCGAGGACTACCTGAGCGCCGGTATTCCTAAATATAATTTCGTTGTCGACCCATTCTTCATCAAAGGTGCAATAGGAATGATGGCCGGTAGTCCTGGAAGTATCAAGACATGGGATGCGCTCGACCTGGCCTTGGCGGTTGGCTCCGGCGCAGACTGGCTCGGTGTCTTCCCAACTAAGCAGGGGCCAGTGCTGTGTCTTGATCAAGAAAACAGCCGAAGCGTTGTGATGCGGCGTCTCTCACAGTTGAGAGAAGTACGAGGCTTCCCCCCTTCTGGTAGCAACGTCCACCTGCTTACCCGCGACGACCTCGGCAGTACAGACCTGGACTTCACCCAGGAGGCCGACTTTGCGGCACTACGGGCCATCGTCGATGAGGTCAAGCCGGTGCTGATAATCATTGATTCCCTACGCGAGTTTCACAGCGCCGAGGAGAACTCATCTACCTTTATGCTGCCCGTAATGCGGGGGCTCAAAGCCCTAGCCGAAGAGTCTGACGCTGCGATCCTTATCATCCACCATCTGAGGAAGGACGCAGGCGATATTGGAGATGCCATCCGAGGATCGGGCCATTTCAGAGCTACAGTCGAATCAATCCTCGGCGTAGTCCCTGATCCAGGCCACCAGGGTCGCGTCACAGTGATGAGCGTCAAGAACAGGTACGTGGAAAAGGTTGACCCCTTCCAGATTCAGCTCGTAGACGAACCTGGGGGCGGTGTCAAATTAGAGTACCTGGGTGTCGGGGTCGCAGGCAAACTCATCGACCAGGCTAAGCAGGCGGTATTGGGCCTCCTACAGCAGGCGGGAGACACAGAGAGGTCTGCCATTATTCAGCATGTCATGTCACAGGTGCAGTGCAGCTACCGCACGGCAGCCGAGGCGATTAGCCGCCTTGCTCGCGAAACCCTGATTCAAAAGCGCGGGAACACCAACCCCGCTATCTACGGAGTCGTTTGAGTGATGCTGGAGTGCAAGAGTGCAACGAAGAGTGCAGAGATGCTTGCATTGAACGATCAGATTCGAGTGCAGAGTGCAAGCTCTAAGAAAGAGACTCTGCTGCACTGTTCGAGAGCAAAGAAAGAATGCAAGGCGGCTCCGTTGGAGCACAGCGGGGCCGGTCAAAGAGACGGCCCCATGCTGGCACTCCAAACAAGCCGGGCTGCCCATTAACGCTGGTTGCCTCGAAGAAAGCGGCAGAGAGATGGTTGCCATCACACAGAAAAGAAGTGAGCGGGACACAGTGGACACACCACCTGCTGATAATTACCGCGACGAGCGGGAGCTAGACCGCAGCGAAGAGTGGGAGCTAGATCGCTCGGAAGATGACGAGGAAGAGCCGTCCCAGGTCAAAACGCCTAGCAGGTGAGTTGCAGAGAAAGGGTAGTACGCCGATGACCGACGAAATCGCGCTGGTCGATATCGTGGAGAATGGCAGGCACCGACGAGACCTGGGTGATATCAAAGTCCTCGCCCGCTCGATCCGCGCCGTGGGCCTCCTGCATCCAGTTGTCGTTCGCCCAGATGGGACGCTTATCGCGGGCAAACGCCGGCTAGAGGCGGCTAGGCTGCTCGGCTGGCAGAAGATACCCGTCCATGTTGTAGACATCGACAACCTGGTGGAGGCGGAGGCAGCAGAAAACGCCGTCCGCAAGGGTTTCACACTTAGCGAGGCGGCCGCGATCTATCGGACGCTTGTGTCCCAGGAACGAGAAAAGGCAAGGGAGAGAATGGGCAGCCCGGCAAACTTTTCCGAGCTTGAGCTTGGCCGTTCGCGCGACAAGGCTGCTAACGGCCTAGGTTTCAGCGGCGTCACAATGCAGAAGATTGTGGCGGTCGTCGAGGCTGCGGAGGAAAGTCCGAGCGACTACCAAGAGCTCGTCGACCGAATGGACAGAACAGGCAAGGTCGACGGCATCTACCATGAGTTCCTGCTCCGGCGCCGTCGAAGGATTCAGAAGCCGGAGGGAGACTTGCCCGCAGACATCGACCTCCGGCACGGGGATTTGCGTGATGTACTGCAGGATATACCCGACGGTTCGGTAGACTTGATTCTCACCGATCCTCCGTATGCTGAAGAGTATCTGCCCGCCTGGGAGGATTTGGCGCTGTTCGCCAAGCGGACGCTCAAACCTGGCCATCTACTGGTTGCCTATGCGGGCCACTACCACCTTCCAAGGGTCATGACTGCCCTCGCCGGTCATATTGAGTATTTATGGATTGGGTCAGTCGGGGAACCCGGCCCAAACGCGAGGATATACTCGCGTCGTATTCGTTCCGGCTGGCGACCCGTCCTCTTCTACTCAAATGGGGCGTACGAGTCTAAGCACTGGTTTCGGGACGCCTACACGAGCGACGGTAAGGACAAGACCCACGACCCCATGCAGCAATGCGCCGAGCCTTTCAAGTACCTTGCCGAGCATTTGACCAATCGGGGTGACCTCGTGGTCGATCCGTTTGTCGGGTCAGGCACCACGGCGCTCGTCTGCCAAGAACTGGGTCGGTCATTCATCGGATGTGATGTGAACGAGGAAAGTGTGCGGATAGCAAGGGGACGGGTATCCGGTGCTGAGGCATCCCAAAGGCCAGAGAAGAAGATGAAGGCGATGGCGAGTGGCAGCTAGACAACAGTAGCGGAGACGGCGAGGCAAGACCGCCCCCGATGAGGGCTGACGCCAACGACGCAGGCGTTCAGCGGGACAATCGGGGGCAAAAAAGAGCAACTAACTATTATCCTATAGAGGACAGTCTTAAGAGCTAAGCTTGGCAAGTCAACTGCATAGACTGGCAGCCAGATACGAATCCGAGTAGCGGCAGTAGTTTCGGCAACAGTTGCACGGGGGAAGGACTCTCCCCCCTTTTGAAGCTGTGATTGAAGTTAACCGGCAGTGAAATGAAGAGGGAGGTTCAGCAACATGGACGACAACAACAACGACGGACAGGAGAAGTTAACAACTGAAGTCAAGCCCGAAGCCCCCAGTCCGGTGCCAGAGGTTTCAAGCAGCACTGCCACGGACGACGAGGCTCCCACACGGGAGGTGCCACTGGAGAAGCGGGCAGAGGACACGGAGAAAGCCGGCGATCCTGAGACAGCCAAGAGCCTGAAGCACGAAGCCGACAGCCCGGAGAAGCAATCGGCAGGCGGTGATGATGGCACAGCAGCCCTCCTCCTGTTGGGCGTTGCTGCCCTCGCCGTCTACATCCTCTCCCAGCAGAAGAAGCCGACAACTCCGGCCTTAGTACTGCCCAACATCGGCGACCGCCCAACGTTCCCACGCTAGACGAGGAGGAATCTACGATGCCTGAAGAAGAGAAACAAGAACGGTCTGATAGCAGTAGTAGCAGCAGCGACTCGAAAGCAGCAGCAGAGGAAGAAAAGGGTGACATGTTCTACCCCGTCCTTGCCCTGATAGGCCTAGGCGCGTTCTTCTTCTACGTTACCCGCTCCCAAGCCCCCGCGAGTAGTTCTCCCAAGACCTCAGCCTTCGGCGGCAGAGTTGAGAGCACAAACATCGCCCACATCGACGAGCAGCGATTAGAGGGCAAACTCCCACCTTCCCGTCTCCGAACTGGCATAAGGATCGGCAACAAGATTCAGTGGTCGGATGAAACCGGCGCAACAATGGCCTAAAGGAGGTATGCCCGATGACAACTACCACCACTGTAGATCAGGTCGCCGTTGGCCCAGCCGAGGCGGAGTCAATCGCCAAGATGCTTCGCGCCGAGGCAGAGCAAGACAGGGCGGCTGGCTTCTCTGCCATGCCAGAACTTCTTATCAAGGAAGCGATCGGGATTGAGAAACAGGTTGAAGAATGCCGGAGCCCAATCCTAGTCAATGATTCGTGGCATAGGCTCTACGCACTTCAAACTCACCTGGCGACAAGTCACGAGTCGGCGGCGGGAGTAGAAGATGGCTGCTAACGTCGGCTATGGCTCCAGCAGTGCCGGTGATCCGTTAGCCGGAGCCTTCGCCGAGCGTCCGCCTCAGATTGGCCAGAACCGGTGGCCCACGGTGCTGTTTAACACGCGATTTGGCGTCAAGCTGTATCTACTGACACCGGCTGACTGGTCGCTGGACGAATCAGATTCGGAACCGCCAGACGGCAAGCCATAGTACTATAACTAGCGTGAGGATGAATACTTGCTCTAAGAGAGAGGGAGATCCTGGCGAGCCTCGCCAAACGACATGCCGGGCGGCGAAGGCGTTTCCAAACCGCCGACCCCCTGAACGCGCCCCGCCCCGGCTACAAGTCTCGTTGACAATCGGTCTTGTGCCGATTAGTATGCACCCGTCGGCTTCGGCGACGGCGTCCCGAAACCGAAAACGTAACCAAGCCTGGCGGGGCACCCCGCCTCTAGGTCGGCAATGTGCTCGCGAATTCGATTCCGTTTTCTGCATGAATTGGTCCATCCTGCAAGAATCGCGTCAGGGTCCTCCTAGGAGTGCTGGGGGTTCGGCCGGTTCTCATCTGCTGCCCTCTACGTTGGCCACAGTACGTAACGTACAACCGGTTGCGCGTTCTTGTCAGCGAAACATAGAGCAACCTGAGCTCATCGAGCATCAGCGGCCCCTCAACGTTCCGGCCCGGCACGTACTCGTCTTCGGCACCCACGACAAAAACGACCTCCGCGCTTAGCCCTTTTGCCTTGTGCATGGTCATGATGTTTATCGCGTCAGGATCAGTCTCTTGTTCAATCGTCTCGTCCGGCAGCGAGAGCACGCCGAGAAGGCGGGGAATACTTGAGCAGTCAGTGCCCGCGATGACGTCCCCCAAGAATCCCGCGATCCGCTCCTGCTCCGCCAGGTCAGTCAGAACAAGCTTGCCAAGCCTCGCAACCCACTCAACAACTGGCGGCACTTCGCCAGTATCCGGGGGCCTTCCAACTTCATTCAATGCAGTCTCGATGCTGACGACCTCTGCTGCCACTCGTCCTCCTGACGACCCGAGGATGTCCGGCGACCGCTTGACCATCTGGAGAATAGCGTAGAGGTTCCTGTGCTGCTGATCGGCAATCTCGTGGAGTCTTTCGATGGTTTCGTCGCCAATTCCATTGTTGCGAAGCTTTATCAGAGTACGCCAACTTAGGGATTCCTCAGTGCTGGTCGCCAACCTCATGAACGCCAAGAGAATGCGGCCCGAATCATGATCGGTGGGCCGCTCTGGGACAAGCCTGACACTTACCGGGAGATTCCTGTCACGAATTGCCTGCGCCAATACGCTCGAAAAGGCTTGGTTGTGGTCGGATCGAAGTAGAATCAGCACTTCCCCCGGCAAGATGCCATGGGCACTGAGCAGGTGCTGGCAGATTCGTGCCACGGCCGCCGCCTCTGCCGTTTCGTTGGGGAAAGCCAAGAGCCGCACCTCGGACGGGGCGCTGGCACAAGCCGAGTGGGTGCTCTTCTGTAGCCGTCTTATGTCCAGATCGGCAACGAACTGGGCGAAATCGAGGATGGGGCTCTGGCAACGGTAACATTCAGAAAGCTCCAGGTGGGTTGCGAGAGGGTAGTCGTCGTCGAACCGCCTGATCCCGAGCGGAAACGCGTGCCTGAACCCGTAGATGCTCTGATCGTCGTCCCCAGCGGCGAAAAGCTCGGCGCCCTGATCGCACGTCGCTCTCACCACCGCGAGGTCGCATCGATTCAAGTCCTGGTACTCGTCTACAAGAAGGTAGCGGGGACGCCGTGGCAACGTGAAACCTGGTACCTGTTCTGTTGCCCGCTTGAGCTGATAAACCAACTCATCCCGCAGCGTGTATCCATATATTTGCCGATGGTTTCGCCAAGCTGCGACAAAATGGGGGTTTGGAAAGGTCTGCTCCCACCCCTCTTGGTCAGCGGCGAGCGTCTGCCAGTCCGCTGACAATTTGCCAAACAGCTCTTTGACGTCCTTGATCCGGCCCATGTTGAGAGTACGCTTTAGATCCTCCCAGATGATGTTTCTCTCCTCCCAATTGTCCGCCATTCGGATAGGGGTTGGCAGGATCGAGAGTTCGCTGCCCGACAGTACGAGTTGAGAAAGGGAGTACGAGTGGAGGGTCGACGCCTCGGGCAGTTCAGCGGTGTCCCCAAGGGCCTCCCGGGCGTGTCGTCTCAGCAGGGCAGCGGCGGCGCGCGTAAAGGTGAGCATAAGGATATCCGACGGCTTGACTTGGTGGTCTTTGCACAGCCTGATGATCCGCGCCGTCAACGTCCTCGTCTTCCCTGTTCCCGGTCCTGCTATTAGGACCGCATGGGAGCCAAGATGTTCAGCCACCGCACGCTGCTCATGTGAAAGACCTTCGTACCATTGCATAGGACACCTCCCTAAAGGGCTGAATGCATTATTGCACCGCTGCCCCCGGGCTTCAACGTCTCACTCGGCATCCGGCCCGGGAGAGTGCAGAGCCCTTCCTGTCGGGGGTTCAGGGGGTGTCCCCCTGATTCCCGATAAACATCCCTGGGCGGGAGGGTAGTAAGAAGAACACCCATGCTCCCATCAGCGGTGGCAAGCGTCGTCCTACTGGCGGCAGGGGACTGGTACGCTAGGAAACGAGGTCTACTCACCTGGCAAACCAGGGGATGACTGGCCGATCAGCAGTTTGTAGTCTCGCTCGGAGAGTTTGCTGGTGGTCTGGACGAACCAGGACCATGGGCGAATTCTTCTTCTCGCTCAGCTCGCTCATCGACTGGCCTCACAAACGAATGGATGGGCCGGATTATACACTGCCTCACCGCCGCGCGGCAGTTGCAGGGGTGCCACAGATTCGCGAGTTCCCATCATCAGGATCGTGGGAAACGCGCTGTAGCCTCGCCGCCGGGGACAGAAGAGATCGGTCCGCCGCACGGTCCTTCCTTGACCTGAAGCATCGTCCGCTAGGGGCTTGGTAGAGGTTCACGGGCGGGCCAGCCGAGGGACGACCCGAGGCTATGAGTGCGCTAGTTGCATGCTCCGAGGCGTTACAGCTCGTATCTGGGGGAACCAACGAGTCTATCGAAATACGCGACACGAGCCTTGGCCGCTTCAACCGTTTCGTCAGACATGCCCCAGCTCGCTCCCAAACGGGCAACGAAGTCCTCCAAGGTGAGCGCCGTGGGATATCGCCTCAAGGCACTTTCAAGCCATTCGAGCGTCTCGCCGCTGGAGATGAGCCCTTCGCAAATCCCGAGAAGTCCTGCCGCGTTCCCCTCTTCTGTGATTTGGATGAACCGCGTGGGAACGTAGCCATCCCTCTTGTTGCTCTCAATAACCTGTTGGACCGCTTCTCGTAGGGTCTCGACCGATGGCATTTGGCGCAACTTGCTTGCCTCCTCTGAGAGCATGTTTTCAGAGAACTGGATTCTCCGGAACGTATAGTCGGCGGAGCGGGAGAAGTTGCTTCGCTCTCTGCGGGAATTGCTCATAGTGCTCCAAGATAATGTCTAGTAGCTGATTGCCATCCACAAGAGCCACTTGGCCGTTTCGGACAAAAGACGCGTTAAGCGCATCCTTACTGAACCCGCCCGTGCATATGAAAAGACCCTTCTCGCCAGCGCCCAGCACGCCATTCAGGTAGCCGACTTCTTGGACACCCGCAGCGTTCTTCTGATTCTTGACCTGAACCTTTATGCGTGGCGAAGCCAAGCCAAATGTGTCTGGGTGGGCAAGTATATCTACGCCCGCATCCTTACCCTTGCCACCCACTACCGTCTCGTATTTAAGGGCCTCAAGAACACCGGCCACAAAGAACTGAAAGTCGTGGTGGTCAATGTTGTCGAGAACCTCAAGGATTTGGCCTCTCGCTTGGCCCTCCAGCTCATCCGGCAACAGCGCTGCTTCGGTCTCACCACCAGCGGCGCCCGGTGCTCCCCCCTTTAAAAGCTGTTGTAGATAAGGCCATGCTGCATCCGCTCGAAACACAGTCAGTACACTCCCCAGCGTGTTTCTGACGCTCTGAGGGAAAACATCCCGCTTCACGCTCAGCAGATACTCAACAGGGCGGACGTTAGGATAGTCCGGTCCAAACACGCTTGGGTCGTATCTATATGGCCCTTTGCACCGCGTGACGTGAATCTCGCGCTTGATTTTCTCCGGTGTTAGTATGTAATCCCCCTGCTGGATGTCACGCAAGAATCGAAAGACTTGTCCAACTGATGTTGGAGTTCCCAGTCCCGGCTGCGTATCTTCCATCATCGCGCGCAATTGAGACCTATCTTCTACCGCACTTATATCCCCAATCGGCCAGCCAATCGCGACATGCGCCTTCGATTTGATTTTGCTGGCCAGTTCATTGTTGTCACCGCCCCTAACCACCCAAACAAGCGGCTCGTCCATTTCGGCCCTCCTTGAGTTCCTCGTATCGGACTGACGGCGAAGTCTGGTAAGAAGCAGCCGCAGTATAGCACTGTCGGAGGGAACGAGAGTCCTGCCCCCTTCCCTTGACACACGGATTCGCCTAGGTCATAAAGACCATACCGGCACAATCTCAAGAGGGACGAAGTTTATGTCTGTTGACGAACGGACCTTCTGCGGCGACGTAGCGAGTTGGATTAACCAGATTCTTGCTCGCCGCACTGACCTCCCCTATGCCGAAGCCAAGGTCGAAGAGCACGTGGCAGGCGGCCGGCAGCGGCTCGACCTCATGGTGATGCGCCGTGGCCTCCCGCCCGTCGCATTGACTGGCGAAGTGAAGATGCCCGACAAGCCGTATGGCCGCAGCCACCTCGACGGTGAACTGATAGAAGACGCGTTCGAGAAAGCATCCCGGCTCGGCTCCAACTACTACTTCACCTGGAACGTCAACAGATTCGCCCTCTTTCAAACCCATCAAGAAGGCGTGCCATTTGCCGAGCGAGTCATCGAAGACCGCGAAGTGGTCCAAATCCGTGACAGTGATGAGGTTCGGAAGGAGTCGATTCGGGCCGAGATAAGGGCTTTCTTGGAGGACCTGCTCGAAACACTCGCTCGCATCGAGCGCGGGGAGCGGCCGTTGCTCAACCTGCCGCTGGACCGCCGCTTCATTATCCGCCTCGAAGAGGCCCTCGAAGAGCCTGTCTCGCTGACCTTCGAGGAAATCCTTTCGCGCTACGGCAGAGACGATGAGTTCCGTGGGCAAACTAGGGGTTGGATGCGTGACGAACAGGGATGGGAAATCTCCGAAGACCCCGAACGGCTGAACGCCAATCTCGAACGCGCGGCCAAGCTCAGTTGCTACGTCCTAGCCAACCGGCTCGTATTCTATGAAGTCTTGCGGCATCGCTTCCCCTCTTTGCCTGCTCTTCGGTCAACGTCGCTGGGGACAACCGGCGGGGACTTTGCCGCCGCAATAAACCGCTGTTTCCTCGAATCGATTGAGACCTCGCATGACTACGAGACAATCTTCGGAAGCAACGACTTCGGGAGCATGCTTCCCTACCTGAGCAACCGTGCCGTGGCTGCTTGGGGCCGTCTCGTTAACGGTATCGAGGATTTCGACTTCACGCGCCTCGACTACGACGTTATCGGCAGGATGTACGAGCAGCTAATCTCTCCAGAGGAGCGCTGGCGATTCGGCCAATTCTTCACCAAGCCCGAGGTTGTCGACCTGATTAACGCGTTCTGCATACGGGAGCCGGATGCTCGCGTCCTTGACCCCGCGTGCGGGGGCGGAACCTTCCTTGTGAGAGCGTACGCCCGAAAACGTGCGCTTGCCGAGCGCAAGGGGAATCGACCCTCTCATCAGCAGTTGCTCGCCGGATTGTTCGGCGTCGACCTCGCGGCCTTCCCTGCTCAGCTTTCTACTATCAATCTTGCGGCAAGGCATTTGGCTGCCGAGGCCAATTATCCGCGAGTAGCTCGAAGCGATTTCTTCGATGTTCGCCCCGGAAGGACCATTGCCACGCTGCCCATCGGCTCGCCCGGCTCCTCGTCCGAAGTCGAAGATGTCAAGGTCGAAGGAGTCGACGCGGTTGTCGGCAATCCCCCCTACATCCGACAAGAGGGACTGAGCAGAGAGTACAAAACCCGGCTGGCAAACCTTGTGGGTGGCGAATATGGCGGCAATGCAAGGCCGACGCTGTCCGGGCGGTCAGACCTCTACGTGTATTTCTTCCCCCATGCTGGCGCGTTCGTCAAGGACGGCGGCTACGTTGGCCTCGTGACCAGCGTGGGCTGGCTGGACACAGATTACGGGTTCCGGCTTCAGGAATTCCTCCTAAACAACCTCCGCATCATCGCGGTAATGGAGTCTAGGGTTGAGAAATGGTTTGAGGACGCGCGGGTCACCACTGCCGTTACGATACTTCAGAAAGAGCCCAGCGAGGAGAAGCGCCGCGCCAACCGCGTCCGGTTCATACAGCTAAGACGATCGCTGGCCGAGATTTACACGTTCGCGCTCAAAGGCGCCATCAGTGAGGCAAGCGAAGCAGCGCGCCAGGCCGACATGGACACCATCCGCGACCTCATCGAGGCCACAGATAGCGATGAGACGACCGACTACTGGCGAGTTCGCATCATCTCCCAGGCCGAGCTGTGGAATGCCGGTTGCCGGGTACGCCTGGAGCCGGATGAGGAAAGCGAAGAGCCCGCACCGACCTACAAAGGCGGCAAATGGGGCCAGTATGTCCGTGCCCCGGATGTTTACTTCGACCTACTCGACTGTTGTAAGGGTAGGCTGGTTCCGCTTTCGGAGGTGGCCACGGCGAGATTCGGATTCAAGACGGGTGTAGACAAGTTCTTCTGTGTTCGTGACGTGACCAAGCAGGAAATAGAGCGGGCTGGCAGTCCCGGCGCGTTTCGAGAGAGGTTCGCCATTGGGGTCAAGGAAACCGAGAAGGTTCGCGTGGTGAAGGCAGGCGATGGCAGCGTCCACCTCGTAGAGGCGCGCTATCTGGAGCCGGAGCTTCATAGCCTAATGGAGGCGTCACGCATAACGGTGACGGCAAGAGACGTTGCGCGATTCGCAATCAACGCTCCGATTTCGCGAGCTGCCTTGCGCCGAACGCGCTTGAAAGAATACGTCGAGCATGCGGAGAGACTCGGTTGGCACGAGGGCTCAACCGTGGCATCGAGGGCAAGGACCCGCGCCTGGTATGACCTGGGCTTGAGGCCAAAGGCGGACCGGTCTCCCATTTTCTGGCCAAAGGCGCAGCAGTATCGCCACGTTGCCCCTTGGAATCAGGACCAAATGCCATGCAAGGATAGGCTCTTTGACGTATGGCCCGCGACGGGAGTCGAATCTAGAGTCTTGTGGGCGATTCTCAACTCCAGCATCGTCGCGTTGACGAAGACTCAATTCGGGCGACCTGCCGGGATTGAAGGCAATTTGGATACAGACGTGATAGACGTTCAGATGATGCTCGTTCCCGACCCACGGAACGCCACCAAAGAGATTGCCAAGCGCCTCATTGACGCGGCCACCCGGCTCTCTCGCCGAACATTGCGCCGTTATCTCTACGAGGAGTTCGAGCTCGCCGACCGGCGAGACCTTGATGAAGCCGTGCTGGAACTTCTGGGAATCGAGGACGCGGAAGAAAGAGCGGCCCTTCGCCAGAGGATATACGAGGCGATAGAGACCGATTACCGAGCGACGCGAGAGCGCGAGCAGATTGCTCAGCGTGACAGAGCGCGGTCAAACAGGGGCGGTAGGAGAAGCGCCACGGAGCTGGCCAAAGATGTATGGGAGATAGAGCGTGACAACTTCACACTTCTCCATTTCCCCCAAGATTTCGTTCGAACGCGTCGCAACACCATTAGGTTCAACCTGCCCTCGGGCAAAGTGGAGGTCGGGCGGGCGATGCTGGAGACGGGCCGACTCGTACCGGCGGGAAGTATCCGCGTCGGCGGAGCAACGGGCACAGTACATGTTGTTGGCAGCGTGGCGCAGTGTGAGTTCTTGGAAGCGGTGTCAGAGTGTGGCCGGTATGGTCTCGTTGAGATTCCGCGTGATGACCAGCAGTGTATGGACGCGTTGAAGGAATTTGAGCGGTATCGTGCTGAGCTGCAGGCTCGCTTCACCGAGTTTGCCGAGAGGCGAACGAATGATGCCTCAAAGCAAAGGGCAATCGTCAAAGCACTAATGCGCCTGGCCCTCCAGTCGGGCAGCGCCTAGCACCGCGTCCAGGTCCTACAAGTACTGCGCCTTTTGACGGGAGAGAGAGACGAAGGCATACTTCCGAAGGCTGACTACTCCGGTTTGACAACGCGGAGTGATATAGCGCCATAGAAGGAGCTCGCTTTGCACAGCTTCCTTGCATTGTTCGCCGTGGGTTTAGTGGTGCTGATCGCCGTGCTGTTCTTCGGTCGGCTCACCAAAGCCTTCGCTCGATTGCCCTACCGAAAGAAAGACTGTCTCTTGACTCCCGCTGAACGATCTTTCTTCGGCGTGCTCGGACAAGCCATCGATAATGACCTCTATATCTTTGCCAAAGTTAGGCTCAGCGACCTCCTCTGGCTTCCCAAGGGGACTGAAAAGCGGCAGGCTCATCTCAACCGCATTCAGTCGAAACACATAGATTTCGTGCTCTGCGACAGGACAACGACGGAGCCACGCCTGCTGATTGAGCTGGACGATTCCTCGCACCGTAGAACTGATCGGCAGAGCAGGGATGCATTTGTCGACCAAGCCGCCGGTCAAGCGGGACTGCCAATCCTGCGGGTGCCAGCGAAACGTTCGTATGGCGTGGGGGAACTGAGGCAACACATCTCATCTCTCTTGACGAAGGACAATTCTGCCGCGCAACCCGTTGCGCTCGATCAGGAGACTACGTAGTTCGAACGTTCGGTCAGGGGTGGACTCGTTTTCGGGGGCAGGTCAGAGGGAATGCAGGCGACAGAGACTGTCGGAGTCGACTCCAAGGAGCACCAGTCCTTCAGCCATGACCTTGTAGACCCATCCGTCTTCCCTCCGAGGTAGACTGTGCTGGTCAGCCTCCCCGTTTATTCCGAATCAGGGGGCATGAGGGGGAAAGTAGTCTGGAGGTGGTACTGTCATTGTGGGGCAGTAAGACGGTGTTGGAGCTACCCACCTGACTATCAGTAGCTGCGACGTAATAGCAAAATACGGGGTTGTACTCATAACATCAGTCAAGGTAGCCCCGTCCCCTATTCTCAGCGTAGTGCCTCCGTAACACGTTGCGGCAGGGACTAGGAAGCGGAAGGTCGCCAGCACACCGCTGCCATTCGGGCCTGCTGGCTCTGGCCCAGACGTATCGCATTGGATACGTACACTCCCCCCACTTTCCGATGGTGGTATGCAGCTCATCGTCCTGCCCGTGCTCCCTAGGAATGGCCCATCTGTCTCACCATAATACTGTATGACTGTCGGATCGAAATCAAGGGTAAACTGGTATGCCCCCAGGTTCACCGCATTGTTGATCACAACATTCACCGTGAACGGTGCCCCTAAGGTTACTGTTTGGTCACTAGGACCCATCGTGAGTTCTGTTCCCCTTAAGAGGGGGTCTTCTGTAGGTGTAGCGGCAGGCATCTCCGTAGGAGGTACAATAGGCCCACGTACAAGTGTTGGCTCAGGCGTCAAGGCTGACGTTGGTATAGGTGTTAGCGTCGGCGTCCTCGTAGGCATAGCTGTCACAGCCAATGTAGGCGTGGGAGCAGGAGAACTGCCTCCTACGTTAAGACCGATTACTACCCCTAAGATTATCGCTGCTACTAGGGTGATGCCTCCAAGTGAGGCCAGGACGAAGGGATTTGTCAGCTTAGACATATATGATCTCCTGAATTGTCTCTATGTCCCTTGCCAGCCCGATTATAGCAACACCTGTCAAGATCAGCCCGAGTCGGACTAACTCTTCGATAAGTACCTCTGAAGGACAACAGCGACCACATAGCCGGCGCCTATGAGCGCAAGGATGCGTCCGTAATGCAGGGCGACCCTGACGACGATGTAGATCGCCCACAGGACAAAGAGGGAAACAGCTACGAGTCCTGGGTACTCAATCGCAATAGCTACCAGTTCCCGGATGGTGTAGGGCAAGACGTTAGTAACCATGTAAGCTGCGAAGCCTAGGGCGTCGATCATGATATGAACCCCAACACCTCTTCGGGGTAGAGGTCGCCTAGCTGGCACTCAAAGAACTTGCACAACTTGTCCGCCAGGTCTCTCGACGGGATGCAGTAACCCGCCTCGACCGTCGAGTACGTCCCCCTGGGGATACCTAGCCCATCGGCAACTTCCTGCTGCATGAGATTGCGAGACAGCCGCAGTTCCAGGATGCCGTTGGGTATCGCGCTGAGAGGCGCGTTGCCTTTCCGGGCCCGTTTGATTCTCGCCATCTCATCCCTCCCAGGTCTTCACGTAATCCAGTTGCAGATGCGACAACGCCATGTCCGGCCGTCGTAGCCGCTTAACGGGCGAAGCTGGTGAAGTGTCATCCTGTCACACCTGTAGCAGAATCTCTCCATGTTGCAGAGCGTACAAATCCACCTAGCCCCGTCCCATTCATGGGTGGTCATCTGCCGACACCCCAGACAGTAGAGTTCGATAGGGGACCTTGTGGACTCACTCCTTGTATCGGGCATTCACACTGTAGCCTGACTACGCACTACTCGTATCTATAGTTTATCACTGTTTAGCATCGCTGTCAAGATACTCGTGCAGGCAGTATCTACCGGCCTGGTCTGGGGCGGACAGCTTACGAACGGTCTGGTTTCCTGGGGTCGCGTCCCTGGTAGGGCGTGATCAGGCGTTGATCAAAAACAAGATCAAAAAGCGCTATGCTTCTGCATGGAATGCACAGTGATCACTGGACATAATAGATATTATGTTCAAGAGTGAAGCGATCCCGTTCGCTTTTTTGTTTTTGATCGCCTCGATCACAGAAATGGGCCCGATCGGGTGCCCGCATGAAGACGAGAGGCCATCACCGGGGACGCACGTAGCGTAGAGATACGCGCTCTCAAGCTGGGCAAAACTCCCTCTAAAAACACTTGCCCCAACCTCTTGACAAGCCCCAACTGTGCTGTAAGATATACCCGTATAGAGGCTACCTCTAGACGCAGCACATTAACAAGCAAATAGCTGAACTGCTGGCGCTCTTAGCACTACTTTGGAGGTATAGCAGAAATGGCAGACACAATCGACCCTAGACTAGTACGCGAGCGCGAGCGCATCAAGAAGGCTAAAGAGCGCCTGGCGAAAGCCGAGCAGCGGGAAAAGCAGATCGCCGCCGAGCTTGAAGTAAGCAAACGTCGAGCGGAGATTACGCAGAGCGTTCAGGGTGCCGTCAAACAAGCCCTCAGCACTCTCAAGCTCGACCTGCCGCCCGATGGTTTGACGCTGTTCATTCACCGCGAGGGCGATAACGGAAGCTTCGGAGTCGATGTCAAGCTCGGCAACGGCAAGAGCAGCAACGGCAACGGCAGCCGCAAGTCAATCACCCTGCTAGGCTATACCGGGTTCGTCCTGCCCGACGGTTCGGAGGTGAAAACCCCGGCTGGCGTTCTCGACCACTTCAAGCACCCGCATTTCGTCAAAGGCAAAAGCAACAACGGTGATGCGGCTCAAAGGGAAATCCTGAAGTGGGCGAAGGACAATCCTGGTGAAGCCGAGACGGTGAAGGTAGTCATTGGCAAAGAGAGGGTTAGCCTCTCGGAAGCCCTCAAACGAATCTAGCAGACACAGCGCCAGCAGCATTCTATCAGAGAGACGACCAGCTTCGGTTGGTCGTTTTTCTGTTGCCGAACGATGTTGACTTGGGTTCAGAGATGGGGGAAGCTATGCCCAAGCTGATGTTCAAGTGCGTTTGCAGTCTCAGAACGCACATAACGCGACGCTGGGAAGGGGGTGAATTGGCAAAGCGCCGAATCTGAGACCACTTCAAGTGTGATACACGAATGGGGTTCAGGAGGTCGTGGGTTCGAATCCCACCGCCCCGACCATTGAGCAATCAGGAGGTCGGTTTCGAGGCTAACAGCCCGCGAAACCGACCGTTTTTGTTCAGGTTGGACGGCAAAACCGACCTCCTGAATGAAGGGGCCTCCCGGTCACGCCGCATCACACTTCATCACAGCCCGTCACAGGGCCTTGGAGGAGATGCGACAATGAGAAGAGAGACCAGACGATACCGGGAGCGCCGCATGAACAACACACCCTTGCCTACCCTCATCGAGGCCTTCGCCACCTACAACCGCGCGCGGGCCCACAGTCCTCGTACCGTGTCCTGGTACACCGAGGGGCTGGAGGCGTTCGTCCGCTACTTGGAGGGCCGGGGCCGAGAAGCCGTCCTCGCCGACCTCACCGTTGACATGGCCCGGGAGTGGGTGGTGCACCTCCAGACCCGACCCAACCTACACGATAGCCAGCGCCGCCTGTCCGACTACACGGTGCGCGGCCGGGCCGCGGCCCTCAGCTCCTTCGCCTCCTTCTTGGCGGAGGACGGCTACACCGATGGCCACGTACTCGCTTCCTTCACCCTGCCCAAGCTGGGGAAGAGGCATCTGGTCGTCCTGGACGAGGACAAGATCAGCCTAGTCTTAGCCGAGTGCAGCACTAGCACGGCGCGTGGACTGCGTGCCCTCTGCATCGTCTGCACTCTGCTGGACAGCGGCCTGCGCTGCTTCGAGCTGGCCAACCTCCGTCTCGACGATGTGCACCTGGAGCAGGGCTACTTTCTGGTCAGAGGGAAAGGAAACAAGGAGCGGGTAGTGCCCATCGGGGCGAAGGTGCAGCGCCTCCTTCTCCGTTACATCACCCAGGTGAGGCCCGATCCCCGAGACCCATCGGTCACTCACGTCTTCGTCACGGAGACCGGCGAACCGATGTCGGTGAACACCGTCCAGTGCCTCCTCAAGCGGCTCGCCCGGCGGGCCAACGTGCCCGAGTTGCGGGCTCACCTCCTACGACACACGTACGCCACAACCTTCCTGAGAAACGGGGGCGACCAGCTGACCCTCAAGGAGATCCTGGGTCACGAGACCCTGGCCATGACCGCCAAGTACGTCCACTTCACCCAGCAGGACGTGCTGCGGCGCTACCGCGGTTTCTCACCTATGGACCGCCGACCGGTTCCTGGCCTGAGACTTCCGGCGCGACGGAACGGCGGTGGCCAGTAGTTGACCGCCACGGGTCGCCCCCGCGGGACAAGCACGGGGGATGTCAAGCCTCCGACTGCTGTGCGGGTACCTCTATTGCAGCCTCTTCTGCGGCCGTCTCCCGTTCGAGTCGCTGGAATTCGTCCAGCACGAGAGCGCACACTGGTGACCAGATGCGACGGTGCACCGTCTCCCTTCTTACTCTCATCTGACGCGCCATCTCAGAGACCGTTTCCCCCTGCAGGACAGAGCGCAAGACCGTGCGCAGCTGCAATGCCTCTGAATCGTCCTTCAGACGCCGGTCCACCGTATCGACGGCCCTGAGGAGAAGCTCGCGCACGGCAAGACCCTCGGACCAACAGCGCTCGCCGAACCGTGCCTCTGCCAGGATAACGACGCCGCGCAGTTGCCCGAGTGGGGACTCGGCCAGGGCGATCCGGTCGTCCAGGTTTCGAAGTGCCCAGGAGACTATGCGCCGCCACTCTTGGCGGCCCATCGGCCCTCGACGCCGCTTCCGTCGAAGGTCGGCCCTCGCCGCGCCGGCGACCGCGATGTCCAGCGCTAGAGACAACCCCAACTCACTCTCCTACCGGCCACGAGGCGTGTCGCGTGCCTTCCCCGGAGCGCCAAATCGGGCCGAGGACTCCGAGCCGCTCTAACAGGGTATCGAGGGTCGTGAAGACGCGACTGCTTGCCGAACTCCTGTCCGCAGACAAGGCCTGCAACACGTTCCAAATCGCGTTTTCTCGCGACGGCCCGCTGGTGACGACGAGTAGGCGGGGTAGCGCGGAATCGGGGCAGCCAGCCCGACACCGGTCAGCGCAATAGGCGGCGTACACACGCAGCTTCTCCGCGAGCTCAGGCAGCCGGACCGTGCCCCGATCCCACTCCAGGTAGAAGCGCCGCTCCTTGCCTTGCAAGTGGACGTCCCCTGCCCCGTCGGGCCTCAGCCAGTGGGCCACATCGCCACAGGTGAACCTCTGTACGGCCTCGGAGGCGCTGAGCCAGCAGCCTTCTTCCAGGACAAGGCGACAGGCAACCGGCTGGAGCACCCGTTCTCCGAGTAGCCGGCCCGATGCCGGGTCGACGCTCCGACGGAACTGCTCGGCCGTTACCGAAACTGTGACTTCGTCGTTGGAAAGGACGCTTACCTGGACGGCCACGACGCGGATGCTCATCGTGTGGCTCCAGCAGGCCGCGGAACGCCGCCAGGGGGCGCCAGCGAAGACCGCCTCAGCGAGCGCCGGGCGATCGGTGGTGCCCGGCCCCTCGGCGTGGACCGGACGGCCCGCCAGCGCCCCAATGATGAGGGTGGCGACGACGGTCGTTACGACAAGCAGGCCTCGCATGGCTCCTCCCTTCCACCGCCTGTCGGACACCCTGTCGAGGGCGGTGTGTCAGGCGGTCTTGGGAGACAGTGTGAGGCCTGCCAGTCCAACGGAAGTCCAAGAGTCCAGTCCAATCAGTCCAAG